>JACCDS010445154.1_pt1 | contig 21008 bp, 19 predicted proteins | sample 7446441 | NCBI WGS metagenome assembly JACCDS01 (sample SAMN15323445, study PRJNA562643) | freshwater metagenome | isolation source: river surface water | place: USA:Blue River Watershed | collected 2017-08-17 | reverse complement strand
GAAATTGAACTTATTTTAGTATTTTTGGCCTTTACTTGCTGAAAATCAGGTAGTTTATATTTATTTCCCAAGAAAAAAAATCATTATGTCAAGTTTATCCACTCAAACAGGAGTATTGCACGGAGATGCGGTGCAGGAATTATTCGAGATCGCAAAAAAGAACCAATTTGCGCTTCCAGCTGTAAACGTTACCGGTACTAACACTGTAAACGCAGTATTAGAAGCTGCCAAAGCTGTTAACTCACCAGTAATCATCCAATTCTCAAATGGTGGCGGTATTTTCTACGCTGGAAAGACCCTTTCAAATGAAAACCAAGCTGCAGCAGTTGCAGGTTCAATCGCAGGAGCTTACCACGTTCACCAAATGGCCAAAGCCTACGGCGTTCAAGTTGTCCTACACACCGACCACTGTGCTAAGAAACTTTTACCTTGGATAGACGGTCTTTTAGACGCAGGTGAAAAATACTTTGCCGAAACTGGCCAACCATTATTTTCTTCGCACATGATCGACTTGTCAGAAGAGCCTTTGGAAGAAAACTTAGAAATCTGTGCGAAATACCTAGAGCGTATGTCTAAAATGGGCATGACGCTTGAAATCGAATTAGGCGTAACAGGCGGCGAAGAAGACGGCGTAGATAACTCGGATGTTGACTCATCTAAATTATACACTCAACCAGAAGAAGTAGCTTACGCGTACGAAGTATTGAGCAAAATCTCTCACCGCTTCACAATCGCAGCTGCATTTGGAAATGTACACGGTGTGTACAAACCAGGTAACGTTAAATTGCAACCTGTCATCTTAAAGAACTCACAAGAATTCATCAAAGAAAAATATAGCCTTAGTGCTGAGAAACCAATCAACTTCGTATTCCACGGTGGTTCAGGTTCTTCTCGCGAAGAAATCCGCGAAGCACTTTCTTACGGTGCCATCAAAATGAACATTGACACAGATACTCAATGGGCATTCTGGGAAGGTATCTTAGGCTTCTACAAAGCAAACGAAGGATACTTGCAAGGTCAAATCGGTAACCCTACAGGTGACGATTCTCCTAACAAGAAATACTACGATCCACGTGTTTGGTTACGCAAAGGCGAAGAAACTTTAGTAGCTCGCCTAAAAACAGCTTTCGAAGACTTGAACGCTACTAACGCGAATCAATATTTGTAATCTCGAAAGATTATTGAATTAAAAAAAGGGACTGCTTCGCAGTCCCTTTTTTGTTCCCTTACCTTTGCCAATCCTCCAAGGTTTGGCAAAGGTACAGATTTGAAGATTTTTTCAATCTTCATCTCCCGATAAAAATGAGCGAATATCAACTTCTTGATCTTCTTTCATATGGAATTGTGTAAACTCACGCAAACTCCCAAACCACTCCAACACAAATTTTCGATCCACCAAAGATTCACCTGGAGTGACGATATACTTATATGAACTCCAATCCCACGTTCTAAAGTCGGCACATAAATGATTCTTCTCAGGATTCGCATGAATATAATGAATCAAATAAGTCAAATAATAATTATCCCCAACGAGAACCCGCTTAAATGGCCCCTCAAATAAAGATCCAGTCCTAACATGATTCTTATTGAATGCTAACGCATAAGTTCGAAATAAGATTTTGAACTGTTCTGCAATCAACTCGTGTTCCGTGCGACCCATTAGCTGATCTGGACTGAAATAACGTACCCGAACCAAAAAATGATAATGATTTGCATTCAAACTATAGGAAACCACATCCAAATACCCTTCCAAGTAACGCTTCCAAAGCATCATAAAATAATGATAATTCGAGCGTGACTTAAACATCAGCTTGCGATCAATTGCCCGATTATAAATGTGATAAAAATTACCCGACTGAAATCGAGTCAAATAATGAGATAAATGTGACATAGTGATTAGATTTTTCACTAAAACTAAGCACATTCCTTTGGGTCCAATAACCTCAAATACAAATTATCAACTTCTTGATATTCGGTTTCCCAGCATTGAATTTATCCCCGTCCACCACTACCTTTGCCAAACCTTGGAGGATTGGCAAAGGTAAGGGAACTACTTCCGAAAAATCAACCCCTTCGTCAGCTCATTCAACACCCGAATCTTCTCCTGAAAATCCCCCTTCAACGTCTTCCGCGCAGCCTCCATCCCCTCAAGCCCCTCTTGTATCTCCTCCGGAATCACATCCTCCAAAAACGCCCGAATCCGCTTCGCTAACGTCGGAGACTTACCATTTGTCGAAATCGCAATCTTCAAATCCCCCTTCTGCACAATCGACCCTAAATAAAAATCACACAAGTCCGGCGTATCCGCAACGTTACACAGTAAATGACGCGCAGCACACACCTCTTTTATCTCCTCATGCAACAAACGGTTATCCGTCGCACATATCACCAAATCCCGTCCATCCAAATCAGCCATCTCAAACCCACGCTCACACATAACAACCTGCGGATAATCCGCTAAAAATGCCACCGTATCCGCACGAAACATCGGAGCGACCAATGTCAACCGCGCCGCAGGCGAATTGCGCAACAACGCAGACGCCTTCTCAAGCGCCACATTTCCGCCCCCCACGACCAGCGTGTTCAAACGGTCCAACTTTAAAAATATGGGAAAAAGCTCATTCATGGGCTTATTTTTTGCCGGCCAATTGACCACAGGCCGCATCAATATCTTTACCGCGCGATCGGCGGACATTCACAATCATCTTCTTACTCTCCAAAAACGCCGTAAACTTAGCCAAGGCATCCGCCTCCGCATTCACAAAATCAGCCTGCTTAATCGGATTGTACTCAATAATATTAATCTTACATGGCAAACGACGCGCAAATTCATACAACTCCCGCGCATCATCAACCGAATCATTAAACTTATTAAACATGATGTACTCTAACGTAATCTCATTCTCCGTCTTCTCATAAAAATACCGCAACGCCTCCGCCAAAGCCTCCAACGTATTCGACTCATTAATCGGCATAATACGATTCCGCTTCTCATCATTCGCCGCATGCAACGACAAGGCCAAATTAAACTTCACCTGATCATCACCCAACTTCTTGATCATCTTCGCAATCCCCGCCGTCGAAACCGTAATCCGACGCGACGCCATACCCAAACCCTCCGGCGACGTAATCATCTCAACCGACTTCAGCACATTAGCATAATTCAATAAAGGCTCCCCCATCCCCATATACACAATGTTAGTCAAAGGTATTCCATATTTCTCCTGCGCCTGATCCCGAATCAACACCACCTGATCATAAATCTCAAAAGCCTCCAAATTCCGCTTCCGATCCATATACCCCGTCGCACAAAAACTGCAGGTCAACGAACAACCCACCTGCGACGAAACACACGCCGTCATCCGCTCCCGAGTCGGAATCAAAACCCCCTCAATTAAATGATCATCATGCAAGGCAAAACTCGACTTTATCGTCCGGTCCGTACTCACCTGCATCTCCGAAGTAGTTACACACTGCAAATCAAAGTTGGCGGCCAACCACTCGCGCGTCGACTTAGGTATATTCCCCATCGCATCAAACGAGCGCGCCGACTTCTTCCAAATCCACTCATATACCTGTTTGGCACGAAACGCAGGCTCCCCATGCTGAACCATTTCCTGCTTCAACAACTCCAAACTCAAATTCCGTATCGCCCGCTTCTCCAAAACCATCTTATTTTTTCAATAATTCTCCCACTTTGGCAGAAATCGACTTGCCATCCGCTAAACCAGCCAACTGCTTCGACGCAACACCCATCACTTTCCCCATATCCGCCGGACTTGTCGCTCCCACAGAAGCAATAATCTCAGCAATACGCGTCGTCAATTCTGAATCTGACAATTGCTTGGGCAAAAACTCCTCAATAATCGTCAACTCCGCCTGCTCCTTCTCCGCCAAATCCGCCCGATTTTGAGCCAAATAAACCTCCAACGAATCCTTACGCTGCTTCGCCGCCTTCATCAAAATCTTCATCTCCGCATCCGCAGAAATGCCTCCATCTGAAGCTCCAGATGTCTCCTCCAATAAAATCATTGATTTAATCGCACGCAACGCGCGTAAACGATCCGCATCTTTTGCACGCATCGCATCTTTGATGCCCGCCTCAATTGTTTCTTTTAATGCCATGTTATTGATTAATATGAGCCAAAACTCCGTCTATAAATTCCCGATGATTACTCAATCGAGGTACCTTGTGCTGACCACCCAATTTCCCGCGACTCCGCATCCAACCATAAAATGTTCCCTGAGGAGCTACATGGACAATCGGAGGACCTAAAACCAAATCATACGATCGCTTCGCATCATAATCCGAATTGCTTTCCCGTAAGGTCTGATCCAACACAGCCGCAAAGGTACACAAATCTTTCGGTGCATTTGAAAATTCAACCACCCATTCATGACTCCCGCGCTTCCCCCCATCCATATAAACCGGCGCCGCCGTATAATCCTTGATCTCCGCTCCCGTCTCCCGACAAGCAACTGCCACCGCTCGCTCCGCATTCTCAATGATTAACTCCTCCCCAAACGCATTAATAAAATGCTTCGTACGACCCGAAATCGTCACCCGATAGGGATTAACCGAAGTAAAACGCACCGTATCCCCAATCTTATATCGCCACAAACCAGAATTTGTCGTAATCACCACCGCATAATTCACCCCCAACTCCACCTGCTCCAGCGGCACAATCGAATCCATCTCCTCACCCGTTTCCCCCATCGGAATAAATTCATAAAAAATGCCGTAATCCAGCATCAACAACATCTCATTGGGACAATTCAAATCATCCTGTATGCCAAAGAATCCCTCCGAAGCATTATAAATCTCCAAAAAACGAACCTCCGACGATGGAAAAACATGCGTCTGAAATAAATCCCGATACGGACCAAATGCCACAGCACCATGAACCAGAAACTCGAAATTTGGCCAAACTTCCAAAATCGACTTCTTTCCAGTAATCTCCAAAATCTTCTCAATCAACACCAATGTCCACGTAGGAACTCCCAAAATACTCGTCACATTCTCCTGGGACGTCACCAGCGCCATCTTTTCAATCTTCTGATCCCAATCCCCCATCAACGCCACATCCAACGACGGCGTCCGAATCATCTGCGCCCAAATAGGCAAATTCTTCATCACTACCGCCGAAACATCCCCCATCAACATACGCGAATTCATCGTATCCGACGACAAACTCCCTCCAATCGACAAGCCCTTTCCCTCAAAAATCTTCGTATCCGGCTTATTATGAATCAATAAGGAAATCATATCCTTCCCACCCATCATATGACACTGCTCCAGCGCTTCCTTCGAAACAGGAATAAATTTACTCCGCGCATTCGTCGTACCCGAGGATTTCGAAAACCAAGAAATAGGTGAATTCCATAATACCTGCTGCTCCCCCTGCATCATCCGTTCAATATACGGCACCATCTCCTCATACGTAGATATCGGCACGCGCTGACGGAAAGTCTCATACGACCGAAAATCCGCATATCCATACTTCTGACCCCATTCCGTATCTCGTCCAGCCTCTATCAACTGCGTCAATCCATCATACTGCAATTCCAAAGGGCGCGTATAAATCTCCTCTATCCGCGGCATCCGCCGCTTCATAAACCACAATAAAGTCTCATTAAATAAGGACATCTAAGGGAGTTTTGGGGAGCGATTCGGGTAATCTGTAATCAAACCATCCACCCCTAAATCAATCATTTTTTGGATATCTTCCCGCACATTGACCGTCCAAGGAATCACCCGCATATGATTAGCATGGCTAAACGCAATACGCGAAGCATCCAACTGCCTATAACTCGAACTATAAATCGTTGGCGTAAATCCCAATTCCGACAAGACAAAAGCCGGGGTCTCATTTTCAACCAAGGCCGACAACGTCACGTGAGGCCAAATACCATGCCAATATTTCAATACCTGAAAATCAAAGCTCTGTAAAACCACATAGGACCAATCCACTTGCCCATCAATCACGGCATGCACCGCCTTCGAAAACTCAGCAACATCCGCAGGCTGTGATTTGCCATACTCAGATGGATCCGACTTAATCTCAATATTATAGTAAATAGACTTACCTGTTTTTTGACGAAATGCCTCCCCCAAAGCCAACACATCCCGCAATAAAGGCTTCACAGCCGCCACAGCTCGCTGCTCCGGAAACAATCGATTCCCTCGCTTGCCCACATCATAGGTACGAATCTCTGAATAGCTCATCCGAAACATATTCAAAGACGCCTCCTCCGATTTCAACACCGGCTCCCCCGAAGGATGACTCGCATACAATGAATTCATATAAGGTTCATGACTCACGACAACCTGTCCATCCGCTGAAAGACACACGTCCATCTCCAACACCTGAACACCCATATCTAACGCATGCGCGAAGGCAGGCAACGAATTTTCAGGGTATAAACCCCGACAACCACGATGACCTTGAAGAAATGGCATTTGAGCCATAAGTGAAAAATTTAGGAGCAATAATAAAGCAATCTTCATGTTCAATTACCCTTATCTTTTTTGCGTTTTTCCTGCACAACCTGCTTCACCTGGGCATATAATTGAATGAAATCTTCAGGCTCTTTGGCGTAGGACTCAAAACTCTTCACAAACGAGAGCGAATCCACCCCATGTCGTTTCAATGTCTTGCGCTCCAGAAAATGATACATCACCAAACTCGAATCCATATTCGAAATTCCCATCGACCCAATATTCGCCTCATCCAAATGAATATCTGCCAAAATTTCGGCCATTTTCCTTTCCTCTATACGCTCAGGCTTGTCCTTTTTTGAACACCCAAACAGTACCAACAATACCAATAAATAGCTGAATTTCATCTGTCAAATAAAGGCTTAAATTAGAAAGCTTTTCTCAGATTTCATTCAAATTGCCTAAAAAATAGGTAATTTAGCACGATTCTAAGCCAAAATACCTGAACACAGAAATGGATATTCGATCATTTCTTTCCCGGATTGTGCAACTGGAAATTCGCATCAGAAAAGCGATTAACACCCAAATGCACGGCAACTTTTCCTCCGTTTTTAAAGGATCAGGATTAGAGTTCAGTGACCTACGACAATACCATTACGGTGACGATGTCAGGCACATCGACTGGAACACCACCGCCAAAGGACACGGCACATTCGTCAAACTATTCAAAGAAGAAAAAGAACAAACCGTTTTCTTTCTCATCGACGTAAGCGCCTCCCTACTCGTTGGCCCCGAATCCCAATCAAAACTAGATACACTCAAAGAAGTCGCTGGCGTACTCGCTTTCTCTGCCATGCAAGAAGCAGGACACATCGGTTTTTGTGCGTTTTCTGACAAAAATGAGAAATTTATGGCCCCCGGTTCCGGTAAAAAACACGGATACCGAGTCATATCTGAATTTTTTAAACTGAATCCCGAAAATACTAATACCGACCTCAAAGCCGGCCTCCGCTTTACCCTAGAAACGCTCAACCGGAAAAGCCTCGTTTTCGTACTTTCAGACTTCCTCGACGAAGGCTACGACGACCTACTCAAAGCCATCGCTAAAAAACACGATCTGATCGTTATTCAAATACACGACCAACAAGAAGTCGATATGCCCAATTTTGGCATCATCCCCGTATATGACCCAGAAACGAGAACGACTACCTACGTCAATACCGCATCAAAGTCATTTAAATCGCTATTGACCGAGAACGTGTCCCGTCTGCAAGTGCTAAAGCAACAATGCAAACAATGGCAGGCCGACTATATTTCTATTCAAACCGGGAAGGATTTCGTGCCCGCACTTGTTAAACTTTTTAGAGTCCGAAAATGATGCAACAACGACCTATCCAAATCGAAGGGCATTTTGTCGAAGACTCCGCCAAAATCGGACAAGCTATCCATTATAGCCTCAAAGTCACGCATCCCAAAGGACAAGAAATCTTCTTCCCAAGTATTAATCAGCGATTTGGCGAACTATACCCCGTCAAGAAAGACTACTTTACCACGCGCACCGAAGGAAATTCCAGCATCGACTCAGCCGTTTACACATTCAAATCATTTTCGATCGACGACTACCAAACGCTGCAAATTCCTGTTTATACCTGGACCGAAACGGATTGTACGCAATTGGCCGACAAGCCCGACACGATATTCTTGAAAAGACTCGAACCAAATGCAAAATCCATTGACCTCGATTCGCTTTACCAAACCATTCCCATAAAGCCATTAGAACCCAAACCTGAGTTGAAAAATGTGCTTTGGGGAGGCGCAAGCTTGTTGGTGATCATCGGCCTCGTCTACTGGATTCTAGGCAACCGGATCAAACGCGGATGGCGACTATACTTACTTTGGCGTAAAAACATCGAGTTTAAACGCGCTTTTCAGCGGTTCCAACGAAACATTTCAAATACCAATAAAGGGCTTCAAAACCTCGAAAACGCCTTTTCGCTTTGGAAAAACTACTTGGAAAAAATGACCAACCTACCATTCTCCACGTTTACCACGACGGAAATGGTCGACAACCTAAATGATAAACGCTTAATCAAAGTACTCAAACAGGTAGATTCCGCCATTTATGGCGGTAATTTCTCCGAAAAAACAACGGACGCAGTCAAATTACTCATTGAAATTGCTCAATCTTTGTACCAACAAGAGCGTGAAAAAATTAGTCTAGAGAAAAAGAACGGATGATACAGAGCTTAAAATCTATGTGGAGCCAATTGGAATCGATCTTTACCTATCGATGGGAAAACGAATTGTTCCTATACCTCCTTCCGTTACCGCTTATTTTACTGTTGCTACGTTACCTCATCCGACGAAATACACGCGCTCGAGTTGTATTATCCTTCGTTAAGCCCCTCAAACAAAACAAAGTAACGCGGCTTCTCAGCTTTTTACCAGATACCGTATTAAGCCTTTGCCTCTTCTGCCTCATCTTTGCGTTGGCAGATCCATATCAAGTGGTTTATCACCAACGGATCCAACAAGAAGGCGTCGAAATTGTCCTAGCAATCGACTTATCCTCGTCCATGCTCAATAAAGACGTTCGTCCGTCCCGTTTGGAAGTTGCCAAACAAACAGCAAAAAACTTTATCAAAGCTCGTAAATACGACAACATCGCTTTAGTTGCCTTTGCCGGAGCTCCTTACCTAGCTAGCCCGCTAACCATGGATACCGCCTTTCTAAATCATAGTCTTAATCGACTGCAAAGCGATCTAATTCCAGAGGAAGGCACCGCACTGGGTGACGCACTTGGGATGAGTATTAACCAAGTTCGCGAAGAAGCCAATCCGAAAAAAATCAATATCATCATCAGTGATGGAAATAATACAGCTGGAAATTTAGATCCATTGACCTCAGCTACACTAGCCAAAACCTTTGGCATAAAAGTGTATACCATCGCCGTAGGAAGTCTCAAACCATCCCTTGATCCAGTGGACGAAACAACGCTCCGCCAAATCGCAGAAAAGTCTAATGGGCATTTCTATCGTGCCACCGATCAGTCCACGATGCAACAAATTTTTAAAGAAATCGATACGCTAGAAAAGTCCAGGAAACTAATCATTCGAGACGAAGAACACGTTTCATCAGCGCTCTCCTTTTTTATCGTAGCCTTTATCTTTTTTTTAATGAGCCTCGTCCTGAAACTCACGTGGATCGAAAATATGCTAGAAGATTAATATGATCCTTTTCCCTAACGCCAAAATTAACCTAGGCCTCTATATTACCAAAAAACGTGCCGACGGGTTTCATGAACTAGAAACTTGCTTCGTTCACGTACCTTGGAGCGATGTACTGGAAATCACCGAAAACGATCAATTTGCATTTAATTCCAGTGGCCTAGCCATCGAGGGCCCTGTCTCGAAAAACCTATGTTTTAGAGCCTACGAAGCACTTAAAGCCGATTTCAAAATACCTCCTGTACATATTCACCTGCACAAAGTAATTCCCATGGGAGCAGGTCTTGGTGGCGGTTCTTCTGACGCAAGCTTTACACTTAAAGGCTTACGAGACATGTTTAAATTACCCCTGACCGACGATCAATTAATTCCTTATGCAGCAAAGCTTGGAAGCGATTGTGCATTTTTCATAGGCCAACAAGCTCAAATCGGGACGGGACGGGGAGAGATTCTTGAACCCATTGACCTAAATCTGTCAGGTAAATACCTCGTACTGGTTTACCCTAATTTTGGCATTTCGACCCAAGAAGCTTTTGCTGGAATCAAACCCAAAAAAGCCCCGATAAAAATCAAAAAGGTGATAGACCAACCGCTAGAAACATGGAAAGAGACCCTCTCCAATGATTTTGAAGGAAGTCTCTTTCCAAAATATCCGGTATTAGCCGAGATAAAAAACGAGCTATATAGTCTTGGGGCAAGCTATGCTGCCATGAGCGGTTCAGGGTCAACGATCTTTGGCCTATTCGACCATGAAATTGAAATTCCAGCATCCTGGAAAGCCTACCCGCACTGGCAAGGATTTATTCCTTAGTCTTTGGCAAAAATAGCTTCCAAGGCCGACGCCCCTTGAACGACTACTTGACCAGCAGGCAAGGCTTGCTTGGGAATGATACCTACGCGCTCTTGAGTCGCTCCGCGTATTTCAACCGGAATTTGTTTCATCGCCCCATTAGACATTTCCACATATATGAAACCACCTTTCCCTACACGAGCTAAGCCCGCCTGCGGAATCGTGAGCATCTTTTGCGTTCCCACTTGAATCTCTGCATTCACAAACTGACCGATCGTAAAGTTGGCCTCCTCAGCGTCCGAATTAAAATGACCATGGATCGGCGTCAAGCGTGTACTCAAATCCACTTGCTTACCCACCAAGAATACCTTTCCTTTCGCCTGAGATCCATTACTATTAAATTCAATCGCTTGACCCAATTTAATCTTCGCCAAATCTCGCTCAAAAACCTTTAATTCGATATGCTTGTGCGCCACACCCACGATCTTCACTAACACATCTGTAGGTGAAACAAATTTACCAATGGACAAAGCCTGATCCTCAATATACCCATCGATCGGCGATTTTACCGTCAATGTCGAACTGATATTTCCCTGAGCTAAAGACTTCATATCACATCCTAAAATCTCCAATTTCAATGCCAAAGACTTTGACAAAGCCTGCAAATTCCCCAAATCAGCCTCCGATTGCTGGAACTTTTTCTTAGATCCCACTTCCTCCGCCTGCAAGACTTGTTGGCGTGAACGCTCCGAAACCAACAATCCCATTTGACTCTGTGCTTGCAAGTATTCCTGTTGCATTTGAATAAAATCCAAGCTTGTTAAGGTTGCCAAAACCTGTCCTTTTGCCACTTGCTTTCCTGGCAACAGTTCAAAGGTAGATTTAACATAACCGGAAATTGGGATGGAAACCGAAGCCTGTGAAATCGGTGGAACATCCACCAAACCAGTGCATGCAATGTTTTCAGACATATTACGCTCTTCCAATTGCCCTAAAACAATTCCTGCACGTTCTTTTTGATCCGCACTTAATTGGATCACCGTAGGGGCCTGAGCCTCCTCTGCTGTTTCTTGTTTGCCACAACTAGCCGCAATCACAGCGATTAAAATAATGATGTACTTATTCATTGCCTAAAATAGTTTCGATTTGAATGATGGATTGGTTATATGCCAACACCTCCTGTAAATATTGTTCCCGAATTTGCCAAGCCTGTTGGGTATTTGCCAACATCTCCACATATTCAATTTCGCCTTGTTGGTAACTTTTCAAAGCCGTTTTCTCCAACCATGCTGCCTGCGCTAAACCCGTTTCTTGGTAATATTGCAAGGATCCCAAGTATTTCTCCAATTGAGTCAAATATCCGGTCAACTCGGCAGTCACCTGAGCAACTCCTTGTTCCTTTTGACTTTCAAAAACTAGCTCCTGCGATTTTGCCGCAGCTATACGAGCCTTTTGAGCTTTCATGAAAATCGGTATCGCGAGTCCAGCCTGTACAAAGTTTTGCCCGCCATGGTTTTCAATACTTTGAGTGACGACACCAAGGCGAATATCAGGCATCAATTTTTTGCGCTCAACATCCGTCTGTAATTTGCCTTGTTCGATCTGTCCATTTAACAATTGAACATAGGGGGTGTCGGACAAATCCTTACCCTTTTGGAGCATGAGAGTGATCTTTTCCAAGCCTTGAATCTCAAATGGCTCGGAACGGTTGAGCCAATAGCCCAGCTGCTGGTAATTCGCTTTCATGTCCAGAAGCAATGCCTTTTGCTTTTGTTGAAATTCGCGAGAACGAGCCTCCGCAGCAACTAATTCAAGTTTCCCGGTTTCCCCTTCTTTGAACTTCAGCGTAGCTGCACGCTTCATTTGCACATAAATACTATCCTGTACCTGAAGATATTCAAGCTGTTTCTTTTGCAATAAGATTTGCGAATAGGTCCACTTGACCGATGCCAAAACAAGATTTCGAGTCATCTGTAAACGCTTTTCTGCCAAAAGCTTCTGTGCTGTCAAAGCCTTCACTTGTGCCTTCAATAAACTAGGCCAAGGAATACTCTGATTCGCCATCAACGTATAATCCTGGCTAAAATACGTTTGTGTTTTACCATATTGGAAATCCACGGAACCCTTAGGTAATTCCCGGCCAGTTGCAATCAATTCTTGGGCAGTCTGCACTTCCAAGCCACCCGTTTTCAATAAGGCATTGTTTTTGCTGGCAATCTCCAAACATTGATCCAGCGATAAACGTGGCGTTTGAGCAGAAACACTAAAACTCAAAAACAGCAATAAACTAATCAGCACACCACCGCTCGCTTTCAGTTTACGCTCCCGGCGTGTCATTAAAATCGAATATACCACCGGAATAACAACGAGCGTCAAGAAAGTCGCCGTGATCAAACCTCCAATCACCACCGTAGCCAATGGTCGCTGAACTTCAGCTCCAGGAGACGTACTTAGGGCCATCGGCAAGAAACCCAAAGAAGCCACAGATGCCGTCATGATCACTGGTCGGAAACGTAATTCCAAACCCTTATGCAAGCGCTCGGCGACGGACAGACCTTCGTTGGCCAATTGCTTAAAATAGGACAACAAGACAATTCCATTCAATACGGCCACTCCGAACAAGGCAATAAATCCAATCCCCGCAGAAACGGAGAAAGGCATGCCGCGCAACCAAAGCGCAAAAATTCCTCCGATTGCGGATAAAGGAATGGCTAGGTAAATAATAGCTGCTTCCATGACCGAATGAAACGTAAAAAAAAGCAAGACAAATATGAGCACGAGCGCAATTGGAACAACGAGTCCTAATCGGGATTTGGCTGCTTGTAAGTTTTCAAACGTTCCCCCATAGGTGACATAATATCCAGCAGGTAAAACCACTTTATCTTTCATGATCTTTTGAATATCCGCTACGACACTCTCCACATCACGATTTCGAACGTTTATACCAATGGTAATTCGGCGGTGCGTATTATCTCGAGCAATCTCAACCGGTGCATTTTCAAAGTCGACCTGCGCGATTTCCTGCAGAGGAATCGGAGCCCCTTCTGCACGCTCCACATACAATTCACGCAAATTCTGTATATCGGTACGATGCGCACTATCCATTCTGACCACTAAATCGAAGCGCTTTTCTCCCTCCATGACAATCCCTGCTGTTTCCCCGGCAAAAGTTGTTTTGATGAGTTGGTTTACCGATTCCACCTCGATACCATATTGTGCCATTTTTGCTCGATCATATTTTACGACAAGTTGCGGAATGCCATCAATTTGTTGCACTTTGATATCGCCCACCCCATCTACTTTACGTATGAAACGTGCCGCTTCCGTCGCATGAGAAAACAATTCATCTAAATCTTCTCCAAAGATTTTAATGGCAATATCTGATTTCACTCCAGCGATTAACTCGTTGAATCGCATTTGGATCGGTTGTGTAAATTCGAAATTCACTTCTGGAAAAGCGTTTAAGGAATTATCCATCATGGCTTCCAGCTCCTCCATCGATTCAGCTTTCGTCCATTCCTTCGGATCCTTTAAGATGATCAATAAATCACAGGCATTAATACCCATGGGATCTGTTGGGATTTCAGATGCGCCAATGCGCGAAACCACCTGCTTAATCTCATTCGGATATTCCTTCATCAGCAATTTTTGAGCTTCTGTATTGATATGAATACTTTGACTTAATGAGGCATTGGTGGGTAATACCACCTCGACCGCAAAATCCCCTTCATTCAATTCTGGAATAAACTCGCCGCCCAGGGTCGAGAAGACATAAAAACTCCCGGCCAACAAAATAACCGAGGCAATCACAACTTCCTTCTGTTTTTTTAGCGCCCAATTCACCATGGGTTTGTAGCCTTTATACAAGAAATTCATGATGCGATCTGCGAGAGTTACTTCATGGCTAATTTTCTTACTGAGGAAAAGGGCCGACATCATCGGTACGTAAGTCAGTGATAAAATCAGGGCCCCAATAATGGCAAAACTCACCGTTTGAGCCATGGGACGAAACATTTTCCCCTCGATACCACCCAAGGCCATAATCGGGAAATACACAATCAGGATGATGATGACTCCGAAAGCTGCCGACTGGAATATGGCTTGCGCCGAAATATTGACTTCCTGATCCATGGCATCTTGACTCAACACCTCCCCCTTTCGATGGGAATGAAGTCGATGTATGATCGATTCCACAATAATAACTGCACCGTCAACGATCAAGCCAAAGTCAATAGCTCCCAAGCTCATCAAGTTAGCCGATACCCCAAAAATATTCATTAGCGCAAAGGCAAATAGTAAACACAAGGGAATTACGGAGGCGACGATTAAGCCGGCACGCCAGTTGCCCAAAAGAAGGATGAGTATAAATACGACAATCAATCCTCCTTCAATTAAGTTCTTTTCTACGGTCGAAATCGATTTTCCGATCAATACACTGCGATCTAAAAAAGGTACGATTTTGATCCCTTGAGGCATGGTTTTCTGAATCTCATCCATGCGCGCCTTCACTACTTTGACCACGTCATTGGCACTTGCGCCTTTCAGCAATAACATCACTGCGCCCACGACTTCCCCTTTCCCGTTGCGGGTCATAGCTCCATAGCGCATTGCTTTCCCAAATTGCACAGTCGCCACATCGCGTACTAACACGGGCATACCACCTGGTCCACGTTGGGCCACGACTACCTGCTCCACATCTTTAAGTGAGGTAAGCATCCCTTCAGAACGGATAAAATAGACATCCGTACCTTTCTCTAAATAACTACCTCCCGAATTGGAATTGCTATTTTGCAACGCATTAAACACCTGATTGACTTGAATGCCTAGGGCACGCAACCGCTCTGGATTGACAGCCACTTCATATTGTTTCAGGTGACCTCCGAACGAACTAACCTCCACTACACCCGGTATTCCTAGCAATTGACGTTTCACGATCCAGTCTTGATAGGTTCGTAAATCGGCTAAGGAATATTGCCCCTCAAAAGCTGGGTCGACCTCTAAGGTATATTGGAAAAATTCGCCTAGTCCGGTCGTAATAGGTGCCATTTCAGGCACACCAGCACCTTTTAAAAGGTAAGGCTCAGCGCCCTTCAGCTTCTCAGAGACTTGTTGGCGCGCTACCTCCATCGCCACCGCATCATCGAAAACAACGGTAATGATGGACAATCCCATGCGAGAAACGGACCGAATGTCTTTGACATTGGGAATCGTTCTGAGGGAAATCTCCAGCGGGTAAGTGACAAATTTCTCGACTTCGGAGGCAGCCAGCGCGGGTGATTGCGTAATAACTTGCACCTGATTAGACGTAATGTCTGGCAGGGCGTCGATGGATAGACGACTTAAAGAATAGCCTCCCCATGCGATCAAACCGAATACAAAAAGGGATACAACCAGTTTGTTTCGAATACTAAATGAAATAATGGATTTAATCATATTGCTCGTTTATGTAACCTAAAAAAATCAAATTGATTTTTAGGCCCGGGGCGGCGCGATCAATACGCGTACATACGAGAATTGGTATTGGTTTTCCCACCGAGAACGCAAGCGCACGATACAGGCAAGCGCGAGTGGGATCAAAAGCATTAATGAAAAACTAGGCAAAACATAGCCCATGGCACCGCTCATATCAAATGCGGGGAGGGTTGGATGCTTGGTGGTTTTTGTATGCTTGGAGTCTGCTGCGTAATGCATCCAAAGAAAATCGGTAAAACTAATACCTTGGGGACTCAATTTTTGATGATCTTGAAAATGCTTCAGTAGTTCATTCGCCTTAAATGATTGTTCTAACCCTACCTTAGGAATAAGACTTCCGGAGAAGAAAAGGATGAACAATAAAAAGGCTAACGCATTTTTCATAGTCCAAATGTAGAAAAAATTCGAAATTTATTGGATATTTAGGCTCTCATTTTGAAAATATAATGGGAGGTAGGCCAAACCCTGCTTAGGGTTTCTGAAAATATGGATGAAATAAATCTTTTGTGGCATCAGCTCACGGACTCGGAAACGATCATTCGCTCTGGCCTTCTGGTGATTACACTCATTGTTTTTGCAGAAAATGGCCTATTCTTCGCCTTTTTCCTACCTGGAGACTACCTCTTATTTTTAACGGGAGTTTTTGGCGGAACCGGTGTCCTGAAAGAACCTCTATCTACCATTTTACTTAGCATTTTTATGGCGGCCGTCATCGGTTCGCTTCTGGGTTATTTAGTGGGGCGGTTCTTTGGAAATTCCCTCCAGCGAAGACCTGACAGCTTTTTCTTTAAGAAAAAGCACCTAGAATCAACACGGGAGTTTTTTGACAAATATGGTTTTATGGCCTTAGTAATTTCTAGATTCCTACCTGTAGTTCGAACATTTACCCCTATTTTGGCCGGCATCAGTCATATGCCCTGGTATAGTTTTATCGTGCTGAATGTGATTGGTGGTGCGATGTGGGTAGGTATTTTAGTGGCTGGGGGTTATTACATGGGCCAACATTTCCCTTGGATTATCAATTACGTCCAATACATCATTTTGTTTTTTCTGGGCATTACGACATTTACTGTAATCAAAGGGTACATGAAATTTAGAAAATAGGATGATTGAACAGTTTGGCTATGTAGCCGCATTCCTTTTAGCTGGTATTTTATTCTTAGCCATCGTGTTAACGCTGGCTCGATTCATTCGTCCTAACCGGCCAAATGAGGAAAAATTGAGCACCTACGAATCAGGGGAGGAGCCAGCTGGCAATGCAAATACCCGTTTCAATCCACGCTTTTACGTCATCGCTTTACTCTTTGTGCTATTTGAGGTAGAGCTTATTTTTCTATTCCCTTGGGCCGTGGTATTTCGCGACAAATCACTCGTGGCCGCATCGCCCGATTGGTCATCCTTCGCTTTAGTTGAAATGTTGATTTTTGTGGGAATGCTAACTCTTGGACTAGCTTTTGCCTGGAAAAGAGGATATTTGGATTGGGAAAAACCTGTGGTTAAATCCACTGAAATTGATAGCCCAGTTCCGCCAGAAGCGTACGATTCTTTTCGTAAAAATTAAAAGGCAGGATTTGCCATAAAAATCCGATTCCGGAATTTCATTCCCAAAACGATTTCATGTGAACCCAGCGACTGATGTGCATACCCATTCGTGTGCGTTTCATACACATAGGTTAAATTTAGGGCATTGGACAAATGTGCTCCGACCATGATTCCGATCGCATCCTTGTGGCGGTAAGTTCCCCCGACCCAGAATTGCTCATCGTATTTCACGCGCATATTTGTTTCAGCTACCAAAGTCGCCCCTTTCATGTATTTGACTAAAACGGCCGGAGAAAAAGTCCAATGTTCGCCCGACTTGATGTCAATACCCGATTGGAAAAATACCGTAGGAGCTACCGTTCCCATCCATTGGGTTGCCCCATTTTTCTTAAAATTCAATTGGGCTAATAACCAAAGTTTTCGATCTGGATCTATCGTTTCGTCCGCAGAGACCTCAGCAATTAAAGGATCATAAATCGCATTTCGGGTCTCCTGTCCATCATTCGCGTTCTTGTTGGTGAAAAAGAAATCACCGAAAACCGGTTGGTTGGCCGATAAGCCCACGTAAAATTTTCGGGTGTAATAAAGCGCGCCCACATTGATCAATGATTGACCGCCAGATATTTTCCCAGCAGGTAAATTCGATGCATTGGAATACGTCACAAATGGATCTCCTGCATCTTTGACATTGAAATTATTCATATCTAAAACCCGTTGGTAATACCCAATCGAGCCTCCCGTAGCCAATTTCCGTTCGCCACCTAAAGACAAGTGATAGGCATAAGAACCACTCAGCGACATGCTGGTAATGGGACCGATTTGATCTGACATCAATTGCATACCTACCCCTTGGTGAAAATTCACTTTACGCGTTTTCTTGCGAATGTAGGTGGGTGTATAGTTCCGTCGAATCGTTTTCGACATATAAGGCGTGATGCCCGTGGACGTACGATCTGATTTGTCAAAGGCGAAGTTGGCCGTCGTATAAAACGTTCGATTTGCCGTATTCAAGCCTGTCCATTGTGTGCGAAAGCCCGACTGAACATCCCAATAATCCTCAAAACCGGCAAATGCTGGATTGTACAAAAACCGATTCATCATGAATTGAGAAAACTGCGGCGTTTGTTGGGCAATCCCTCGAATCGAGGCCAGGAATAAAAAAAGGAAGATTAAAAATCTCATTCGCGCTAAATAGAACCACAAATTTCGGTTAAATATATTTAAATTCGTTAGAACTTTTCGGAAATATGCGGGGTTTTTAAAATTAACGCAACAACACCATTCGATATGCCCATTCAAAGCTACCCGCTTCAACGCGTTCCCGGCTTCTCAAAATTGCTCCTAGATTACCTAGCTGGCAAACCTGAATTGAAACCACTTTATGGAGCGACGCCCACGCTGGAATCTTTCCGCGCGCAAATCGATCAAAAAAAATCAGTTAATAGGAAATTGTTGGCAGAGGTCCTTGCCGACCAATACCAAGGCATCACAGATGCTCCAGATATCGCCTGCTTAGGCAATGAAAACACATTTACGGTCACTACTGGGCACCAGCTAAACCTATTGACAGGACCGCTTTATGTCATTTACAAATTGGTTTCAACCATCAATTTGGCGCGTAAATTACAACAGACATACCCCGAATTCAAGTTCGTGCCCGTGTACTGGATGGCGACCGAAGACCACGATTGGGATGAAATTAACCACCTCCATTTATTTGGCAAAACCTATACCTGCACCAGTACACAAAAAGGTGCCGTCGGACGTTTCCGTACAGAAGATCTGGCTGAGATGCTCGGCCAACTGCCGTCAGGAATTCCCCTATTTAAAGACGCTTACCAAAGCAGCCAAACACTCACAGAGGCTGTTCGAAAATACATCCATGCCTTATTTGGTGAAACTGGATTAATATGCCTAGATGCTGATGATGCCCGATTGAAGGGATTGATGAACAAGGTGATGGAGGCGGATGTGCTCCAACGAGCCCATCAAAAATCCGTGGCTGAAACCGATGAAAAACTCGTTTCGCTCGGATACAAACCGCAGATCCACGCACGTGAAATCAACTTTTTCTACATGAAAGGGGATCTTCGGGAACGAATCGAATACAGCAACGGAAATTACCATGTATTAAACACGGATATCCGATTTAGCGAAGAAACGATGACCGCTGAAATCGCAAATCATCCGGAACATTTCAGCCCGAATGTGGTGCTACGACCTCTTTACCAAGAGATCATCTTGCCGAATTTAGCTTATTTGGGAGGTCCTGCAGAGGTAGGCTATTGGTTCCAACTGAAAAGTGTTTTTGATTTACATCAGGTACCATTCCCGATATTATTACCAAGAAATTTCGCATTAGTTGTTCCAGCCTTAGTCGAAAAAAGACTAGAGAAACTGGAACTTTCCATCTTGGATTTATTTCAAGAAGCACATGTTTTGCGAGCTAAATTCATCGACAAGCACACCAAAAATTTGTTGGACTTAGGCGACGAACAAGAACGCCTTTCCACGCTGATGAGTAAAATTGCTCAAAAAGCGCAGGCCATCGACGAGACCTTAGAGCCTGCCGTTCTGGCGGAAGAAACACGCTGGCAAAAAGGATTGGAACGACTGACGAAGAAAATGCGCAAGGCAGAGGAGCGAAATCAAGAGACGGGCTTGCGCCAACTAGCCGCTGTGAAACAAGACTTGTTCCCTGGTGGACATTGGCAAGAACGATATACGAACTTCCTCGAATTTTACTTGTCGGATCCCGCATTTTTGGAAAAACTTTATGCCGCGTTTGATCCACTTACATTTGAATTAACTGTACTCAACCACTAGATGCCTGAAAAATTAGACCCCCACGCATTTGTAACGGCAGCAGCACATGGGCCGATTCTCGACGTGCGTTCGCCGGGGGAATTCCAGCGGGCACATATTCCGGGTGCGATCTCATTTCCATTGTTTAGCGATGAGGAGCGGGCACGCGTAGGCACAATCTATAAACAATCCGGAAAGGATGCCGCGGTGGAACTCGGCCTAGAGTTTGTGGGTCCTAAACTTGCCAAATGGGTCAAAGAAGCTAAAAAATTAGCCGTTGATAATACGGTCTACGTCCACTGCTGGCGTGGCGGCATGCGCTCTGGAAGCATGGCTTGGCTTTTGGAAACGGCTGGCATCCGAGTCAAAATCTTGGTAGGCGGCTACAAGGCTTACCGAAATTTTGTCCTATCTAAATTTGAAGAACAGATTCCTCTGATCGTTTTAGGAGGAAAAACCGGAAGCGGAAAGACAGACATCTTATTAGAAATGCAAAATAGAGGTGTTCAAGTTATCGACTTGGAGGGCATTGCGCACCACCGAGGTTCCGCATTTGGCCATCTAGGTTTAGAGGAACAGCCCAGCTCGGAGCATTTTGAAAATATTTTAGTCAGTCAATTGATGCAAATGGATTATTCAAAACCGATTTGGGTGGAGGATGAAAGTAGGCACATTGGAAAAGTATTTATGGGTGCTTCTTTTTATAATCAATTGCGAGAAGCCCCTGTCTTGT
>JACCDS012166740.1_pt1 | contig 21015 bp, 19 predicted proteins | sample 7446441 | NCBI WGS metagenome assembly JACCDS01 (sample SAMN15323445, study PRJNA562643) | freshwater metagenome | isolation source: river surface water | place: USA:Blue River Watershed | collected 2017-08-17 | reverse complement strand
ATCCAGAAGGACATCTACGGCCAGTTCGAGAACACCTTCATGATGTACCTGCCCCGACTATGCGAGCACTGCCTGAACCCAGCGTGCGTCGCGAGCTGTCCTTCCGGCTCCATCTACAAGCGCGAGGAAGACGGCATCGTCCTCATCGACCAGGACAAGTGCCGCGGCTGGCGCATGTGCGTCAGCGGCTGCCCCTACAAGAAGATCTACTACAACTGGAAGAGCGGCAAGGCCGAGAAGTGCATCTTCTGCTATCCGCGGATCGAAGCCGGGCAGCCGACGGTATGCAGCGAGACCTGCGTCGGCCGCATCCGCTACCTGGGCGTGCTGCTCTATGACGCTGACCGCATTCAAGAGGCGGCGAGTGTCGAGCACGACAAGGACCTGTACCAGGCTCAGCTCGACATCTTCCTGGACCCGAACGACCCGAAAGTCATTGCCCAGGCCAGGCTCGACGGCATTCCCGACAACTGGATGGACGCGGCACGCAACAGCCCCGTCTACAAGATGGCGGTGGAATGGAAGGTGGCACTGCCGCTGCACCCCGAGTACCGCACGCTTCCGATGGTCTGGTACGTGCCTCCTCTGAGCCCCATCACGGCGGCGGCTAACGCCGGCCATGTGGGCACCAACGGCGAGCTCCCTGACGTCAACCAGCTGCGCATCCCGGTCAAGTACCTGGCCAACCTGCTGACGGCAGGCGACACCGAACCGGTAGTGGGCGCGCTGGAGCGCATGCTGGCCATGCGCGCGTACCAGCGTGCGAAGCACGTGGATGGAGCGGCCAACCATGCCGCCATCGAGCAGGTGAAGCTCAGCGTGACCCAGGTGGAAGAGATGTACCGCGTGATGGCGATTGCCAACTACGAAGACCGCTTCGTCATTCCCACCACGCACCGCGAATACGCCGAGAACGCCTTCAACGTGCGCGGCGGCTGCGGCTTCAGTTTCGGCAACGGCTGCAGCGAAGGCACTTCCGAGACCAGTCTCTTCGGCAGCGAGAAGAAGCGCACCATCCCCATCAAGGCAGGAGTCTGAGCATGAACTTCTTCACCACCCCTCCCCAGCCGATGACAGTGACCCTTCGTGTGCTGGCACACCTGCTGGGCTACCCCGACGCGGAACTGCGCGTCCACCTGCCTGAACTGCAGGCGGCGTTGCATGAAGAGTCCGCGCTCAGCCCGGCCCGGCTTGCGGAACTCGATGCCTTCATCGCTCGTTTGACGCGCTGCCGGCCGCTTGACCTGGAGGCCGACCACGTCGAACTCTTCGACCGCGGCCGAGGCACCGCGCTGCACCTTTTCGAGCACGTGCACGGCGACAGCCGCGACCGCGGCCCGGCCATGGTGGACCTGTGCCAAACCTACGAGGCCGCTGGCCTGTTCCTGGCCTCGGGCGAACTGCCCGATCACCTGACGGTGGTGCTGCAGTACGCGTCGACGCAGCCACCGGCGCAAGCCAAGGCATTCCTGGGCGAGATCGCGCACATCCTGCGGGTGATCTTCAGTGCGCTGCTGCAGCGTGAGGCAGCCCATGCCTGCGTGCTGGCCGCGCTGCTCGACCTGGCCGGCGAGAAGGCCCAGGCGGTGGATGTGCCTCACGAGCCAGAACTGGACGAAAGCTGGGCTGAACCCATGGCCTTCGACGGTTGTTCCACCTCGGGTCAGGCCCGACCCGGTCAGCCGCAAACGATCCAGATCGTGCGCGCGCCCGTGGGCCACACGGCACGCGCCAACGATGTCACGCCGGGAGCGTCTGCATGAACACCCTCCACAACTTCGCCTTCAACGTCTATCCGTACGTCTGCCTGGCCGTGTTCTTCATGGGCAGCCTGGCCCGCTTCGACCGCGACCAGTACACCTGGAAGAGCGATAGCTCGCAACTGCTGCGCAAGGCGCAGCTGCGCTGGGGCAGCAACCTGTTCCACGGCGGCATCCTCTTCCTGTTCTTCGGCCACCTGTTCGGGCAACTCACGCCGCACGGGGTGTACGAGATCTTCGTCACCGCGTCGCAGAAGCAACTGATCGCGGTGGTGGCCGGCGGCATCGCCGGTGGCCTGTGCTTCATCGGCTTGACGATGCTGCTGCACCGGCGCCTGTTCGACCCGCGCATCCGCCTGACCAGCCACCGAACCGACATCGCGATCCTGGTCATCCTTTGGATGCAACTGGTCATCGGCCTGAGCACGCTGCCCGCGTCGCTACACCACGTGGAGGACCCGCAGACCATGCTGCGCCTGGCCGAGTACCTGCAGGGCATCGTGCTGATTCAGCCCAACGCCGCGCTGGTGGCGGGCGTGGAGTGGCACTTCCAGGCGCACATGCTGCTGGGCATGACGATCTTCCTGCTGTTCCCTTTCAGCCGCCTGGTACATGTGTGGAGCGGCTTCGGCACGCTGGCCTATCTGGTGCGCCCGTACCAGATGGTGCGCGCTCGCCGGATGAATGTTCCTGCGTCGCAGAACCCTGCGCGTCGAGTCGGTTGACTGCTCTGTCTTCACCTCTTGTGAAAGTCCGCACCATGAACGCATCTGCCGCTGTCATCCCGCGAGTCAATGGGAGCGTGCTGTGTTACCCCCAAGAAGATTTGTCACCGGAAGAGCTTCGGCAACGCGCCTGCGCCGAACTGCTGCGGCAGGCGGCCATTCAGACGGGCCTGTTGGCCGCTGATGACCCGCTACCCCTGGGTGGCGCCATGACCGAGGAAGCCAGCAGCGCCATCGAGGCTTTGCTGGACCTTGAACTGCACCTGCCCGAACCGTCGGAAGAGGCTCTGCGCCGTCATCACGCCGCCCAGCGCGGCCGCTATGCGGTGGGTGAACGGGTTCAGCTTCGCCATGTTCTGTTTGCGATTACGCCCGGCGTGGACGTCAACGCCCTGCGTGAGCGCGCCGAGGCCTGCCTGCTGGATGTGCGCTGCGCCTCTTCGGGCGGTGAGGATCGGTTCGCTGCCGCCGCTGCGTCCACGTCCAATTGCCCGACCGGCGCTGAAGGCGGTGTCCTGGGCTGGCTGACGGCCGAAGACTGCGCCCCGGAGTTCGCCCGAGAAGTATTCGGCAAGCCCGACGTTGGCGTTCTGCCGCGCCTGGTGCATAGCCGATTCGGCTTGCACGTGGTGGAAGTGCAGGCAAGGCACGCAGGCCTGGACCCGGACTTTGAAGTCGTGAAGTCGGCCGTGGCGCAGAGCCTTCGGCAGCAGGCCTTTGCCACGGCGCTGCGTCAGTACCTTCAGTTGCTGGCCAGCGAGGCCACGCTGGTGGGTGTGGACCTGGACACGGCCGCGTCGCCGCTGGTGCAGTAGTGTCGTTCTGAGGCCCGCCGCCATGCCCGACGACCTGCTACAGCGCCTGCAACGCTTCCAGACCGAGGCCTTCCCGCTCCAACGCAGCCACTTCCGTCACTTGGTCGACGAAGGCCAGCACCCGATGACGCTGTTCATCGGCTGCAGCGATTCGCGCCTCGTGCCCTATCTGCTGACCGGTGCAGGCCCGGGCGAGTTGTTCCTGGTGCGCAACGTGGGCGCTTTCGTGCCGCCGCATGATCAGAGCCAGGGATTTCATGGCACGGCGGCAGCGATCGAGTTCGCGGTGCTCAACCTGGAGGTCCGACGCATCGTGGTGTGTGGGCACAGCCACTGCGGCGCGATCCGGGCCTTGTACGGCGAAGTCTCACCCGCTGCCAAGCACCTGGCGCAATGGCTGGAACTGGGTCGCGAGGCGGCTCTGCCGGTGGCCGAGCCGGGGCACGATGTGCTGCGGCGCACCGAGCAGCGCGCAGTGGTGCTGCAACTGGAACGGCTGATGGACTACCCGATGGTGCGCGAGCGTGTCGAAGCCGGAACGCTGGCGCTGCACGGCTGGCACTACGTCATCGAGGACGGCGAAGTCCATGTCTTCGACGTGCAACGCGGTGGTTTCGTGCCGGCGGCACAGGCCGATAACGCAGGTACCGGGCCTTACGTTGCGCACGCCGCCGAGGCGCAGTGTGACGAAGAGTCCACCCGCCTGTGAGCGTGTGCTCGGGCTCAGCCGAGTTGCACGGCTTCGCCCTGGCGGTCGAATGGAATCAGGCCATCCAGACGGCCGGACTTCACCGCCTCCACCATGCGCGTGAGCGCAGCCTCCACCTGCGCCGAAGCGGGGGCCTGTCGCCCCTTGCCCGACAAGGCGGTGGCGAAAACGAGTGCCCAGTCGGGGCACATGGCCGAGGCCTCGGCCTTCAGCGCGGCGAAGTCCGGCAACTCGGCCGGGTCCTTGTCGACACACATCAGCGGCGCCAGTTCGCCCGATTCACCGGCTTCGAAGCTTGCGAGCTGCTCAGCCGTCGCGCCGGCAGGCAGGCTCGCCCCGGCAAACACCAGCAGCAGGCGCTGCGCGTCAGGCTGCTGACGGGCCGCAGCCAGCAGGTCATCGAAGTGGCTGATTTCCATGATTGCGAGCTTAGCCGCTTCCTTTGCCATGCTTGATGTCACGTCCTGGTATTCGCACTTGAAAACAGCGCACATCAGTCTGGTGCTGATGAGCGGCTTGTTGTTCGCCTGGCGCGGCGCGCTGGTGCTGACGGGGCGGAGCTGGGCCATGGCCAGGCCCTGGCGCGTGCTGAGCTACGGCATCGACACCCTGCTGCTGGCGGCCGGTGTCACGTTGTGGTCCGTGCTGTCGCTGAATCCGGTCGCCAGCCCCTGGCTGGGCGTCAAGCTGTTGTTGCTGGTGCTGTACATCGCGCTCGGCTCGCTGGCCCTCAAGCGGGCGCGCACGCCAGCGCTGCAACGTGCCAGCTACGCTGGCGCCTTGGGGGTCTACCTGTTCGTGGCCTCGGTGGCGCTGGCGCACCATCCCCTGGGCTTCTTGCGGCCAGAGGTGGCGCATGCCGGTTGATGTGGCTCAACAGCGCCGGGTGCTGCCTGCAGGTGCCTCCCTGTACAGTGCCCGAATGCATCGTTCATGGAGCCTCTCTGCCAAGCTGGGTGCTATCGGCAGCGCCTTGCTGTTGATGGCTTTTGCCTCGATCGGCCTGACCTTGTGGGTGACCTGGCAACTGGAGGGTGGCGCTGCTGCGGTCAACGAGGCCGGTCGCATGCGCATGCAGACTTGGCGCATGGCGCAGACGCTGGCCCGCGACGATGCACGGCAGATGGCGACCTTGGTACGGCAGTTCGACCAGAGCGTGAGCTTGCTCCGCACGGGGGATCCGGCGCGCCCGCTGCTCGTGCCGCACGACGATGAATCGCAGCGGGCCTTTGATGCCGTGCAGCGTGACTGGCTGGAACTCAAGGCGAGCTGGACTGCTTTGCCTGCGCCGGGTGCCCAACGCGTGGCGCTGCAGGCCGAAGCTTTTGTCGGCCGCGTCGATACCTTTGTGTCAGCGATCGAGCATCACCTGGCTCGGCTGACGGCCGTCCTGAACGCGGTGCAGTTCGTGATGGTCGCGCTCACCATCGGCAGTGCGATCGCCTTGCTGTACTCGGCCTACCTCTTCATCTTCAACCCCTTGTCCCGCCTGCAGACCGGGCTGGCCCGCGTGGAGTCGGGCGATCTAGCCGCGCAGGTTGACCCCGGCTCCGACGACGAGTTCGGCGCGCTGGCCGCCGGCTTCAACCGCATGGCCACGACCTTGCAGGGGCTATACCAGAACCTTGAGTCCAAGGTGCAGGAAAAGACCGAGCGCCTGGAGGCCGAACGGGCCCGCCTGGCAGCCTTGTACGAATCGGCGGCTTTCGTGGCCGGCGCCGAGACGCTCGAGGCCCTGGCACAGGGCATCGCCCGGCAAGTGCGCAAGGTGGCCCACGCCGACGCTTCGGCCGTGCGGTGGTCGGACGAGGCCAACCGAAAGTACGTGCTGCTGGCCTCGGACTGCCTGCCGCAGGCGGTGATCGACGAGGAACTGTGCATCCCGACTGGCGCTTGCCTGTGCGGCCAGCCGCAGGGCGGCGCAACGACGAGGGTCATCCCGATCGTGCCGGACGGACCGGCGACGCGTCTGGGTCACTGCGCACGTGAAGGCTTCCAGACCGTCATCAGCGTGCCGGTGCGGCTGCACGAGCGCATGGTGGGCGAGCTCAACCTCTTCCACCGCGAACCGCGACAACTGTCCGACGACGACCGCGCGTTGCTGGAGACCATCGCCAGCCACCTGGCCGGCGCAATCGAGAGCCTGCGGGCAGCGGCCCTGCAGCGCGAGACTGCGGTGGCCGAGGAACGCAGCTTCATCGCCCGCGAACTGCACGACTCCATCGCCCAGAGCCTGGCCTTCCTGAAGATCCAGCTCGGTCTGCTGCGCAACGACATCAAGAGCGCCGATGCTGCCCGCATCGACAAGACCCTGGGCGAGCTCGACGCCGGCGTGCACGAAAGCCTGGGTGATGTGCGTGAGCTGCTGGTGCACTTCCGGACCCGCACCAACCACGAGGACATCGCGCCCGCCCTGAAGACCACCCTGCAGAAGTTCGAGCACCAGACCGGTCTAGCCACCCACCTGGACATCGAGGGCGAGGGCATGCCGCTGCCGGCCGACGTCCAGGTGCAAGTGCTTCATGTGGTGCAGGAGGCCTTGTCGAACGTACGCAAGCATGCGCAAGCGCGCGAAGTGTGGGTGGAGGTTCAGCAGACGCCGCAGTGGCGCGTGGAGGTCCGCGACGACGGCTGCGGCTTCGACACCGACGGCGCCGGCCCTGACGAAACCCACGTGGGCGTGCGCATCATGCGTGAGCGCGCCCAGAACATCGGAGCCACGGTAGAGGTGGCCTCGGTGCGGGGATCGGGCACCTGTGTGGTGCTGAAGCTGCCCGAGCGGGCGGGGCTGACTGCATGACGGCACCGCCGCCCATACGCGTGCTGGTGGTCGACGACCACACGCTGTTCCGGCGTGGCTTGATCGCTCTGCTGGCGGGGGATGCCCGCTTCCTGGTCGTGGCAGAGGCCGGCGACGCCAACGAAGCGCACCAGCGCGCGGCCGCTACGCAGCCCGATGTCATCCTGCTGGACAACCACATGCCCGGCGTCCAGGGCATCGATGCGTTGGCTGGCTTCAAGGCCGTGGCGCCTTCGGCCAGCGTGTTGATGCTGACCGTGAGCGAAGACGAACGCGATCTGGCGGCCGCCTTGCGCGGTGGCGCCCGCGGCTACCTGCTCAAGACCATGGACAGCGAGATGCTCGCTTCGGCCATCCAGCGCACGATGGCCGGGGATTCGGTGGTCAGCCCCGAGATGACCAGCAAGCTCGTGAGCGCGTTCCAGGCCGGGCACGGCGCGGCTTCTGCACCCGCGTCTGCCATCGACGTCGATCCCATTCACAGCCTGTCGCCGCGCGAGCGCGAAATCCTCACGCTGATCGCCAAGGGCGCCAGCAACAAGGAAGTGGCCCGCGACCTGCACATCGCCGAAACCACGGTAAAGATCCATGTGCAGCACATCCTGCGCAAGCTCAACCTCAGCTCTCGCGTACAGGCTGCGGTGTACCTGACGGGGCGCTCGGGTTGAGTCCCGGCGACGATCTGCCAGACCTGCTGGCGCTGCGCGACTTAGTGGGGCCGAAGTACCTGGCGCCGCCGAGCCCGAGCTCCGAAGTCAGGCTGACGCAGGAAGTTCCTCGGCTCGCTCGCGAAGAACGGCCGCGGATACACGGCTAATCTCGCTCATGATCTTGGCTGACCCTGTCGAAACTACCCGGACAGTTAAAGCGAGTACGCCTCATGAACCATTTGCGCCACCTCGGTATCGGAACGCGCCTGGCTTTCGGGTTTGGACTTCTTCTGGTCTTGACTGCACTGGCTCTCACGCTCTCCGGGCTGCGTTTCCAGAGCCTCGGGCAGACCTTCGACCGGATCGCCGATGAAGACTGGGTCAAGGCCCGAGCGGTGGCCGAAGTCGATGCGCTGACACGCGCCAACACCCGCTACACGATGGAACTGCTGCTGGTGAACGATGCCGCGCAGGCACAAGCCGCGCTTGGGCACATCCAACAGAACAAGAGGCGCATCGACGATTCGCTGGCCGCGCTGGACCGGCTGGTTCGCTTACCCGAAGGCAAGGCCGCGTTGGCAAGCCTCAAGACTGATCGTGCGGCCTATGTTGCCAGCTTCACCAAAGTGGCCCAGTTTCAGCAGGCCGGCAGCCGAGATGCCGCCGTGAACCTGTTGCTTTCGGAGACCCTGCCGGCCATCGACAGGCTCCAGACCCACATCGACACCCTGGCGAAGCTGCAGACGACCTTGGTGGACCAGGCCACGATCGCCGCACAAGCCGACATTCGCCGTACCCAAGGGGTGCTGGGGGCGGCCGGCTTGCTGATGCTGTTGCTGGGTTCGGCCGCCGCGTGGTGGCTGGCCCGGTCGATCACCCAGCCGATCGGCCGAGCCGTGGCCGTTGCCGAGGCGGTGGCAGCAGGCGACCTGACGGCAAGGATCGACAGCGATACGAACGACGAAACCGGTCGTTTGCTGACCGCCCTCGGCGCCATGACCGACAGCCTCGGCCGTGTGGTGCGGTCCGTGCGTCAGGGCAGCGAAGGCATCGCCACGGGCTCGAGCCAGATCGCCAGCGGCACGGCGGATCTGTCGCAACGTACCGAAGAGCAAGCCGCCAACCTGCAGCAGACCGCAGCTTCCATGGAACAGCTGGCCGTCACCGTCAAGCACAGCGCTGATGCAGCGCGCCAGGCCAGCGACCTGGCCAACAAGGCCACGGCCACCGCCACTCAGGGCGGCGAGGTTGTGGGACAGGTGGTCGGCACCATGCAGGACATCACCGAAGCCAGCCGCAAGATCGGCGACATCATCGGGGTCATTGACGGCATTGCCTTCCAGACCAACATCCTCGCGCTGAACGCCGCCGTGGAGGCCGCCCGAGCTGGCGAGCATGGGCGTGGCTTTGCCGTGGTGGCCTCCGAAGTTCGCGCTCTTGCGCACCGCAGCGCCAGTTCAGCGCGGGAGATCAAGGCCCTCATCCAGGGAAGCGTTGAAAAAGTCGAGGCCGGCAGCCAGTTGGTAGATGCTGCGGGCCGCACGATGCAGGACATCGTGGAGCAGGTGCGGCGCGCGAGCGAGGTGTTCGCGGAAATCAGCGCCGCCACGGCCGAACAGACCAAAGGCATCAGCCAAGTCAATGACGCGGTCATTCAACTGGACCAGGTAACGCAACAGAACGCGGCCTTGGTCGAAGAGAGCGCCGCAGCCTCCGACAGCCTGAGCCGTCAAGCGGCGCAGTTGGTCGAGGCCGTACGCGTCTTCCGGCTGGAAGCGGTCTGAGTCAGCGCGGCTCGGACGGATCAACTACCGACCCGTGAACGTGACGGACAGGGCGGCAGACTCAGGTTGAGCGGCGGGCGCGCATGCTGCTCCCGATGCGAGCGAGTTCTTCCTCGCCGATCAGGCGAGCCGCTATCGGCAGCAACTCAGATTCTTCCCGCGCGATGTGCTGGGCATATCGGTCGATGAAGCCAGCCACATCGGAGCGTGTCAAGGTCGAGGCTTGGCCCTCCTGCACCTGCAGCAGCGCGACGCGCACAAGCAGCCACTGCCTCTCCAGCGCCCGGTGATCGTTGCAGAGCGCTGCCGTCAGCTCGCGCAGGCAAGTCGCATCCGAGCCGGCCATCGACTCTAGCAAGGCCGGAAAAAGGTCCTGCTCTTCATCGTCGTGGTGGAGGCGCGCGGCAGTATCGAAGTAGCGCATGACGGCGCTCGCGGCTTCCTGCGCAGGACGGTCCGCGCCATGGGTCTGCAGATGGGTGACTAGGCGCAGCAGGGTTTCGCACTGGTGCTGCACACGCCCATGGCAGGCCGACAGCATTTCAAGCGGGACTTCGAAGCCGACTGCAGGGGCGCTGTGGCCTGGGAGGGTCAGAGTCATGCTGGATCGCTCCTGTGAGCCTTCAGGCTCTGCGGCCCGCGCCCGTGGCGCGCCGCGGGGTCGGTGGGGTCACCACAGGCAGTTTGCGGCCTGTCTGCGATCGATTGGACTTGATGGTTGTCGCTGACGAGCCTTGCAGGCCTTGTGTCACATCTGCCAGCGTGGTGCTGTCCAAAGCCTTGAAATAGGCCGCCAAAGCATCGTCGAAAAGGTGCTTCAGCCGGCAGTTCGGCGTCAGCGTGCAGGCGTTGGTGGAGGCGTCGAAACACTCCACCAGCCTGAAGTCGGTCTCGGTGGCGCGCACCACATCGCCGATGCGTATGGTCTCGGGCTCGGCCAACAGCCTCAGGCCACCGCCGCGGCCCCGGGTGGTTTCAAGCAACCCTTGCCGTGCCAAGTCGTTGACGACCTTCATCAGATGGTTCTTCGACAGCCCGTGGTGCTCAGCCAGTTCGCCGATCGTCACCAAGCGGTCTCGGTGCGACGCACAGTACATCAGCACCCGCAATGTGTAGTCGGTGTATTCGGACAGGCGCATTTCAATCCCCAAAGATGCACACAGTGTATTGCTTTATGGACAGCGAGACCTTAACATGCACGGATGCCGCATCTTTTGCCCGACAACCCAGTTTGCAGACTTCAGGGATGGCGTTCATGGCCATGAAGAAACACATCCCCTTGTTCGCCACGGACGCCCCCCAGAGCGACGCGGCGGCCGCTTCGAACTTGCGGTTCCCGTTGCCGGGCTGGCCGCTGTTTCGTCTCGGATTCCGGCCGTTCTACCTGGGTGCGGCCGCGTTCGCCCTGCTCGCGGTCCCGTACTGGATCGCGGGCCTCTTGGGCCTGATGGCGCTGCCTTCGACGATGCCTCCGCTGCTGTGGCATGCCCACGAGATGCTCTACGGTTTTGCCATGGCGGTGATCGTCGGCTTCCTGCTGACGGCCGGCAAAGCCTGGACGGGCCTGGCCACGCCGCGCGGTGCCAAGCTGGCGGTGATGGCTGGACTGTGGCTAGCAGCGCGGCTGTCCGCCGTGGGGGCGCCGTACGCGGTTTACACCGTTCTGGACGTGCTGCTGCTGCCTTGGGTGGCATTCGAGTTGATCCAGATCCTGTTGAAAGCCGGTAACCGCCGCAACCTGCCACTGGGCGCGATCCTGCTGCTGCTGGCGACCGCCAATCTCATCTTTCACGCCGCCATGCTGGGCTGGCTGGACATCGATCCGCTGCGGGCGCTGCACGCCGGGTTGGCCCTGATCGTGATGATCGAATGCGTGATAGCAGGGCGGGTGATTCCGGCGTTCACGATGTCGGCGCTGCCGGGCCGACAGCTGAAGGTGCCGGCCTGGCTGGAGCGCAGCACGCTGGCGGCGGCGGCGCTGTCACTGGCGACCTGGGTGCTGCTGCCCGCCAACCTGGTCACGGCGGCGGGCTTTGCCTTGGCGGCCTTGCTGCATGCCGCACGCTTGTGGCACTGGCAGCCATGGCGGACACGGTCGCGACCCATCCTGTGGGTGTTGCATGCAGCCTATGCCTGGTTGCCCGTTGGCTTCCTGCTGCTGGCATGGGCGCAACTGGGTGGCGTGGCCACCTCTGCCGGCATCCACGCCTTGGCGGTGGGTGCCACAGCCGGGCTCATCGTCGGCATGGTCACCCGCACCGCCAGGGGCCACACCGGTCGCCCGCTGGAGGTGTCGCGCCAGGAGGTGGCTGCCTATCTGCTGGTGGCTGGTGCCGCCGTCGCCCGCGTGCTGCTCCCCTTGGTGTCACCGGCACACACGGCCAACTGGCTCGTGGTGGCTGCAACCGCATGGGCCACGGCTTTCGCCCTCTACCTCTGGGTCTTCACACCTTGGCTGCTGAGCACCCGTCTCGATGGCAAGGACGGCTGAGCGTTCCCGTTCCCTCACCGCGCCCACGGCACGCCCTCGTTCATCTGATCTGCGCGCCAAGGTGCTCACTTCCCCCTGAAAGGTTCCCATGCCTGCAACTCTGATTCAACCCACCTTCGAGCTGGACCTGCGGACCATCGCGCCGCGTGATCGTCACCCGCTGATCTTCGGTCGCTTCGATGCCCTTGCCACCGGCCAGACGCTGCAACTCGTGAACGACCACAACCCGCAGCCCTTGCGCCATCAGTTCGAGGACCGCACTCCCGGACAGTTCGAATGGGCGACGCTGGAAGCCGGCCCGTCGATCTGGCGCATCCAGATCAGCCGCATCGCCGACGCCGTGGTGCCTTTGATGGGCGCGACGGGCGACTCCTGCTGCTCAGGCGGCGCCTGTTGCGGTTGACATCCCGCTCGCGCAGCGATGACCTTCGTCGTCACGGAAGCCTGCATCCGGTGCAAGTACACCGATTGCGTGGACGTGTGTCCGGTCGACGCGTTTCGCGAAGGGCCGAACTTCCTGGTCATCGACCCCGAGGATTGCATCGACTGCGCGGTCTGCGTTCCCGAGTGCCCGGTGAATGCCATCTATGCCGAGGAAGACGTGCCGACCGACCAACAGCACTTCACACCGCTGAACGCCGAACTGTCGCTCGAGTGGAAGCCCATCACGAAGACCAAGCTCTCGTTGCCGGATGCCGAAGCCTGGCGTGCGATCGAACACAAGCTGGGCGAGCTGCGCCGATGAATGCCCTGATGCAATGTGATCTGTCGTTGGCGAGCGCGCCCTGAGCATGGCAACTTCCAGGAAGGTCATCCCCATCGCGCCGGCATCGGGTTCGAGCGAAGACGGCACGCGGTTCGTCTCCATGTATCAGAAGCAGGCGACGATCTACCCCCGGGCAGTGAAAGGCTGGTTTGCCACTTGGCGCTGGTTCTTCGTCTGGCTCACGCAGCTGCTGTTCTACGGCCTGCCTTGGCTGCCATGGGGCGGACGCCAGGCCATGCTGTTCGATCTGGAGGCGCAGCGCTTCTACATCTTCGGTCTGCTGCTCTATCCGCAGGACCTGATCTTCCTGGCCGCACTGCTGGTGTTGTCGGCCCTGGCACTGTTCTTCTTCACAGCGGTGGCCGGCCGGCTGTGGTGCGGCTACACCTGCCCGCAAACGGTCTACACCGAAATCTTCATGTGGGCCGAACGCCAGATCGAGGGCGACCGCATCGCACGCATGCGACTGGACCAGGCGCCATGGGGCGTGAACAAGATCCTGCGCAAGGGCGCCAAGCAAGGGGTGTGGCTGGTCTTCGCGCTGTTGACCGGCTTCAGTTTCGTCGGCTACTTCACGCCAGTCCGGGAACTGGCTGTCGCCGCAGTGACCCTGGACATGTCGGCGTGGAACGCTTTCTGGGTGCTATTCTATGGCGCCGCCACCTATGGCAACGCCGGCTTCCTGCGCGAGCAGATGTGCAAGTACATGTGCCCCTATGCGCGTTTCCAGAGCGCGCTGATTGACAAGGACTCCCTGGTCATCGCCTACGACGCCGGACGTGGCGATCCTCGCGGCTCGCGTTCGAAGAAGGCCAACGCCGCCATGCAGGGCCTGGGCGACTGCATCGACTGCACCTTGTGCGTGCAGGTGTGCCCCACCGGCATCGACATCCGCAACGGGCTGCAGAACGAATGCATCGGCTGCGCGGCCTGCATCGACGTCTGTGACGACGTGATGGACAAGATGGGCTATGCCAAGGGACTGATCCGTTACTCCACCGAAAACGGTGTCGTGAACGGCTGGACGCGACTGCAGATGTTCAAACGTGCGCTGCGGCCGCGTGTTCTGGTCTACGGGACCGTGCTTTGCGCAGCCAGCATCGCCTTCGCGGCCAGCGTGGTGATGCGCAGCCCGTTCAAGTTCGATGTGGTCAAGGACCGCGGCGCATTGGCGCGTGTGGTCGAGGAGGGCACCGTCGAGAACGTCTACCGCATCCAGATCATGAACCGCACCGAAAGCACACAGGCCTACCGGGTCGCGGCGTCCGGCATCGAAGGTTTGGAGGTCTTGGCGAAGCCGGTCAGCGCCGGCCCGGCCGCCGTGGCGTCGATGTCGGTGAGTCTGCGCCTGCCTTTCGAGGCAGCACAAGGGCTCACTGGTCGGTCGGTGCCCGTGGTGTTCGAGATCACGGGCGTTCAGCGTCGCGCGGGAGACGACGTCGAAAGGTCGGCCATCCAACTCGAGAAGTCAACCTTTGTCGTGCCGCGCTGAACCCCACGGTTCCGGTCAGAGGCTGCGCCCTTCGCCCGCCTCTTCTTCGGTCCGGCCGTCTCGGATGTGATAAACCCGCTTGAAGGTCGGAATGATCTTCTCGTCGTGGGTCACCACGATGATGGCCGTGTGGTACTGCGTGGCCATCTGGTTGAGGATGCGCACGACGGCCAGGGCCCGCTCGCTGTCCAGCGGCGCCGTGGGTTCGTCGGCCAGGATCACAGGAGGCCTGTTGGCGAGCGCGCGCGCGATCGACACGCGCTGCTGTTCACCGCCTGAGAGCTCGGACGGCTGCGCGGTGGCGCGATGCGCCACGTCCAGCGCAGTCAGCAGCTCGAGCGCCCGCGCGCGCGCCTCTCCATTGGGGCGCCCGGCGAGCATCGGCAAGAGGGCGACGTTGTCGGTGACATCGAGGAACGGAATCAGATAGGGTGCCTGGAACACGAAACCGATGTTGTCGCGGCGCAGCGCGCGCAGGTCGGGAATCTTCCAGCCATCGTCATAGATCGTCTGCCCGCCGAGGATCATGCGTCCGGCGGTTGGCTCGATGACGGCGCCCAGACACTTCAGCAAGGTGCTCTTGCCCGAGCCAGAGGGGCCGATCAGGCCGACCACCTCGCCGGGCGCCACGACCATGTTGACGTCCTTCAGCGCGTCCACTGTCGTGTCGCCTTCGCCGTAGCGCTTGCGCAGGCCTTCGATGCGGATGCCGGATTCGCTCATGGGGTGTGCCATCAGCCGCCGATGGCCGCGGCCGGATCGACTGCCAACGCCGCTCGGATCGCCAGCGTGCTGGCCAGCGCACAGATCACCATCACCGCGACCAGGCCGAGCAACGAGTCGTTCACCTCCAGCAGCACGTACTTCGGGAAGATCGGAGCCCAGAAGGTGGCCGCCACCTTGCCGACGATGAAGCCGATCAGCCCCAGCCCGAGCGCCTGCTGCAGGATCATCCCGGCGATCGTGCGGTTGCGAGTGCCGATGAGCTTGAGCACCGCGATCTCGCGGATCTTGCCCAGCGTCATCGTGTAGATGATGAAGGCGACGATGGCGGCGCTGACGATGGCCAGAATCACCAGGAACATGCCGATCTGCCTGGCCGACGTGGTGATCAGCTTGGCGATCAGGATCTCTTCCATCTGCGCGCGCGTGTAGGCCTCCAGGTGCTTCCAGCGCCGGATCGGCTCGGCCACGCTCTCGGCCATGGTTTTGGCATTCGGGCCCGGTTGCACTTGCACCAGCACCGTGTTGACGTTGTGGTTGACGGCCTGCGAGGCCTGGATCGCCTCCAGCAAGCCCGGCACCCCCGGCCGGTTCAACGCCGGGTTGGCGGCCGTGCGGGCGCGGTCATTCAGGATGGCGTCGTTGTCCTTCAGGAATTGCGCTTCCTGCGCGTCCTTGAGCGGAATGAAGACCATCGGGTCGCCGCCGGACGACACCATGCGCTGGGTCAGGCCGACCACCCTGTAGTCGTGGCGCCGGATACGGATGCGCTGGCCCAGCGTGAAGCCGGTTCGCACGTCGACGACAGCCTCGTAGTGACTGCGCGTGACGTGCCTTCCCGCCACCAGGTAGGCGGGCGAGCCGGGTTGAGCCGGCTCGCCCGGCTCGAAGCCGACGATCATGGCGCGCACTTCGCGGCCGGCGTCTCGTCCGTCGCTGGCACGCACCTGCATCGTCAGGTAGGTGACGTTGGCGGCGCGCGCCACACCCGGCAGGCCGCGCAGGCTGCGCACGACATCGTCGCGCAGGCTGGATGATTCCGCGTACGGCCCCTGCGTGTCCTGCTGCACCACCCAGAGGTCGGCGCCGCTGTTGTCGAGCAATGCACGCGCATCGTCCACCATGCCGCGGTAGACCCCAGCCATCGTCAGCGTCACGCCGATCAGCAGTCCCAGGCCGACGCCGGTGAGCACGAACTTGCCCCAGGAATGAAGGATGTCACGGCCGGCCAGGCTGATCATGGCTTGCTGCCGGAGAGTTGGTCGACGACCTTGATGTGGCTGCTTGCGGTGATGACCTTCTCGCTGTGGACCACCACCTCATCACCGGCCTTGAGGCCCTCGATCACCTGAACCTGGCCGTCAAGGCTGGTCAACCCGATGCGGACCGGCGTGAACGTCGCCTTGCCGCCTTCGATGCGCCACACGCCGACCAGATCAGCCTGACGTTGCAACGCGGGGTTAGGCAGCAGCACGGCCGGGGCTGTGGCAGGCAGCGTCAAGGTGACCTCGGCCAGTTCACCGGTGGACAAGCCCTGCGGCAGCGTGTCCATTGAAACGAGAGCCACACGTTCTTCGGTGATGCTGTCGCTGGTGGCCTCCACCCGGGCCACCTTGCCTGACAAGCGCGCATCCGGCTTCGATCGCAGCACGATCGAGGCAGGCAGGCCAGCGGCCAAACCGCCAGAGCGGCCTTGGTCCAGCCGCACCCGGATCCACAGGGACGACGGATCAATGAGCTTGAGCACGGCCTGCCCCGCTACCACGGTGGATCCGGCCTCAGCGTCGCGGCTGATGACGACACCCGCCGCAGGTGCCACCAGACGCAAGTTGTCACGCTGCTCCCGCAATCCTGCGCGCTCGGCGGCCAAGCGCAGGGTGTCCTGCCGCGCCGCCGCCAGATAGGCGTCCGCACTGGCCAAGGCGGCATCGGCCGAGGCCTGCTCCTGCTGTTTGGCCTCGACCGCGCCAGCGCTCATGAACTTCTGCGCACCAAGTTCGACGTAACGACGCGCCGTGATCCCAGCCAGCTCGCTGCGCGCCTGTGCATCCCGCCACTGCGCTTGTGCCGCGGCTACCAGGCTTGACGACCGCGCCACCGATGCCTCCAGGGCAATGGCGCGCTCATCCAGGTCCACCGGGTCCATCTCGGCCACCAATTGGCCGGACGTGATCGTGTCGCCCACATCGACCCATACCTTGCTGACGCGGCCGGCTACGGTCGGACCGATCAGATAGGACCGGCGCGCCTCGACCGTGCCGATGCCAAACAGCGATGGCGACAAGCTGCCGACGGTGGCCTGTGTGACCGTCACACGGGTGGGCGCCAAGGGTCCGGCCCGCATGACCACATACCCCATGGCAATGATCAGCAGCCCCCCCAACAAGCCCAGCCCGAGCCGCCGCCGCCAGTTCGAGGGGATCTTCATGCTGCCGCCCGAATGCCGCGAAGGTAAATGGCGAACACCGCATCGGCCTGAGTCTTCATCGCCGCGGGTTTGCCGGTCAGCATCGACTGCATCACGAGCCCCTGCACGATGCCGACAAAGAGCGTAGCGGAGGCTTCCGGGTCGAGCCCCGTGGGCAACTCGCCCGACCTCATGCCGGCCATCAAAAGATTCAGCAGAAGCTGCCTGTAAGCCTTCAGCAGCGCCTTGACTTCCTGCTTCACGGGGGAATCAGAGGGCTGCTGCAACTCGTGGAAGATGATCCTGGGAGCGCCAGGATGCGCGATCACGAACGCCACGTGGGAATGGAACACCGCTTCGAGAGCAGGCACTCCCGAGGTCGCTTCCCGCGCCGCTTCGTCCAGCTTCGCCAGCAAACGCTCGCGCACCCACTGCATCGAAGCCACCCAGATGGCTTCCTTGGTAGGAAAGTGCTTGAACAGGGCGCCCTGACTGACGCCGATCGCTGCCGCGATATCGCCAGTCGTGATTGACACCGGACTGATATGCCGGGCCAGGTTCAGCGCCGCCCCGACGATCTCCGCCTGGCGCTCCTCGGTGGGCAGTCTGGATTGCATGGTGAGCCGATCACGAGTCATAAGTAAGTATTCAAGTACTTGCGATGATACGCGCATGAGCTGGGCCACACCATCTTTGGACTGCATGACTGCGCACCGATCGATCCACGGCATTCGCCCCGACAAAGACATGGCCTTCCCTGACCTGCCCGCTCCGGAGCCGCCTCTGGTTCGTGATCGGCACCCCTGAGTGGCATTCAAGGAAAAAACCAAGTCATCAGCACCATGGTCTTTCAAGCATCAGTTCATGCCACACAACCGTCGCATGCCTTGCCCTCCTCGTCCATGCTTGTCATCAATGGCACGGACAACTGGGCGAGTTTCGGAGGCGAGCTGCATCAAACGCGAGCGTGGCTGACGCCGATTCGCGAGGCTTCAGGTGTCGGCTCGTACCGCCTTCGGCAACGCTCGCCGAACGTCGATCCCGTCAGACGTTGACGCTTGCCACGAGAAACCGGCCTCTGCCGTCGGCCTTGGCCTGGTAGAGCAACTGGTCCGCCTTCTCCAGAAGCACCGTCCAATCGCCGATGACCGCCTGGCCGAAGGCGCCGCCGACGGTCGCGCCGATCCGGGCGATGCGATCGGGACCGAGATCGAACGGCTCATGCAGCGACTCGACGATCTTGGCCGCCACGCGTTCGACTTGCGCCGCCTGCGTGATGCCCTGGAGCAGCACGGCGAACTCGTCGCCGCCGAGCCGGGCCACCGCATCGGTCGGTCGCATCAGGCGAGTCAACCGTCGAGCCACCTCATGAAGCACTTGATCGCCGGCGGCGTGGCCGAGGGTGTCGTTGACCGGCTTGAATCGGTCGAGATCCACGTAGAGCAGGCCGATCGATTCGCCGACGTGCTCATCGAGCATGTTTTCCAGCCGCATCTTGAAGCCGGTGCGGTTGAGCAGCCCGGTCAGCGCGTCGGTCTGCGCAAGCGTCAGCAGGCGCAGTTCCTCGCGCTTGCGCTGGGTGATGTCCTGGCTCACTACGACGAAGCTGTCGACCTCGCCGGACGGCCGCAGCAGGGGCAGGTATTCGACCTGGGTGTGGGACTTGCCATGCTCGCCGACCTGTTCCAGCTCGAAGGTGACCGGCACGCCCTGCAGCGCCATCTCGATCCAGGACCGGCGGCGCTCGAACTCGGCTTCGCCGAGGACCTCCCGCGCACCGCGTCCGATGATCTCGGCTTCCTCGCGCCTGACCATGCGCTGAAAGGCGCGGTTGACGAAGCGGTACTTGCCGTCCTCGCCCATCACCGCGACCTGTGCCGGGAAGGTGTCCGCGACCGATTGGAGGATCGCGCTTTGGCGGCGGATCTCGGCCTGTGCCGCCAGCGTTGCCGTCTCGTCGCGCATCAGCGCCGAATAGCGCTCGACCCTCCGGCCCTGGCGTGCATCGATGGCCCGATGCGCGATCACCATGAGGCTGACTGGCACGTCGCGCCGACCTTCGAGCCGGATGGTGGTCGAGCCCAGCCAGACGTCCTCCTGCGCCAGCGCCGGCAGGATGGTCTCGCGGTAGAGGCCGGCCGCCTCGGCCGTCAGCAGGTCCTCGAAGGACAGTTGGTGCGGCGTCCGGTCGCCGGACCAGCCAGCCACGCGGCGCATGGCCGGGTTGAGGTAGAGGATCTGACCGGTCAGGTCGAACTGCACGACGTAGTCGGTGGTGTGCTCGAAGATCGCAGCGATCTCACGGTTGGCCTTCTCGGCCGCGCTGCGCTCGGTGATGTCGGCGGCCGAGACGAAGAAGCCCCGGACCTGTCCGTGTTCATCGACATCCGGCTTCAGACGGTGCTCGAAGCGGCGGACCTGGCCGCCCGTGGTGTCGTCGGTCTCGAACTGCACCGATTGCCCGGCCAGTGCCAGCGCGGCGTGATGGCGCAGTTCCTCGCGGTCCTGACCCGGCAGGACGCGGGCGCGGGTCTTGCCGATGACCTCCTCGCGGGTCAGGCCCGTGCCCTGGCACCAGGCTTCGTTGACAAAGCGGTAGCGCCGCTCGCGGTCGAGGTAGGCCAGCCGCACCGGCACGCCGTCGGTGAGCTGGCGCAGGAACCGCTCGCTGGTGGCCAGCTGTTCACGCAGGCGACGTTGTTCGGTGATGTCCTGGAACGCCCCGATCAGGCGCACGGGCTGGCCGTCCTCGAACTCGACCGCACCGACCGCGCGGGCCCAGATCGTGCGGCCCTTGGCCGTGACCACCTGAAGTTCGAGATCCCAGGGCGTGCCGTTGGCCATGCCCTCGGCAACCGCCTGCTCGATCTGCACGCGCGACTCGGGCGTGTAGAAGTTGATGGCGGATTCCAGCGTCGGCTTGAAGCCGGGAGACAGCTCGTGGATGCGGAAGGTCTCATCCGACCAGGTGACCTCGCTGGTGCGCAGCTCCAGTGCCCAGCCTCCGACGCCGGCGACCTCGCCGGTGCGTGCCAGGAAGGCCTGGGTGGTCCTCAGCTTGCGCTCGGTCAGCACGCGGGCGGTGACGTCGCGGCCCGTCGAGTGCAGCAGGGGCCGGCCTTCCAGGTCGAACTGCCGGGTGTTGGTCCAGGCGATCCAGCATTCGGCCCCGTCGGGCAGCGACATGCGGTTCTCGCTGGTCAGGACCTCGCCTGTTGACAGCACCTGCGCGATGCGCTGGCGCACCAGGCCACGGGCGGCTGGATCGACGTGGTCGTAGAGGTTGCCGCCCATCATCTCGTCAACCGAGCGGCCGAAGTAGGCCGCATAGGACGGGTTGAGATACAGCAGCCTGCCGTCAGGCGTGGCCTGCGACACCAGCTCGCTCTGCGTGTCCAGGATGGCGCGCAGGCGCGCCTCGCTCTCTGCCACGGCCAATTCGTCGGCCTGGCGCACGGCCAAGGACCGCTCCACGATGGCCTGCCGCATCTGCAGGGCCTCGACCACGGCTCGGGCCAGTTGCTCGAGCATCGCGCCCTGCTGCTGCGTGAGCTGGCGTGCCTGCCGATCAATCACGCAGAGCGTGCCGATGCGGTCCCCCGAGGGCAGCACCAGCGGCGCACCGGCATAGAAGCGGATGCCTGGCTGTCCGGTGACCAAGGGGTTGGCGGCAAAGCGACGGTCACCAGCCGCATCGCTGACCTCGAACAGCCCGTCCTGACGGATCGCGTGGTCGCAGAAGGCCACGTCGCGCGGGGTCTGACCAACGCCCGGCAGGCCGACGTTGGCCTTGAACCACTGCCGATCGGCGTCGATCAGGCTGACCAGCGCGATCGGCGTGCCGCAGATCTCGGAGGCCAGTCGCGTGAGGGTGTCGAACAGGGGTTCGGGCT
>JACCDS011019578.1_pt1 | contig 21024 bp, 25 predicted proteins | sample 7446441 | NCBI WGS metagenome assembly JACCDS01 (sample SAMN15323445, study PRJNA562643) | freshwater metagenome | isolation source: river surface water | place: USA:Blue River Watershed | collected 2017-08-17 | reverse complement strand
CATCGTGCGCGCCGCCCGCGAACGCGGGATGGCGCTGGACAAACCCGAGAACTTCGAATCCGGCTCGGGCATCGGCGTGCGTGGCCAGGTGGCTGGGCACCAGTTGGCGCTGGGCAACACCGCGCTGATGGAGCAGATCGGTGTCTCGGTCTCGGCGCTGGTGCCGCAGGCAGAGGCCTTGCGTGCAGAAGGTGCCAGTGTGATGTACCTGGCGATGGATGGCCAGTTGATGGGCCTGCTGGCGGTGTCCGATCCGGTCAAGGCCAGCACGCCGGAGGCCTTGGCGACCCTCAAGGCATCGGGGCTGCGTATCGTGATGGCGACCGGTGACGGCCTGACCACGGCCCAGGCTGTGGCCGCCCGCCTGGGCATCGACGAGGTGCATGGCGAGGTCAAACCGGCCGACAAGCTGCTGTTGGTCGAGCGCTTGCAAAAGGAAGGCCGCGTGGTGGCCATGGCCGGTGACGGCATCAACGATGCGCCCGCACTGGCCAAGGCCGATGTGGGCGTGGCCATGGGGACCGGGACCGACGTGGCGATGAACAGCGCGCAGGTGACGCTGGTCAAGGGCGATCTGCGCGGGATTGCAATCGCGCGGGCGCTGTCAGAAGCGACCGTCGGCAACATGAAGCAGAACCTGGTGTTTGCCTTTTTGTACAACGCCCTGGGCATCCCGGTGGCCGCCGGTGTGCTGTACCCGTTGACGGGTTGGCTGCTGTCGCCCTTGATTGCTGCGCTGGCCATGAGCCTGAGCTCGGTGTCGGTGATAGGCAATGCGCTTCGCCTCAGGTCGGCTCGGCTCCAACGAGGAACACCCTATAGAGAGGTCTGACCATGGACATTGTTGCGCACGGGGTGTGGGTAGGCCTTGGTGCTGTGTGGATGCATCGAAATCGGCGCCTGGACCGTCGCACCGCCGCCCTGGCGGTCGGTATGGCGGTGGTGCCTGACCTGATCCAGTTGCTGCCTCTGGGATACCTGGCACTGGTCACTTCCGATGGTTGGTCCGTCCTGCAGGCCTATGCCATTGCCCTGCCGGGCTACGAACCCCCGATGTCTCCCGTCCTCTCGGAGCTGACCCATCACCTGCATTGTGTGATGCACAGCGCCTTGGTGGCCGGTGTGGTCACTGCTGCCTGCTGGGTGTGGCTGAGGCGCCTCTGGCTACCTTTGCTGGGCTGGTGGACTCACATCCTGATAGATGTCTTCACCCACTCGGCTGATTTCTACCCATCACCCGTTCTTTATCCGGTGACCTATTGGGGGTTCGATGGCATCGCCTGGAACACACCCTGGTTCATGGTGGTCAACTATCTGGTCATGTTGGCTGTTGCCACAGTGATGTTCCGTCGCAAATAGAAAAGCCACCCCAAGACAGGGTGGCTGTTTCTGCGCAGAAGTCGCGATCAGTTGTGGTGACCCTTGCGCGCCAAGATATCAAGGCGAGCGACTTCGTTGCCCACCGTGCTGATCTTCTGACCATCCACCGATTGAACGACCTCTCCCTTGGCGAGATATGCAGTGCGTCCAAATTGGTTGGCTTTGGCCATGTTCCCGTCCTTGAAGACGTACAGGGTCTCACCATTGACCAGTGGGACTGTCTGCTTGGCCTCGGATTGAGCTGCATCCATGGCGAAAGCCGGGAGGGTTGCGGCGAGCGAAAGGACGACGATGTTGAATTTGCGAATCATGGTTTCTCCTGAAAGTTTCACGTTGATCGGGTGATGCAACGAGGTACCGTGTACAGGTCCAATGTAGTGACGCGCGGGTGACCGCAGGCTTGCCTTCCGGTGACAGTTTTGACTGCTATTTGACTGCGAACCTGCCGCCCCTGGCGATTGATGTGGCTGCTGAACTGGTCAGCGCGGCTGGAACGCAATGATCCCCATACCCAACAAGGCCACCGCCGCACCGGTCGCATCCCACACTGAAGGTCGGACACCATCGACTGCCCACAACCACGCGATGGCTGCACCGATGTACACCCCGCCGTAGGCCGCATACACGCGGCCCGAGGCCGCATCATGCAAAGTCAACAACCAAGCGAACAGTGCGAGACTGGCCGCTGCCGGCAGCAGCAACCATGCGGAACCGCCATGGCGAAGCCATAGCCAGGGCAGATAGCAGCCAACGATCTCGGCCAATGCGGTGGCGATGTAGAGAAAAAAGGTCTTCATGACCGGTCAATGCGCAAGATGAGCATGGCACGCACAGGCCTCGCCGTGCGCTGCAGCCACCAGTTCCTTGAGGATGCCGCAGTCTGACCCTTCGTCGTCACAACGGCCGCAGCTGGCCTTGAGCAGCAACAGCTGCTTTTCCAGTGCGCGCATGCTCTTGAGCCGCGCTCGTACCTTGTCGATCTGCTCCTGCACCAGCCGGTCCACATCCGGGTGCGGCTCGCCCGGTGCGTCCAGCGCGCCCAGCAGCCGGCGGATGTCGGCCAGCGGCATCTCCAGTGCGCGGCAGTGGCGGATGAAGGCCAGACGTTCCAGATGGGTGCTCGCGTAGTCGCGGTAGCCGTTGTCCTGCCGGGCCGGTTCCGGCAGGAGGCCTTGTTTTTCGTAGTAGCGGATGGTGTCCACGTCCACACCTGTGGCTTCGGCCAGTTCCTTGATGCGCATGGGGTTTCTCCGGTGGGTGGGACTCAGGGCTTGACTCTGGAGTCGCTCCAGGGTTTTCAATACCCCTATTCTGATCCTGTAGGAGTTTCCATGTCGGCCCCCTCTTCTGAACCCGACCACACCCCATCGACTCGCAAGTGCGGGAACGCGGAGCATCGCCATGAGCCATCTCAAGTTCGTGATCATCAACACGCCCAGGAACAGGACGGGGCTGCTGCTTGCTGTGCGCCCGCTCCAATCTCCCTCGAAGCACTCCGTGCTCCCCAGCTCACCTCCGACGGCGTGCGCACGGCCATCCGCATCCTGCAGATGGACTGTCCGACCGAAGAAGCGCTGATCCGCAAAAAGCTCGACCCGATGACCGAGGTTCGGCAAATGGACTTCAACCTTGTGCAGCGGGTTCTGACTGTGGTGCACGCACCCGGCGCGCTGGACCCGGTACTGGAAGCGGTGCGCTCGCTGGGGTTTCAGCCCGAGCTGGTTGAAGCAGGTGCCGCACGTACTCCTGCCCGCCAAACCCGAAAGCCCTGGTGGCCGCTGGCGCTGGCGGGCGCCGCAGCCATCGCCTCAGAAGCTGCGGACTGGGTCGGACTTCCTGACACCCTTGTGGCTGCGTTGGCCCTTGTGGCCGTATTGGGGTCAGGTCTAACCACTTACAAGAAGGGCTGGGTGGCCATTCGCAATGGCAATCTCAACATCAATGCGCTGATGAGTATCGCTGTCACAGGTGCGTTGGCGCTGGGTCAATGGCCTGAGGCGGCCATGGTGATGGTGCTGTTCACGATCGCTGAGCTCATCGAGGCAAAGTCCCTTGACCGGGCCCGCAACGCCATCGAAGGACTGATGCGTCTGACGCCGGAGCAGGCGACGGTGCAGCAGAACGACGGAAGCTGGCAGTCTGTCGAGGCCCAGTCTGTGGCGGTGGGCAGTTTGGTGCGGGTGCGACCGGGTGAACGCATCGCGCTGGATGGCAGCATCATCAGCGGACGTTCTACGGTCAACCAGGCGCCCATCACGGGCGAAAGCCTGCCTGTTGACAAGGCCGTTGGCGACGCTGTGTTTGCCGGCACCATCAATGAATCCGGCTCGTTCGAGTACCGCGTCACGGCCGCAGCAGGCAACAGCACGCTGGCGCGCATCATTCACGCGGTCGAAGAGGCGCAGGGCGCCCGGGCGCCCACACAGCGGTTTGTCGACCAGTTTGCCCGCATCTACACGCCCGTGGTGTTTGCCATCGCCTTGGCCGTGGCGGTGCTGCCCCCGCTGTTGATGGGCGGAGCCTGGCAGGACTGGATCTACAAGGCACTGGTGCTGCTTGTCATCGCCTGCCCCTGTGCCCTCGTGATCTCGACACCTGTGACCATCGTCAGTGGTCTGGCTGCCGCAGCCCGGCAAGGTGTGCTGATCAAGGGAGGGGTGTATCTGGAAGAAGGGCGCAAGCTGCGGTGGCTGGCCCTGGACAAGACCGGCACGATTACCCACGGCAAACCAGTACAGACCGATTTTGCGCGGCTTGACGACTTGGACGAGGCGCGGTGTCTGCAACTGGCTGCCAGCCTTGCGGGGCGCTCGGATCACCCGGTTTCCCAAGCCGTGGCGGCTTCGGCGAATGCCCAGGGTGTCGAACGAGAGGCTGTGGACAACTTTGAAGCCTTGCCCGGTCGCGGTGTGAAGGGTGTGATCGGTGGCACGGTTTACCGCTTGGGCAATCACAGACTGGTCCACGAACTGGGCTTGTGCACCCCGGACCTGGAAAATCGGCTCGATACGATGGAACGGCAAGGCAAGACAGTGGTCATGCTGGTCGACGAACAGAGGGAGCGGGTGATGGCCCTGTTCGCTGTGGCCGATACCGTGAAGGAAAGCAGTCGGGCCGCTATTGATCAACTGCATCGCCTGGGTGTACGGACCGTGATGTTGACCGGCGACAACGCGCACACCGCCGAGGCGATCGCCCGACAAGTGGGCATAGACCAGGCGCATGGCAACCAGTTGCCCGAAGACAAGCTGCGCGTGATCGAAAGTCTTGGCCGCGAAGGGGTGGTCGGCATGGTCGGCGACGGTATCAACGACGCTCCTGCGCTGGCCCGCTCAGACATTGGGTTCGCGATGGGCGCCATGGGCTCTGACACGGCCATCGAGACAGCCGACGTTGCCTTGATGGACGACGATCTGCGAAAGATCGCCACCTTTATCCGACTGTCCAAAACCACCCATACGGTGCTGGTGCAGAACATCACGCTGGCGTTGGGCATCAAAGCCGTGTTTCTTGTGCTCACCCTCATGGGGCTTGGCACCATGTGGATGGCCGTTTTCGCTGATGTGGGTGCCAGTCTGCTGGTTGTTGGCAATGGACTGCGCTTGCTGCGCCGCTGAAAGGAACCAACATGGGCATTTTCGACAATCCGTTTGGCGACCGCCATGGCCCACGTCGCCATGGGAACCGCAGACACGAATATGAACACCACGCCCACTGAACCCACTGCGACGGTGGCGTTCGACCCGGGCACCTTCGAGCGGCTGCACCGGGCGTACCGCCGGATCGACCGCAGTGACCCAGCCCAGGCCTGGCATCTGCTCGAAGCCCTGCATGTGCTCGGGCAGACGCGGCTGGTGTCGCATGCACGAACGCATGGGCTCATGCTCGCGCTGGCCTGGCGGACGCGAAACCTGACCGAGGTGAATGGTCAGCTGTTGCGGCTGCTGCTGGTGCCGCTTGGGCACCTGCTGGGCCGGCTACCTCTGGGCAACACCGGGCGTTCGCACGTGGGGGCGTTTCGGCCCATGCAGGTCGCTCCGGAATTGCTGGCCACCATTCGCGCACATCAGCGACCGCCGACTCTCTGAACAACCTGCGGGCTGTCCGGGTCAACCGATCTCTATTGCTGTCTTCACCCTACAATCCACCCTTGATGCGTGCCTGCCTGTTTGCCCTGTTGCTGATGTTCTGCCTGCCCCTGCAGTGGGCCGGCGCAGCCACGGGCGCGCCTTGTGCGCACGAACCCTGTGCGCCCCTGCACGCCAGCGCGGCCGGTGTCTCGTCGCAGGTTGACGCCGCCGACCACGCCGGTGAGTCCCATGCTCAGCACCCGCACTGCGGAAGCTGCCACGCTGGCGCCCTGGCCCTGCTGGCCAGCGTGCCCTTTTCCATGAGCGACACCCGTACCCGGACGCAAGCGAAGTCGCGTTCCTGGACCGAGGGCCTGTTCGTCGAGCGGCCCGAACGGCCGCAGTGGCCCACCCTGGCCTGACCAGGGTTCGGTTTCTTTGGCGGCGCCCATTGCCGCCCCTATCCGATCCCTGTAAAGCGTGCCAGCCCTTGCGGCTGGTGATGTCCGTTCTTTCAGGGTCTTTTCATGTCTGTATCTCCCTGGCGGGGCCGTCCCCGTCTGGCCTGGCTCACGGCCGTGGTCCTTCTTCTGGCGCTGGATCAGCTAAGCAAAGCCTGGTTCGCCAGCACCATCGCGCTGGGCACGGCCATCGAGGTCACGACCTGGTTCAACCTGGTCCATGTGCTCAACACCGGTGCCGCGTTTTCCCTTTTGGCTGAAGCGGGCGGCTGGCAGCGGGTGTTTTTCATCGCCATCGGCTTCGCAGTGGTCGTTCCCATCACATTCGTCTGTCTGGCTCGCCAGGTGGAGCCGCTCGAACGCGTGGCGGGTGCGCTGCTGGTGGCCGGCGGCAGCGGCAACCTGATTGATCGCATCGCCAGCGGCGCGGTTACCGACTTCCTTGACCTGCACTGGCGCGGTCTGCATTGGCCGGCCTTCAACCTGGCCGATGTGTTCATCGTGCTGGCGGCGGGCGCCTGGATCCTGATGTCCCTGCGTCCTGCCGTGGCCTCTTCGAAAGGCGCGTCATGAACCGCCCCTGGACCTGGCTGCTGATGGCCTGGCTGGTGGCCACGGCCGCCACCTCGGGCGCGCTGTTTCTGGGCGAGGTTATGGGCATGACGCCCTGCGTCCTGTGCTGGTACCAGCGCATCTTTATGTTCCCCCTCGCCATCATCCTCGGGATCGCCTGCTTCACCGATGACCGTCGGGGCGCCGTCTACGGCCTCGCCCTGGCACTGGGCGGGGTGGCCATGGCCGGGTACCACACCCTGCTGGTCGCCGGCCTGATTCCCAAGGCCTGGGTGCCTTGCAGCGCCGGTGTGTCCTGCGCGGACCAAAAGCTCGACATCCTCAACGGCGTCCAGATCCCCTGGCTGTCGCTGGCCGCGTTCATGGCGCTGGCATTCCTTCTCATCGTTTACCTCAGAAAGTCCTCCCGATGAACTCCAAAAAAATTACTGTTGCCGCCCTGGTCGCCATCGTCCTGGTGTTCTTCTTCCTCGGCATGAACGCTTACCAGAAGCGGGTGCAGAACTCGCAGGCCGAGAAGGTCAGCCAGGTGGTCCAGCAGTCCGGCAGCGAACCCGCCATTCAGACGGACAACCGGCTGGTCCGCTTCCATTCACCGGTCTTTGGTCCCAGCAATGCGCCGGTCACCATCGTCGAATTCTTTGACCCTGCGTGCGAGACCTGCCGGGCGTTCTATCCCATCGTCAAGGACATCCTCAAGCAATACCCGAACGATGTGCGCCTGGTGATCCGCTATGCCCCGTTCCATGCCGGCTCCGATCAGGTGGTCAAACTGCTCGAAGCCGCCAAACGCCAGAACAAGTACCAACCCGTGCTGGAGATGATTCTGGCCACCCAGCCGCAGTGGGCGGACCACGGTAAACCCAACATCGAGCTGGCGTTCCGGGCGGCGCAGGAAGCCGGTCTGGACATTGCCAAAGCACAGGCCGACGCCCAAGGCTCGGACATCGCAGCGGTGCTGAAACAAGACATCGAAGACCTGACCGCACTGGAAGTGACCAAGACGCCCACGTTCTTTGTCAATGGTCGCGGTCTGCCGTCCTTCGGTGACCAGCAACTGCTGTCACTCGTGGCCGAAGAAGTGGCTAAAGCCAGGAAGTGATATGGACCCGCGTTTTTCATCCACACCTGGCCACCCGTCCATGGGCCGTCGGCGCTTTGTCCGGGTCGCCCTGGCCAGTGCAGTCGGCATGCCTGTGCTGATGGCCTGCTCACCCGAGGTTACGCCGTTTAAAAGCACCGATGTGACCGGCGCCACCTTTGCCCAGGATTTCCGGCTCAAGGATCACCTCGGAAACTTGAGAACGCTGGCGGACTTCAAGGGCAAGATCACGGTCGTTTTCTTCGGATTCACACAGTGTCCGGACGTCTGCCCCACCTCGATGACCACCATGGCAGAGGTCAAGCGCTTGCTGGGTGCCCAGGGTGATCGACTGCAGGTGCTTTTCATTACGGTGGACCCCGAGCGGGACACGCAGGCGCTGCTCAAGGAGTACATGGCGAACTTCGACCCGAGCTTCATCGCGCTGCGGCCCGAGCCAGACGAACTCAAAGACGTCGCGGCGGGCTTCAAGATTTACTACAAGAAGGTCTCGGGCTCGACCCCGACCTCCTACACCATGGACCACTCGGCAGGGAAGTACATCTTCGACTCCGAAGCCCGGGTCCGCCTGTTTTCCGCCTACGGAACCGATGCCGCCACGATCGCATCGGACATCCAGATCCTTTTGTCCGCGGCCTGAGGCGTTTGAAGCCGTGGTCAAGCCATCGAGTGACCTGACATGCACCCAGCCAACATGCTCCGTTTGACAGTACTGATCCAACACCACCGGCGGTCCGTGCTGGCGGTCTTGGGCACCTTGATGCTGGGCACAGGCGTCGTGGCTTTTGGTGTCTCCCCGGCTTTGCCCGACGCGGCGCAGTGGCCCGTCCGGCAAGTGATGGAGACCATGAATGCGCCACTGGTGGTGTCTGAGCCGACGACATCGAACCCCGAGTTTCTGATCCATCAATCGCAGCTCACCCGCCGCGACGACTCCCTTCAGGCCCTGCTCAAAAGGCTGGGTGTCGATGACCGCGAGGCACAGACCTTTCTCGCGCACGACGCCACATCGCGCATGCTGTTGACCGGTGCGTCCGGCAAGCTGGCCACCGTCACCCGAGCGTCGGCAGGGCGCCTGAAGACCCTGTCTGTGCGCTGGGTGGACACGAACAGCCAGCGCATCAGCCGGCTGGTGGTGGAGCAACAAGAAGGTGGCTACCAATCTCGGATTGAACAGCCGACGCCACGGCGCCTAGAGCAGTTCGGTTCGCTCACCATCCGCTCCTCGTTCTATGCCGCCACCGACCAGGCCGGCATTCCGGATGCCGTCGCCGCGCAGACGGTCGAGGCCTTTTCCGGGGACATCGATTTCCAGCGCGACTTGAAGCGCGGTGCGCGTGTCAGCCTCGTGTATGAGGTATTCGAGCTGGATGGTGAAATCCTGTTCACAGGCCAGTTGCTGGGTGCCGAGATTCAGAACGGCAAAGACACGCACCAGGCCATGTGGTTCCAGGCGGCAGGTCAGACCGGCGAGTTCGTCAGCCTCGATGGGGCGAGTCAGCGTCGTGCATACCTGGCCTCACCCCTGGCGTTTTCCAGGGTCACCAGCTCCTACGGGCCTCGTATCCACCCGGTGTTCGGGGGTCAGAGAGCGCACAAAGGAACGGACTACGGCGCTCCGGCCGGAACCCCGATTCGAACCGTGGCCGACGGCGTGGTGAGCTTTGCGGGTCGCAAGGGTGGGTACGGCAATTACGTCGTGATCCAACACCCCGATAAGGCCGCCACCGCCTATGCGCATCTGGGCCGCATCGATGTCCGGATGGGCCAACGCGTGCAGCAAGGTCAGACCATTGGCACAGTCGGCTCCACCGGAACGGCGACGGGCCCGAATCTGCACTTTGAATACCTCGTCAAGGGAGTGCAGACCAACCCGTCGCGGATCGCCAGCGATTCGTCGGTCTCGACCGTTGCGGTTGCCCAGTTGCCCGGCTTCAAGCAGGAGGCCAAGGCCATGCGGGAACAGCTCGACATGGCCGCTTCCGTTGCCCTGGCCGACGCGCAATGACCTTTGGACAGAACGACTCCATGTCAGTACCACCTGATCGGGTCACCACCCGACGAAAGTTGCTCTCCCGAGCTGCGCTCGCAGGTGCGTCTCTGGTTTTGCCATTCGGACAGGCCAGCGGCCAGACCACCAGAAGCAGCTTGAACGATGGCGCTGTTCTGGCCGGCTCATTGAGTTCGTCGCCGGAAGCGCGCCTCATCGCGGTCTACCGCGCCATCGCGGCCGGGGACCGGCATGCCCTGCCATTGGCCGCGGCGCTGGTGCGTGACGTGCCGGGTTTCCAGTTGGGACAACTCGTCTACGGGGACCTTCTGATGGCCCAGAGTGGAACGCTGCCCAGCTTCGCCACGGTGAAGGATGGCCCTCCGGCCGTTCGGGAGCAACTGCAAAAACTGCGCGCCGAGGCCACCCGGCGCCTGGGTTCGCTCAGAGAGATGCCACCGCCCGGCACCGTGCCGGAGCAGGTGCTGGAGCTCGCCCGCAACGTTCGGCATGTGGTCGTCGTAGACGCCAGCCATTCACGGGTCTACGTGTTCGAGCAGAAGTCCAGCGGCCTGCAGCTGGTTCGCAGTTTCTATGCGTCCATTGGTCGGGCGGGTTTTGACAAAGAGGTGGAAGGTGATCTGCGCACGCCGTTGGGCATCTACCACATCACCAGCAGGCTGGACGACCAGCAGGTGGAAGAGCTGTACGGAATCGGCGCGCTGCCTCTGAACTATCCGAACGAGCACGACCGTCGCATGGGCCGAACGGGCAGCGGCATCTGGTTGCATGGCGTCCCTCGCGTCTCTTACGCCCGCAGCCCCTACGCCACAGAAGGTTGTGTCGCCTTGGCCAACGACGACATGGCTTACCTCATGGAGGTGCTGCAAACCCGGCGCACACCTGTTGTCATTGCGAACGAGGTGAACTGGGTTCGACCCGCCGACCAGGCGGCCGAACGGCGCAGTTTCGAAACTCTGCTCACCAAGTGGCAAGAGGCACGTGCCCGCGGCGATGCTCGCACTTTGTTGGCCCTGCAAACGGCGGACTTCAATGCGCGCGTTGACAACCCGCTGCGCAAGGCGTCCCTTGATGCCGAGCCCCTGGGCGCCAGCGGGGAACTCGATCCGCAGGCCGATTGGCGTCAGGTTTCCGTCTTTCGCTGGAAGCGAGGGGCCGAGGTGACCATCGTCAACTACACCGTGGTGAGCACGAAGCCGTCACGCAGCGCCGACCGTCGCCAATACTGGGCACGGGAGCAAGGGCGCTGGCGCCTGTTTTTCGATGGAGCCGTCTGAGCTGCCCTTTAAGCATCATTCAACCCCTGCTCAGGGCACTGTATGCGCCGTACTTTGTTGCAAAGGACGTCGGTCCACGCGCGAAGTGCGATGACCAAGGACATGCGCTGCACTACAGGAGTCCATAGAGGCGCGCGATACGCACCGCAGTGCGCCGATCAGGCGCCCCCAACTTGGCATTGAGCCGCTGGAACCGGCAGTCGATGGTTTTGGCTTCCAGATTCATGGCCGCGCCGATGAGCTTGCTGCTGTGACCGGCGGCCTCATGGCGTAGGAGTTGCAGGTCGGCGTCTGTGAGGCGCACCCCTTGAAGCAGCTCTTCGCGCATGGATTGCGCGATCCAGTGATGCAACTCCATGGCGAGCGCGCGTGCCAGCACACGCAACTTAGGGAAATTTTCGCCGTCAAACCTACTGGGGTCGGCTGATCCCAGGCACAGGACGCCCACCCGGGAGAGGCCAACCGGGCTGGGAGCAGGCGCAATCAGAGCAGAGGTGAAACCATGCTGTGCCGCTGTGCGGGTGAAGTCGATTTCTTCGTTCGATGAGCAGGCCAAGTCGCTGGCGCGGATGGGCTCCGCGTTGCTCGATGCATACCGCAACCAGGGGTCGTATTCGAACCATTGGTGAGACGCGTATTCAGCCGCCCATGCCGGGTCGCACGCCCACATCGACCGAAAGGAGGTTCGGGTTGCATCATCCCGGAGGCAACTCAGGAAGACGCCCGCGTCAGCACCCAGACCGGCAACAACCTCGTGAAAGAGCGATAGCACTTTCCCAGAAGAGCTGACGTCTGCGATCAGGGGCAGCAGCTGCAAAACACGCACATCGTCCATGCTGTCGCACCCGTGCGCAGCGTGCCTGTTGGATTCAGCACCTGGCAGTAAATGCTGCATGGCCTTCGCGCACCAGCTTGCTGAACAGCAGGCCATCTCCAAACCGCAGTGGCTCAACCGCGCACCACAAGTCGAAGCTCTTCACGTCACGAAACACCATCGTCTGTACCAGCCGCGTACCCGCACCTTGACGTTGGGTGCGCTCCATCAGCAGACCGAAGTTGGTGGCGCGCAGCAGGAAGGTTACAGCGCCATCGGCTGAGACTAGCAACGAGTCGCCCGCCGCAGCAAGTCCAGTTTTGTGACCTGCAGACAACGCAGCCGAGTCAGCGCGTTTGACGACAAGCGCCGAACGCTTTGAGCCCAAAGGGCGAGCAGGCGCGTCGATAGGGTCTATGCGTCGTTTGACCGAGGATTGGGTCAACACGGAGCGTGCTGACTGCATCACCACGGGAGTCTGAAAGTTGCTCATCCCCACTCCTACAGGTCGGGTTGACCGACAGGCCACGCGGTGCTGGCACCGAGTGACCCACTCTTCAAGTCTCAACTGATTGGATAGAGGGGAGGGTAGACAAACGCGTCGTGCGATGTCAAAGGAAATCCGGTCAGGGCGACCAAATCTGCAGCTAGGTCAGTCGCGCTAAACGACGACGACCCGATGCACGCGGTTCCTCAAATCACTGCTGGCGCGCTGCTTTGGCTCAAAGCCTCCAGCAACGAAAACGCATCGTCGGCCCGATTCACCGGGATGAACAGGTGATCGTGGTGGAAGGCTGCGACCGCGTTGCAGGGGATGCCCGCTTTGGCCAATGCAGAGGAGATCATGGCCAGGAAGCCGATGGCCTCCAGCGAAGAGTGCACGGTGAGCGTGATGAGTTTGGCCTCGAAGATGTAGGGTACTTTGGCTTGAACGGCTTGAGAGCGCTCCACGATGGCCGTCAGTCCTTCTGACTCTCTGAACGTACAGATGGGGGAGAGGTCAACAGGAAGGCAATGGTCCTGGAAGGTGCAGTAGACGTAGGTCTCTGGCCTAAGGTCAGGGGCCATCATCTGCTGCAGCCGAACTTGGTCTTTTTCTCCGCTCATCCGATGTCCTCCTGTCAGGGCAATGGTGTTGGCTTTCGGCGCTGATTATGGGCGGCAGGCGTTCATCTGGCGCGTGCACAAGTGCGCAGGTGGACCGCTGAAAGCGGTCTGTTTAGCTGAATTGACACGAGGCCAAAGTTCCTAAACCACGACGTTCAAGCGGGATCTGCTGCTACCGTCTGGCGCAGCCCGGAACAGACTCCCGCCATCAACTGCTTTTGCCGCCGGGCGCCACACGGCAAAGCACAGTGAGAAGGAGTGTCCAAATGGCACCGACTTCCGAAGTCCTCGCGGACATGGCCGATCTTCGCAGCCAGCTGAGGGAACAGGGCAGTCCATACAGCGAGTTGTTCAAGCTGCGTCCCGCACGCGTGTTGCTCGATATTGCGTTCGACTGGACGCTCATGGTGGGAGCTGTTGCCGCCGTCGTGTGGCTCGATGTGATGCTCGCTCCCTTGTCCGTGCTAGTACTCGCCAATCGGCAACGGGCACTGGGCAACATCCTGCACGACGCGGGTCACCGAAACATTTTTCGAGACAAAGATCGGAACGATTTTGTAGCCCGTGGGCTGGTGGCGCCGTTGCTGTTCGCAAGCCTATCCCGATACCGGGAGACGCATTTCCAACACCACCTGGAGTTGGGCCGCACGCAAGGCGATCCCGACCTGATTCCGGGTCAGGATCATCTGCCATCTTCGTGGATGGTCAGCTACATAAAGTGCCTGCTTTCGTGGACCAATTGGCTCGGGTCACTGGGCGGCCATCTGTTCGACCAGAAGGTCAGCTTGAGGAGCAAAGCCTTCATCATGGGATGGTGGGCGAGCCTCGTCGGTGTGCTGGCCCTGTTGGGTGGCGGCGATTTTGCTTTGGCTTTTGTATCGCTGTGGTTGATCTCGCGGGCAACGCTGTTTCATTGCATCACCACATTTCGCGAGATGTGCGATCACTTCGGACTGCTACCGGGAGGGGTGTTTGGCTTCACCCGTGACATGGTCTGTCACGGACCCTGGCGCTGGATCATTCATCCGCGCAACAACGGCTACCACCTCACCCACCATCTGTTGCCAGCAGTTCCGTACTACCGACTTCCGGAAGCTCACACACTGCTGTGTCAGTTGCCTTTGTTCGAGGATCGATCACACATCTGTCGTGCCTACTTCACCACGCAAACGGCGGTGACGACCGAGTGGCAGAGCAAGGCGGCGACGTGATGGATCGCGTCCTGAGCAGCGTCCAGATCGCGGCGCTATTGGTGTCGGCCAGCTACGGCATCGGCTTCTTGTTCGGCTCCGGAGAACTGGCCCTGACACACGGGATGGCCGGAAGCATCTACGGCTTCGCCACAGGGTTGGGCATGCTGGCTCTCGCGGTGGTGGCAAAACCTCTGTGGCAGTCTGGTTTGTCGGTGTGGGACCTGTTTGGGCGTGCCTACGGCTCGCAACAGCGTGGCTTGGTGGCGGCTTTGTCCCTTGTATGGATGGCGGGTGTGCTCGCCGCGCAGATTCATGGCGGTGTGGCTGTCGCTCGCTTGCTGGGAGCACCCGATCCGTATGGACTGATCATCGTGCTGGTTCTGATCTACGCCGCAGCGCAAATGAGCCTTCGCATTGCTTCGGGTGTTTTCGCCGGCTGCCTTCTGTTGAGCGGGGTGGTTCTGGTGTACACCCTCGTTGCTGCAGATGGACTGGCACTCTATTGGCAGGCAGTGCCTAGGTTCGTGGAGGACCTGGATACCTTCAGTCCGACCCAAATGGGCACCATGTCCCTCGCCGTTTGCCTCCTTGTCGTCACTGGGGCCGACTACCACCAATTCGTGATGTCTGGTCGAACAGCCCAATGCGCCGTGGTCGGATGCGCCACGGCTGGGTTGGCGCTGATCCTGATTGGATTCTTGCCAACGGCTGTTGTGGTGGCGATGCAGACAACCGGCGTGCTGGTGGACATGCCAGATGGCAAGCAAGTCATTCCGTGGTTGCTGTCTCGCTCAGCCGGCCATCTTTCGGGGAGTCTGGGGGCTGCCATGTTGGTCGCACTGTCACTTGCTGCGTTGGGTTCCGGAGCGGCGATTTTGCGAGCGATGGCTTCAGCGATTAGCACGACTCTGCCAGGAATAGGGCGGCGAAGGCTTGCCTCAGCTTCGGCGCTCGTTATTGGGGCCATGCTTGCCGCGCGCGATCAGGGCATCGTGGAGACCATGGTGTCGGTCAACATCGTCTACTTGGCCAGCGTCGGCGTCTGCTTTTTTGCCTTGCTGGCAGACATCAACCTGACCCCTCAGCGTGCCAGGGCAACCATGGTCGCGGGGCTCATCGCGTCTGGCGGTGTCTACGCGGCCAGTTGGCTAGGCCTGCTGTCTACACAGGCTGACGCCAGTTCGCTGGTGGCTGGACTTGCGGCATCAATGGGTGTTGCAGTCGGCTTTGGTTTTGTTGCTGGCCACCGCCGGACTCGCATGACGAGGTCCTCTCGCTGAGTCGTCCGACCCAGCGACCACCAGCACTGGCTCTTCGACTGCTCGCGAAACCAGTTCACGTTGAGCCACCTTGACGATCAGCGCAGTGACGTCGTGAGCCAACGGCGGTTCGAGTTCCCAGTGGTGCCAGTACAGATCGACCATGACCCGGTGGTTTGGGCACAAGTCCACGAGCCGTCCGCTGTCGACCACCGGTTGTGCCTGGGTGCTCGGTATCAGGCCATAGCCTGCACCCATCGCCACGCCTTCCAGCAGGGCAACTGGTGACGGCAAAAAGTGTTTCGCGTACCGGTCTATCGGAAATCCGAAACGGCTTTTCAGGAAGTCGTCATGCAGGGAGTCTTTTCGATTGAAAAGGACGGCGGGTGTGGCCAGAACTGATGGAACAGTCAATCCGTCTGGAAATGCACTTACTGCGAAATCAGGCGTTGCGTAGCAGCGGTACTCCATGGCGCCGAGGCATTCGGCCACGAAACCATCGGCCGCTTTGGCACTGGTCGATATGCACCCAATGACTTCACCGCGAGACAGCAACTGAGATGTGTGGTCCTGATCGTCTGCAATCACTTCCAGTGCAACCAATTGGCTCAACAGGAGTTCCTTCAAGACCTCTGGAAACCAAGTAGCCAATGAATCCGCATTCACCGCAATGGAAAGCGGAACGGGCGCATGGAGTTTGGGCTGGGGCGCCAGTTCCTGCAAGGCAGACCCTTCCATGATTCTCAGCGCCTTCACGTATCGAAGCAGGACTTCTCCTGCCGGCGTGGGTGATACCGGTCGGTCTCGAAGCACCAGGACTGTGGACAGCGATTCTTCCAACGCCTTGATTCGCTGAGAGACGGCGCCCCTTGTGATACTCAATGCAGACGCCGCTTTTTCAAAGCTCTGCTGCTCAATCACAACGGCAAAAGTTTCCAACTGATCACGATCCAGCATGGGTATCTCCCGATGTCTGGCTGACGCGGTTGCCAACCTTCACCATTTAGTGGGGTAATCGGGAAATATGTCGATGGTTTTTAGGTGTCAAACGCTTCCGATAAGTTACGAGCAGTATCGGGTTTTGGCCGATTCAAGGCGGTGAGGCAGATGGCTGTAAAACACAAATTACACATGGTTGCCATGCGAAATGAACCGATGGATGGGATGTGGCATTCTTGAAGAGACTAAAAAAGGAGGTATTCCATGTGGCTTCTGGTGGCTCGTGAACCGAGGCAAGATGCTCCCCAATGGGCGGGCAGGAAAAGTCTTGCTGTTTTGGACGCGGTGGCATGGCCGCTGGTCGGCGTTTCTTTGCTTTATCTGTCTCGCATGTCGCTCGGTGTCGTCGGCCCGGTGTTGATGGCGGCGGCTTTCGTGTTGTCAATTGCCCGACTTCGTCGCGCCATCTGGCTGAACCACCGGTACCGATTCACTACCTGGCGATGGGGTGGGATGGTTCTCGGTCTGGTGATGTTGGGAGCCGTCCTGGACATGAGCGCTTGAGGGTTGCGTCAGGCGTGGGACGGTGATCCCAAAACGCGCTGGATCGTGTAGCCACTCAACCGTATTGCGCCAGATCTTCCTGCGCCACGGTCTGGGCTGTGCCCAAGGGAATGCGTATCGCGTTCGAAAGAAACCTGAGGCATCGTCCCCCAGCACGATCATGAGCATGTCCACGCGCTTGGCGTCCGCATCGTGGATGACCAGGTCACCAGGCTTCCACAGAGTTGTGTTCGGATCGTGGATCAGACCCATGGCATACCCCACTCGGCGGTGCAATCAGTGAGCCGCTACCGGGCGGGTTTCGCTCCACGCTTCGATGTCGGTACTCCGCCAAGCGACAGCATGTGAGGTCAGACGTACCGGGCAGGGGAACTGTTTGCTTGCGATCAGCCTATAGATGGTTGACCGCCCAAGCCCCGTGATCTTCATGACCGACCGCATGCGCAGAAAGACAAGTGAGGACTGATCTCGATGATCAGGCTGCAGGTTGGTTTGAAGCTGTTGCATGGCGCACCTCTGGTAGAAGCAACACCACCACTGTGCCGTCGGAACGTTCCTCTCGGTTCGCTGGATTCACATCAATTTCGTGCTGCATTCGTACATTGACCGCAGAGAGCGGTGCAGAAGCGCCAGGCTGAGCAGCACGAGGCGCGTCAGATACTTTTTTGCAAGCGCCTTGATCATTCGATACGAGTTACCCGCACGAGAAAACCATACAGGGCTTCTGCATAATTGATCGCAAATGTTCAACAAGATATCGCGAGACTACACATGCGGACGCTGTTCCTGAAGGGACACAAGGCCAAGCTTCAGCGTTGGCATGTGGCCGCCTGGGCATGTGGGGTAGTTGCCGTATTGCTCACCGTGCTCGCACTGCTGGAAGAAGCGATTTCATGGCATGTGGCGTCCTTGTGGTTGCTTGCAGCTGCTGTGTTCGCAGGGCTAGCGATACTTGTCGGCCGCTGGGTGTACCGACGGCGCCTGCAGGACTCGACTCGGAGTCTGAAAGACTCTGCACTTTGGTAGTGTGGTCAAGTGCGACTCCTGGCTTTGGTTGTCGCCACTGTGGGAGGTGATTGCTTGCAGAGGCGCAGTCACTGGCAGGTAAGTCATGCCTGCACATGCCTTGGCGCCATAAAGGTGTAGCCCACTGAGTTTGATCATGGTGTTGTACTCAAGATACACACACCAAACCCCCTGGAAATTTCGGACACGTGTCGGACACGAGCCGCCCAGAAAGCAAAAAAGTCAGCAGGCGCTAACCTGCTGACTCTCATGTTTCTTGGCTCCCCGACCTGGACTCGAACCAGGGACCTGCGGATTAACAGTCCGTCGCTCTACCGACTGAGCTATCAGGGAACAGCCTCAAATTATAGTGTGATTTTTCCGTATTTTGAAGTTGGCTGTAAATTTTTCAGCTTTTGTCTCGCGAGCCGTCGTGCCGGTCGTGCCCAACGCCCAGCACCTGGTGCAGGTGGGTGCTGGTGGTGGTGTATTGCAGCAGCACCGGGCGAGTGGGGTGGACGATGGGCGCGGCGCCATAAGCGGCCAGCGTGCATTCGTGAAAGCCGCAGACCAGTAGCTTCCGTTTACCCGGGTAGGTGTTGATGTCGCCCACGGCAAAGATGCCGGGGGCGCTGGTGGCATAGGTTTCGGTGTTCACCGCCAGTTGCTTGCGCTCCATGGCCAGACCCCAGTCGTTCAGCGGGCCCAGTTGGGGTGACAGACCTTGCAGCACCAGCAGCGAGTCCAGCGGAACAGTCTGCTCCGTGCCGTCTGGCCGTGTGAGGTGCACGGCGCGGAGGTGGTTGTCCTGTGTGTCGTGGCCGGTGATCTGCCCTGCGATGAAACGCATGTCACCGGCCTCGCAGCGCTCGCGCATCAAGGCCACGCGTTCGGGCGCTGCTTTGAAGCTGTCGCGGCGGTGGACCAGGGTCACGCTTTTCGCACGCTGCGGGCCAGGGGCTGAAAGATTCAGCGCGGCTTCGATGGCGCTGTCGGTGTCGCCCAGGACGAGTACATCCTGCCCTGCAAACGCTGCAGGTGCGCCGAGGTGGTAGTGCAGTTGATTGCCCTCATGAGCCTCGATACCCGCGAGTTTGATGCGCCGTGGTTCGAAGGCGCCGACACCGGCAGCAATGAATACCGTCTTGCTCAGAAACTCGGTACCAGCCGAGGTGCCCACGCGCCACTGACCGTCCGCTTGTGGCTGGAGTCGGGTGACCGTCTGGCCCAGGTGGAACTGCGGTGCAAACGGCGCACACTGGCGCAACAAGGCATCGGCCAGACCTTGGCCGGTGCAGAACGGCAGACCGGGGATGTCGTAGATGGGCTTGTCGGGGTAGAGCTCGACCGGCTGGCCCCCGACATGAGGCAAGGCATCGATGACGTGGGCACGGATGTCCAGCAGACCCAGTTCGAACACCTGAAACAGGCCCACGGGGCCCGCGCCGATGACCAAGGCATCGGCTGCGATGGCGGGCGTGGTCGCGGGCACCACGTCGCCTGGCCGTGGTTCCATACTCAGCGGATCAGTTCGGACAGTTTGCCCGTGCGGTCCTTCCACTGCTCGTGGTCGGGCAGCGGGTCTTTGCGCTTGGTGATGCTCTTCCAGTTGGGCAGCTGGGCCAGTTCGGCGTTGAGCGCGGTCATGTGCACCTGGTCCTTGGGCAAATCTTCTTCGGCAAAGATGGCGCTGACCGGGCACTCGGGGATGCAGACCGCGCAGTCGATGCACTCGTCGGGATCGATGGTCAGGAAGTTGGGGCCTTCGCGGAAGCAGTCCACTGGGCAGACATCAACGCAATCGGTGTATTTGCAGCGGATGCAGGATTCGGTGACGACGTGGGTCATGGTGTGAGAGAGAAATCGGTCAAACCCGGGATTTTAGGGTGTGAGCAAGGGTAGGGCATGGTCATGCCCTTGGCCTTGATATTGATTAAGTCGGGACGGGCGGTCAGTTCACCAGCAAGGCGCCAGAGGTCTTGTGGCTGGCGGTGTCCACCAGGACCAGCGAACCGAGGGCGCGCGATTGCGCGAACGGCGCGGTGGCCAGCGGCTCCTGCAGCGCCAGTTCGATGTGACCGATGGCGTTGGGTTCGAGCTGCGTCGCGTCTTCTTCGGCCAGGGTGTGGATGTCCAGCTTGTGCACGATGCGCTTGACCTTGGCCTTGACCCAGCGGTGGCCGTGCAGCGCCCAGTAGACGCGGCCGGCGACCAGGGTTTCGTCGTCCATCCAGGCCACGGTGGCGCGGATTTCACGGCTGGCTTCCAGGGACTGACCCTGACCGTCCACGGCCAGCAGCCAGTCGCCGCGCGAGACGTCCACTTCGCGGTCGAGCACCATGCCGGCGCTGTGGCCAGCCGGCACGGCCTGCGGGTGGCGCACGTGGTTGAGGACCTGGGCCACGGTGGCGGTCTGGCCACTCGGCATGACCTTGATCTGCTGGCCGGGCTGCACCGTGCCGGTGGCGACACGGCCCCAGAACACGCGTCGACCCTGGCTGGTGTCGGAAGAGGACGAGAACTTCTCGACCCACTGGACCGGGAAGGCGAAGGGCAGCGCGGTGTCGGCCGCCGTGACGGGCAGTTGCTCCAGGATTTCCTGCAGCGTGGGGCCGGTGTAGCCGCACCAGCCGGCGTTGGCCGCGCCGTCGACCACGTTCCAGCCCTTTAGGGCCGAGACGGGCACAGTGGCGGTGACCGTGATGCCGGCGTCGGCGGCGAAGGCGGTCAACGCGCCCGAGATGTTCGCGAAAGCCAGCGCGCTGTCTTCCACCGCGTCCAGCTTGTTGACGGCAAACACCACGGAGGACACGCGCAGCAGCTTGAGCAGCAGCGAGTGACGGCGGGTCTGCGGCAGCAGCTTCAGTCCGGCGTCCTTCCAGTCCAGCTTGGTCGCGTCGACCAGCACCACAGCGGCGTCCGCGGCCGAGGCAGCTGTCACCATGTTGCGGGTGTACTGCTCGTGACCGGGCGCGTCACCGATGATGAACTTGCGCGTCTCGGTGTTGAAGTAACGGTAGGCGACGTCGATGGTGATGCCTTGTTCACGCTCGGCCGACAGGCCGTCGGTCAGCAGGGCGAGGTCGGTTTCGCCCTGGCGCTGTACGCCAGCCAGGTGGTCCTGCAGCACGGCCTTGCTGTCGACCAGCAGGCGGCCGATCAGGGTGCTCTTGCCATCGTCGACGGAGCCGCAGGTGATGAACTTCAGCGCGGTGCGGGTGTCTTGTGCGAGGGCTTCGACGGGCTCAGCCCGAACGGAGGTGGTGGTG
>JACCDS010710663.1_pt1 | contig 21031 bp, 23 predicted proteins | sample 7446441 | NCBI WGS metagenome assembly JACCDS01 (sample SAMN15323445, study PRJNA562643) | freshwater metagenome | isolation source: river surface water | place: USA:Blue River Watershed | collected 2017-08-17 | reverse complement strand
CTGGTCTCCGGGAAATTGCTATAGCTGCTGTTGATATCCAGCGTAACCACCGGCTGGAATGTTTCAGGGTCCAGCTTAATACTGGCCACGCGTCCGACCACCACACCGCCGACTTTCACCGGTGAGCGGACCTTGAGACCGCCAATGTTGTCGAACTTGGCCAGCAGATGATAACTCTGATCTGACCCCGCCACGCCGGTGTTTGCCACCCGCAGCGCCAGCAATAACGCCGCAGCAATGGCCAGCGCCACAAAAAAACCAACCATTAATTCCAGTTTACGAGATGCCATTTTTTATCCACCAAACATGACAGCGGTTAATACAAAATCAAAACCCAACACAGCCAGTGACGATGTCACGACAGTCTGCGTGGTTGCCCGGCTAATGCCCTCTGAAGTCGGCACTGCATCAAACCCTTTGTGCAACGCAATCAGCGTCACCACAAAAGCAAATACCAGACTCTTGATCACTCCGTTCAGCACGTCTTGCTGCAGGTCAACGTTAGCCTGCATTGCAGACCAGTATCCGCCACCATCGACACCCAGCCAGTCCACACCGACCAAATGACCACCTAAAATACCAACAGCATTAAAAATCAGCGCCAGCAGCGGCATGCTAATCACACCGGCCCAGAAACGTGGCGCTATCACCCGACGCAGCGGATCAACTGCCATCATCTCCATACTGGACAACTGCTCCGTTGCTTTCATCAAACCGATTTCAGCAGTCAGTGCACTGCCTGCCCGGCCAGCGAACAACAACGCAGTCACGACAGGCCCCAGCTCACGCAACAAACTCAGCGCAACCAAAGGGCCAAGCATCTGCTCAGCACCAAATTTAGCCAGGACCGTGTAGCCTTGCAGCGCCAGTACCATGCCGATAAACAACCCTGAAACTACGATAATCAGCAGTGACAGCACCCCGACCACGTACAGTTGTTTCATGTAGAGATGCCAGTTTTTCAGCGGTCTTGGCCGCCCCAGCAATGCGCCAAACAACATCAATGCAGCGCGTCCTAATCCCTGCAGAGTTGCCAGCGTATTTGCCCCCAACTGACCGATTTGATTCAGCATCAGCGACTTAACTCCATGATTTCTGTAGCGTAATCCGCAGCTTTAAAATGGAATGGCACAGGACCATCAGCCTGCCCCAGCAAAAACTGCTGCACCAGTGGTGATTCATGTTGCCGTAATTGTTCTGGTGTGCCGTGGCCGATGACCCGACGCTCGGCGACCACATAGACATAATCTGCGATACTCATGACTTCTGCGACGTCATGAGAAACCACCACTGAAGTCAGCCCCAAAGCATCATTGAGCGAGCGAATCAGCCTGACAATAACCCCCATAGAGATGGGGTCCTGGCCTGCAAATGGCTCGTCATACATCACCAGTTGCGGGTCCAGTGCGATAGCACGCGCTAAGGCAGCCCGACGAGCCATCCCGCCAGACAACTCGGCAGGCATCAGATCGCGTGCGCCACGCAGCCCCACAGCTTCAAGCTTCATCAGCACCATGGTGCGAATGATCGCTTCAGGCAGTCGGGTATGCTCACGAATAGGAAAAGCAACGTTGTCAAACACTGACATTTCGCTGAACAGTGCACCGCTTTGAAACAGCATGCTCATTTTTTTGCGGGCCTGGTAAAGATCATGCCGATTCAGTGCAGGAATATTGACGCCGTCAAACCAGATCTCGCCCTGGTCCGGTTTCAGCTGCCCACCGATTAACCGCAATAAGGTGGTTTTGCCGATGCCGCTGGGCCCCATGATGGCTGTGACCTTGCCACGCTGGAACTGCATATTCATCTGCTCATAGATGACCCGTTCACCGCGACAAAAAGTCAGATCCCGAATATCAACCAGTGGTTTATCCAAACCAAACTCCAATGTATTGACGCTGAAATCAATCTCGTCTGAAGCAGTCAGACTGAACGAAAGCCAGCCTCTGTCAAAAAAACGGCGCAATATACGGCGATGACGCGAGGTATGCAAGGCAAACGCCTAATTAATCGCCGTATTTTAGCCACATTCCTGCCGGCCGTCGTGCGCAAAAATTGTAATCATCAGTTGCAGAATTTCGAATTGTGACGTTTAACCCAAGGTTTTTTTGCAATTAACAAGCGGAAACTGGAAAATGCAGCCTTGTTCACGGTCACGCGCAACTTGGGTCAGGCTGCGTTTGCGTATAATTCGCATTTTGACGGCGCTAACTGAATTTCCGCTTAATAGGCCGGTTGTTTTATCGGTTTTATGGCTGGAGGAACCGAATGCAAACCAATTTTTGTGATACAGCCAGACGCGTGCTGGAGATAGAAGCCAAGGCGATACTTGGCCTGCAAAGCTATTTAGATCAAACGTTTGCCGATGCCTGCAAAGACATTTACCACAGCAAAGGTCGGGTGGTCGTCACTGGCATGGGCAAATCCGGTCATATTGCCAACAAAATTGCCGCGACACTGGCCTCGACCGGCACGCCAGCCTTTTTTGTTCATCCCGGAGAAGCCAGCCACGGCGATTTGGGCATGATCACCCGCAGCGATCTGGTGCTGGCCCTGTCGAATTCTGGTGAAACCGAAGAAATTCTGAAACTGCTGCCGGTGCTCAAGCGGCAAGGCATTCAGATTATTGCCATGACCGGCAACCCTGAATCGACGCTGGCCAAATTTGCGGATATTCACTTGTGTACCCGCGTCGAACAGGAGGCCTGTCCGTTGGGATTGGCGCCGACCGCCAGTACCACAGCCGCTTTGGCGATGGGCGACGCTATCGCGGTGGCGCTGCTGGAAGCCAGAGGTTTTTCTGCCAATGATTTTGCACTATCGCACCCCGGCGGCAGTCTGGGACGCCGCCTGTTACTGCGGATCAGCGACATCATGCACGCTGGCGAACTGATGCCGTTGGTACCCGAGTCGGCCACAATCACCAGCGCTTTGTTAGAGATCTCACGGAAAGGCCTTGGCATGACCGGGATTGTCCAGCCAGATGGCCGGCTGAGCGGCATCTTTACCGACGGTGATCTGCGCCGTATTCTCGACCAGCGCGTCGATATTCATCAGACGCAAATCGTCGAAGTGATGACACGTCACTGTGTTACAGTGCAGCCTGAGATGTTGGCAGCCGAAGCGCTGAAAATCATGGAACAAAAGAAAATCAATGGGTTACTGGTGGTAGATCAACATCACACCCCTGTCGGAGCGCTCAACATGCACGACCTGCTTAAAGCCGGAGTCCTGTAATGTCACTCAGCTACGATGAACTTTACCAACCTGTTTCAGCTGAAATCACCGCACGTGCCAGTCAGATCCGTCTGCTGATCTGTGATGTCGACGGCGTGTTCTCTGACGGCCGGATCTACCTGGGCAATCAAGGGGAAGAGCTGAAAGCTTTTCATACCCGCGATGGTTACGGTGTGAAAGCGTTGCGTCAGGCCGGGATTGAAGTCGCTATCATTACTGGCCGTCGTTCACAGATTGTCGAGCAGCGCATGCGGGCATTAACGGTTTCTTACATTTTTCAGGGGCAGGAAGACAAAATGCCGGCCTATCTGGAGCTGAAACAACAGCTTGCACTGACTGACACGCAAATCGCTTACATAGGTGATGACCTGTCTGACTGGGCCGTGATGCAGCATGTCGGGCTGTCCGTTGCCGTGGCAGACGCTCATCCTCTCTTGCGCCGACAAGCCGCAATGACGACCAGCTTGCCAGGTGGTTTTGGCGCGGTACGTGAACTTTGTGACCTTTTATTGCTCAGTCAACATACCTTTGGTGAGTTTGCCGGAAGCAGCACATGAAACATCAACTCCTTTGGCTCATGCTGGTACTGGCTGGCGCCGTGGTCTTGTACAGCTGGCTCGAGACCACTGATGACGGGCCAAAACCTGTCATAGAGCGCGAGCTCAAGCCCGATTTCGTTGCTTATCAGCTGACCCGCCGCAGTTTTGATCAACAGGGCAATCTGAGCGGACAAGTCAAAGCCAGCCAGATGAGTCACTTCGAACAGCTGGGACAAATTCAGTTTGAACAACCCGATTACACTTTGTACGACGAGCGCCTGCCCCGCTGGCAGGTCAGCAGCCGCCAAGGCGTGTTTTATCAGGACAATAAAGTGATTCTGGAACAAAATGTAGTGGTGAATAACCTGCATGCCGATGAAATGTTCCGACAAATCCAGACTGAACAACTGTCGATGTCGCTGGACACGCAGTTGCTGCAAACCGAGTTGCCGGTTCGGATCCTCGGGCAAAGTTTTCAGATTAACGGCCAAGGCCTGCAGGCCGACCTAACGACGCAAAAACTGCGTCTGTTCAAGCATCAGGGGACAGTGTATCAACATGAAAATCAATAAGCTGGGCTGCCTGCTTGCGTTTGTTCTGAGCGCAGCTTGTCTTGCCAAAAATACCGATTTCAAAGAACCGATTGAGGTCAACGCTGACCGCAATGAAGCCAGTCTGAAAGAACAGAAATTGCTTTATTCAGGCAACGTAGTGGTGAAACAAGGCTCTTTGTTAATTAAAGCGGACAAACTGATTGTCGACCGCTCCGCCGGTGAGGGCAAAGAAGTGTTTATCGCCACGGGCAAGCCTGCGGTGTACTCTCAGATGTTAGAAGGTGATAAACCTATCCAGGCCAGTGCAGAGGAAATCCGCTACGCCATGCAAACGCGGGTACTGACCTTAACTGGTAAAGCCGAAATTACCCAAAGTGGCAGCCTGGTGCGCAGCGCCAAAATCGAATACGACCTGCAAAAAGAACAACTGAGCGCCGAAAGTGAAAACGGCAAAGAGCGGGTGACTACTATTTTCTCGTCAGAGGTCAAATAAGCTTGAAAAAACTCGTTGCTGCGCATCTGGCGAAAAGCTACAAAGGCCGCCAGGTCGTTAAGGATGTCAGTCTTGAAGTCAGTGCTGGTCAGATCGTCGGTCTGCTGGGCCCAAATGGTGCGGGCAAAACCACCACTTTTTATATGATTGTAGGCCTGGTCCCGTCAGACAAAGGCCAAATCAGTCTGGGCGGCCAGGATATTACCTTTGAACCTATCCATGCCCGGGCCCGGCTCGGCATCGGTTATCTGCCGCAGGAAAGCTCGATTTTCCGCAAACTGACGGTGTTTGATAACCTGATGGCTATCCTGCAGACCCGCAAGGATCTCACCGAAGATCAGCGTGAACAAACCGCCGACGAATTGCTGGACGAATTTAATATTACCCATATCCGTAATAGTCTCGGTATGAGTCTGTCCGGGGGGGAAAGGCGTCGGGTTGAAATTGCCCGGGCGCTGGCGGCAAACCCAGCCTTTATTCTGCTGGATGAGCCGTTTGCCGGTGTTGATCCTATCTCTGTGCTCGATATCAAAAAGATCATCCAGCACCTGCGGGGCCGTGGTATCGGCGTGCTGATTACCGACCATAACGTCCGCGAGACCCTTGATGTCTGTGAAATTGCCTATATCGTCAGTCATGGTGAGCTGATTGCTTCTGGTTCACCCGCTGAAGTATTAGCCAATCAGCAGGTCAGGGATGTATACCTTGGCGATCAATTCAGGCTATAGTTAGCAAAAAACCAGTGCACAACTGGTCGTCAGGAGCGACAAGAAGTACATGAAGCCATCTTTGCAACTTCGGCTTGGTCAGCAACTCACCATGACTCCGCAGCTTCAGCAGGCTATCAAGCTGCTGCAGCTGTCGACCATTGAATTGCAACAGGAAATCCAGGAAGCACTGGATGCCAATCCGCTGCTCGAGGCCGAAGAAGACTTTAATTATTCAGAATCAGGCTCCTCTTCCTCAGAGTCGCCTGCCGAACAAAATACCGAACGAAACGAACAAAACAGTGCCGATGAGTACAGTGAACCGGAAGTGCCTGACAGCAGTGAGGCCATGACCGAGCAGAACATCAAAGAGGATCTGCCGCTGGACAGTAACTGGGACGATATGGTCAGCGCAGCCCCGGTTGCAGGCCCTGGCGCGCCAGATGAAGACATGGTTTTTCAGGGTGAAACCACTGAAACCTTGCAGGACTATCTGCGCTGGCAAATGCAGCTCACGCCTTTTAGCGAAACCGATCTGATGATTGCCGAAATCATCATCGAAGCCATCGACGAAAATGGCTTGTTGACCATCAGCTGCGACGAAATTCTCGAGTCGCTGGGCATGCCAGAAGTTGAAGCCGATGAAGTTGAAGCGGTGATCAAACGCATCCAGTTGTTTGATCCGGTGGGTGTCGGAGCCCGCACCATTCAGGAATGTCTGCTCATTCAACTGCGTCAGTTTGACCCTGCGACACCGTTTCTGAAAGAAACCTGCGACATTATCAAAAATCACAGTGATTATTTAGCCAACCGCGATTTCCGTTCTTTGATGCGGGTGACTAAACTCAAAGAAGACGACCTCAGAGAAGTGATGCGACTCATCCACAGTCTGAATCCTCGTCCCGGTGCCGATGTCATTCGGCAAGAGCAGCAATACACCATTCCCGATGTGTCGGTGAAAAAAGTGAAAGGACGCTGGGCTGTCGAGCTGAACCCGGATGCGTTCCCGAAAATCAGAATTAACGAACAATACGCGGCCATGTCGCGGCAAGTCCGCAATTCGTCGGACAGCCAGTTTATTCGTTCCCATTTGCAGGAAGCCAAATGGTTTCTGAAAAGTCTGGAGAGCCGCAACGAGACCTTACTGAAAGTTGCAAATTGTATAGTGCAGCAGCAACAGGCGTTTTTTGAGCATGGTGAAGAGGCCATGAAGCCGATGGTGCTGAACGATGTGGCCGAAATGGTCGGTATGCATGAGTCGACAATTTCCCGGGTCACCACCCAGAAATATATGCATACCCCACGCGGAATTTTTGAACTTAAGTTCTTCTTTTCCAGTCATGTCAGTACGGAGAGTGGTGGCGAATGCTCGTCCACTGCGATTCGGGCCTTTATTAAAAAATTGGTGGCGGCGGAAAATCCGGCCAAACCGCTCAGTGACAGCAGGATGGCCGAAATCCTGTCGGAACAGGGGATTAACGTAGCGCGGCGTACCATCGCCAAGTATCGGGAATCTCTTTATATTCCGCCGTCAAATCAACGTAAGAGCTTGTTATAAGTAAGAGCTCATCCCTAGAAGGAAATGTCTATGCAAATTAATCTGACTGGCCGTCATGTCGAAATTACCGAAGCATTAAGAGACTATGTAGACACCAAGTTCGCCAAACTCGAAAGACATTTTGACCACATCAACAACGTACATGTCGTGCTGAATGTGGAGAAACTCAAACAAATCGCTGAAGCAAAAGTGCATTTAAATGGTGGAGAGGTGTTTGCTCAGTGCGAAGATGATAATATGTACGCCGCGATCGATCTGCTGATCGACAAATTGGATCGCCAGGTTATCAAACACAAAGAGAAAATTTCTCGCCACTGAACTCTGGATTTATGAACCTAAGCTCAATGCTATCGGAGGACTGCACGAAAAGTGCGGTCCTTTTTAACAGCAAAAAACGAATCCTCGAATACATCGCCGAACTGGCGCATCAGCATATGCCGGCACTTGCAGAATCCACCATTTTTGAAGCGCTGATGGCGCGGGAAAAACTGGGTTCTACCGGTATTGGCGGTGGTATTGCCATTCCGCATGGCAAACTAAAAGATGTGACTGCACCTATGCTGGTGTTTGTCGTCAGCCAGGATGGGATTCAGTTTGACGCTATTGATAATCAGGTGGTCGATATCTTCTGCGCCATCCTGATCCCGGAAAATCAATGTCAGACCCACCTGACGACCCTGGCCGGTATTGCCCGTCTGCTCAGTCAAAAAGAGCTGACCCGCAAAATCCGCCACAGCCAGAATGATCAGGAACTCTATCAACTCCTGCTCAGCCACGCCGATCAGGGTGGCAGCAAATGAAACTTCTGGTAGTCAGCGGCAGATCAGGTTCCGGTAAATCCGTCGCGTTGCGGGTGATGGAAGATCTGGGCTACTACTGTGTCGACAATATTCCGGTCAATCTGCTGCCGACTCTGGCCAATGCAGTGATGGGTCAATACGAGCGGGTCGCCGTCAGTATTGACGTGCGCAATCTGCCGCAGGACCCGGAGGAACTCACTGAGATCCTGTCTTACCTGCCACGCAAAGTGGAACTGACCATCCTGTATCTGGATGCAGACCACTCCACACTGATCAAGAGATTCAGTGAGACCCGCCGGCTACATCCGTTATCACATCAGGCGATGTCATTGGATGAAGCGATTCAGCGTGAACAGCAGTTGCTGGATCCTATCTCCAGCCGCGCAGATTTGTACCTGGACACGACGGAGCTGAACGTTCATCAGCTGACTGAGCAGTTACGCGAACGTATTCTCGGGCAGAAAACCGGCCGTCTGGTGATGCTCTTTGAATCTTTTGGTTTTAAGTATGGTATTCCAAAAGACGCCGATTTTGTCTTTGACGCGCGTTTTCTGCCAAATCCACACTGGGAGCCTGAGCTGAAAATTCTGACCGGGCTTGACCAGCCGGTGAAGGATTATCTGGAAGCGCAACCTGTCGTCGCCAAATACACCTGGCAAATCAATAGTTTTATCAGTACCTGGTTGTCTCACTTAGAACGAAATAACCGCAGTTATCTGACCATTGCCATCGGTTGCACTGGCGGACAACATCGTTCAGTCTATATCGTTGAATCTCTTGCAGAAAGCTTCCGGGCGCTGCGGGAAGATGTGCAAATCCGCCACCGCGAACTGGTCCGTCATCATGGCAAATAATTTCAAAGAAACTGTCACTATCGTCAATCAGTTAGGCTTGCATGCGCGGGCCGCCACCAAGCTTGCACAGCTGTGTCAGCAATTTAATGCGAAAATTGAATTACAACAGGATGGCCGCAGTGCCGATGCCAGCAGCGTGCTGGCCTTGCTGATGCTGGCCAGCAGCAAAGGCAAGAATGTTGATGTAGTGACCAGCGGCGAACAGGCACAGGCCGCACTGCAAGCGGTCACCGGTCTGATCCGCGCCGGCTTCGACGAGAACTGAATCACTCACCGGACAATGATTGTCCTTTGGTCTTTGCACACACTTTCAGCTGGTGATGCATTGCCACTTTGATCAGCATATGCGCCGTCACTGGGGCTGAGATAAACAGAAAGAGCGCGATCAGCAACTGTTGCAGGCTCAGCGTCTGCTGTTCGATATTAAAAAACAGCACAGAAGCCAATACCAGGCTGCCCAAACCAAGCGTGGTCGCTTTGGTAGGTCCATGCAACCGGGTATAAAAATCAGGCAATTTGACCAAAGCGACTGAGCCCAGCAGCACAAACAAAGCACCCGCCATCAGTAAAGATCCGATCACCCACTCAATCCCGCTCATTTGCGTCTCCTATTCAATAATATCGCCACGCAACATGAATTTGCAGACCGCCACTGTACTGACAAAGCCCAGCATAGCGATTAACAAAGCCGCTTCAAAATACAGCTGGGTTTGTGCGTAGATGCCATATACCAGCAGTAAGGCAATACTGTTGATGTACATCGTATCCAGCACCAGCAAGCGGTCGGCGGGCGACGGGCCCCGCAGCAATGCCACCAGATTGAGCAGCAGCGCCAGCACTATCACCGCCATCACTCCCTGCAGGATCAAGGCGAACATGCAAAAATCTCCTTCAGTGGTTGCTCATATCGTTGTTTCAGTTGCGCAATCAGTTGTGCTTCATCCTGCAAATCCAGTACATGTAACAGCAGATATGCCGGCTGTTCACTGCTGCGCGGCAGAAACTCTGCGCTGACAGTTCCCGGCGTCAGACATATAGTGCCGGCCAGAATCGTCAGAGGCAGCGGCTCATGCAAATCCAGCGGCAGTTTGACAAAGCCCGGCCGCAACCGGCGGTTTGGCGCCAGCACGACCCGAATGACTTGCAGATTCGCCACCACAATATCCCACAACACTAACAACATATAACGAACTAACAAACCGTAGCGCCGCACCGGCGGCTGAGGCGTACGAAAACCCCTTGTCAGCCACGGAATACCAAGAGCCAACACAAAGCCTGTGACCAGAATCAGCGGCGACACACTGTTGTGCAGTGCACACCAGACCAGCAATAACAACAAACTCCGCAGCGGTGTCGGGATCAAGCGTCTCATTTGTGACCTCCGGCAGGCGCGGCGGCTTGCAGCTGAGCCATCGCATCCAGACTGTATTGCATCCACCACTGACCAAAGACGACCAGCACAACCCCCAGTGAAAGCAGCAGCAGCATGGCGCCTGTGGCGGCACGTGATTCGGTCAGGGCTGGCCCTTGTTTACCATTGGTGCGCCAGAACAAAGTGCCACCGGCACGGCTGAGCGCGACCAGCACCAGTAAACTGCTGAGCAGCAACAAACCAATATAGCCACTGCCTGCCACAACACTGGTTGCGCCTTGCAGCAGCCAGATTTTGGCAATAAAACCGGAAAACGGCGGCATGCCAATGACGACCAGACTGCTCAGGGCAAACAACCAGCCGTAAAGACGATGATGAGTCATGCGTGGACCTGGCACCAACCGGTCGCCGACAGTGCCCCGTTGTTGTGCGACCCGATCAGCCAGCATGAACCAGACCGCGCCAATCCAGCTGGAGTGCAGCGCGTAAAACAGCACTGCAGCAGAAGTCTGCAGCTGTCCGAGCCCCACACCGGCCAACAAAGTGCCCGCCGACAACAGCACTAAAGCAGCGGCGAGCTTTTTCAGGTCGACCGCCGACAACACCATCAACGCGGCTAACAACATGGTCAGTAAACCGCCCCACAACAGCAACTGTTCACCGTACCCGGCCAGTGGACCCGCAGCATCGCCAAACAGCGTGCCAAACACCCGAATCAATGCATAAACACCGACTTTACTCATGACGGCAAACATAGCCGCCACCGCCGGATTGGCCTGACTGTAGGCCGCCGGCAACCAGAAATGCAGCGGAAACAGCGCCGCTTTTAAACCGAACACCAACAGCAGCAAGGCGGCCGCTGCTTTGACCTGCAGCGCCTGCTCCGGCGCTAACTGACTGATCCGCTGAGCCATATCCGCAATATTCAGACTGCCAAGCACCGCATATAACAGCGCCAGCGCCAGCAAGAACAAGGCGGACCCCACCAGATTGAGCAGCACATAATGCAAGGCCGCCTGGATGCGCTTTTTGCCACCGCCATGGATCATCAGACTGTACGAGGAGATCAGCAGGACTTCAAAACAAACAAATAAGTTAAACAAATCGCCGGTCAAAAAAGCGCCATTCAGCCCCATCAGCAAAAAATGTAATAACGGATGAAAATAAGCACCTTTTTCATCATCACCGGCCCAGCTGTACAAACACACTGCGGCTGCCAGCGCGGTCGTCAGCCAGACGAACAGTGCCGACAGTTGATCAGCCACCAGCACAATCCCAAAAGGCTGAGGCCAGTTACCGAGCAGATAATGCTGCGCCGGCACATTAGTCTGTTGCCACAACAACAAACCCGCGCTCGCCAATGTCAGCAGCATCGCCAACAAACTGGCCAAGCGCCGCATTTTCAGCCGGTCCCGCACTGGAGGAAACAATAGCAAGGCGCCAAACAACGCCGGCAATACCACCGGCAGAATTACCAGATGTTGGATCATGTGCGCCCTCTTTGTGCCTGACTCTGGCCATCGACCTGATCATGACCCAGCTCAGCCCGCGCCCGAATGGCCAGCACCACCAGAAAAGCCGTCATTGCGAAGCCAATCACGATCGCTGTCAGCACCAGCGCCTGCGGTAATGGATCGGCATACACTTCAGAAGCCCCTAACACTGCGCCTGCACCGGTAGTCAGGCCACCACTGACAAAAATAAACAGGTTGACGGCATAAGACAGCATCGTCAGGCCCAACATCACCGCAAAAGTCCGTCCCCGCAGGATCAAAAAGATGCCGCAGCCGGTCAGTAAGCCAATTGCAGCTGCCATGACTGTTTCCATCAGACTTGCTCCTTAAATTCTGGTTTGTAGCGGGTGGTCAGTTTGCCGAGGTTGGCCAGAATCAACATACAGGAGCCCACCACCGTCAGATAAACCCCGAGGTCAAAAGCAATTGCACTGGCCAGCTCCACAGTCCCAAGCACCGACCAGTCGAAATAATCAAACCAGGATGTCAGGAAAGGTTTATCAAACAGCCAGCTGGCTCCGCCGGTCAGCCAGGCCAGCAAAATACCGGCGGCAATCAGCGAGCTGTATTGCAAATTCAGGCGGGGCCGGATCCACTCCACGCCATTGGCGATGTATTGCAGAATCAAAGCCACTGCCGTGATGAGTCCCGCCACAAATCCGCCGCCGGGTAAGTTGTGCCCGCGGAAGAAAATGTAGACCGACACCATCAACGCCAGCGGCAACAAACCTTGTGAAATCACCCGCAACATCAGTGGATGCGCGTCGGCCGCCCAGCGCCGGCCTTCTGCATCCGCGTTTGGTTTAACCCTTGGAATGCCCGTCAGCAACTTATAAATGCCAAGGGCAGCAATCCCCAGTACGGTAATTTCGCCGAAGGTATCAAAACCACGGAAATCAACCAGAATGACATTAACCACGTTGGTGCCGCCCCCGCCGGTTTTGGCGTTTTGCAGGAAATAACTGGCAACTGAATCGGCTTGTTGGGTCATCATGGCGAAGGCCAGACTGCCAATCACCACCGCCACTGCGGCAGACAACAAAGCATCCCGCAACAAGGTTGAGTGGCTGCTTTGTTTCTGGCTGCGATGTGGCAAAAAGTACAGCGCCAGCATCAGCAGCACCGCTGTCACCACTTCAACAGACAACTGCGTTAACGCCAGGTCCGGCGCTGAAAAGCGGATAAACAGCAAGCTGACCATCAAACCGACCACGGAGATTGCGATCAGCGCCACCAGGCGGTGACGCTGCCAAATCACCGTGGTCATCGCAGCAATCACCATCACCGCTATCAGCACTGCGGTCAACAGATCCAGACTACTTTCGCCGCGCGCGCCGGTCAGACTGGTCAGTTGCAACAAAGGCGCGCCGGCCAGTACAACAACCAGCCACAACAGAATCGCCACATACCACTGAAAACGGTCCGGTTCTGCCCGTTCGACCCACTGGCGGCTGGACTGCACCAGCCGTTGGACCAAAGCTTCAAACCGGTAGATAGCCCGGGTCGACTGAAAACCAGCCTGAAATAAAAACAGCCGGCGACGATTGATGTACAGCAGCAGACCACCGGCAAAAGCCAATACGCTCATCACCAGCGGCAGATTGATACCATGCCACAAATCCAGGCTATAAGGCGGTGGTGGCTGTTGTAACGCGGCAGTCGAAGCCAACTGCAGCAAGTCCCCCACCAGCCAGTTTGGAAAAATCCCCACGCCAATACACAAAGCCACCAGCACTTCCATCGGCACCCGCATATAACGCGGAGGTTCGTGAGGCACCCGGTCAAGCCCAACCGGCTGGCCGTTAAAAAACACATCGTGAATAAAACGGGCCGAATAAGCGACAGAGAATACCGCCGCCAGCGTGGCCAACATCGGCAATAACCAGCTTAGCGACCCCAGCACCGACTGGTGCAAAGTCTGGCTGAAAAACATTTCCTTCGACAAAAAACCATTAAGCAAAGGCACACCGGCCATCGCTGCGGCCGCCACCATCGCCAGGCTGGCAGTGACCGGCATAAAGTGCCACAAACCATTGATTTTACGCATGTCCCGCGAGCCGGTTTCGTGGTCTATGATGCCCGCCGCCATGAAGAGCGAGGCTTTAAACACCGCATGGTTGATGATATGAAAAATGGCTGCGACTGCGGCCAGCTCAGTATCAAGCCCCAGCAACAGCGTAATCAGCCCCAGGTGAGAAATCGTCGAATAAGCCAGCAACCCTTTGATGTCATGCTGGAACAGCGCAAAGTACGCTCCGGTCAATAACGTCAGCAACCCCACCAGACTGACGACCGCAAACCATAAATCACTGCCCGCCAGCACCGGATAAAACCGGATCAGCAAAAAGATCCCGGCTTTGACCATAGTCGCAGAATGCAGATAGGCGCTGACCGGCGTTGGCGCTGCCATCGCATTGGGTAACCAAAAATGAAACGGAAACTGCGCCGATTTGGTGAATGCCCCTAATAAAATCAGGGTCAGGATAATTGGATACCACTCACTGCCCAGAATCAGCTCGCCCTGGCGCAGAATATCGGCCAACTGGTAACTACCAGCCACCTGCCCCAACAGGATCAGGCCCACCAGCAACGCCAGGCCGCCTGCGGCAGTCACCGTCAATGCCATCCGCGCGCCTTTGCGCGCATAACTGCGATCGGACCAATAACTGATCAGCAAAAAGGAGCTGATGCTGGTCAGCTCCCAGAACACCCACATTTGCAGCACGTTACCGGACAAGACAATGCCCAGCATAGCTTGCATAAACAACAGCAGGCAGGCGTAAAAACGCAGGCTGGAATCTTGTTCACTGAGATAAAAGCGGGCGTAAAACAGCACCAGCAAACCGATGCCAAGAATAAGCAACACAAACAACAATGCCAGCCCGTCGAGCTGCAGACTGATTTGTAAGCCAATCAGCGGCAGCCACTGCCAGTCCTGGGTCAGCACCTGTCCGGCCATTAATTCCGGCAATGAGGCCAAAACCAGCCCAAGACCCACAGCAGGTCCAAGCATCGCGACAAAAGTCTGTCGGGTGCGGTTGAGTGTTGGCAATAACCCGACCAGCAGCAGGCTGATTGCAGGAGCTGCCAGGATCAGCAGCAGAAAGTTGGTCATATCCGGGCCTCTTCAGCAACTGACAGCGCAACGGAATACTGTCCGGCAACGCGGTGTTTCGGAAAATCTGTTTATCAGGGCAGCGCCGGGCTTTTCAAAGCCCGGCTGCCACCAATGGATGACTATGACGGACGAATCAACAAAAATACAGGATTAATCAATGGCCTGCGCTTTGCACCGCCCCCGGTACATAATGATGGATCCAGCCGGCTTCGTACATGTAATGTGTCACTTCCGGCAAAATGAACGTCGTCGCGAGCAGGCCAACGATAGCTAAAACCACAGTATAAGGCAGCGCCATCCAGACCATCTTCATATACGACAAGCGGATCAACGGCGCCAGCGCACTGGTCAGCAGGAACAGGAAAGCCGCCTGACCGTTAGGCGTCGCGACACTGGGCAGGTTAGTCCCGGCATTAATGGCAATCGCCAGTAACTCGAACTGCTCCCGGCTGATATGACCAGCTTCCCAGGCTGCTTTCACTTCATTGATATACACAGTGCCGACAAAGACGTTATCACTGACCATCGACAAGGCGCCATTGGCGAGGAACAACACCGCCAGTTGCAACTGACCATCGAAGGTCAGTACCCAGCTGATCACCGGCGTAAACAGGTGCTGATCAATAATGACAGCCACGATGGAGAAAAACACCACCAGCAGCGCAGTAAAAGGCAGCGCCTCTTTGAAGGCATGACCAATCGCATGCTCGTCGGTGACCCCGCAGAACGTTGTTGCCAGAATAATTACCATCAAGCCAATCAGACCGACAGAGGCCACATGCAGGCTCAGGCAGACAATCAACATCACCGCAATCAGCCCCTGCACCCACAGCTTAGCAAGGTCTGATGACTGCAGTTTGGCCGTCTGATAGTTGTCATAAGCAATCAGCACATCCTGCACCGTCTGCGGCAGGCGAACACCAAAATCAAACCAGCCGAATTTTTCGACCACGACTGTGGTGGCCAAGCCACACAACAGGACAGGAATCGTGACAGACGCCATTCGCAAGGCAAATTCCGCAAAATCCCAGCCAACGGCTGCAGCAATAATCAGATTTTGTGGCTCACCGACCATCGTCGACACACCACCCAGCGCGGTGCCGACGCCGGCATGCATCAGCAGATTACGTAAAAAGCCGCGAAAAGCGTCTAAATCAGCGCGGGACAGTTCGGCCACCTGTTCGTCCACACTGTGGTCATGTGGGTCAACAAAGGTTTTGCCCGACGAAATTTTGTGGTAAATCGCATAAAAACCGACCCCGACGCCGATGATGACCGCAATCACCGTCAAAGCATCAAGGAATGCCGATAAAAACGCCGACATCCCGACAAAAGCCAGTGAAATCGTGGTTTTAGAGCGTACGCGGATCAGCAGCTTAGTGAAGACGAATAACAGCAGGTCTTTGACAAAATGGATCCCCGCGACCATGAAGACCAGCAGCAGGATCACCTCAATGTTTGCGGTCACCTCATGCATCACTTTGGTCGTACTGGTCATCCCCATCGCAATCGCCTGAATGGCCAGCAATCCGCCGGGTTGCAATGGGTAACATTTCAGTGCCATCGCCAGCGTAAAAATAAACTCAATGACAAGTAACCAGCCCGCGACATAAGGGTTCTGGATAAAGACCAGCGGATTAATAAACATAAACGCGATAATGGTGAGCTTGTACCAATTCGGCGACTGGCCGAGGAAATTGGTATAGAGCGCAAGCGCCATGCCTGATGGTTTCATAGGGGATCTCGCTTTGTAGTTATAAGTCCGGCCGACAGCAACCGCGTGCCGTCAACCTTTAAGATAGCGTAACTCAGCTGTTTAGCTTGTTTACCCGATGGTTAAATCTCGGAAAAGTCCCAAAAAACATCAACAGCTTCAGTTTGTTATACCTGAGATCGGGCAAAAATGTCTATGGCAGGCAGATGAAGATTGACCAGTCAGCCCCTCTCGTTGCGACCGGTGGCGGCCAACGCAGCCGGACAGAAAAAACCCGGCCACTGGCCGGGTTGCTTCCAAATAAGCCGCTCAGATGATTACTTTACCAGCGACAACACAAATGCATACTCTTCAGCGACTTCTTTCAGCCGCGAAAAACGGCCTGATTTGCCGCCATGACCGGCTTCCATATTGGTTCTGAACAACAGTGGCTGCTGATTGGTTTTGTGCGTCCGCAGTTTGGCCACCCACTTAGCCGGCTCGAAATATTGCACCTGACTGTCGTGCAGGCCGGTGGTCACCAGCAACGCCGGATAAGCCTGCTTTTTCACCTGGTCATACGGTGAATAAGACAGCATATAGTCGTAATAGGCTTTTTGTTTTGGATTGCCCCACTCGTCAAACTCGTTGGTAGTCAAAGGGATAGACTCGTCCAGCATAGTGGTCACCACGTCGACAAAAGGCACATGCGCCACTAAACCACGATACTTCTCGGGGGCCATGTTCGCCACAGCACCCATCAGCAGACCGCCGGCACTGCCGCCCATGCCAAATACTTTGTCTTTGGCCGCATACTGCTGTTTTACCAGATGATCGGTGACGTCAATAAAGTCGGTGAAGGTATTGATCTTCTTCAGTAATTTGCCGTCTTCATACCAGTGACGGCCCATTTCCTGGCCACCGCGGATATGGGCTATCGCATAGACAAAACCACGGTCGACCAGCGACAGCACTGTGCTGCGAAAACTCGGTGCAGTCGAAGAGCCGTAAGAGCCATAGGCGTACTGATAAAGCGGCGCTGTGCCGTCTTTTTTGAAGCCTTTTTTGTACAGCAGGCTGACAGGAACCTTAGTACCGTCGCGGGCCACAGCCCAGACACGTTCTGTCTGATAGTGATTGCGATCAAAACCGCCCAACACTTCCTGCTGTTTCAGCAAGCGTTTTTCGCCGCTTTGCATATTCACTTCGTACACTGAATTGGGCGTGGTCAGCGAGGTATAGCTGTAACGCAGCCAGTCGGTGTTTTGCTGCGGATTGTTATCGGTGTAAGCCACGTAGACCGGCTCATCAGACGCAATCACTTGCGCTTTGTCCGGGTGTTGCCATGGAATAACCCGGATCCGGTTTAAACCGTCATGGCGTTCATTGAGCGCCAGATAGTTGTTAAACACCTGGAAAGATTCAATAAAAGTATCTTTGTCATGCGCCAGCAAAGGCTGCCAGTGGGTCCGATCGCCAATCTTGTCGTCGGCCACAGCCATGATTCTGTTGTTCGGCGCTTCCCAATCGGTGCTGATGATCCAGCGATTGCCTAAATGTTCGGCGTCGTATTTAAAATCACGCTGACGCGGGGCCAGCGGCTTGAATTCGCCCGTTGGCTGATCCGCAGGCAATACCCGGATCTCAGTAGATACCGTGCTGCCGAGCCACAACATCACGTACTTGTCGTCTGCACTGTTGCCGATACCGGTATAAAAACTGGTGTCTTTTTCTTCATAAATCAGCTGATCTTTTGCCACCGGCTGGCCCAACTGATGGCGATGAATTTTATTGCCGAGCAGAGTCTGAGGGTCTTTACCAATATAAAACAAATGCTTACTGTCTGCCGACCAGGCCAGCGACGCCTCTACGCCCGTGATCTGGTCCGCCAAATCCTTGCCGGTGCGTAAATCACGAATTTTTACCGTGTACTGACGCCGGCCATTGGTGTCTTCGGCATAAGCCAGCAGTTGCTGGTCCGGGCTGACGGCGTAGTGACCAATCTGGTAAAAATCTTTGCCAAGCGCCATCTGATTAACATCAAGCAGCACTTGCTCCTGACCGGTTTTTACTGATTTACGCAGGTAAATGGGATACTGCTGGCCCGTTTCAAAGCGGGTGTAATAGGCATAATCCCCTTTAACTGCCGGCACTGTACTGTCGTCTTGCTTGATCCGACCGATGATTTCGTCGGTCAGCGTTTTGGTCAGCGCCTGATACTGATCAGCATATTGCTGATAATAAGCATTTTCGGCCTGCAGATACCCCAGCACTTTCGGATCTTGTCTTTTGTCATCCCTTAACCAGTAATAAGGGTCGACACGGTCGCCATTGGGTGAGGTGACCGTATAAGGACGTTGCTCTGCAACAGGAGCCTGCACCGGCGCGGCCGCCTGAGTCCAGCCGCTCACCAGCAGCACACCAACACCGGCACAAGCGGGCCAGCGGGAAAATATGTTTTTGGGCATAGGGTTACCTTGTCATGAAGAATCAGAAAAACACAGCCTCACTTCTCTAACATAACGAACACAAGACAGCAACAGTAAGACTGTCCACTCAGTCAAAAGCCTCGTTCAATCACAGCAAGACCAAAACTGAATCGTTTCAGAACGCAACAACAACAGATCTCTTATTCACAAAGCACGGAAACTGAGCTTATATTAAGCGGATTGACCAAGCAGGAACTTATCATGGCATTAATGACTGTAGCCGAAGTAGCGGCTTTTTTATCTATTCAGGACATCAGAGTCGAGCGGCTGGCACGGGAAAACCTGTTAGTACCGGCTGGCAAGGACGATAACGGCAAACCCATGTTCGACGAAGAAGATGTGAGGCGATACAAAACGTTAGCTGAGCGTCTGGGCGGGATCTGAACCCATAACGGCGAGCTGGCGCAATTTATGTTGCGCCAGCTTTGCTTTTTCAGCGCTGCCTTCCAGCGACTTGTACCACAACCAACAAAATCCGCTGTATAACTGTTTCGCCAGCGCCAGCCGTTCTGGCAAAGCCTCCCGGGCCTGCGGCCTGAACTGCAGATAAAAAGTCAGCAAAGTCTCCAGCTCTTTGTCGTTCAGTTGCAAATTGAGCGCCAGCGCAGCCAGGTCGAAACTGCTGTCCGCCTGTTGGCAGTATTCATAATCAATCAGATAAAGCTGCTGGTGCTGCAGCAAAATATTGCCGCAGTGCAAATCCATATGACAGAGCACGATATCCTGTGGTAAGCGGGCAAACGCCTGAGCACAGGCCCGCAGTTGCAGCCAGTCTTGCTCATCTTCTGCCAGCCACAAGTCCGCCGGCACTTTATCGCGCAGCTGTTGCAAATAACCAAAGGGTTCCAGCGCCGGCGTCTGCACCCGCAATTTGTGTAACCTGACCAGTTTTTCCACCAGTTGCAGCAGGTGACCGTGATGCAGTTCCCAGTCAAAATGGCGGCTGTGCGTTAAAAACTCACTGACCAGGATCCGTTGATGGTTATTGAGGCACAAAGGCGCCGGCGCGACGCCCACGGCAGCCGCAGCATGCTGGCAACGCAGTTCCTGTTGCCGGCACACTCCAGTCACGAACGGACTATAGTGGCGCAGCAAATAATGCCCGCGCTGCGTGTGCACATAGTAGTTGTCATTCGTGCTGCTGGCCGCCAGCTTTTGTAGTGCCAGCGGCAGGTGATTGGCAAAAAACTCTAGCCGCTGAAAAAGATGCCAGATGCGTTGTTCAGTTGCTGTTGCCGGTAATTGCTGCGCCATGCGAGATATCCTGAAGCTGCGGTCAGCGTATAAATAACAAAAAGCGCCGCGAAAAAATACAGCTCTGTTTGCAGGTACATATACACCGATGCGGCATCAATGACCACCCAATAGAGCCAGTTTGACACCACTTTACGCGCCGTCAGCCAGGTGCCCAGAATAGCAAAACAGCTAATCTGTGCGCCTAACCAGGCAAAATCAGTGCTGGTGAATTGTTGCATCAGATAACCGAACAACAAACCCACTATCAAAGTCCCACCAATCAGCTGCGCATGTGTGCCCCAGCGCCACTCGACGACCGGTTTCTGCTGACCACTGTGCTGCCTGAGCCGGCGCCAGTTCCACCAGCCAAATAGCGCCATCCCGGCGTAATAGAGCTGCAACAAGGCGTCGGTCAGCAGATTGGCTTTGAGCATAATCTGCGCCGTCAGCACTGTACTCAACAACGCCGCCGGCCAGCACCATAAGCTGTGCCGAATCGCCAGCACTGTGTATGACAGTGCCAGCAGCGTGGCGACCAGTTCCAGTGCACTTTGCAACTGAAACTGGCTGAGCAGATGTTGCCAGATGTCTGCCATCAGCCGGCCTGCGCCGCAATCAGTTCAGCCGGCCGTAAATCACCATGCAGAAACTTCACCACGAAAATCACTTTGCCATAGCGTTCAAACGACCAGCGGATACAGCGCTGCAGCGCCGCCATTACCACGTCATAATCGCCAAAAATCTGCGTGCTCATCGTGTTAGTGAGCACGGTCAAACCCGCTTCTTTATTGAGCTCGTCGATAAAGCCCTTGATCGGTTCAATGTAATCGCTGGTCAGCGGATATTTGCTGATTTCGGCGGATAATT
>JACCDS010304097.1_pt1 | contig 21035 bp, 16 predicted proteins | sample 7446441 | NCBI WGS metagenome assembly JACCDS01 (sample SAMN15323445, study PRJNA562643) | freshwater metagenome | isolation source: river surface water | place: USA:Blue River Watershed | collected 2017-08-17 | reverse complement strand
TATGGTTCAGAAATGCCTCCTCGCTGGCCGCCAACAGAGAAGTGGTGGATTCGCCGTTTCTGGAATACATGCGCACGAAACCGGGCATTGTTGTTCTGCGGGCTGAGTGACCCGCCTATGAGCGGAGTTGTTGTATGAAAAAAATCCAGATACCGGAAGGAATAAAGCCTCTTTGCCTGATGGTTCCCCTGCTGTTATCGGCATGCCACACCGCTGCGCACAGGCCGGGATTAAATGACGTAGCGATTGCCGGCCATGTGCCGTCAGACTATATCGACCCGACCAAATCGCTGTTCCCGCTGAGAAACTATCCGCAGTCCGTCGATAAATGGTTCCCTCCCGGCCCGGACAGGCATGTTCCCGTTATGGATACCGATGCACAGCAGCGCCACTTTTGTGACCTGAAATCCCGTTATTTTGGTATGGGGGCGGGCGAAAAGTCTCCCTGGAACCCTTCTTACATCGCATCAGTCCTGAGTAAAGGGGCTGAAGCCGCCCGCGACGCCAGCATCAGGAAGTATCTGGGGGAGCAAAGTGTTTCCTGGGGCGAGAACTTCAGGATCCACCCGGACAGCTGGAAACAGCAGGTAAAGAATAACGCGACGACCAGTGTCGACCGTGTTTATCGCCCTTCGGGACGGGGAATTGCCGTCAGGGAAACGCTGGTCAGGGTTCTTCCGACCGCTGATCCGGCTTATGACGATCCCCGTCAGGCCGGACAGGGCTACCCTTTTGACAATTTACAGATGTCATCTGTCCGTCCCGGCACCCCCGTCTACGTGCTGGCGGCCAGCCGCGACAGGCGCTGGAAATACGCTTTATCCCCCACAGTCACTGGGTGGGTGCGCAGCGAAGATATTGCAGCGGTGGATCAGCAGTTTGTTACCGAATGGCTGACGCTGGCAGATAAAAACCTGGGCGCATTTATTAAAGAACCAGTTTCCGTCCATGAAGGAGGACAGTATTATTTTACGGCACGTCCCGGAACCATTCTGCCATTCAGGAACATTCAGCCCGGCTTTTTTGACGTTACTGTGCCCGTGCGTAAAAGCGATGGCCGTGCACAGATTCGCCAGGTCAGACTTCAGAAAGATGAGTTTGTCGCCATGCCATGGGAAATGACACCCGTAAATATAGCTGTACTGATGAAGTCGATGAGCGGCAGGCCCTATGGCTGGGGAAATTATAACTTCTATAATGACTGCTCTGCCGAAATGCGCAGCCTCATGATGCCCTTTGGGATATTTCTTCCCAGAAACTCAGCGGCACAGATACAGTCAGCAGCCAGGATTGTTGATCTCAGCCAGGAGAATACCCGCGCACGGCTTCGTTATCTTACGGAGCATGGCAGGCCATTCTCCACGCTTGTATACATTCCGGGGCATATCATGCTGTATATTGGTAATACGGTAATTAACGGGCAGAATGTACCGATGACATATCAGAATATATGGGGGCTGCGTCCAACTGAGGTTCAAAGTCGGAGTATTATTGGTGGTGCCGTCTTTTTACCCCTGCTTGCCTCTTATCCGGAGAACCCGGACCTGGTTTCACTGGCTGGTAAGGCGCAGTTTAAACTGGGTTTTATTGAATAGCGGAAACTATTTACTCTGCTGAGTGAATATTATGGTGACCGCCATGGCGGTCACTTATTTTAGAATCATGCGCATATCTGACTTTTTATTTCCACAGCCTGTCTTTGATTATTTTATAATGTTCTTCTTTTAAACCTTCATATTTCCATATAAATAATCCTCCAAGATTAAAATCCAGCACCTGATCGTTGAAATATTTTAAATTCCATTCATTCAGTCCACTTGTTGTCAGGGCCAGGATACATTTCTTTTTTTCGGCACCGTGCTCTAACGTCCGTTTCAGGGCAGGAATAACGTTGCCGGTAATGTCCTCTTTACTCCACATCACTGAAGCATATCACCAGCTCCGTGCCGCCGTCACCAAAGTCGGAGGAAAGAAAGAGTTAACCGGGAAAAACGACATTGAAACAGACATCAGTAATCAGTGCGGGCGGTTGATCTGCAACGCGATCGTTTCTTACAACTCAGCGATCCTGTCGCGATTACTGGAACGGCTGGAAGCAGAAGGCAACGACAAGGGCATTGAGGCTCGAGTTACAGCTATGACGCTGGCGGCCTGCTGACCGGGCGCGCTCACCGTTGACCTGCTCCCCGTTGATTAACACACCGCGATGTCAGTAATGTCTTCATAAGCCACATGAGGACATCCCATGAAGAAGCGTTTTTCCGACGAACAGATCATCAGTATTCTCCGCGAGGCTGAAGCCGGCGTTTCTGCCCGGGAACTCTGCCGTAAGCACGCCATTTCCGACGCCACGTTTTATATCTATGGACTACCTCCATTTTGAAAGTACTGAATCTGGTTTTGGGTTGTTGCTTAAATCTATCCGGCATCAGGAAAATCTGTGCCCAAATGGGTAATCCGCACACAATAGCCTCAACAACTGGACGGTCTCTGAGGCCAGTATAAAAATCAGGTTCCGATTGTGCAGGTGCAACCTGTCACCATTTCTCAGTACGCTGCAACTTTTTCTGGCAGGGAATTAATTTCACACTACCTGATACCCGGTCTCATTTCTCAGCATCGACCAGATTATTCGCGAGTTTTTGTTAGCGACCGCCACGGTCGTTTTATTAAATCCGCGCCGTTCCTTTAACTGGTTAACCCACTGATTCATATGGCCATCATTGTTATTGGTTGCTTAGCTTGTTAGGCTCCGGGAAATAGATGTTTGGTGCCCAATTACCATCCTGAGAGCGAATAGCTACCAAGTCGACTTTGTTCAAAGCGTTAGTTATGGCCTCTGCGGTCAAGTCTTTATCGTTGACAATCGATACTATAGGTGCGTTTGGGGAGGCCATTGCACGAAGATTGCTTATGGTATTGATGCATGCATCACCATTACATGCGGCTTTTACCACATAAGGATCATTGCAATTTCCAAAGGTATAGGAACTCTGCCCTGCCTTTGTTTTGTCATCGCCTATTGGGTTCAGAAAGATTGAGCTTTGAGCCCCCATCACATAACAGGAGGAAAGCTGACCATTCCCTTGGGAATACTCTTCAACAAAACCGGAAGATGAGTATAGCTTACCGAATGTATCTGGAATTTCGATAACGCCAACCGTTGTAGCTGTACCATCCATCAGATCGGTCACTACCCCTGTAACCAGATTTCCATTTTTTGAAACATCTAATTTGTACTGATGGCCAGTTTTCCACGGCACAACAATCTGGCATTGTACTCCAGAACCTTCGTGATCGAAGTAACTACACACACCACTCTTCCATCCTTTTGCCTTCCAGATAGAGTAATTAAAGGCATGAACTCCATCGCCCCGGTTTTGTAAACCAATATACCCACCATCTCCATTTTTAAAATGAAATTGATTTGCCCAGTAGTATTTAGAGTCTGTTCCTCCATCGTTACTTATCTGCTGAAAGAAAGAAGATTTATTAAATTCTGAGTTGGCAGGCCATGAATGATTTACCGAAACAATCCCACCGGCTACAACCGCATGACTTAAAGGGCTAAACAGAAATAACAACGGGACTAACGTTTTTTTATTCTATAGTTCATAATTTAATTCCTTATTTAAATTTAATAAAATTAGGGTCATACCCACCAATATAAGAATGCTGGCTTAATTAAATAATAACAATGTTAGTTGATAATTAACATTAAGGATTGTTCTGTGAGCAACTACACAACCTATACGAAAAATATCAATACTTTTTGGCTATTTTATGATGACAAGAGTGAAATTGTGAGTGCCGTAAAATCATAGATTCGCCTACATTAGACCGACTGGCGATGGCACCAATGGGATGTTCAGAGAAAAAAATCAATACTTTATGTCATTATATGGGGATAAGCCGGAAACGTTGCACAGACATATATCCCCTGATGGCCAAATATGATCTGACGGTATAAAGCTACTCAGCATGGCATAATTTCTGTTGCCGGAAAATCTGGGATTCCGGCGTAGAACCCCTTCAGGTGTTTTAACCGGGTGATGAACAGCAACAGAATTTTACCGCTGCCGTCCACCTAACTGACCCGGCCAGTGCCGCTTTGGAGTGCTCCCGCCAGACAGTATTTTTCGGTCTGCCCCGGCGTGACAAAGCCTTTCTGCCGACATCGGCTCTGCCAGTCTGCACCGATTTCGGATGGAGGCGGTCAAACCCGCCCAAACGAGTCCTACTTATACGATGTTTCTTTGACGTCCGTGCATGTGACTATTGCACCTGCTAATGTACGGGTATAAGCCGACCTGTGTGCAATCTACTCCTCAGTGAAGGTTTCAGCCTTCAGACTGCCGAATATATTTAATCTCTGCTTGTTTTCCGTCCCCCGTCCTTCGCCAAAACCACCCGGCCCGTCAGCGTTTCATAGCTTAATGCCTAACTCATCCCCTTCGACATTATACTGCTGACGATGTTACCCAGTTAAGTGATATTCGTATATGCCATTTTTTTCCTGACGGCAAGGTGACAAAAGCGGAAACCGGCGATGCACCTTTGTAAGTCCTGAGAGTGGTCCTTCCGCCACTTATCCTTTTTGTCATGCGACAGAGTCCGTCAAACCCGGGTTGAGCCGTGCCAGTTGTCCCGTCTGTCTGAGGAGCTCGCGTGTTAAGGCTTTATTGAGCTGCCGAATTTTGAGTGGGACCCGGTTGAAAATACTGGATGCCCCGGCACATCCTCTTCACCGATCGCTTCTGGAAACTGTGCGGCGTCAACATGGACAGACTGCTGCAGCAGCGTAACGTCCGACTATAGGCTCAGCCTGACACGCATGACTCCATTCGTGCAAAGCGAAAGCGCTGTGACGAGAAGATGCGCATGACCACGATGCTCCACCGGAATGAAAAGCGATAAAGGAGAAGCACAGAAAACTTTTCAGCAGACTTACGCCAGACGATGGCCGGCTGGCTAATCTGGACACGTCCAATTAACAAGCTGATGAACATCGATGATAAAGGCCTCGAACGTATGGCCTGGTACTACCTTAATCAGCTGGATCTAGGCTTGGGCTGTAAGCTGGTAACGCCCGACGTTATTTACTGACACACCGCCCCTCAATTAACCGTCTTCAGTGGCGGTAAAGCCGCTTGCCCCGTCGCCCGGCTAGGATCTTTTTCCTGTCTGAACACCTCTTTCCTATACGTGTTATGGCGGTCGAGATCAGAATCGCGACAGCTGGAATTTTATCCACATTACCCGCAATCGTTAAGGTGAAGTTGGCCGCACATGAGTTGCCCCGTCCGCCCGGTGAAGATGGACGGAACAAGCGAGGCTGATTAATGGGTGTTGTAACTTATGGCTTTTGCGCCGCTGTGAGTAGTCTCATTTCAGGGTGCAGTTAACCTGTTCTTATCAAATCGATGACAAAAAATAAAAGATTACAACGATCCTTAATTTGAATTTAATAGGTTTAAACTATCAAGAGAGGGTGAATGATCGATAATATCCATTGGTTAAGTATGGTTAATACGCGTACAGTACATTTCAGAGACAGCATGAATACTTAATGAGGGCGGGTATTATTGGAACGGCCCGGATACTACAATCATTTTACAGGGGTAGAAGGATGTCTTTAGCTCTCAAGATTCATGACGACCTAAGTATAATTGTTGCTTCACTTTCTGGTGCGCTGGCCTACATTATTACGCAGCGTCATTTTGACCGCTTCCGGCAATCTGTGGCTTTTTTTATTTCCTTTGCCATGGGGATGGTCGGTGGGGATGCAACACTTGAATTAATAAAAATATTTTTTCCGGGCGTGTTCTGTGATAACCGTGTCGCCGGCGCTTTTCTATGTAGCGCTCTCGTTGTCACGGTTGTTGTTAATATTATGGCACTAATAAATTCAGCAACTGAAAAGAAAAGACAGGAAAAAGATGATTGATTAGTATACTGAAAATTAAATTTTCATTGTATTAATAATGGTATTTTAGGAAGACGGAACGTGATATATTTTTCTTCAGGGTTAGCTGTCATCGACTATTGATAATATGATTTTTGGAAATTTTCTAAAAAAATATGTTCAACAAAATCACCTGTTGAGCTTCAGGATTTTTGAACTCCAAACTCAAGGAAGTGTTTTTGTATACTCACTGGAAAATTATTCTGAGATGTGAGAGGGTCAAGTATTTTTGCGCAGAGGAACTGGTGGGTTTTTATGCTTTAGCAGTTGCGGTTAACGAGTATCAAAAGTGCATTATGTTCAGATTAGTAGTAGATTACTGCGGCGCATTCAAGTTAGTTTAGAGAAATCATGTCAAATATATATATAGAAGGTATGTCTGGTATTGGAGACAACATTATTCAGCGCTGTTTTATAAAACAGTTAACACAAAAAGGCCAAGAGGTCTGGATAAAAACACCTTTACCAGAAATTTACGAGGGTTTAAGTAATATTCATTATGTCCGAGCGTACTCCAAGTTGCGTACTCAAAAGAAAAATGAAAACATTACGGAGGCGACATTTGAGTCAGTACCTTATGAAATACAATATCGGAGTATTTTTTATGGTGACATAGACCTAAAGCATGGCAGTATTTTTAATGCGATGGAGCGCCGCTTCGGCATTCCACCCGCGATGATTTATTTGCCAAAATTTTTTTTGCCCGATATTGGACTTTCTCAGAATAAACCTATCGCACTCATCCGACCTACTACTGAGCGGATTGAATGGCATAACTCAGCAAGGGGACCTCTCAATGAGTACGTTGACTGTGTTGCCAAGATTCTCGCTTTTCGGGGCTGGCATGTCATTAGTATTGCGGATACAGAAGTCGGTCTTGAGTGGATAACGGATGCTGAACCTTTCGCTCATCAGAAACTGCACCACGGCGAGCTAACCATTTCTCAGATGTTTGCTCTTGTTCAGCGTGCCGATATTGTAGTTTCAGGCGTCGGAGTTGTTATGCTGGCTGCTATTGCATACAAGCGTCCTACAATATGCCTTCAGGGTGGGTGCGGAGGTAATAATCACCATTCTAAAGTGACTGACAATAGTTGCATGGATTTATCCCAGATGGCTTTTATTTATCCTGATAACTACTGCCGCTGTCAGGCTATGAAGCATAACTGTAATAAATTTATCAGTAATTTGCCCGCCCAGGTGACGCCGTTCATTGAACGGGTTGAAGCCTCCATAGAAAAGGATAATAACTGTGGAATATTTTAATAATGAACTTCATTCCGGCTTGGTCTGGCTTCCTGAAATAGGAATAGGACACTTCCCGGTCTCTCCTGAAAGACCCTATGACGAGGGCTATTTTACAAGGTATCAGGCCATGAGTAATACTTCGATGGGGCACAGTCTTACAGATGCTCGCATAGATTTAATCTCGCGGCATTATCAGGGGACTTTACTGGATATAGGCATCGGCTCTGGTCAGTTTGTGTCGTCCAGGCCTGATACATTCGGCTATGACATCAATCCAGCAGCAGTTGAATGGCTGATTAGAAATGGGTTATGGGCTGAACTTTACTCTGATTATCACCCGGCACTCTCTTTCTGGGACTCCCTTGAGCATATAGATCAACCTGATCTCGCTGTACTTCATGCAGCAAAGTGGGTTTTTGTTTCGCTCCCCATATTTGAAAATGCCGAACATATACTTTTATCCCGTCATTATCGTCGAGACGAACATATTTGGTACTGGACACATGATGGGCTAACGCGCTGGTTTAGCGTTCAGGGATTCGACTGTGTTGAGTTTAATATGGAAGAGAGTGAGCTTGGCCGCGACGGTATAGGCAGTTATGCTTTCTGCCGACGAACTCATCATGGTACTGACGAGTAACGGAAATGAATCATGTCAGAAGGAATTATTGCTGTATGTGCATCAGGACCTTCGCTGTGTTGTGATGATATTTATCGCCTGCGCGATCATAAAATTCCAGTAATCACAGTTAATTCCAGTTGGATGATATACCCAGAATGTCATTACATTTTTGCAGGCGATGATGCGTGGTGGGATAATAACGATCATCTTATTAACTCTCAAGCGCAGAGATGGACATGTAGTAAAACTGCAGCACAGAAATATGGCATAAGTTATTTTGATAGAACTATTGAGGGAACCTTCAACTCCGGAATGATGGCAATCTTTCTAGCCATAAGCTTAGGGGCTGTTGACATTATTCTCTTAGGTTTTGATTGCTCGATTGAAAAAGGCCTTCACTGGCATGGAAAACATTCAGGCCTGAACAATCCTACAGGTCACAGCATTCATCGCTGGAAAAAAGAATTTGAAACATTGACATCTGAAAAGTATCGGGAAATAAATATAACTAACTGTACTCCTGAAACCCGGCTTACCTGTTTCCCACGCGCCACACTGGAAAACAGGCTGAAGAGAATAAAGATTTATTCACAGGCTTGTCGTCAGTGAGCATATTTTAAGTAGGGATTAAAATCTCAAATTTTTAGTTAAAACATTTATATAAGGTAAAAATATATTATTATGAATAAAATTACGCTTGATGCTAAAGTTCCGGTGGTCGCCCCAGGTGAAACTATTAATCTGGTCGCAAAAGTCTTTGACGCCGATAATGGTAAATTAAAAGAGGGTGTGAAGATCAACTGGACTTTTCAGTCTTCCAGCACCACAACTAAACTTGGAGAAAAAACTAGCACTACATCTGCTGAAGGTTACGCTGAAAATACAGTGACCAGCTTCGATAAGGCATCTGTAATTATTACCGCCGCCCTGGATGACGGCAGCAATATGTCAACCACACTTAACGTCGGTTTTTACTCCTCTGAACTAAATGCTCCTATTGTACCACAGGCTAAAAATGGAATTTTGAATGAAAAAGACGTTAAAGGCTTAGTTCAGGCGATGGTTTTACGCCACACCGATGACCCATCTCCCGGAGATGAATATAATTTTTATTGGGGAAAAGATTATATTTCATGTATTGATGATGGTACAAGAGACACATTTCCATGGATAATCAACGTTAAAAATGCTTTTGCAGAGATCGAAGTGTTGGCAGATGGTAATTATACAATTTACTACACAGTAACTGACCTTGCACGTAACGTTTCCTATTCTCTACCTCTTGCAATAACCGTAACCGGAGGAACATATGTCAATCCGATCTATGATGTTCCAGGATTTCCCGAAATTACGGACAATACAATAAACTATGAAGATGTAGCAGATAAGGGAGTTAAGGTGGAAATTTTATTACCACAGAGTAGGGAGTCAGAGGGAGCCCATATTTTTGCAGGTAATACTATCACCCTTTACATGCGGGTATTTGACAAGAATCATCAGACCGAAATTATCGCAACAAAATCTGTCGCCACCTGTGTGGTTGTACAAAAAGATATTGAAAATCGCAAGATTCTCCTGACTATACCAAAAAATATGGTTACTGACAACAAGGATACCTTCGATGATGTCCGCGGTTTTTTTTGGTTTACAGTTAAAGGACAAGGATCCGTATCGGTATCCGGCTCATCTTTTAGCAAATCATTGATTATTGATACGGTCCCACCTCATTTCAACAAGGTTTAAGAAAGAGTCAGGATATAAATAGGAATTTATATCCTGACTAAAAGGAGTATGTATGGTAAATGTTGCCAATCTTCTTCCGCCACCGGACTTACCTCAGATGACGTCAGACTATACCATCAGTCTGAATGACCTGAAAGTCGCAGGCGGGGTGTTCTTTCGTATACATCAATATGAGGACGCTGCGCGCGGTGATTTTTTAACCGTGTTCTGGGATGATGAACCTGTTTTAGAAGCAATCATTGATGATTTATCCAAGAATTTCCCCGCTATTGGAATGATAACCGTCAATTTAGGGCTCGGTTTCCACTGCGTTAATTTTACCGTTTCGGACAATGCTGGTAATAAGGGGGTTTCTATCGGGCTCAATGTCAAAATTATTGACGGCGAACCGGATGTAATATATCCGGAACCAGTTTTTACTGATGCTATCGGTGGTTTAATAAACCAGAGTAGCATTACAGCAAATGCGGGAACCCACGTTCATGTTACCCCATATAATAGCATAATGATAAATGATAGCGTCCTCCTATTCTGGAAGGGGGTGAGTGCTGGCGGTGATATTACAGATGGTGGTATCGATAGTCACACAATACTGGCCACGGATATCAGTGCGGGAGTTACATTTTTAATCCCGCAAAAAAAACTCCAGGATCTTATGGACAAAGCAGTTGTGACGGCAAGTTATCAGGTAAGGCGAAACGGAGCTGTACTGGGCGTATCAGAAATTGGCAAAGCGATTCTTAATTTGACCGACATTGACAGGCAACCCTGTATGATAATTTCAACAGGGGCCGCAAATACAGATTACGAAGCCATTCATCTTAATCCGTTTAATCATGGGGTGGTTAAAGGTCCTCCGGGATCCACTGTCATTTTATCGGTAGTAGGCGATGCTGTTTTTGATGAGTCGGGCACAGGAACTTATCAGTTCATATTGAATGAATCAGCAGAGAGCAGTTTTAAAGTCCGCTCTGCTGAACAAGGTAATGATATAATCAGCGCTGAAATAATGTGTAACCCTAGTGTTACCGTTCACCAGGTTGTACGTTTTGGTCCATACTTTAAGGGAATCGGTAATATCCAGTATCTTAACTACTCCACGAATGCGCCGGCCAATGGAATAACACCTTGCTCAATATATCTCAAAACAGCCGAATTATCGGGTCCTGGTGCCACTATAACGCGCGTTCGGGTTAGCGTTAGCGGCAATGCTATTATTGATGGTTATCATAGCAATTCTGCTGATATTTTGCTGAACTCGGACAAATCTGCCGAAATTGACATCATAAATAGCGTTTCGGAAACCGTGGATGTTGAACTGTCGCTGCCCGAATCATCAGGTTCTATTAACCGACTTTATCTGACATTCAGGTCATTCCCAAATAATGGGGCACGAATCGAATAATCTTGATTCTCATTTGTTTATATACAGGAATGTAAAATTTCAAAAAATACTTTTAATTTTCAGTATGGCTGAATCAGTTGGTATAATTAAAAAGACATATTTTTTTAAAATTTAAATGCATTCAATCATGATATGCATGTAACCTATTGGCTTGGGGTTATTTAATATAATATGATAAATGTTTGAAACATTAATTATCATGATCTTAATTTAACTAATCTCAATACTGAGAAAATGTTAAATAGGGCCTAAATCGAGGAGCGAAAAATGAACTACCAATTAACATTGACTGCAACATCTGGTGCACAGGCTGATGGCGTGGCCGTAAATACAGCCATGGCAAAACTTATGTCAGGAAATACTTATGCTTCCGGCGTACGCATTGTCTTCAGTATTTCAGGGAGCGCAAAATTCGATAATGGTCAGCAAAAAAATACTTTAGTAACAGGATCTACTGGTATCGTGAGTGTCTCCTTCACTGATCTGATTTCTGAATCGGTGACAATCGTTGCGGTTGTTGAGTCCGATGCCAGCGTATTGCAAATGGCGCAATCTACTTTTTCCAATGCTACTCCTGCTGATAATGAGCTGGATCTTAATGTAATTGTCGATAACGCTAAAGCAAATGGAGTGGCGAAAAATCAGTTGCAGGCGGTAGTACGTTCCAAGACAACAATGCAACCTGTATCAGGTGTTACCTGCTCCTTTTCAGCGACTGGAGGAAGCGCAAAGTTTGATAATGGCAGTAAAGTTTACACGGCTCAGACTGACACAACAGGTGTGTGCAACACCTATCTCACTGACACCACTCCTGAATCTGTTGCGGTTGTTGTAACCATCCCTGGTAATCAGACTAGGACGCAGGGGATTACGTTTACGGGGGGGGATCCACTAACAATCACCGAAGTTTCAACGTTAACCGATAAGCAATTTTCTCTTGGAAATCCAACAGTAGCGTGGATTGGTGCGGAGTTCAGGATTATGTTTAGCGGTGGTAGCGGTGAAGTTGATTGGACGGTGGATAATTCAGGACTTGCCGTGCAGTCTAATCTGCGGGGAGGTGTTACCCTTAAATTTGATGATTATGCTGATGCTGGCATCAGGTATACGGTTACCGGTACTGACAAACATACAAAAGAAATTATCACATACAGATTTTTGCTGGAAGACTTCTATGTCGCATTTGGTTCTTCAGAATTGATTGCATCCTTAGCTTCAGCTGACGATACGAAGTATCTTCCTTCTGCTGCACAATTACATAACCTATATGCTCAGTGGGGGGTTATGTCAAATTACTCGGGATGGACGGATAAAACGGCAGTCTATTGGACGAATTCTTTTGATTTTTTAATTAAAGCAACCGTAGTGAATATTATTAATAATGAAGAGCACGTAGATTTAGCGCCTTGGTTAAGTTCTCATGGATTTGCCAAGTTAAGTCAGTGCCACAATTAAAAAGTAAAAAAAGTGCAGGATTTATTTCTTGCGCTCTTTGGTTTAAACGTCTTCCACATGATCTTTCATATTAATGTATGATCTTTATCAATTAAATATTTCATGGATAATAGTTATGACATTCAAACCCACCGCGGACCGATTTTATATAAGCAGTGCAACCAATTCTAATCATACCTTCTCGACAGAGCAACCTAAGACGGCGTGGGCAGGAGCATCCTTCACCCTAAACACAGTAGGAGGCAGTAATGGAAAAATCGAATGGAAATGGTCTGGGGCAACCGAGGAGATTGTTGTAGAAGGTAACGATCTTGATCGCACTGCAGGTGTGACAATTAAAGCCAGAACCTACCAACCATGTATCATTACCGCTACTGATACTATTTCTGGGGAAAGTGACCAGTACATTCTTGAAGTAGAAACTTTGTTTCAACCAGAATGTGATAAAAGGGTTTCTCATAACGACGCAAAAAAAAATCATCCCGATTCATTAGTCAGCCTGGATAACTACAAGCAGCTTTATGCTGAATGGGGGGATATGAGTGCCTATACCAGCCAGGGCTGGAAAGTGGATGATGTGTACTGGACATCCGATGAAGTCTTTGGCGGCGTCAAAGTCTACGATTTACAGAGCGGAACTGATAATACATCCGGAACATTTCTTGTAGCGCATTATTACAGTTTTAGCGTTGGTAACTAAAAATAATCTTTCTGAATTTGATGATAGTCTTTTTTAATAGGTGATTTATGAGCTATAACTGGACCGAAAATCTCTCACCAATGATTGGCGTACCGATGTTGGATATCCCTGCTGGGCAGGATCTGCCAGAAGAATTACACCCGCGTGATTCTTATACTGTTAAGCTTACTGCGTTGGGTAAAATTATTCAAAGTAACCACGAGCAATATTATTCGTCTCTTATTTCTAACCTGATGGAGGAACAGCACGCCGTCATCACTCACCTTGTCGCTCTTGAGCAGCATAAGTTTGAAGCATTGTTTCATAATGAATTGCCTGAATATACTGTTCAGAGAAATGCGAAAATTTCAGCGTTGAAAGCGATGATTAATATCTGGTCCACGCCTTGCTTTACGGAACCAGGGCTGGAGAAATATGACGCACAGTATAAAACAATAGCCATTCCTGCCAGTGCTGCACATATGCACGATGATGATTACTTTGCATGGGGGCGTCTTGCGGGAAGTAATCCAGTCTCTCTGCATGGAATCTCAGTGTTACCTGCTCATTTTTCGCTGACTGAAGCTCAGTATCAACAGGTGATGGGAACCGAAGATAGCTTATCCCTAGCATTAAAAGAAAAACGCATCTATATGCTGGATTACAACAATATAAGCAGTGCTACAGCAGAAAAAGGTAACACCAAACCCGCAACGGATACTGACAGTAATCCTGTGATTGGCTATTCCTACGCAGCGATGGCACTGTTTGTTGTATCGAGAACGGAAAGGCGTCTGAAACCTGTAGCGATCCAGTGTGGACAAGATGCTGATAACAATAATCCTATGTTCCTTGCTTTACATGATACTGAACATTATTGGGGATGGGAAAGGGCGAAGCTTGTTATCCAGGCTGCAGATAAAACTGAGCACCAGCTTGCCAGTCATCTTGGTCTGACACATTTGCTGTGCGAGGCGTTTGCTATCGCCACCATACGCAACCTGAAAAGCGGTCACCCTATTTACGATCTCTTAATCTCGCATTTTGAAGGGACCAACCGAATCAATCATAACGCGACACTGGCACTGCTGGGGCCGGGTCAGTTCGTAGATACGCTGATGGCGGCTCCACTTGGCGATTTGGCAAAGACATCTATTAATATCAGACTGAACTATAACTTTTACGACCACTTCCTGCCCACCGAGCTGGCAATTCGTGGTGTAGATGACGTGAACGCACTACCTGACTATCCGTACCGGGACGATGGGTTATTGATCTGGAATGCCATTCTTAAATTTGTAAGCCGTTATGTAAATCATTTTTATATCACCAGCGCACAGATAGCAGCGGATAAATCGTTAAATAACTGGATGGAAGATCTTATTGAACACGGAAAAATAAAAGGATTCAGAAAAGTAACTACCCGAGATGAACTTGCTCAGGTTCTGACAATGATTATCTTTACATGTTCCGCTCAACATGCTGCGGTGAATTTCACTCAGCCAGGCTGGATGATGTACGCACCGGGCATGGTAGGAACACTTAGCTATCACAAACCTACCGCGATTAGCGATGCAACTCGTGATGAGTGGTTAAATATGTTGCCCGTGTTAGAACGAGCAATGAAGAAAATCGATATCTATACTGCGTTAGGTAATCTTTATAATGGTTATCTCGGAGAGTATGTTGATCGCGATGGCAATGCAATTTTTGATGCGAAGAATTATGATGTGTTAAATATAGTTGAATCTTTCAGGAAGGAATTGCAGAGTATCGAGATCGCCATTCAACAAAAAAATGCTTCTCGCCTGCATCCCTACGAAACGCTACTGCCTTCTAAAATACCTGCCAGTATTAATATCTGACAGCGGTAAAATATTTATAATTTCGTGCCATCTACCTTTTAAAGGGTTCAAATGAAGGTTAGTAAAACAGGTCTCGACCTGATAAGAAAATTTGAAGGACTTAAAACCACTGCTTATCGCTGTCCAGCAGGTGTGCTGACCATTGGCTATGGCCACACAACTGGTGTGAAAGAAGGTGACAATTGTACGCCAGACGAGGCGATGGTAAAGCTCATGGATGACTGTCAGGTTGCTGAAGAAGCTATCGCTGCAAATGTTAAGGTGCCTCTGACGCAAAACCAGTTCGATGCGCTGGTATCATTCATTTTTAATCTTGGTACTCGAAATTTTGTCAGGTCTACGTTACTTATCAAACTCAATAGTGGCGATTATGTCAGCGCTGGTGCTGAGTTTGAAAGATGGACAAAAGCAGGGGGGCGGGAGCTTTCTGGGCTTGTAGCGCGTCGTGCTGCGGAAAAGGCATTATTTTTATCATGAAGGCGCACATATATCTCACGATAATTCTTGTAATTTTTGTGCTTCTGCTTGGCTGGTCTACTGACCGTTACAAAAATCTTGCTGAACGTTGGCATCAGGCTTATCGGGTAAGTTTGCAACTAACCCGTCAGCAGTCAGCCACCATTACCACTCTTGAGGAACGTCAGCAGTTAGTTGCTGAAATGGACAGGAAACGCACTAAGGAACTCGCCGATGCCAAAATTCAGATTGATACTCTTCAGCATGATGTTGCCAGTGGCCGCAAGCAGCTGCAGCTCCATGTCATCTATCCCGCAGCCATGCCAGCGGTTAAAATCCCCTCCGCCGCCAGCCTGGATGATGCAGCCCGCGCCAGACTTACTAACGCCGCTGAGCGGGATTATTACACCCTCAGAAAACGTATCGAAACAGCCCGACAGCAGATAGATGGGCTTCAGGAATACATCCGGCAGCACTGTCTTAACTAATCAGCCTACACCATCTCAGCGGGCATTCAACATTGACATTCGCTGTTAAACCCAAAGCACTTGTTTTTACCGATAACTACTGCTTTTTTGGCCCAAACGGAAACCTGGGAATTACATTTATTTAAAATGCTTTTAAGTAATCTAAAATTACTATTTTTTATTAAAATTTTAAATAAAATCTAAACAGCCTAGGTGAGTTTTTTTGTGGCATTCAATTGCTGAAAAAATTCAAATAACCTTCCGGCAACAATGGTGGTATAAAATTAACAAAAATAACATAGTGGTGTCGGCAACCCATATCACCCTGTCAATGAAAAAGAAAATCTTCCTTGGAACCATGTTAGGTAAAAAGAAAAAATATTTACAGCTTTGTTTCAAACGCTATTTAATATGATTAAACTACTTTATCCTAATTCAAGAGTGTCATTTCATTTTTCCACTAATTGTTGTGAAGGATGCATTAAAGCAGTGATAGATCAAGTAACACGAAAAATTCGAATAAGAGGATATGCGATTTGCATAAGGGATATGCTAAAATGAGAAAAATACGCGCTAACTTACCAAGTTCATCAGTGAAAAAAAACGTTTCACCGCACGTTTGTCATTATTTCTGGTGTGATGTCGGCTCCCATTTCGCTTTTCTGATAACACTGGCAGTAGCTTTCACTTCTTTGATGGCCTGTGCTGAACCCATGCCCACATCGTCCGCACAGCGCACGCAGGTTTATACCTTGGGAGCAGGCGAAACGGTCGTCTCAGTCGAAAAAAAATACCATCTTACCCATGACCAGTTACATCAACTAAATAAGTCCCGCACTTTCGTGCATGGCCTGAACGACCTGCAGCCCGGTGATGAAGTGGATGTGCCACTGATCTCATGGGAGGACAAAAAAGCAGCTTCACCCGCTGCATCAGATGCTGGAGCGGAAGAAGGTGAGCAGGCTAAAAAGATTGCAGAATATGCGTCACAGACCGGAAGTTTCCTGACCAATGGGGCGAACCGCGACGCAGCAGAACTTAGGGCCCAGAGTATGGCTACAAGTCAAGCCGGAGCCGCACTCCAGCAGTGGCTGAGCCATTTTGGTACAGCACGCGTACAACTTAATATGGATCGACGTGGCAACTGGAGCCACACCAATGGCGACTTGCTGGTTCCTCTGTACGATGACTGCCAGTCTCTGCTCTTCATGCAAGGGGGTATTCGAAAACCATCTGACCGTCTCACTGGCAATCTGGGTTACGGTGTAAGGACCTTCTGGCAGAACGGCTGGATGTTCGGCGGTAACGTCTTCTATGACAATGATTTTACCGGCCATAACCGCCGTATTGGTGTTGGCGCGGAGGCCTGGCGGGACTACCTCAGGCTCTCGGCTAATGTCTACCTTGGAACCACAAACTGGCACAACTCACGCGACTTTGACGGCAGTTGGCAGGAAAAACCAGCTAACGGCTGCGATGTTCGGGTTGAAGGTTGGCTGCCTACTTATCCGCAACTGGGTGGCAAGCTTGTGTGGGAACAGTATTCTGGTAAGCAGGTGGCCCTTTTTGATAAAGACCATCTGCAACAAACCCCACACGCCTTCACGGCAGCCTTGGAGTATACCCCAGTGCCGCTGATAACCCTGGGCGTTGAGCAGCGCCAGCGGCGAGGCCAGCATGATACTCAGATTGGCCTCGGCTTGAACTGGAGCTTCGGTCACGACTGGCGGTGGCAACTTGCCCCAGAAAACGTACAGTCCATGCGCACTCTGGTGGGCAGCCGCTATGACTTGGTTAACCGCAATAACGAGATTGTTCTGCAGTACCGTAAAAATCCGAAGCAAAATGTAGCCCACCTTATGCTCACGCCGGTCACGGATAACAGCCCTGCGGACGGTGTAAGCCAGAACATTTTGCAAGTTTTGGCCACAAACACCAGCGGCCAGCCGGTGAGGAACGCCACCATAAACTGGTTTGCTTCATCATTCGACGCCAGCGTCAACTTGGCTCCGACTTCTTCCGTAACCGATGAGAACGGTCTGGCGACGATTACGCTAACCAGCACCCAGGCACAGACGGTAACGGTAACGGCGCAGAGCAACAGCATTAGCGCGAAACAGAACAGCCACTTTGTGACAGTTGCAGTCAGCAACATCACGCTTGATGTCTTGCAGGATAATGCCGTGGCGGATGGCAACAGCACGGACACGGTGGTGGCTACGTTGACAGACAGTAACGGCCGGCCTGCGGCAGGACAAAAAGTCACCTGGACCCTACCCGATAAGATCTCAATGAATGAAACCTCGTCCACATCGGACAGCAACGGGAAGGCCACGGTCCATCTCACTGCAACAGCTGCTGGCAACGCGGCTATCAGCGCCACCACGAATAATCTTAAGGCTGAAGGGATGGTGCACTTCACAGGGAATAACGCCACTGCCAAAATCGGTACCCTAGTTGTTATTACTGACGGTAGCCCGGCGGATGGGAAAACCGCTAATGTGGCACAAGCCATGGTAACGGATCAGAACGGCAACCCACTCTCTGGCCAGAGCATTATATGGAAGGCCGACAAATCCACAGCAACCTTCGCTAAGTCTGCTCAGACCGACAGCAGTGGTAAAACCTCTGTATCCTATACCGACACCGCTGCTGAGTCTCTGACCTTGATGGCTACCCTGGAAAACGGCTACAGCGCCACCGCACCTAGCCTGTTTGTAGCTGATAACATAACCGCCCGCATCAAGGACCTGACTGTCAGCAGCGGGGCGAAGGCGTCGGGCATCGATAAGAATACAGCTACGGTGACCATCGTCGACGCCAGCGGCAATCCCCTCCCGAATACAGCAGTGACGTTTAGCGTCACGGGCAGTGCGAAACTGAGTGCTGCGATCATCAATACCGACAGCAAAGGACAGGCTCTTGTCACTCTGACTGACACCGTGGCGGAAACCGTCCATGTAATGGCAAAGCTTTCGTCAGGCAGCAGCCTGACGAAAGAGAGTAGTTTTGTAACTGACCTCGACAGTGCGGTGTTATCGGTCACAGCTACTACCGGTGCCTTGGCGGACGGAAGGGCAACTAACACGGTTACGGTCATGTTAAAAGACAGAAACGGCATTGCCCTTGCCGGCCAGGATGTCATGCTACGAGGCGACGGAAGGGCGAAATTCTCGGCTGCATCTGGAATCACCGACAGAAACGGACTGGTCCAGGTTACTCTGACCGACACGGTGGCAGAAACCGTTGTGGTTACGGCTGCTTTGAGTAACGGGAAAACAGCCTCGGCACAGACGGCGTTCACTACCTATACCGTCACGGCTCTGTCGGCCAGCACCACGAGCGTGAAAGTGGGCGGCAGAGACGAATCCACCCTGACAGCCATGGTAAAGGACAGCAGCGGCGCAGTTGTTGCGAATACTCCGGTAGCGTTCACCGTAACGGGAAGTGCGAAGCTGAGTGCTGCACTCATTAATACCGACAGCAGCGGGCAGGCGCAGACCAGGCTCAGTGACACGGTGGCCGAAAACGTAACAGTCACTGCCAAAGCGAAAAACAGCAGCAGCGATGGCGGTAAGACGCAGGATATAACCTTCACATCGTCAATTACGGGTGTTGGAGTCAGGGGTACGGACCACATATTTACTCCCGAGCAGGGTTTCCCGCAGACTGGCTTTAGTGGGGCACAGATGTATTTCTTAATTGATGGCTCAGGAGAAGCTCGCGAAAAATATACGTGGACCAGCAACCGTAAATGGGTCGATGTAGACAGCGATGGCGTCGTCACTATGAAGGGTACCCATAGGGGAGATTCCATTGTTGATACGCCGCCCGTATCAGAACGGCAGGTGACCATTACCGCTACGCCTAAAGCAGGCGGAACTCCACTGACTTTCAGTTTCACGTTACAAAAGTGGTATCACCCATCCCAACTCGAGCAATCAGTAAAAGTAGGCGATTATTGCGAGGTTCAATGTGTGGACGTTAGCGGGACTCTTGAGACGGCATCAGACATGTCTGATGGTGCAGTTTCGGTCGTAGGCAAACTTTTTGGGGAATGGCGCGACAGCCCGGCGCTGAAGTACAGTTTCTATTGGGATGCGGATACGATCACATCGTGGAGCGCAAAAGGAGATATCGCCTTCATTTACAAAACTGGAGAACCAGGTACAGCACCTTACCCTGGGATGACCAAGACAATGTGTCGGTTGCACTTTGAGTGAGGTGTCTGAAAATGAAAGAAAATATATAACCTTAAGTTAATCACTCAGTTTACCTCTTATTTGCTTTGAGTGAGGTTTTAATGAATTAACCGCAACAAAAAGGAATATTTTATGAAGAACGTAGAAATGCGGGCTACCTGGGTGTCAAGCGTCATTAACCTGGACTGGCCCTCCGCCTCAACGCTCACCGTGAAGGATGAGGCAGAACGCATTAAACGGCAGAAAGAAGAACTTACGAGTATTCTTGACGATATTGTGGCAATGAACATGAACGCTGTGATACTTCAGGTCGTACCCAGTGCCGATGCGCTTTATGCGTCAGACTTACTGCCCTGGTCGAAGTACCTGACCGGGACGCTGGGCAAAAATCCCGGCTTCGACCCCCTTGCCTGGGCGGTTCAACAGACCCACGCCAGAAACATTGAGCTACATGCCTGGGTGAATCCGTACCGCATCTCAATGAATACCCGTGATGCCACCGTCGATGAACTTAATTATTCATCTTCCGACTCATCACCTAGCATATACAAAACTCATCCTGAATGGACCCGCGTTGCCTATAACCGCTTGGTTCTTGACCCGGGAATCCCGGAAGTTCAGACGTGGGTTGCGAGTATCGTTGAAGAAATCGTCTCCCGCTACGATGTCGACGGTATTCAGTTCGATGATTATTTCTATTATGAATCAGCTGATTCTCCGCTGAATGACGATGACACATATCAGAAGTACAACCCTGGCTTCATTACTAAAGAGGACTGGCGAAGATATAATACCTATTCTCTGGTGAAAGCCTGTCACCATCGTATTAAGGCCATCAAACCCAGAGTCAGATTTGGCGTCAGTCCTGCAGGTGTATGGCGAAACAGTGCTGATGACCCTGAAGGTTCCGACACCCAAGCCGGTGCGC
>JACCDS010242886.1_pt1 | contig 21039 bp, 15 predicted proteins | sample 7446441 | NCBI WGS metagenome assembly JACCDS01 (sample SAMN15323445, study PRJNA562643) | freshwater metagenome | isolation source: river surface water | place: USA:Blue River Watershed | collected 2017-08-17 | reverse complement strand
GTGGAAGTTGAGCTGTTCGACTTTCATTGTTCTGTTTTATCTATTAATTCGTTCTTATCATTGAATTTTACAGAATTATCGGCAGCCGTCACCATTCGGGTCATCGTTATTTTTCTGCGAGACCTCGATGACTACCTTCACGCTGGGACTGTCGATCAGCCTGCTGGCGCCGCCGCTGCTGATGGGCGTGGCCGCACTGGCCGCGCGCATTGAATCGGGGCCGGGCGCTGCCTGGCGCCGCTTCCACTGGCTATCGGCGCTTGCCCTGGCCGCCTTGCTCGCCGCGATTGCAACGGCATTATGGCCGGCGGCATCCCTGCCGGAACTGACTGTGCCCGGACTGGCCGCGAGCTGGCCCGGACTGTGGATGGCGGTACTGGTGCAGCTGCTGGGCACCGTGATCGGTGCATTTTCGTCGCGCTATCTGCAGGGTGAGACCGGACAGCCGCGCTACGTGGCGGCTTTTGCCGGCGTGTTGATGTTCGTGCACCTGCTGCTGCTGGCCGACCATTGGCTGGTGCTGATCGCTGCCTGGGCCGCAGTGGGTCTGCTGCTGCAGCGCCTGCTGTGCTTTTATGCGGAGCGTCCGTTCGCGCTGCTGGCCGCGCACAAAAAGCGCATTGCTGACCGCGCTGCTGATGTACTGCTGCTGGCTGCTGCTGCGCTTGCCTGGTCGCAGACGGGCAGCGGCTCGTTGTCCGACCTGAAGACGCATCTCGCCGCCGGCGCGCCGACGCTTGCGCTGCAGGCCAGTGCGGTGTGCCTGGTACTGGCGGTCATTCTGCGCACGGCACTGCTGCCGGTGCACGGCTGGCTGATCCAGGTGATGGAAGCGCCGACGCCGGTGTCGGCACTGCTGCACGCAGGCGTGGTCAATCTCGGCGGCTTCGTGCTGATCCGCTTCGCGCCGCTGCTGGACACGGTGCCGCTGGCGCGCGGCCTGTTGGTGCTGTTCGGCCTGGCCACGGCCGCGCTGGCCGGACTGGTGATGCTCACCCGGGTGAGCATCAAGGTGCGGCTGGCCTGGTCGACCGTCGCGCAGATGGGCTTCATGCTGCTCGAATGCGGTCTCGGGTTGTACACGCTCGCCTTGCTGCACCTGCTGGGTCACTCGCTGTACAAGGCGCACACCTTCCTTGCGTCGTCGTCGGCGGTACGCGACGCCCGTTTGCGCACGATGCGCGGTCTGTTTACGCCGGCACCACTGAGCTTGCTGGCAGCGCCGCTGGCCGCCCTTGCGGTCGTTGTTGCCGTGGTTGCTGCGGTCGAGGGTCTGTTCGGCGCGCAGGCGGGCAGCAGCGGCTGGCCGGTCTGGTGGAGCGCGATCCTGGCGCTGGCCTGGGCGCCACTGCTGTGGCTGCCTTCGGCCGCCGGGGCGGGCGCCGCCGGCAGGGGAGCGACGCAGGCCGTCGCTGGTGTGGCGCTGCTGGTGGCGCTGACGCTGCTGGCCTGCCTGGTGCATGCACTGCCGCTGGGCGTGACGGACGCACCCAACGAGGTGGCCGGCTGGCTCGCCCTTGCCGGCATGGCAATGCTGTATGGCTGCCTCGCGGTATTGCAAATGCGGCCGCAGGCCCTGTCTGTGTGGCGCCGCTGGAGCTACGCCGGTTTCTATGTCGATGAGTTTTATACCCGTCTGGCGCTGCGCCTGTGGCCTGGCCGCTGGGCGCCGTCGCAGCCCAACCGGCAGCTTGGCCAGGTGTCGCTCGGCGCATCGACCTGAAGATGAACGATTGGAGAAGATGATGGAAAACACGGACACCCTTCACGGCATCGCCAGCCGCTCGTCACAGGCGGCCTCCCGCGTGCCGCACGCAGACCAGGCGGCCGAGCTGCCGCGCGAACGTATCGAGTCTGCGTGTGCGCAGGCCTGCGAGGCGATCGCACCGGCATGGCCGTTGGACCGTGCCATTGCCGTCAACCCGCATTGGTCCCGCATCGGCCGTACTGTCAGGCAGGTGGCGGCACGTATGGCGGTGCTGGGCGATATCCGCGTCTTCCCGGAGCGGCCTTATCTGAAGCAGGCGTGGGAAGCGGGGCGCATCCGGCCCGCCGATCTTGAGTCTGCCTTGAACGAGCTGCTCACTTTGCGTGCCACCGGGCCGGACGCCGAGCACTGCGTTGCGGCACTGAGCAAGGCCCCCAAGGTGGCGCAACTGCCGCTGTTGATCGATGTCCTTGACGATGACCCTGAGCGGCATGTGCGGCTGTCGTGGCGCCAGGCGATCACTCATCAGGTCAGCCAGACCTGCGCGGCCTACTTTGACCGCCAGCAGGCCGACTGGCAGCCGGAACGTGAACAAGGACTGTATGCATTCTGGCGCGACACGCTCACGCATGACCATGGCATTGGCGTGCTGATGGGCTTGCCCGATCTCGGGCAGCGCCTGGCGGCGCTGCCACTGACACGCGCCGACGCGGAGCGCTGGGTGCTGCAGAGCATCGGCTTGCCCGTGGCGGTGTGGGCCGACTATCTCGAAGCGGTGTTATTGACCGTAAACGGCTGGGCCTCGTGGTGCGCCTATCTCGGCTGGCAGGCCAGACTGGAAGGCGGCGACGACAGCCATTTGCGCGACCTGCTCGCGATCCGGCTTGCCTGGGGAGCGATCCTGTTGGAATGCAAGGACGATGCGGCGGCGCGGCGTGCCTTCGCCGCCTTGCAGGCGGAATGGACGGAGGCAGCGACTCGCCTGAAGCAGGCCGAAGACGCGCTGCTGATCGATGAAATCTGGCAGCGAGCGCTCGAGATCGGCTATCAGCGCGAGCTGGCCCGCAAGCTGGGCATGGCCGACGGCGCGCATGTAGCGCTGCAGACGGACACGCCGGCCGTGGAAGTGCAGGCGGCTTTTTGTATCGACGTGCGCAGCGAGCCGATGCGGCGCGCGTTGGAAGCGGCATGGCCGGCGGTGCAGACGCTGGGATTTGCCGGCTTTTTCGGGTTGCCGATTGCGTACACACCGCTGGCGACGTCGGCGCGCCGTCCGCAATTGCCGGGCCTGCTTGCGCCGGCTCTCGAAGTGACTGATCAGATGTTTGCGAGCGATGGCCAGTCTCCCGACACGTCGGCGCAAGCGGGCGCTGCGTCGGCACGGCAGCGGCGCTTTGCCGGATCCCAGCCCTGGCAGGCCGCCAGCCGCTGGCCTGGTGCGGCCTTTTCCTTCGTTGAGGCGGCCGGCTTCAGCTATCTCGGTAAGCTGGGCCGCTGGCTGCGGCCGACCGCTGCTGAGCGAGCGCGCGACGATGCGGCGGGCTTGCCGGCACGCTATCGTGCGCTGTGCCGCCCGGCGTTGGCCGGACTGGATACGGACGCCAGCGTGGCGCTTGCTGCGCGCGTGCTGCATGCGATGGGCCTGTCGGTGTTTGCGCCGCTGGTGCTGCTGGTCGGCCATGGCAGCCAGAGCGAGAACAATGCGCAGGCGGCCGCGCTCGACTGCGGCGCCTGCTGCGGCCAGACCGGTGAGGTGAATGCGCGCGTGCTGGCGAGGCTGCTGAATGAGCCGGCCGTGCGCGAGGGGCTGCGCGCGCAGGGCGTCGCAGTGCCGGCGGCGACCTGGTTCGTGGCGGCACTGCACAACACCACCACCGATGAGATCGAGGGGCTCGACCTCGACTTGCTGCCGAACGAGGCGCGCGCGCGCTGGGATCGCCTGCAGACGGTGTTGGCCCAGGCCGGCGACCAGGTGCGGCGCGAGCGCGCACGCAGCCTCGGGCTGGATCCCCGGCTGCCGCATGGCAAGCTGCTCGACCAGCTGCGCCGGCGCGCCAGCGACGGCGCGCAGACGCGGCCGGAGTGGGGGCTGGCCGGCAACGCCGCTTTCATCATCGGGCCGCGCCACCGCACCCACGGCGTCGTGCTCAACGGCCGCAGCTTTTTGCATGATTACGATGCCGCGCAAGACGCTGACGGCAGCGTGCTTGAGCTGTTGATGACGGCACCCATGCTGGTGACGCATTGGATCAATTGGCAATATCACGCGTCGACCTGCGATCCGCAGCGGCTGGGCAGCGGCAACAAGCTGCTGCACAACGTGGTCGGCGGCCATATCGGCGTGTTCGAGGGCAATGGCGGCGACCTGCGCATCGGTCTGTCGCGGCAGTCTCTGCACGACGGCCAGCGCTGGGTCCATGAGCCCCTGCGGCTGACCGCAGTCATCGACGCGCCCGCCGAGAGAATCGAGCGGGTCATCGCGCAGCATGGGGTCGTGCGGCAACTGCTGGATAACGGCTGGATGCAGCTGTGGCGCTTCGATGACGAGCGGCTGCTGAGGTATGACCACGGCGACTGGCGGGCGCTGGACTGGCAGTCCGACGTCGTTCATTGATACCGTCGCGGCAGGGCGGGCGCAGGCCATACGCCCGCCCTGCCGGTGCGGGCTTTCATGCCTGCTGGCTGCCGCTCGATTCTGGCTGGAAAAGCAGTGCCTCGACGCGCATGGACCGGGCCCGGCCGTCCGGTCCGGTCCACGAGACGGTACTGCCGGCCGATCGGCCGAGCAGGCGGGCGCCGACCGGTGACGCGACCGACACATACCCCCGATCGGGATCGGTATCTTGTGGATAACAGATCGTCAGCACGCGTACCAGGCCGGTGATGTCGTCCCGGACCCGCAGCCGAGAGTACATGGTGGCGACAGTGTGCGGCACGAGACGCGTGGGCACGACTTCGGCCTCGTCGAGGGCGGCCGTGAGGTCGGCCGAGGGGTGCTGCCTGACCAGTGCGGACAGACGGACGTAGTCAAGCTCCGTAAGCACGGGCTCGCTGAAGAATGCGGTGGACATGGATTCTCCTGTACGGATGCGGGCGCAGGTGCGCCCAAGCATGGCGCCTAGTGAGTGGCCCGACGACAGAAGAAGTGCGCGATAAAAGGGGAAGGGGTGTCGCCGGGCTCAGGAGTCTGCGGCGGCGGGGCAGGAGTGCGGCGCATGCACCTGCATGGTCGGGATTTCACGGGACGCGTGGACGCACGCAGCGCAAGGCGCGGCGAGGTCGGGGCGGCGAAAGGAAATCGGACACATGCCCGGACTATGGTCTGCCTGCGCGCTTCTGTCAACCGCTGCCGGCGCTGGCGAGGCCGCTCGCAAAAGACAGTGCACATTCGTTATCAATTTGGTACATTGTTCATATTTTGATATTCAAGCAGGCACCCCGGGCCTGTGCGCCCGTCCACGACACCGGAGCCCGATGCCCTCATCCGCCCATGAAAAGCTGGTCACCGGCTGGCCCGTCTATGTGCCCTTGTTCGCTGCGCTGGTTTTCATTCTCGGCCTGACGGCCTCGATCGAAGGCTTCCTGCTGCTACTGTCGGTGCTGGCCTTGCTCGGCGCGGTGATCGCGGCCGTGCACCATGCCGAAGTGATCGCGCACCGCGTCGGCGAGCCCTACGGCACGCTGGTGCTGGCGCTGGCCGTGACGGTGATCGAGGTGGCGCTGATCCTTTCGCTCATGCTCGCGAACGCGGCCAAGGCCGCCACCGTGCCGCGCGATACCGTGTATGCGGCGGTGATGATCATCTGTAATGGCGTCGTCGGCCTGTGTGTGCTGATCGGCGGCATGCGGCATCGCGAACAATTTTTCCGGATCGAGGGAACGGGCTCGGGCTTTGCCGCGCTCGCGACGCTGTCGGTGCTGGTACTGGTCATGCCTAGCTTCACCACCAGTTCTGACGAGGGCGTCTACACCGACTCGCAGCTGATCTTCGTGGCGCTGTCGTCGCTGGCGCTCTGGCTGGTGTTTGTGTTCATCCAGACCATCCGTCACCGCGATTATTTTCTGCCGCCGGAGTCGGCCGCCGACGAAAACGTGCACGCCGCGCCGCCGGGTAAGCGTGAATCGTGGATCAGCTTCGGCCTGCTGCTGGTGGCGTTGGTCTGCGTGGTGGGCATCGCGAAATTGCTGTCGCCGTCGCTGGAGCGCGCGGTGGCCAGCGCGAACGCGCCCAAGGCCATTGTCGGGATCATCATCGCGATGGTCGTGCTGTTGCCGGAAACCTGGGCAGCGGTCCGTGCCGCCCGCGCGGACCGGCTGCAGACGAGCATGAATCTTGCGCTCGGTTCGGCCCTGGCCAGTATCGGGCTGACGATACCGGCGGTGGTGACGGCGGCCGTGCTGCTGGACCTGCCGCTACTGATCGGTCTGGACGGCAAGGACGTGGTCCTGCTGATGCTGTCGTTCATTGTGGGTTCGATCACGCTCGGTTCCGGACGGACGAATGTGATGCAGGGCGCCGTGCATCTGGTGATATTCGCTGCTTTCCTGTTTCTGACGCTGGTGCCATAAGACTGCATATTTACCCAGGTGAGCATACAAGGCAGGTCCGTTCAACTCAGGCTGACGGGTATTTGCTTGATTTTTCGGGAGAGATGCGGCGGGTGTGATTGCATTATTTTGCGAATCTGCGCCGGATAATGAGATAAATCATGTGCAGGCGGGAATGATCACCGTAGATTGATGTTCACGAAACGGCATCGGGCAATGAAGATGTATTCGATTCACGAGACATATTCGGCAGACCCATGATCGATCGTCAGCTAACAGAGGAAAACCAGGGCTATGCACCGGGCAGCGTTATTGCGTTTTGCCTGATCGCCGCATTGCTGATGGTGGGCGGCATGTCTCTGCCGCCGCCGGACCTGTATGGCGGCGACCTAGGGAAAATGGCGGCCGCCCATCTCGTGCTGGAGATGTTTTCCATTGTGGTGTGCGTGCTGGTCGTGATCACCGCATGGCAGACACTGGACAACACCCACGTCAGTGCCGCGAATGTGCTGGTGTTCTGTTTCAGCGTCGTCGCCGGCGTCGATCTGGTGCATGCGTTGTCCTATGAAGGAATGCCGGAACTGTTGAGTCCCAACTCGACGTCGAAGGCAATTTTTTTCTGGCTTTCCGGGCGCTGTTTCGAGTTGTTCGCGATGATGCTGGTGGCATTGCGCATCGCGCTGCCCGGACGTCGCGATCTGTGGCTGGCGCTCGCACTCGTGTGCATTGCGGCGCTGGTTTACATCGGCAATTTTCACCTGTCCGCGTTGCCGGTGACGTTTATTCCCGGCCAGGGAGTGACGCCCTTCAAGGCGCGATTTGAATATCTGCTGTGTCTCGGCCATTTTGTTGTGGCCGGTATGTTTTATGCGCGCTCGCAGCGGGGTACCCACCGGCAGTCGCTGAATCTCGCGGCGGCGAGTTTTATCATCGGCATCGGTGAACTCGCGTTCACCAATTATCTTGCCACGTCGGATTTCATCAATGTATTGGGCCACATTTACAAGGTGGTTGCGTACAGCTTTGTTTTTCGCGTCGCGTTCATGACGGGGCTACGCCATCCCTATAACCGGCTGATGCAGTCAGAGCAGGCGCTGACCCGGCAGCGGCATGATCTCGAAACCCTGCTGTCGAATTTGCCGGTGGCCGTGATGCGCATGGATAGCGCGCTGAAGTATCGCTATGTCAATCCGAGCTATGAGCGCATCGTCGGCAAGCCGAAAGAACACATCCTGGGTAAGTCGCTCGCCGAGGTGGCGCCCGACAGTCTGGGCGCCGACTGCCACGCTTCGCTGGTGGGCGCGCTCGAAGGCAGGAAAGTGGAGTTTGAGCACAGCTATATATCGCCCACCGGCACGACCGTGCATTGCGCCAGCGTAGTGGTGCCCGAGCGGAATGTGCATGGTGCGGTCGAAGGCGTGCTGACCATATCGACCGACATTACCGAGCGCACCCGTGCGCTGTATCAGTTCTATGAATCGCGGCGCGAGCTGAACGACCTGAAATCTGCGCTGGATGCGCATGCGATCGTTGCGGTGACGGACGCGCGCGGCGTCATCCTGCAAGTGAATGACAAGTTCTGTGAAATATCCCAATACAGTCGCGACGAACTGCTGGGCCGCACGCACAGCATTATCAACTCCGGCCATCATCCGAAAAATTTTTTTCGCGACCTGTGGCAGACCATACAGCGCGGCGACATCTGGAACGGCGAGGTGTGCAACCGCGCGAAGGACGGATCGGTCTACTGGGTCTATACGACCATTGTGCCTTTCCTCGATGAGACGGGCAGGCCGGCGCAATATATCGCGGTGCGCGCCGATATCACCCAACGCAAGCTGGCTGAGCAGGAGGCGCTGCACTCTGCGCTGCACGATGGCCTGACCGGCTTGCCGAACCGGCGGCTGATGATGGAGCTGCTTGGCCAGACTGTGCAAAAGGTGCTGCAGCGAGGCGGTTTCGGCGCGCTGTTCCTGCTCGATATCGATCACTTCAAAGACATCAATGACACGCTGGGCCATGATGTCGGCGACGATATCTTGCTGGAAGTGGCCGCGCGCCTGCTGGACGTGGTCGACAGCTGCGGCACGGTCGCCCGTGTGGGCGGCGACGAATTCGTGGTCATCCTGGACGCACTGGGCCATCAACTGCCTCTGGCGAAGGCGCAAGCTGAAGCGTGGGGCGAGAAGATCTTCGAGACCTTGCGGCGGCCTCATCAGGTGTCCGGACTGACGATCTCGACCACGCATACGGCCGGTGTCGTGCTGATTCATCAGGCCGTTGATACGCCGGGCGAGTTGCTCAAGCAGGTCGATATCGCGCTTCACCGGGCCAAGCAGGACGCCCGCAATGGCATGCGCTTCTTTGACCCGTCGCTGCAAGAAGAAGTGAAAGTCCGGCTCGCGCTGGTCGACGATCTGCGGCAGGCGGTCGGCGGCGGCGAGCTGCGCCTGTATTACCAGGCGGTGGTGGATGCTGACGGACAGATTCTCGGTGCGGAGGCACTGCTGCGCTGGCTGCATCCGGTGCGCGGCATGGTGTCGCCGGCGCAGATCATTCCGCTGGCCGAGCAATCGAACCTGATACTGCCGATCGGCGAGTGGGTGCTAAAGGCCGCCTGCGAGCAGCTGTGCCGCTGGGCCGATGACCCGGTGCGCTCGGGCTGGACCATTGCGGTGAATGTCAGTGCGCGGCAGCTCTATGAAGACGATTTCGTGACCAAGGTCCGGCAGGCGCTCGACGATACCGGCGCCGATCCGCGCTGTTTGCGGCTCGAGCTGACCGAGAGCATGCTGCAGAAGGATCCCGAGCAGACCATCGCCAAGATGACGGCCTTGCAGGCGCTGGGCATTCGCTTCGCCCTCGACGATTTCGGCACCGGCTATTCGGCCATAAGCTATCTGAAGCACCTGCCGCTGGACCAGATCAAGATCGACAAATCCTTCGTCAGCGATATGCACACCAGCGCCCGGGGCGGCGCCGTGGTCTGCACGATCTTGTCGCTGGCCGACAATCTGGCGATGGGCGTGGTGGCCGAAGGCGTCGAGACCCGCGAGCAGTTCGAGTTTTTAAAACGTAATGGCTGCGAGGCGTTTCAGGGGTATTTGTTCAGCAAGCCGGCGCACGCCGGCGTGGCCTGGATGAATACGGGTGGCGAGGTGGTCTTGTCTGCTCAGGGGCCGACCGGGCAACCCGGCTCGGCGCGGCCGGCCGCGGAGGTCGAAAGGCGAGCCGGGGTTTCCTGAGGGTTGGGGCGTTTATCCGGGCGGATTTTTGTGTGAACCCGGACTTTTGTCAGGCCGGTTTGCTGCGGTAGAAAAATAATTTCTGTGACAATAGGGTGGCGCGCTGCCGCTTCAGTGAAGCGGATCGACAGTGCGCTTGAACAGAACGCCCATGAAATATTCAATCGTCACCGCCGTTTTCCGCTCTGAAATTTATCTCGATCAGTACCTGAATTCATTGGTCAGTCAGACAATTGGATTTGCAGCGTCGATCCAGCTCGTGATGGTGGACGATGGCTCGGACGACGGTTCGGCCGCGATCGCGCTGGCATGGGCGCAGCGCTTCCCTCACAACATCACGTATCTGCGACAGGAGAACCGCGGCGTGGCGTCGGCGCGGAATGCGGGCCTTGCGCACGCGCGCGGCAGCTGGGTCACGTTTTGTGATGCGGACGATGTGCTTTCGCCCACCTATTTTGAGCAGATCGATGCTGCGCTTGCCGATACCGAAAGCGAGCCTTGCGCATTGATCGCCTGCCGTGTCGTGTCTTTCCGCCCTGGTCGCCAGCCGATGACAGGCGCGCTTACGGACGACGGCCAGTTTGCGCCGGGCGCACAGATCTGTGATCTCGACAATGCCGCGCCACCGCCCCTGCCTTTGGCCGCCGCATCGTCCTTGTTCCGGCTCGACCGCATTCGTGCCGCAGGCCTGTGCTTCCGAGATATTCGGCCGCGCTTTGAGGATGTCGATTTTGTCGCTCGCTATCTGCTGGCGCAATCGAGACGAACCGTACTGTCGGTTCCGCAGGCCCATTACTTTCATCGAAAGAATCCGCACAGGTCGTGGCGGGATGACAGCTCGCTCCGTGATGCCCGCAGCTACTCGGTGCTGCCGCAGGACGGCTATCTGAGACTGCTGCAGGACGCTCGTCAGTCGCAGGGGCATGTCCCGGTGTGGATACAAAGGATGGTGATTGGCAGTGTCAGCGCGCAGATCGGGCTATTCATCGATAATCCGAAAGCGTCTGTCCTGATCCCCGCCGAACAGCGCGAAGAATATTGCGCATTGCTGCGCAGTGTGTTCGCGCATATCGACGATACCGTCATTGGGGAATGCGACCCGGCGACCGTTCCGCTGCTGTCGAAGCTCGCTATGCTGGGGCTATTGAAAGGGCAGGTACAAGGCGCATCCAGTGCCGAGATCGTTGCGATCGACAGGAAGCGGCATTGGTTGGGACTGAGCCTGCTGTATGCGGGGCCGCGCCCCGAACTGCAATTTTTCAAGGCGGCCCAAGCCGTCGTGCCGGAGCACCGTAAAACCCGACTGCATCATTTTCTGGACAGGGAATGCGCGCGCGAGGAAATTGTCTGGCTGGCGTGGCGATCGGCCGGTCAGCTATCGCTGCAGGTGTATGGCAAGGCGGTGCCGATACGATCACCGGCACAGTCGATAGGCGATGGCGCGATCATGATTCCGGAGCTGCATCGACTGACGCCGCGCGTCGATCCGGCAAGGATATCGCCGCGCGACCTTACCTTGCGCCAGCTTGCGGCCAAGGACACCGTGTCCCGGAAGTTTCACCAGGCGTGGCTGTTGATGGACCGGGAAGAGGAGGCCGACGACAATGCCGAGCATTTGTACCGGCATATCCTGCATGCTGGCATGCCCGTGAATGCATGGTTTGTACTGAACCGACAATCGTCTGACTGGCCGCGCCTGTTGGCCGAAGGATTCCGCCTGATTGAATTCGGTTCGGTCGAGCATGCACTCGCCTTGCTGAATGCCGAGCATGTGGTGTCATCCCATATCGGTCCGAAGATACCGAATTTCCTTCCGACCGAACCTTTCCAGGACCGCCTTACCTTTGCATTCACCTACCTGCGCCATGGCGTGTCGGAAAAGGATTCGTCGGCCTTTCTCAACGGCTTTCCTATCGATGCGATCGTGACCGCCGCCGAGTCCGAAGCGACGGCCATCGCTGGCGATGTGAATGCCTATAAATTTTCGCGGCGTGAGGTGCCGGTGGTCACCGGATTTCCCCGCCATGATCGTTTACTAGAGCGACAGTCCACGCGACCGGACTGCATTTTGTTCATACCGACCTGGCGGCAGCACCTGGTCCAGCCTGATGCTGCCCGTTCATTGGCGCAGCAGCAGGAGGCGTTTCTGGCGTCGACGTATTTTCTGGCGTGGCGATCCCTGATCGAGCATGACACCATTGCCGAGGCCGCGCGAGCGGCCGGACTTCGGCTGGCTTTTTATCCCCACCCGATGTTTTCACGGTTTGCTGAGCGCATCGAGTTTCGCGGGGTGGAGGTCCTGTCGAAGCGGACCATCGATTCATTTCAGGCCATGCTGGCGAGGTCGGCGTTTCTGGTCACGGATTATTCATCGATCGCTTTCGAGATGGGCTATATGCTGCGTCCGAGCGTCTACTATCAGTTCGATGAAGCGAGCTTTTTCGCTGGTGAGCACACGATGAAGAAAGGCTATTTCGACTACCGCAGAGATGGCTTCGGTCCTGTCTGCACGGACGCCGATTCGGCGGCCGGCGAAATCGTCCGGCTCGCCGGCCGCCTTGGCCGGGCCGAGCCGCACTACCGCGACAGAATGCAGCATTTTTTTGCGCACCGCGATGGCAACTGCTGTGAACGGGTCTTTCAGCTGATATGCGGAATGGGTGGGCGCGTTTGATTCGGCGGTGTCTGCCTCAGCATCTCTTTCAATCTGTCACGGGCCGCGCTCGCTGCGGGTACGCGCAGACGGCGGCGCTCAGCTCAACAGCGCCCGAAGCTTCTCCACCCCGGCCAGGGTGGTGTCGATGAATGATGTATCCAGCGGCAGCGGCTGCGACGAGCATTTGGTGATGACCAGATCGGCAGCCGGATCGACAAACACGTTTTGGCCGTAGACGCCCAGACCGAAGACCAGCGGGCGACGTCCATGCATGACATACCATTGGCTCCGGTAATGCATGTCGGCACCGTTGAATAGTGCTTCGAAGTCGCCGGACTGCCAGGCGGCGCGGCCATCGAAATTCAGAATGTCATCCAGCCAAGATTGCGGCACGACCTGCGCATTACCGCAACGGCCACCCGTTGCGAACAGGCGGGCCACTTTCGCCAGATCGCGCGGTCCCGCGCACAGGCCACCTGCGCAACGCGGCGCGCCGAAGCGATCGACGGTGATGTAGGCGTCACGCTCCGCGTGTACGGGTTGCCATAGCCATTGACTGACCAGATCGGCAAACCGGGTTCGTGTAGCCCGCTCCAGTACCCAGCCCAGGACATCGGTGTTTGGCGAGACATAGTGAAAGCGGCCAAGATGGTCTCCGTCGCGCTCGGTCAGTGAAGAAAAAAAACTGCGCATATCCGAAGGTGCTTCACCCACCGGCAGCGGGTCCCACAGGTGCGATTTGCGGTACGCGATGATGGCACCGTCTTTCGCGTGATAGTCCTCATTGAAGCGGATGCCGACGCGCATATCCAGGGCGTCACGGATCGCCGCGCCGGCATAGGCGCTGCCGCTCAGCTCGGGCAGTACCGACGTGATCGGCGCCGCAAGGTCAATGAACCCGCGCTCTGCGGCGATGCCGGCGATCAGGCCGAGGACCGATTTCGATACCGACATCCAGATGTGCGGAAGCTCCGGCGATTGGCCTTCGGTATAGTTTTCGAAGACAATCTTGCCGTCCTTGAGTATGACGATGGAATCGGTATAGGTGGCATTGAGCCAGGCAGTCAGGTCCAGGCGTTTCCCATGGTGTTCCAGCCGAAAGTCGCTGAGGTCGAGCGGCGATGCCGGTGCCGGCGTGCCTGTCGATGCCGCTGCAATCCGGGCGGACGGTACGAGTTCGCTGACGTGATTGAATGCCCAGCGGTTGAAAGGCGGCGTCCGCCAGTTGGCCAGGGTGACCCGCTGGTCGGGGGGCGGGGGAAACTGCTGGGTCATGAAGTTCATGGGCTGTCCGGATTGCGTTGGCATCGACATCGCATCGATCGATGCGACAGACATGGACATGATGATGGCTATTTATTAGCGGATGTTTTTCTTGATTGAACTTGTCTTAATCAATTTTAAATAGGCCATGACGTCACCGGTCATTGATGCGCGTCTTGTCAACAGGCGTCCGAAGGTCGACGCTTGGGCTTCCCGCACGCGGCGGTCAGGGAGAACAATGTCGGAGGCTGCGTCTTGCGCGCACCGACAACAAAAAGCCCGGGCTGTGTCACAAGCTGCGCCGACGCAGCGTCGGCCGCAATCAGCCGAAGGTCATTTGCGCCGCACCGACCAGGATACGGCGGTGCCGCCAGCCTGTCGTGGTGAAGCGGATCGCTGGCGACGATGATCCAGCATTCCGGCTACAAAAAAAAGAAACTAAACTCGCCGCTGCACGAACGGATTGCTGTTGCCTGCAGGGATCTCACCCCGGTGCGCCGCTCCTTCAGGGTCGTGCGGTGCAAGGTCGTGTGTAGGGCCAATATCCAGACCTTGGCCCCGCGGCAGATATTTTCTGATCTTTGCGAGCTCGCTGATCACCAGCGTGCGTCCGGTCTGATCGGCAAACCAGGCATCGGGTCCGCAATATCTGCTCGGATAATTGACGATGCCGATCTGTATCGATGCGTCGGCAAACACGTGCTTCAGCGTCTCAACCGCACGGCGCATGTGATAGTTGATAGTGATGATATTGATGGCCTTGCAGTCTTTCAGCAGAGCTTCGCCGGCGATCAGTGCTCGCGCGTTCTGCATGTTCTCGAGCGTGTTGGTGGCGGCGCTATCGATGAGCACATCGTTCGTGCTGTAGCCCAGTTTTTCCCAGGTGCGCCGCATGCGCAGCGCCTCGCAGCTTCCCAGTTTGGGATTGAATCCGCCGGTGAAGATAATTTTTCCGGCGGTGCCAGTCTTATAAATCTCGACTGATTTCTGAAAGGGGCGGTGCCACAGCGTTTGTCCCAGCACGATGGTGGCGTCAGCCACCACCGGGCGGTCCGGCAAGAACATGTAGTCGGTAATTTCCCGAATACGGTGTCCGTGCAAGTCACTCATGGTCAGCGATGGCCTTTGCCATGAATCGACGCATACTCAAACGGCTGCCCATTCGCGGCAAGCTGATCGGCGCTGGCGGCGTGCACGACCAGTCCGTCGAGCGAGGCATCGGTTCGAAGCATGGCGATTTTCTCGTAGGCCGACTGCGCGCCGGCCAGCTGCAGGGGCTGTCCGTTCGGCGCGAGTAGCCCGTCTTCATCGCAGAATATATAGCGCTTGCCATCGTCAATCAGCCGCTGCCACTGGTGCTTTGCGCTTTGCCGGGATGCCTTTCCAATGAAGACGTCGATCGGTATCTTGCCCTGGGTGGGGAACAAGCTCGCCATGTAGGCGCGCGCCGCCTTGCGCTTAAATGGATGGGTACGTCCCATCACCGGGGAATAATTGACCTCATTGATCACCGCGCCATTCTGATGCCAGGGCCGGGCGATATCGGTTGAAATAAAATCGACGCCGGCGCAACTGAGCCCGAACAGACGCGCGGCACGAATCGCCAGGGCCGCATTGTCGGGATGCAGATGGTCCGTCACCTCTTCCGGATCGCCGCCCCACTGTGTTGACTGCGCGGGACGCAGGTAGGCTTTTTGCCCGACGCCGAGCACACTGTCCGGCGCGAGCCCGGCGGACTTCAGGCAGGTGAGGGCAAGCTCATCGAGACAATAGTCCGGCAGACGCTTGATCGGCATTTTTTTTCTGATCGCCGCATTCAGCTGGTCGACCAGCGCTGCGATGGACTGCACGCCATCGCCAACCACCGATTTCGGATGCCGCTTGACTGCATACACGACCTGACCGTCGATGACGAGGATGCGATGGCAGGTGCCCTCGATCTGCTCTTCAACGAGCAATTGTTTCGACAGCCCGGACGCGTTGGCGACAGCGGATTGAAGCGCTTCCTCCGTCGCCACTCCCATGGTCACGCCTTCGCCGCGATCTCTATCGACCGGTTTGACGACCCACGGCGGGCGCAAGGAAGTCAATTCGGCGAGCGTCAGCGGATGACCGGACTTGAATACCCGGCCGGACGGCACCGGTATGCCTGACGATCGCATCAGCTGCAAAGCAATGTGTTTTTGCTGTGTGGCCACCGAGCCAATGGCGCTGTCCAGCATATTGCTGCTGCGATCGAAGAAGCGGGACTGGCAGCCCCAGCCGAGCACATACCGGCCAAAGCCACTGTGGGCGAACGGCACGCCGGATTCGAAGGCGGCCTGCAAGATCGGTATCGTGGATCGTGCACCAGGGATCTGTGCGGACCAGGGCAGTACCTGCGTTCGCTGAAACGCCTGATAAAGCCTTTCCAGCGCAGCCGGGTCGTCCTGATGGGTGAGTACATCGATGATTAATTGATTCGCGAGCGCCAGCCACGCATGAAACAACTTGGCCGGAAAGTGCTCCACGACCGGGAACCAGATATCGGCGACGAAGTGCTCTGGCTGTTTGCGATCACCTTTCAGGCTGACGATCGCCGCGCGCTCGAATACCGGCACTCGAATGTCTTGCAGTAGGAGGGTCGTGACGCAGAGCCATCGGATAAGAAATTTTTCGGCAGGACGGCCGTTGGGCTTGGCGCCGATAAACTGAGGCTGATAGCTTTGGATATCGCATTCCAGCGCATCGAGAATCCATTGATCGAGCGCTGTGAAGTCGACATACTGCGGCAGTTTGAAACCAAGCTGCACGTGCGTTGCCGGCTGCCTCATGCCGAATCGATAGCCTTGCTGGCTCATGTTAGTTGCCCACCCTGAAGAGCTCAGCGAGGGTACGGCCGAGTTGGTAGGTTTTCCTTGCGTTGGTTTGACCGGCGTGCCGGACTTCATGGAGCTTTCTTTGCCCTTCGGCAGAGCCCAGCAGCCAGTCAAGTAACGATGGAATATCTTCTTTGGCGGCTTCAAGATAGTCGATGCCCGGGGTCAGCCCGGGCACCCTGGGCGAGGTTTCGGTGAGCACACAGTTACCCTGCAGCAGACCGTAATGCACGATCCTCTGCCATTCAAAGTAAGGCATATTGAAATGATGCAGGTTGAGTTGAATTTTTGTCCGGCGCGCGAGTAAGGTGTATTGCATCGGCGTGATCGCCGAGGGATGCGCAGCGCTGAGCGCGCCCACGACGCCGACCAGCCGGACAAAGCTTTTGTAGCGGCCGAACATATCCCGGTGTTGTTCTGCCCAGCTTTGCCGTCGCTTCGAATTCGAGCCTATCCACAATACATCGATGTCCCGAGTCGGTTCAGATGGGTTCGACGGGCTCTCCCTGAAAATTTCATGTTGCGGCAGATAGCCCATGGGCAGGAAGCGGGCACGTATGCCGAGGCGGCAGAGCGACGCGGCTGTCTGCACATTCATGTCGAGCACAAAGGGCGCTTTGAACAGGTGCTTCAGAATGTGCGCAAACCAGCGTGAGGGCATCTGCTCGGTATTGATGAGCACGGCGTTGGCAAACCGTCGATCCGTTATTGATGGCGCGCCATCAAGATGGAAAAAATCATGCGGGGCAAGGACGAGCGACAGCGCAGGTTCCGTTGCCGGTGCCGGAAAATGTTCGTCGGCTGCGATGGCGGCCACACCGATCTCCGTCAATGCCTGAATGATCATGTGCTGAAACTGATGAAATACAAAATGACCCTGAGAGTGGCAGTACACCAGCACACGCTCGCCGCGGCGTAATCGCGGCCATGTCGCTATCGCCTTTTCTGTCTCGGACAGCGCCTGCTCGGGATGGCTGAACCAGGACTTTTGCCAGCACATGACTTCCTCGGATGACCATGCTCGCCGTCCTTCGTCAAGGCCGTGCTGTAAGTAATGGAGCAAGGGATTGAGCCCGGCCGTGCGTACGTCTTCATGTCGCGACAGATATCGCGATGTGCTGAACAGTGGCCCCGGATCGAGGCCCTGCAACCAGCCATGGTTCAGGTAGTGCGATGCAGGCGTCATGCCGGCCGGTAGCGGCGACAGTAGTTGCGCACGGTAGTAGGCGTCGTCAAAAAAAACCGACTGCGCAATGAGGGAATCATTCATCGTCATCTTCATTTCTGTACGGCTGCGGCACTACCCCAGTCGCTGATATTTGGCGGCTGCGTTTTCTGCGGACCGGGAAGCTGCCTGCGGCCGCGACCCGGTCCATCCGAATCCCGCCCGCTTCCCGGGGGACGACACATCGCTGCGATCGCTGAGCCAAAGGGGTGAAACGCAGCGCATGACTTACAACATTCCCTGAATCAGCCTGTTAACGATCCGGGCAGCTCGCGGGTATCATCGCAACGACCCGGCCCGAATTGAGTGACCTGTCGAGCCTGGTTTTTGGTTATTAGGTTTATAACATAATATCGTCGGTATCCAGGCCAGTGAAAAGCACATAGCGGTCCCGGCAAAGGAGCGGTTCATGGACGATCAGATGCGAAGTCTTGAGCACATGCGGAACACCGCTCTCGATATGGCGCTGAGGTTCGGCCCGAAATTGATGGTGGCGGTCGTGATTCTCGTGCTGGGGTTCATGGTGAGCCGCTGGGCCAGCCGGCTGGTGGCGCAGGCAATCGATCGATTCAGGCTCGAACCGCCCGTCATGTCCTTGCTGGTCAGGATCGTGCAGTTGATCGTGCTCTGTTTGTTCGCGATTATTGCACTGCAAAATCTGGGCGTTGAGCTTTTGCCCCTGATTGCCGGCCTCGGCGTGGCCGGTGCCGGCGTGGCGCTGGCGATGCAAGGAATATTGGGGAACGTCGCTGCCGGCATGACGATTATTTTTACCCAGCCATTCCATGTCGGTGACTATCTGTCGATTGGGGATGAAGAGGGCGAAGTACTGGAAATTACGCTCTTCAGCACGACACTGGGCCACCCTGACCGCTCGCGGGTCATTATCCCGAACCGCAAGATTGTCGGCGAGATCATGCATAACTACGGAAAGATCCGGCAGCTCGATGTGTCGGTGGGTGTTTCCTATGGCAGTGACATGGAAGCGATTTTTCTGGAGATTAATGCGCTCTTGCGACAACACCCGCTCGTTCTGCAGGATCCGCCGCCGGTTTACGGCATCAAACGCTTCGGCGATTTCAGTGTTGAAATCGGTGTGAACCCCTGGGTCCATGTGCCCGATTACACCGCCGTGACTGGCGAGATTAATCGCGCCATACTGGAATCCTTCCGAGAAAAAGGTTTCGACATTCCGATGCCGCAGCAGGAAGTGCATATGCGGCCGTGATCGGGCGGCGTTCATCGGCTCGGATAGGTTCGTGTTTGTATCGGGCGCTTTAACGCCAAGGCTGCGATTGGCATCTCACAGCGGCCGGTTCCGCCGTCAGCTTCTCTGTTCTGCAACTGCCCGTTCTCGAAAAATTTGTCGACCGGCTGTCAGGATTTCGTCTTGCCGAACGACAAAGTCACCGTGTACAGCTCGTGCACCTACTCATTAAGGGAGAAATCAATGAACATTAAGACAATTGCAACGGTTGCTGCTGCGCTGATCGCAAGCTCGGCATGGGCCGATACCCACAACGAACACAAGTGCGGTGCTGGTACCTGCGGGAAAAAACATGGCAGCTGTAAGAAGAATGAAAAATGCGATGCCGCAGACGATGCTGCCGGCTCGACGAAAGACGCGGCCTGTGGAAAGAAGGACGCTGCTTGCGGAAAAAAAGACGCGAGTTGCGGAAAGAAGGATGCCGCATGCGGGAAAAAAGACGCTACTTCGAGCAAAAAATAAGACGGGGAGCGGCGTATGGCCGGACTGGGCTACCGACGCGAGATGGCCGATTGGGACATGGCGGCGGTCAATGCAGATTTTTTTGAAGTCGTTCCTGAAAACTGGATTCGGCGCGACCGCTCTCCGCTGCAGCAGTTAGTGGCCTCAGGCCGGCCCGTTCATCTTCATGGTGTGTCGCTGAATCTTGGCGGACATTCGGCGATCGACCCCGTTTTTCTGCAACAGGTCAGCGGGTTAATCGATGATCTGGGGGCTGCCCATTATTCCGACCACCTTGCCGCCAGTGGCGATGCCCATCAGCTATACGACCTGTTTCCCATTCCGTTGACGGCTTCCGAAGTCCGGCGTGTTGCGGACCGCATCAGCCGGGTACAAGACATCGTGGGCAAGCGCATTGCCATAGAAAACACGACCTGGTACACGAACATCGGCGAGATGAGCGAGCATGAATTTATCTCTGCGGTGGCGGAGCGTGCGGACTGCCATCTTCTTCTGGACCTCAACAATATCGCGGTGAACTACAAAAATCATGGCGGTGACCCTCCTGAGGATTTCGTCGCGAAGCTGAATCTGGATCGTGTCATCTATCTGCATGTGGCCGGCCATGAATTTGACGATCGCTTCGGGATGTATATCGACACCCATAGCCAGCCCGTCGAGGCGGCCACGGCCGATTTCGCCCGGCGCTTGAATCAGCGATACGGTATTCCTTTGCTGCTCGAGTGGGACAACGATGTACCGTCGATGGACATCATTAATCGGGAGCTGGCATGTCTGAGCACTTCTTCGATTACGTGAGGGGCCGTTCTGATGTGGTGCCCGAAGGCTATACGGCGTCTGGCATGCGTGTGTATCGCTATCTGGTGTGGCTAGGTGCAAGCCAGATCATCGCGTCGTCATTTCCGCAGTTACGAGATCAACTCGGCGAAGACGCGTGGTGCGCCCTGATTGAAGAATTTATTCGGCAATCCGAATGGACGTCACCTTATTACGGAGACTTATCCCATGAATTTACGCAATTTTTGGTGCGCGCAAGCGCCTGAATGGCTGGCCGGTTCAGGGTTGCTGTTGCTGCGTGTGTGGGCGGGACAAGAGTTCTTGATGGCAGGCCTGACCAAGCTGCAAGGCGGGTTTCACGCGCCTGAATGGTTTGCAGCGTTGGATTTTCCTTTTCCTCTTCCATGGCTGACGCCAGATCTCAACTGGCTGGTCGCCGGCGTCGGAGAAACCGTGCTTGCCACCGCACTGCTATTCGGTTTCGGCGCTCGACTGGCTGCGCTGGGGCTGTTGTACATCACGTATGTCGCGGTCTGGACCGTGCATTTTGACCTTGGCTGGCAGGGGTGGAACGACATCCAAACGGAACAAGGACTGGGGTTCAAGGTGCCATTAATGCTGGCGGTGATGTTGCTGGCAATTCTGACGCAGGGACCCGGGCATTTTTCTCTGGATGCATGGGTGCGTCGCATCCTCAGCAGGCGACCGCCGGTCGCACTGCGCGAGACCGCCGGATGAGCAGCGCGCTGAACTTTTCAGACTGGGCATTGCAGTGGCGTGCGCCAATGCTGAAGTTTGCTCGGCTACATATTCAGCCCACTGAAGAAGCCGAAGATGCGGTACAAGACGCATTCGCGGCCTTAATGGAGGTTGGCGAAGCCACATTAAGGCAGGTCGACCCGAAGCTTTATTTGTTCGGCATATTAAAGAACAAGATCAGCGACCGGTTGCGCCGCAAATACCGTGCTGAGCTGAGTTATGCCGATGCTTTCACGGATGATATGGATGAGCTGCTATTCAATGAGCGTGG
>JACCDS010106963.1_pt1 | contig 21056 bp, 18 predicted proteins | sample 7446441 | NCBI WGS metagenome assembly JACCDS01 (sample SAMN15323445, study PRJNA562643) | freshwater metagenome | isolation source: river surface water | place: USA:Blue River Watershed | collected 2017-08-17 | reverse complement strand
CCACCACCGCATCATCAACCAGTTCGCCAATCGCAATCGCCAGCCCACCCAGCGTCATCACGTTGATCGATTGTCCGAGCAAATGAAACGCCAGTGCGGTGACGGCCAGCGAGAGCGGAATCGCAATCAGTGAAATGGCAGTAGTGCGGAAATTGAGCAAGAACGCGAACAGGATGATCGCCACCAAAATCGCGCCGTCGCGCAGGGCTTCGAGCACATTGTTGATCGAGGCTTCAATGAAGTTGGCCTGACGGAACAGGACTTCGGGGGCAGAGAGGCCAGTCGGCAGACCCTGCCGCAGTTCGGCCAGTGCTGATTCAATTTCATGGGTTAGCTTAACAGTGTCGGCACCGGGCTGCTTTTGCACACTGATAATCACCGCCGGTTTGCCGTTTAACCCGCCATCACCACGCTTTTGCGCTGCCGCAAACCGTACTTGCGCCACCTGTTCCAGCAACACTGGCGCGCCATTGCGCAGGGCAACCGCCAGGCCTTTCAAATCATCCAACCGATTGGTGCGGCCAAGGTTGCGGATCAGGTATTCCCGGCCATTCAGGTCAATAAAGCCGCCGCTGGTATTGGCGGCAAACGAACGCAGCACGCGCTCAATTTGCTCCAGTTCCACGCCAAACTGTGCCATGCGCGCGGTATCGGGTTCAACCCGCAATTGCCGCACCTCGCCGCCAATCGGCACCACTTGCGATACGCCGGGAATCGACAACAGGCGCGGACGGAGCACGAAATCGGCATAGTCACGCGCTTGCATCGGGCTGGCTTTGGCCACATCAATCGGCAAGCCAATCAGCATAATCTCTCCCATGATGGAAGAAACCGGCCCCATGGCGGGCACTACCCCTTCCGGCAGTTGCTCGCGCGCTGCCGACAGCCGTTCGGCCACTTGTTGCCGGTTGCGGTAGATATCGGTACCCCATTCAAATTCGGCATACACGATGGACAGCCCAACCCCGGACACCGAGCGCACCCGGCTCACTCCCGGCATGCCGTTCAGGGCAGTTTCGATGGGAAACGACACCAGCAACTCGACTTCTTCCGGTGCCATGCCACCGGCCTCGGTCAGTACCGTGATCAGTGGCTTGTTCAGGTCGGGAAACACATCGACCGGCGTGCGGTAGGCCATCAGACTGCCATAGGCCACCAGCAATATCGCCCCCGCCAGCACAAACAGGCGGTTATATAGGCTAAAACGAACGATCCAGTTAAACATGGGGTGCCCTTACCGGATCTGGTTAATCAATGCCGCACCGGAAACCATCACCCGGTTGTCCGCTCCCAGCCCTTTGAGCACCACCACGGTTTCGCCATCGAGTGGCCGCGCTTCGACTGGCTGGGCCATGTAGCGCTCGGCCCCGGTCTTGATCCAGACGATGGTTTCATTGGCCGGGCTGCGCACCAGTGCCTGAGCAGGCAGGCGCAGACCCTTGACCTTTTCCGTCAGCTTGACCAATACCGTAACCGGTTGCCCCAACGCCAGCGCTGTTCCCTTGCTGCCCGCCCGAAACTGGATCGGCAGCGCCCCATCACGCAGGCTGCGTGCCGCACCTTGCAAGGTCAGTGTTACGCCGGGAAAACCGGCCAATCCGGCACTCTCGATCCGGCCCGCCAGTGCCGCATCGGGGGTGACGGCTTCGATCATCATCCGGTTTGGATCGACGATTTCAAACAGCAGCTCGCGCGCATCGACGATCTGGCCGTTGAGCACATGGCTGCTGGCGATGATGCCAGAGGCCGGGGCGGTAATCGCTTCCTTGCCGACCAGACTGGCCGAGACCGCTCGCTCGCGTCCGGCCAGGCTGGCCAGTTCGGCCCGGGCGGCCTCAATATCCTTTTGCGGCACCACCCCTTCGAGCGATTCCAGCCGCTTCAAGCGCTGCGCTGCGAGCGTGTGATTGGCTTGCAAATCAGCCAGTTGTGCCTGCTGGTTGCCGCGTTCAATGGCAGCGGCCACGCCACGCACATAGACCAACAGTTGGCCCTTTTCGACGCGCTGGCCATTGACTGGCAAGCCGTTCGGGCCGGGCAGGATATGTCCGGCAAACGGTGCCTGTACCCTGGCACCGGCATTTGGATCAATCACCACCCGGCCATTTAATTCCACCGCCAGCGGATGCGCATCCAACTTGGCCATCACGGTGCGAATCACCATGCGCCGCTGTGCCAGTTTTGGCACGTTAACACTGCCGTCCGGCAAGCGCGCCAGACCCGAGGCACTGCCCTTGGCCGGGGCATCGAGATGCTCGCCATTCGGGCCATGGGCGCCGGGGCCAGCTTGCGAGGCGGGCGCGGCAAACAGCAAAAAGGTCGCCACCAGCAGCAGCATCATCATTGGCAACCTCATTGGCAACCTCATTGGCAACCTCATTGGCAACCTCATTGGCAAACTCAGTGGCAACATGGATGGCAACATCGGTGCCAAGCGATACCGGGCAAAAGAGATATTTTTCATGCTGTTTTCCTGGTTAACTGGTTACGACGGCGACGGCCCGCCAACTTGGCAATGAACACGACAATAGCAATTGTGGCCAGCACCAGACCCAGCATCCCCCAGCCTTTATGGATCGATCCCGCAACCGGTCGGGCATGATCGGCATGGTGCTCGTCATGTGCCGCCACTTCAAGCGTCGCTTCCAGCAAGTCGCTCTCCTCGCCTGCGGCAAAGGTGAAGATCAGATTATGTTTGCCCGGCTTGGCCAGTGCCTGCAATAGTTTCGGGTCGGCAATCGCATAATCACCGTGATCGGCATGGAAGGTCGCCAGGGCTTTGATGCCGTTCAATTCAACTTCCAGCTTGCCCCCCAGAACCGGTTCATTGGTCTCGTAACGGTCAATCAGAATCGACAGTTCAGTCGGTAAAAGCTGGCCCACCAGTTCAAACGTCTCGGTAAAAGTTTCAATGCGCGGTACACTGCCTTGCGCTGTCTGGTTAGCGCTTGGCAAATCCAGATGTTCGCCATTCGGGCCATGCGCGCCCGGCCCGGCCATGACGGCAGCGCTGGCGATGAGCGCCATCAAAAAAATAAACAGGTTTTTATGCAGGTTCATGGAAGAATCCCCAAAGCTTGATTGAATCGGGCATGGGCCAAACCCAATGCCACCCGTTGTTGCCGTTCGTGTGTGTGTGCCTCATGCACCTGCGCTTGCGCACGCAAGCGCTCGGCCAGCGGTCGTTCGCCCAAGCGGAAGGCTTTGTCGATCAACCCGGCATGTTCACGCGCGAGCGTGGTTCTGGCAGCGCTGAGCGCCAGTGATTCGCGTGCCTGATCCAGTTGCAGCCGGGCCAGCGCAATCTCGTCGGCCAGCGTCGCCTGTGCCTGCGCCACTTCGGCGGCCGCCCCGGCGATGCGAGTACTGGCTGCAGCTACCTGGGGTCGATTGCGCTCAACGCTGCCCAGCGGAATCTGGACTGATAGCCCAACCGATCGCGTGGCAGCAGTCGCCCCGCTATCGCGCTCGCTGCGCAGCGACACCCCAAGCGTCCATGGCTCACTGCGTGAAGCCTGCACCAGGCCCAGCATGGCCTGCGCCTGTTGCAATCCGGTTCGGCTGGCCTGCAAGCGCGGATGTGGCACAACCGGGTTGCTGCCAGCCACTTCATCGACCGGTGCGGCAATCGGTTCCTGTCCGGTCAGATTACGATAGCGCAACACCTGCGCTTGCAGCCGAACCTGTGCCAGCCCAAGCTCAGCGCGCGCGGCCAGCACTTCCTGCTGCACCGCCATCGCATCAGTGCGTGCCAAGTCGCCAGCGGCGACGCGCCGCGTTACTTCGGTAGCCAGGGTTTCGAGTTGTTCGAGGTGGCTTTGTGCTTCGGTCAGCGCCTCGCGCGCCGCCACCACTTCCCACAACCGTTCCCGCACTTCCCCGGCCAGGTTCAGGCGGGCATGGGCAATTTGCGCATCCAGATCGGTACCAGCGGCCAGCGCCAGCGCCTGCCGGGCCGACCTTTGCCCAGCTCGCCAAAGCGGTGCCTCCAGCGACAGCTCGGTTTCCCGCCCGGCGTTGCCCCCTGGTTCAGTGCCAGCGCCACGCCGATCACGCCGCTGCGCCAAGCCGAGCACCGGCGCCCCGGCAGTGAAGCCTTGCGCCGCCACCTGCCCAGCACTGATTTCTTCGCGCTGCGCTTCAAGCATGCGCGCCTGTGGTGAGCGTTGCCAAGCGCCATTGACGGCTGCGGCCAATTCAGACGCGCCCAACTGGGCCGTGCTTGGCGCGGCCACTGCCGCCGCAGCTACCGTGGGAGCGGTTAACATTGAACCAGCTATCGTTGAACCAGCTATCGTTGAACCGGCTGACGTAGCAGCAGCTACCGTAGGTGCAGCCAGCACGACGGTAAAGAGTATCAGTCTTCGATACAAGACACTTGAGAAAAGCATGCGCCCTCCATTCGTTATTCAAAGGAATTTGAGATAACCGGAGGCAAGCGCAACACTGCCATGGCAGCGCGGTTCAGATGAACTGAACCAGATGCAACAAATGCGTTAATTCCCCCGGCGAATTAGGCCGAGGCAGATGGTGGCCTTTGCGGGCACTCGGGGAAGCGATCCGGCACATATTTGCCGGAATGGTCAATGTTGACCGAAGCGGGTGAAAAACCTGGCAGTGCCAACACTGCCGGTATTAAGGATGCGGATGACTGACAACATTCATGATCAGCCAAATGCTGGGCCGATTCAGGCGATTCGTCATAATGAATCGAACCACTTTCCTCGTGATGATGGCTGGTGCCCTGCTGGTGCGCGATTTCGTGAGCCAAATCAAACGCTTCGCCTTGCTGCGACCAGCCGCCTTGCAACGCCAGCGCTTGCAAGGGCAGGATCAGACACAGTAAGAGGCAAACGAGACGGCGCATGGCGAAGTGGCTTGACAGTGGAAACCGGAGCATAGCATGAAGATGGCGTGAAATCAAACTGACCGCAAAACAATTCATCACGCAACGGCTAATCGCATTTCTGCCGTCCGGTTTGTGGCATGGATTGTTTTATGCTATCGTTTGGCACTGCTCCGATTCAATTAAACGATGCGGCCATGCCACGAAGGACAAACGCAATTCCGCGAGCACAGCAACAAACCCATTGTCCCAAAAAACGATCATCATGAGCGATCCCTTTCAATTTGATGTTTTTATCAGCCATAGCGCAAAAGATAAGCCAGTGGTACGCACACTGGCCGAGCGCTTGCGCGCCGATGGATTGCGGGTTTGGTTTGATGAGTGGGAAATAAAAAGTGGTGAACCCATTTTTGCCAAAGTTGGGTACGGCCTGGAGAATGCCCGGACATTGCTGTTTTGCATGTCCGCCAATTCAATGGCCTCAGAATGGGCCATGCAAGAAGCACAAACACCTCGTTTTCGTGATCCAGCAAATCGTGAACGCCAGTTTATACCACTACGTCTTGATGACTCACCGCCCACCGAGGCGCTGGCATGTTACCGCTATCTTGATTGGCGAATGCCAAACGACAGGACATACGCCGAGTTACTGAAAGCTTGCCAACCACATTCTGCACAAGATTACGCAACGTTATTAAACAACGAGCGGCTATCGCAACCCATTTCACTATCAGAAGTAACCATTTTTGACATCGGCGGCTTGCATCAACTCATTTTGCCTCTGGCCGCGCCCCATCCCAACATGGGTCAATGGACAGTCATCCTCGGCCCGAATGGCGTCGGCAAAACAACGATATTGCGCAGCCTGGCATTGGCGCTGCGTAATGCCAGAGACCCGTCGATCTGGCCCAAGGGAACGTTCGCCAATGCCTGGGCGCGGGTTCGCACCAGTTCTGATCAGGCAGCAACCGAGCCACGCATCTGCGTCAAGCTTGCTGCCGGTAGCGAACATATCACCCGCATTTACGAAAATGGCTCGGTAAGCATTAGCCAAACCCCAATCCAGCGTCAGCCCGCCCTATTCCCGCTGTTTGCTTATGGCTGCCGTCGTGGCAGTGCCTTGGGCGGCAACGCGCGCGAGGTGGATTTGTCGAATACTGATGGCCCAGAAATCGCCACACTGTTCGATGAAGGGGCCGATTTGATTCACGCCGAAACCTGGCTGATCGGTATCGATGGCGATGCTCAGAAAAACCCACAAAGCAAGATTGTATTTGATGTCGCAACCGCCGCCCTGAAAACCCTGCTTGCCGTGGAAAGCATTGAAGTGGCCGACCGTCGGGTCTGGATTACCGAACATGACAAGCCGCGCCTACCCTTTTCTGCACTCTCCGACGGTTATTTGACCAGCGCTGGCTGGTTGCTTGACTTGATTGCGCGTCAGGTAGAATCTGCGCTACGCCAGCAAATCCCACTGGCTGCGGACTTCATGCAAACCATGCGCGGGCTGGTCTTGATCGATGAAATTGATTTGCATCTGCACCCACGCTGGCAAATCGAAATCATCGCCCGCACCCGCCGCCTGTTGCCACAAATGTCGTTCGTCGTCACCACTCACAACCCTTTGACGCTGGTTGGTGCCAGGGCAGAAGAAATTTGGATCTTGTCCAATGAAGATGGCAAGGTCAAGGCCAGCCCCGGTATGGAACCACCAATGCTCTTAACCGGTGGCCAAATCTATCGCCGCTATTTTGGGATTGACGACATTTACCCGGATGGACTGGGCCGGGACATGCAACGCTTTGGTGTATTGGCCAGCTATGCCATGCGCAATGACGCAGAAGAAGCGGAAGTTTACGCCTTGCAGCAAAAATTACAGACTGCCGGAATTGCACCAGAGTGGGAAATTGTGCCGCGCGAATTGCCCAAAGCAACCCGCAAAAAAGTGGTAAAACAGCCCAAGGTGGACAATTGATCCCGATACAACGGGGTGCCGAGCCTGCCTCCCTGCCACCGATACGAGTGGCCAAGCTGGCGGCATTGCGCACACTCGGGCGCAAACCGGTGTCGACTGACTTCAAAGGCTATGACGTCGTAAAACCCGAATTATGGACCGCGCAATACCACAAGTGCTGCTTCTGCGAACAAAAAATTACGCGCAGCTATAATGCTGTCGAACATTACCGGCCCAAAACCGAGGCCATTCGATGGCCCGGCAGTGTGGAAAAGAATGGCTATTGGTGGCTCGCCTATACTTGGGAAAACCTGTTATTAGCTTGCCCGGTATGCAATTCCAGTGCCAAACGCAGCCAATTTCCGCTGGAAACAGGTTCCATACCACTTCAACCAGAACAGGCACCGCCGGGTGCGGAGCAAGCCCTGTTGCTTGATCCGGCAGGCGACCTGAATCCGGTCGAATACATCGTTTTCGTGCTTGAAAACAAAGGCGGGGCCAATACCCCGGCCTATTGGTGGGCCAAACCACGCCATACCGAGGGGCTAGCGCACCGGCTCGGGCAATTTACGATTGATGTGTGTCAATTCAATCACCCTGAATTTCGGGAATTGCGCAATGACCATTTCCACGAAGTTATCGCGCAACATGTGGATTCCTTGAAAGCAACACTCACCAAGCGAAAAATCGGACAGGCCAAAATTGAATTTGAACGTGCGATGGCATTATTGCACCCGAGAAACAGTTATGCCGCCCTCAATTACGATGCCTTGCGCCAATTGATCCCCAACGAACAGTTGCAGGCTATCATCCAAAAATCATGGCCACAACCCACCGAGGTCGGCAGGTAAGCCCAAGCAACATCCAACCGCATCCAACCGCACCAAATCACCCACCGCCCCACCCCATGCCCGGCACGCTTGCTGCCGGAAAAATCCCCGGCTTTGCCTTATAATCATCACTTTATCGCCTACTCTGCCAACCCACCATGCCAGCCCAACTCATCAACGGAAACACCCTCTCCCAACAACTGCGGCAAGACGTCGCCACCCGTGCCGCCGCGCTAACGGCCAGCGGCAAACAGCCCGGCCTTGCTGTGATTTTGGTCGGGGATGATCCGGCCAGCCAGGTGTATGTCAAGAACAAGGTCAAGGCCTGTCAAGACAATGGCCTGTATTCGGTGTTTGAAAAATACGATGCCAGCCTGCCCGAAGCCGATTTGCTGGCCAGGATCGACGCACTGAACAACGATGCCCGAATCCATGGCATTTTGGTGCAAATGCCGCTGCCCAAGCACATCAATCCGCACAAGGTGATCGAAGCAATTAGCCCGAAAAAGGATGTCGATGGCTATTCGGTATTGAGTGCCGGGGAATTGATGACCGCCCTGCCCGGTTTTCGGCCCTGCACGCCCTATGGCTGCATGAAAATGATCGAGAGCACCGGTATCGATTTGCGCGGCAAGCATGCCGTGGTGATCGGGCGCAGCAATACCGTGGGCAAACCCATGGCGCTGTTGCTCTTGCAAGCGAACGCGACCGTCACCATATGCCATAGCGGAACCCCGGATCTGGCCTACCATACCCGGCAAGCCGATATCGTGGTCGCGGCGGTTGGGCGACGCAATACCGTCACCGGGGCGATGCTCAAGCCGGGCGCGCTGGTGATTGACGTTGGCATCAACCGTGACGAAGCGGGCAAGCTGTGTGGCGATGTCGATTTTGCCAGTGCGGTCGAAGTGGCCGGGTATCTGTCTCCGGTTCCGGGCGGAGTCGGGCCAATGACGATTACCATGCTGCTGGTCAATACGATTGAATCTGCCGAGCGAGCGTGATACTGCTATCCAAAGCGTGATATACAAAGCGCGCTACCCCAAGCGCGCCACCCAAAACTTGATACCCCAATTTTGACGTTTTTCTTACAGGCTACCCCATGACCGCCCCCCTCTCCCTTGCCGACAATCCACTGCTCAACATCACCGATCTGGTGCGCTTTGATTTGGTCGAGCCACAGCACATTACCCCGGCGGTGGATCACTTGCTCGCGCAAAACCGCGAACTGATTGCCAAACTGGAACAAATTGAACCGACCTGGGAAAATTTTATTGAACCGTTAGAGCGCGCCAGCGAGCGCTTGGCACGGGCCTGGGGCGTGGCCGGGCATTTGAACGGGGTGGTCGATACCCCGGAACTACGCGCAGCCTACAATGAAAACCAGCCAAAATTGATCACGTTTTGGACCGAACTCGGGCAAAACCTGCGTCTGTTTGAGCAATACAAACGGATTGCGGCCAGCAGCGAGTATGCCAGCTTCAATCTTGCACGCAAGAAAGTGATTGAAAACTCCCTGCGCGATTTTCGCCTGTCCGGGGCCGAATTGCCGGAAACCGAGAAACAGCGCTTTGCCGAGATTGCCGAACAACATGCCGCTACGTCGACCCGTTTTTCGGAAAACGTACTCGATGCCACCAATGACTACAAGCTGGACGTAACCGATCTGGCCCTGCTCGATGGCATCCCGCCCGATGCCTTGCAGGCGGCCGGTGCGGCTGCCAAAGCAGCCGGCATCGAAGGCTATCGCTTCACCCTGCATTTCCCATCGTATTTTCCATTATTGCAATTTTGCAAAAACCGCGAACTGCGTGCCACCATGTATCAGGCCTATGTGACGCGTGCTTCGGATCAGGGCCAAATGTTTAGCCAGCCGGAACAGTGGGACAACACGGAATTGATCAAAACCTTGCTGCAACTGCGACAAGAAGAGGCTAAGCTGCTGGGCTACCGCAACTATGCCGAAGTGTCGCTGGTGCCAAAAATGGCGCAAAGCCCGGAACAGGTGATCGAGTTCCTGAACGATCTGGCCCGGCGCGCCCGGCCCTTTGCCGAGCAAGATCTGGCCGAACTGCGCGCCTTTGCAGCAGCGGAATTGAAATTGCCCGAACTGGCCGCATGGGATATTTCGTTTGCCTCGGAAAAACTGCGCGAGCAGCGCTATGCCTTTTCGCAGCAAGAATTAAAACAATACTTCCCGGCCCCGCGCGTGCTGGCTGGTTTGTTTGAGCTGATACAAAAGCTGTATCGGGTGCAAATCAGCCAAGAACCGGCCTGTACCTGGCACCCGGATGTACAGTTTTTCCGGATCGAGCGCAACGGCCAGTTGCTCGGCCAGTTTTATCTTGATTCGTATGCCCGTACCGGCAAGCGCAGCGGGGCCTGGATGTCGGGTGCGCGCAGCCGCGCGCGCCAGAGGGCCGACGCCGTGGCACAAACCCCGATTGCCTACCTGATTTGCAACTTTACCCCACCGCTGGGGGACAAGCCCAGCCTGTTGACCCATGCCGATGTCACCACGCTGTTCCACGAATTTGGCCATGGCCTGCACCACATGCTGACCCGGGTCGATGAAATCAATGTCGCCGGAATCCATGGCGTGGAATGGGATGCCGTGGAATTGCCGTCGCAATTCATGGAAAACTTTTGCTGGCAGTGGGATGTGTTACAGGGCATGAGCGGTCACGTTGAAACCGGTGCCGCGCTGCCGCGCGAATTGTTCGACAAAATGCTGGCCGCCAAAAATTACCAGTCCGGCCTGATGATGTTGCGCCAAGTCGAAATGTCGCTGGTTGACATGTTGTTGCATCATGATTTTGATCTGGCGCGCGAATCGGTTCAGGATTTGATTGGACGGGTACGGCACGAGGTATCGCTGTTGCCGCCACCAGCGTTCAACCGCTTCCAAAATGCGTTTACTCATATTTTCGCCGGGGGCTATGCGGCTGGTTACTACAGTTACAAGTGGGCCGAGGTGCTCTCGTCCGACGCCTATGGCGCATTTGAAGAAAGCGATGATGTGACCACCACCGGTGAACGTTTCGAGCGCGAAATTTTGGCGGTCGGCGGTTCGCGCCCGGCCATGGCATCATTCGTGGCATTTCGCGGACGCGAACCACAAATTGATGCGCTGTTGCGGCATAATGGCATGACAGCGCAGGCAACGTGATTGCCAATGCAATAAATAGGAGGTGATGGTGAACGCACAACATATATTTAACACCCAGCGCGGCCCACTGTGGGCTACGCTGTGCCAGGCCGGGTTATTACTGCTGGTTGCACTTCCGGTTTCGGCCCAGTTATACAAAATCGTTGGCCCGGATGGCAAGGTGACCTATAGCGATACCCCGCCACCGCCCAGTACCGCCAAGGTAGAACGCAAGAATTTGGCGCAATCGGGCAATGATGTCAACTTGCCCTATGAACTGGCCGAAGCGGTGAAAAACCACCCGGTTACGCTCTACACCACCAGTGCCTGCGCGCCGTGCGAGGAAGGGCGCAATTTGCTGCGCCAGCGCGGTGTGCCATTTACCGAAAAAACCGTATCGAGCAATGAAGATCAAGTTAAGCTGCGTCAGGTCGGTGGTAGCCTGGAATTGCCACTGCTAGTGGTTGGCCGCAACAAACAGCGCGGCTATGAAGTGGGTGGCTGGCAGGCGGCTCTGACGGCGGCGCAATATCCTGAAAGCAACAAACTGCCCACCAACTACAGTTGGCGTGCCCCGGAGAGCGCCGCCCCACCACCGCCCGAACCGAAGGAAACGGCCAAGGCCGCCGCGCCCGAGGCACCCCGGCCGGTTCCAACCCCGCCCCCGGAAAACAACGCCCGGCCGGGTTTTCGATTTTAATGGCCCGGACAAAGCAGGAACGAATATCCATGCCGAGCCGCAAATTGATGCCGCTGATACAAGCAATCGGCAGTGATCTCCAACCCGCCGTACCCGCCGATGGAAATTCACGCGCCGAGCGCTGTTTTGCGTATTACAATCAAATTCATTCGAGTTCCTGCCCCGTATAACCCATGACCCGCATCGACTTTCATAGCAACGTGGCCAATAAAATCCACTATGCCTGCCGCCTGGTACGCAAGGCGCGGGCTCAGGCCGAACCGCCAGCGCTGGTGTTGCTATTAGAAAACCAACAACAACTGACCGAACTCGACAATTTGCTCTGGCAATTTTCCGATACCAGCTTCATTGCCCACGTTCCGGCCAATCATGCCCTGGCCGGGCAAACCCCGGTGCTGCTGACCGACAGCGACCGGGTCGCCCTGCCGCATCATCAGATTTTGATTAATTTGGCACGCCATACGCCAAACCAGTTTGCCCGTTTTGAACGCCTGATCGAAATTGTCGGCCAGCAGGAAGCGGAAGTCTCGGCAGGCCGAACCCGCTATACGTTTTACAAACAAAACGGCCACTCGCTCAACCATTTCGTGGCCCCGGCCGCCTAACCTTTTGGCCATCATGCAAGAAAACGCCATTCCCCTGCTAACCGAAGTGATCGAGGTTGCCGACATTGCTCCCGATGTTGCCCCGTATGTTGCCCCGTATGTTGCCGCATATATTGCGCCAAATGTTGCGCCCAATGCTGCCCAGAATGTTGCGCAAAATGTTGGTCAATTCGGCAGACCGGGCGGGATCAGCGCTGCCCCTCCCGGGCACAACGCGCCAGCGGCAGCCGATATCGCGCCACCGATTCAGCTTGATCTGGAACAATTGCAAGCGAAACTGACCGAACAGGTGCTGCGCCAATTGCAGGGCCGAATTGATTTTGTGCTGGAACAGCGGATTCGTGATTCACTGGCCGATGTTTTACAACTGGCCATGATAGGTTTGACCAATGACATCAAACGCGGTTTGCAACATACGCTGGAAGAAGTGATCGGGCGCGCAGTCGCGCAGGAACTGGCCAAGTTGCAGCATCCGAAAAAGTAGGGCTGACCAGACAACAGAGAATAGATACAAAAAGATTGAGCTAGATACAGACAGAGGCAAATAAAACCAGGCGCAGCGCTGGCCAATTTGGCCAGGGTCGTCAATACAGTCAACGGGGGCAATATGAAAGTAATCGTATTGGGTGCAGGCATTATCGGGTGTGCTTCGGCATGGTTTTTGAATAAGGCTGGCCACGAAGTAACGGTGATTGAACGCCAACCGGGTGCCGCGCAAGAAACCAGTTTTGCCAACGGTTGCCAAATTTCCGTGTCGCACGCCGAACCGTGGGCCAACCCGGCAGCACCGGCCAAGATTTTGCAATGGCTTGGCCAGGAAGATGCGCCACTTTTGTATCGCTTCCGGCTCGAATGGCTGCAATGGGTCTGGGGCCTGTCGTTCTTGCGTGAATGCACCCCGGCCCGAACCGCCAGCAATATTCGGCAAATTGTGGCCATGGCCGAATACAGCCGCCAAACCCTGCAACAGGTCAGGCTGGCGACCGGAATCGAATACGAATGCCAAACCCGTGGCATTTTGCACTTTTACACCGATCAGCAAGAATTTGAGCATTCGTTGCCTGCCGCTACCCTGATGCGTGAACTCGGTTGCCCGCGTGATTCGATTGGCGCGGCTGAAGTCTTGAAAATAGAACCGGCCTTAAAACCGATTGCCGACCGGATTGTCGGTGGTGACTTTACCGCAACCGATGAATCGGGCGATGTGTATCAATTTACCACTGGTCTGGCGCGCAACGCCGCTGACGCCGGGGTCGAATTTTTGTACAACCACAGCCTGACCCGGTTCCTGACCGAAGGCAGTGGTTCGAGTCGCCGCATTACCGGAGTGGAAGTGATTGATGGCGCAGGGCGGCATCAAATCTTGCGCGCCGATGCGTTTGTGGTGGCGCTGGGCAGTTTTTCCCAGCCGCTGTTGGCCCCGCTCGGTATTTCGCTGATGATTTATCCGGGCAAGGGCTATTCTGCCACCTACCGCATCACTGACCCGGCCTTTGCCCCAACCGTCTCGCTGACCGATGATGGCTACAAGCTGGTACTCTCGCGTCTGGGTGACCGGCTGCGCGTGGCTGGCACCTGCGAACTGGACGGTTATGGCCGGGAACTCAATACCACACGCTGCGAAGCGATTACCCGCCGCACCCGCGAACTGTTCCCGCAAGCCTGTGATTATGATAATCCAACCTACTGGACCGGGCTGCGCCCGCTGACCCCGTCCAATGTGCCGTATATTGGTAAAACCGTCATCAGCAATCTGTACCTGAACACCGGCCACGGCACACTGGGCTGGACCATGGGTTGCGGTTCAGGTCAGGCGATTGCCGACATTATTTCCGGGCGCACACCCCAGGTTGAGTTTCAATTTACCGGTATGGGCAAAAAATAAACGCTTGGCAGCAACATTTTGTGAGCATTCCGGCTCGGACTTGACCAACAATTGGACTACAATTAATTTGGCCCGACAGATGTTGCGGGTCATTGCCGGAACGCCTTTGCCATGAAAGTGTTTGCCATGAAAACCCTTGCCCTGTTATTGCTCACCCTCACCACGCTGCTCTCAGGCTGCGCCAGTACCATTCAAAGCAAAGTTGCCGTGTTTCACGAGTGGCCAGCCGAAGCGGCCCAAAACAACTTTGTGCTGGAGTCACCCGCGGCCCGGCCAGACGCAATTGAATACACACAATACCAAAACCTGCTGCGCCGTGAACTGGTACGGCTTGGCATGAGCGATGCCGCTGCCAGCGGCCAAAACCCGACCTTGAAAGTCTCGATGGATTACAGCACCACCCCGGTTGAAGTGCATTCGATTGTGGCCGAGCCGCTCTTTTTTGGCGCAAGCTGGGGCCACCGCCGCCAGTTTGGCTATTACCCGTATTGGTACCGCAGCACGATTGCACCCGGCCACTACCGCTATACTCCCGGAGGACGCGGAGAAGTGATCGATGCGTTTCGCCGCAAATTGCAAATCGGCATTACCCGGATTGCCGATGGCAAAAAACTGTATGAAGTGACGGTGGAAAACGGTAGCGACAACGAAGCCCAAAATCAAATCATGCCGTACCTGATCCAAAGTGCGTTTGCCAACTTTCCCGGCGAGAGCGGCAAACCGTACCGGGTGGAGTTGACCTTGAAGCCAGAGCAAACCGCCGCCTCAACCCTGCCGGTGGTGCAGCCAGCGGCAGCGCCAGCTAAAAAATGATTGTCCGCCAGAAAATGCTAGCTAGGCAGAAGGTTGGGCGGTGGCAAGCCGGGCCAGTGATTGAATAGGTGATTGAACCTGCTAAGTGTACCGCAGCAATCAATTTGAAAAACGATGCCACCCTTGACAAGGCCGCCGCCAACCAATGTATTAAACAATATTGGGCTAATCAGTACACTGGCGAGGATGCTGATCGGTCGGTTGGTGAAGTAGCTAGTGACTGGGTCAATGATGCCGTTACCTTCATTTTTAGCTTTAGATGGCTTGAGGGCTAACTCGCTTTTGGTTAGTTTCAGCCTTTTAGCGCTGCAGTGGTATGTAACAATTTACAGCCACTGAAAAAACTAAGCCCATAGGCGGAACAAAGTTAATCTTTTTTAGCACCACGTAATAATTTTTTTGGGCGTTGTTTAAAATAATTTTAATTTAATAAAATTTCTTTAACAAGGCAACACCCAGCATAATCGCACCCAAACCAATTTCAGTAATGATTGCAAAAAAACGAGCCGTATTATTGTTTTCATTCATCCTGAGCGCGCCACTGTTTCTTATTGCTGTTTTGGCATTAATGAAGGCCGCGCATGTATTACGCACATCTTCTTCCAGCACGGCGGCCATGGCACTTACCATTGGGCTGAGTTTTTTTTCATACCTATGGCTGCGGCGAAAATTGGGCGGAAGCCCGGCACAACCTTTATTGCCACGTTACGGCTGGGCCATTACTGGCTGGACGGTGCTGGCAGTGCTGTTATCATTGTTGCCCTACCTTTTGACAATTGGCTGGCAGCAAATTCATTGGGAAGATCTGGGTTTCGGACTTTTATCCGCAGCAACAGTATTTGCGTTAATGGCTGCATTTTACGAAGAAATCCTCTTTAGAGATATGTTATTTAGATGGATGCTTGGGCGATACAGCGTCGCTGCAGCATTGGCCGTGCAGATAATAACGTTTTCGGCGATACATTTTTTTGGTCAACCATTTAGTTGGCAGGCAGTATTAACCTATGTGCTTGGCGCGACTTTATATTCCTTGCTGTGGTTGCTAACGGAAGACTTTATTGCACCCATGGCCGGGCACTTTGTTTGGAATTTCTCAGTGGGGCTGTTTGATGGCATATCCAAACCACACGTTGTCCGTGCAGGGTTGTTGTACGGCGAACCGCCGCCAAGTTTAATTTACGGGCACTTGGCGCTTGAAGCACTCGCCATTTTGCTGGTTTGGTGGGCTTGGCGCAGGAAACTTCAGCGTCAGCACTTTTGACTAAACGACCTTGTACACAAAACGGTTAGACACAGGGCGCATGCCCACTTGGGGGGGGGCTAATTCGCCCTTCGGCACTGTAGCCGACACCCTATGCTTTTGCAACAAAAACACATCCACGAGGTAATTACTTGCCCAAATGCTGTAGGTAAATTGCGACGGGGGCAGATAGGCTGCGGGGTGCAGGTCAGCGAAGGTCGCCCTGATTTTCATCGGTGTCGCGATTCCACTTATCTACCATTCCGGCCTGCTACCGGGGCCGCGCACGCCAAGGGCGGCACTGCTCCGGCTGATATTTGAAGTGGTTGCACCTGGCGGGGTATGGTGGGCATTGTGCCGTACTGCCTGTACCAGCTTTGCAACGCTGCTACTGGTAAGCACGGGCTTAGCGTAAGCACCGAAATTTGCGTGTATAGTGCTGTTGGCAATTTAACTTGGGGGCCTATTGGGCGCAGGTTTTTGCTACTTTTCCTACCACCACTGGAGATGTTTATGGACAAATCCGCATTTGCAAAATTATTGGCACCGCATATTCCGGCAAACGTCATTCAAGCTGACGGCGGCAAACCTTCCGAGTTGGCCGAATCGTTTTTGAAAGAGGTTGCGGGTGGTGTTTTGGGTGACCTCGCCCCAAGCAGTTCATTTGAATCGTTTAGCTCGGGCGGCGCTTTTTCCAGTTCATTTGCGCGTGGTGGTTAAATTGCTGAAAATCTGGCCTGCCGTTCTGGCAACTTTGCAAATCCCCTTGCGCGTTGGGCGTAATGGTGTAAATAAGGCCGGTTTGATGGGTGTGTTGTTCGCGCTGTGTGCAGAAGCAGGCAGCGCGGCCTTGCTGCCTTCCCGCGCCAGTATCTTTTCTTTTCCAGCCTATACCCGGCCCGTGGTCAGCGCAAGCGGCAAATGGCTGGCGGTTTGGTTACCAGGCCAAAAAGCCATTTCGTTCCAATCCCGTGCCGATACACTGGCAAACAAGTCCATCCCCGTTCCAAGTGGCGCGCAAGTTTCATGGTATCTCTGGTTAGCTGATGATTTTTTGCTGCTTCATACCAATACCAATGGTGATGATGCCGTTTTCAAGCTCGATCCCGTGTCAGGGGCCATTTCGCCGCAAATCAAGGCGGCAGATGAGTCCATGCTGGTGCTGGCTGACCCGGTTAATAACTATGCCTTCTCTCACACCCGTATGCGCAATCGGGAGAGTGGCGAAATTCGCGATTTAACGCCGACTGGCGAATGGGCAACGGTACAAAATAGCAAGAACAGCCTGCCCGCCTATCTGGCGCAAGCCGACGCGTGGTTTTCGTACACGTACCAATCCGGCTCATTTGTTTTGGGGTTTGGCAAAAACGAAGAAACCCGTGCAACCCTGCGGTTTACCCCGCCAGACCGCCAGCAGGGCAACACCCTTGTTTCAATTGCCCCCAACCTGAAAGCTTACGTGTTGAGCAATACGGAAACCGACACGCTGGCACTGGTGGAATTCGACACCCAGACAGGCGCACGCAAGCAACTCGCACAAGTTAAAACTGACATCAGGCGGGTATTGCTTAACCCGCTTGATATGCAACCGGATGCCGTAGAATTTGAAACCACAGAACCCCAGCTTGACATACTTAGGCCCGGCATCACCCCCGGTATTGCGTGGCTGCGCGCCCGTGGGCTGGGATTCCCAACCATCTTGGACAGATCACCCAATGACCGGTTTTGGGTGGTTCGATTTGGCCACCGGGACGGCGGGCCAATTTGGGCAGTGTACGACCGGCAGGCCAAAGCGTTGCAACCATTTACAATAGACGGCGCTGCCCCTGCTGGTGAGATTGATTGGCGGGTTCGTAGTTTTACGGTGCAACGTACCGGCCAGCCAGAAATATCGGGTTATGTCACGCTGCCTCGTGCCGGACTATGCGAAAAGAAGGCGTGCCCGACCGTTTTGCTGCTGCACGGTGGCCCCGGCGCACGTGATGTCAGCGAATTTGAGCCACAGCGCTGGTGGTTGACCAGCCGGGGCATCATCGTGGTGACAGTGAATTTTCGTGGTTCCAAAGGCTTTGGCAAAACCTACTTGAATCTGGATCGGCGGCAGTGGGCAAGCGGTATTCCGGCAGATGTGTTGGCGGCGCTGGATTTTGTGCTGCCCCGCTTCCCGATTGACGCGAACCGGGTTGCGCTAATGGGCAGCAGCTTTGGCGGGTTTCTCTCGCTTCATTTATTGGGTAATACCGAAGCACGCTTCAAATGCGCGGCTGTCGATTCAAATTCCGCCGATATGGTGCATTTTGCTGATTGGCATTTTGCCAAAAACAAAGAAAAATCCGATTTGCTGGTGCGCTTGGGCGACACCCGCATCCCAGAAGAAAAAGCGAGCTTGGTCGCCATGTCACCCAGCAATAATCTTGCAAAATACAAAAACGTAAAACTTCTGCAATTACATGGGGTGCGTGATGCCATTGTTTCAATAGCAGGCAATGCGGTGTTTTCGGAGTGGATGCTGGCCAATAACCCCGCCTACACTTTTGTCTCGTTTCCGCAAGATGGCCATGGCTTGGTGGCCAGTCGTGCAGCATACTATGCGATTACCGAGCAATTTTTGGCAAGTTGTCTTGGCACACAGGCCGAACCCATGCATGGCACTGAAAATGCAGTATGGCAATTACAGGGAAATAAATCATGGCTGACATCGGCCAAGTAACTGACGCGAACTACTCGGCGCAGGGTAGGTTTGCTACTGTTTTGCCTAAGCACAAGGCTGTTGTGGCGCGGTTACCCCGCATCGACCCGGTTGTTAGCTCGTTACCACAATTAGCCGTTGGCGTGCCACAAAAAGCGAACTAGCCCTGTTGCCTACCGAGCCGCTCCCAACGCCCCTTGTTATAGTTGCTGGTCATAATTCAACTATTAGGGGGCATCATGCAAATCTTGATTAAAGCGTTTCTATTTCTAAGTGGCTTAGCCATCGCGCAAGTGGCGTTGGCCGATGCGGCCCTTGACAAGGCAGCCGCCAATCAATGTGTTAAACAATATTGGGCTAGTGTGACCATGCCCATTGGCAAGGTAGCAAAGGTCAAAATGCGCGAGGGTGAAATGGCAACGATTACCCTTGTTAAGGCGGGGCGTGGTATTGGTATTACCCCCTTTACAGGAACCAGAAAAGGGGCCGAAGTTGGTTTGCGCATCGCAAATCTTGAATCAGGGGCTGAGCAACAAGAAATCGCAACCCATGCAGCAACAGTTTACGTGCAGCGCGATGGCGAGGCAACTTATGACCACCAAGGGATGGGGTTCAAAATTCAAATGCTGCCGCTTGATCAGCATCTTGACCCATCGACTGCCCGGTGTGGAGATGACCTTGGCGCGGCCCGTGCGGTGTGATCTGTGGCAGCACAGCGGCCCGCATAAGAGAGTGACAAAAAAACAATTTTAGATTGCACTGACATGCTTAACCTGGCAGGATTGACCCGACGCCGGGACACTTTCAGGCCGTGGGCTACGGTTTTCGTTTGGTTAAGATTAGCGAATGCGAAACGAGTTTGCTTTTCAACCAAGCCACTTGTTGCAAATAACTATCTTTATTTCCCATAACTTCGTTTAACCTTTCGTTTTGGCACGTTGGTTCGAATAATAGGCATAATGAATCAATTTGCGGCGCATAGATTTTTTCGCCAGCCATCGCTTTCAGGAAGGTATTGACAAAATCCCAGAGTGGCAAATTCGATGAATAATAAGCAGTGAAGTAATACACCATGCCACAATCATAGGGTTCGCGATAATTAAAGGCTTTTTGTTGGATTTTTTCAGGCAATGTACGCGCATCCGAAAATTTGCCACACTCGGCACTGGCCTTTAGTACCATTTCCCTTGCCCCTTCTTCATCGATAATGCTGGCGTTAAGCAACACAATCACTTTCAAAAAGTCCGCGCCTCCCTCGACGATGTAGCGCCCTGTGGGTAAATCAAACAATTTCCCTGTCTGTAATTTGTGCGCCAATTCGTGTGCAAAGGTTAAAGGCATAACCCGATCAAGGGTTAATATATCCGCTGGCTTGGGGTTGTCATAACTCATTCTTATGATATTTAGTGAATCACCACCGAAACCTGTATACTTGCCATCATTTCGGGTAAGTGCAGCTACAACCCCGATGCCCCGCATTGGCGTAGTGGCGAGCACATCCTGGTAAAAACCATCAATTCTCGCAAATGCGGCTTCTATTTTTTTCAATACATCTTTTGGTATTTCGCTGTCAAAGTAGGTTGCCCCCTTGGTTATCGGTTTTTCTTCATTGGTAAAAAATATTGCCTTTCGTCGTGCAGCCGCAGCAGAGAATTTTAAATTTTCCACATACCATTTCCCATCCCAAAGGATATGTTTGGCTTTGATAGTAAAGCCTATGTTGGCGCAATCGCCCTTTGGAATGAAGTAGGGTAGGTACATATAAATCCCTTTTCCCATTCCCGCCGCTTTCAAATATACAGCTTCGTCGCTCACTTCAGAGTTTAAGCGCTGAGAATACACCTTCCCGGAAATTTTTTTGCTGCCTAGTCGTGTTTCAAACATTTGCCCGGTTTTCTCCAGACAAGTGCTATCCCCCTCATTGCCATCCAAGCTGATTTCAACGTGGTTCTTGTCTACTTCAGAAAGGTGAATGGCTACTTCTGCGCGGGCGATCAGTGGCGTTGCGCTCAGCAGTAAAATAATTGCACTAATTGCTGAAAAAAGCGGAATACAATTTTTGAAAAAAATAGGCATTGTTAGTCAGGATAAAGTACGGTGCCAGATAGCTTCGGCACGCCAGTTGCGGGGCGCTGCGCAGCAGCCGCACACGCCCAAGGTCGGCCAATTTACCACATTGGCGCTGGTTTTGGATGGAAAGAAACAGGCCAAGCTAACGCAGGCGTGCCAACGCTCAAATAGCCGACAGCCCCCGGCATCCCGCAAAGCCGTTAAAAGTTTATAACTTCGCGGCGATTCTGCTGGCAGGCACTGAACTATTTAACGCTTTTTAAATGGGGCGGCGCT
>JACCDS010454450.1_pt1 | contig 21061 bp, 19 predicted proteins | sample 7446441 | NCBI WGS metagenome assembly JACCDS01 (sample SAMN15323445, study PRJNA562643) | freshwater metagenome | isolation source: river surface water | place: USA:Blue River Watershed | collected 2017-08-17 | reverse complement strand
GTTGGTACTCCTCGATAATTGCACTGATGCGATCAAGGGCTTGCTGATTTAAAGTTTCCGCTGCAGCAAGAGCCTCATCTGTGCAGATGCGATCAATCGCACGAATTCCAGCCATTGCTAGCGGGTTTCCGTTAAATGTTCCGAAGTGGGCCATTTTTCCATTGGTTACAAAATCCATGTACTTCTTCTTGCCACCAAAGGCCGCTAGAGGAACTCCACCACCAATTGATTTAGCTAGGGTGATTAAATCTGGCTGAACACCTAGGCGAACAGATGCACCATGCGCACCAGCTGTAAGTCCCGTCTTTACCTCATCAAAGATAAGTACAACGTTGTATTGATCGCATAGCTCGCGCACCTGCTCTAGGTAACCCTCATCTGGGAGGACGATGGCTAGGTTTTCTAGAACTGGTTCAACAATGAAACAAGCTATCTTGCTCGCATTCCTTTCAAACATTCTCTCAAGTGCCGGAATGTTATTGAAAGGGACAACGTAAATATCTCCAGGAACTAGGTTTGAATCAATCGCTGGAGTTGGATCCTCTGGATCACCAATCTTATTAAGCGCAGGCTTACTGGATACTACAAATGGATCGTAGCTACCGTGGTAACCGCCTTCTACCTTGAGAATTCCCATTTTTTCAGTTGCTGAACGTGCAACACGGACTGCGTACATTGTGGATTCAGTTCCGCTGTTTGTAAAACGAACCTGGTCAATTTCAAAGCGCTTGCAGATTCGCTCTGCCGCATCAGTTGAAATAGGAGATGGTGTAACAAAAAGCATTCCCGTTGTTAATGAGTTCTGAATTTCCTCGATAACAGTTGGATTGAGGTGACCTGCAAACATTGCTCCGAAACCCATTGAAAGGTCGAGCAGTTGACGACCATCGACATCGGTCATGTAAGCACCCTTGGCGCTTGCGATGGAGATTGGATATGGATCCCAGTGCTGGAAGCTAGAAGTAACACCTAACGGCAACGATTTGAATGAACGACGGCTCTCTTCGGCGCTCTTTCCTGTTCCTTTAGTAAATAGTTCCCACTCCTGCTTAAGGATTTCTTCAACCCGCTTCGGGTCTACTGGAACTGATGTTGACGGCACGAATCTAAATGTTTGCTTGTGGTTAGTCTGTGTCAGCATTTGTAAAACTTGTACGGCAAAGGTTTCAGCTTTTGAAACTCGTTTGAGAAGTACTCTCCCGGTTCGTTTTTTAGTTAGTTTTAACTAAGGCCTAATTCTCCCACGGTTTATTTAAAAAGCAACCCCGCTAGACTGGCGCAATGAGAAAAACCAGGGTTTTTATAGCCTTTTTACTGGTTTTTTCACTCTTTAATGAGGTTTCTCACGCTTCGGACACTATTCCACTGCAATGCATGAATAAAAAGACGTACCAATTACGCACATCTAATGTAATAAAGGGATGTGAAAAAACGGAGGTTTCCTTAGGTGCAGGTGCTATTTCTCGCTCCTTAATTCGGCCTACCGATGTCGATAAACAACTCACATATCGCTTTAAAGCTGCTAAAGCTGCGGCAAAAAAAGAGGGAGTGAGTATTTATATAGTTTCAGGTTTTCGATCCTTAAACCGTCAACAAACTTTATTTGATCAAGCGGTTCGCAAATACGGATCAATAAGTGAGGCAAGCAAGTGGGTTGCGCCACCATTGGTTTCACATCACCCATGGGGAACTGCAATCGATGTGAACTATCCAGATGAACCAGTTGGTGCAGGTTGGTTAGAGATTCATGGTTCTAAATTTGGTTTATGCCGAGTATTTGAAAATGAATGGTGGCATTTTGAACCTGTCATTGCACCAGGTTGGAAATGTCCAGCCTTAGTTCCAGATGCGCGTTACAGCAAGGATTAACGAAGGAATAAAGCGCGCAATCTGCGTGAGGTAACGAACAATCCCGTGGCGATCATTACCAAGAAATAACCAATGTGTACCAAAACTCCAGAGGTTAGATTTCCAAACCAGAAGGCGCGAACCATCTCAATTCCATGCCACAGCGGCAGCGCCATGATCACCTTCTCCAACCAATCTGGATAAACGGAGATTGGGTAGAGCGAACCAGAGAATAGGGTCATTGGCAGCAAGACGATGTTGATAAAGCCCATCTGTTGGTAGGTCTTGAAGAAAGAGGTAATCGCCATTCCAAAAGAGGCGAAGCCAAAGGCAACTAAGGAAGCGGCAGGAATGGCCAGGATCGCCCAAAAGCTAGGAGTTAGACCCAAAGCTGTAACCACAGTCAGGAAGCCAAGTGAGTACACAAGGCCTCTAATTAGTGCCCAGGTGATTTCACCTAGTGCAATATCAAGGGGCCCCAGTGGAGTTGAGAGCATGGTCTTATAAAGCTTGGATTCATTGAGCTTCCAGAAAACATTCCAGGTTGAATCATAAATTGCACCATTCATTGCACTGTTTGCAAGCAATCCCGGTGCAATAAATAGCGTGTAATCAATAGTTGTATTTCCTGTAGTTACATCTCCAACTAGATTTCCCATGCCGTAACCAAAAGCTAACAAGAAAAGGACCGGCTCAACAAAACCTGTAACAACAGGAACCCAGTTAGTTGATCTGAAGGCGATCCATCCACGCTCTAGCAAAACATAAGGTCGGCCAGCGTACATAGCGCTAGATTTTCTGCTCTCCGCGATCTCTACAGCGGACTTCACTTTGCCAACCTCTTTTCAAATTGACGGGTTGCAAGGGTTAAGCCAATGACAAGCATGGTAATTAGAAATGTCAGATGAAGGGCGACCATGGTGTTAGAAATACCGTAATCAAAAGCAGCTTCTCGACCTAACTCTGTTGCATGCCACAAGGGAGATATCCAACCAATTGGTTGTAAGTAAATTGGCATTGAAGTGAGCGGGAAGAATGTTCCGGAGAACAAGAACATCGGCATAATTACAAGTCGACCCAAAATGTTGAAGAATTGATCTTCCTTTTCAATCTTTGCTGCTGCAAATAACATGAGAGCACCAAAAGCACCGCCACCAAGTACAGCAATTGGCATAAGCAAGACACTGATACCAAAGTTAACAACATCAAAGGCAAGCAAGAGTATGTAATAAACAGTGACAGAAAAAATGGCACGACATAGCGCAGCTAGATAGACACCAATTGCAATCTGTCGACCGGTGATGGGGGTTGAATTCTGCGCGAAGAAAAGCTTGCGCCATTTAAATCCTTCAATAGTCGGAAATACGGTTTCATCCATAATTCCGGTGATTGCGGTGTTTGCCAGCAAGGCAGGAGCGATAAAAGCTATGTATTTAATGCCATTTGTGCCGCTGGTGCCCGAGCCTTGTTCAACGAGAACGCCAATACCGATACCGATAGCGATTAAGTAAAACAAAGGATTTCCAATATCTACAGCGGCAATAATCGTCCGCCACTTAGACATCGACTTCAAACGTGCTGAAGCTATATACAAGGCTCCAAAACGTTGAATTGTAGGAACATCAATACCCGCGTTCATTCAATCAAAGTTCTTCCGGTGAGACGTAGGAACACATCCTCAAGTGAGCTGCGGCGAACAAGCGAGGTAGTGGGATGAAGCTTCATCGCGGTAATTTGCTCAAGGAGTTTTTCACCATCCTCTGTGTACATCAACAAGCGATCTGGAAGCGTTTCCATACGCTCACAAATTTGTGCAAGTTGTGGAGCAACCTCTTTATTGCGATCACTTCCAAAGCGAACCTCAAGAACTTCCTTACTTGAATACTGCTTGATTAATCCTGCAGGTGAACCTTCAGCCATAATCGAACCGTTATCCATAACAACAAGACGGTCACATAACTGTTCAGCTTCATCCATAAAGTGGGTTGTCAGGACCAGGGTGACACCTTGCTCCTTAAGGCGGAACAAGCGATCCCACAAAATATGACGTGCTTGTGGATCCAAACCGGTTGTTGGTTCATCAAGCAACAAAATATCTGGTTCACTAACGAGTCCACGCGCGATTGTTAAGCGTCGCTTCATTCCACCACTTAGCGCTTCAACCTTTACATCACGCTTTTCTTCTAATTGTGCAAACTCAAGTAGCTCTTCAATCTTGTTTTTAATGAATTTCTTTGAAAGACCAAAGTAACGTCCGTAGATGTAAAGGTTTTCACTAACTGTTAGCTCACCATCAAGGTTGTCTTGCTGCGGAACAACACCGAGGTGGGCGCGTACAAGCGGACCAAACTGCTCAGGGTCTTTACCTAGGATTTCGACGGTGCCCGATGTGCGGGTGGAGGTGGCGGCTAAAATTCGCATAGTTGTGGATTTACCTGCGCCATTTGGCCCTAGTAGTCCAAAGGACTCACCCTTGGCCACATCGAAGTCGATGCCGTTTACAGCGGTGAAATCCCCGAAAACCTTGGTTAAACCACGTACGGAAATGAGTGGATTAGACATCTCTCTAGTCTACCTGAGTATTGTTTACCTACGTGCGATTCATAAATGAACCTACCCACGACCTCACCTATGACGATGTTTTCATGGTGCCAAGCCGTTCCGAACTTTCATCACGAATGGATGTGGATCTTTCATCCATAGATGGAACAGGAACAACCATTCCGCTAGTAGTTGCAAACATGACAGCTATTGCAGGGCGACGAATGGCAGAGACCATTGCTCGTCGCGGCGGGTTAACAGTTATCCCGCAGGATATTCCACATGGAGTTGTTGACGAGGTAATCAAGTGGGTCAAGCAACGACACCCTTTCTTTGATACTCCTATCACCCTGTCACCTCAATCAACGGTTGCAGATGCGGTTAGCTTGTTGCATAAACGCGCACATGGCGCAGTTGTGGTCGTAGAAAATGGCAAGCCCGTTGGAATTATTACTGAAGAGGATTGCAAGAGCGTTGATCGCTTTACTCAGCTTGGTCAAGTAATGAGTAAGAATTTAACAACTATGCCAGATACATTGGGTGCGCGCGAAGCCTTTGATTTTCTCAATCAACACCGTCATAAGTTGGCTCCAGTTGTTTCAAGCAATGGCGATCTTGTTGGCATTATGACTCGCCTTGGAGCGCTGCGCGGAACTTTGTACTCACCAGCAGTTGATGCACAAGGGCGTTTACGAATTGCAGCAGCGGTTGGAATCAATGGAGATGTTGCTGCAAAGGCTGCAGCGTTAATTGAATCTGGCGCTGATGTTTTAGTTGTAGACACAGCACATGGTCACCAAAAAAAGATGCTGGAAGCGTTGGCAGCTATTCGCTCGATTAATCCAAAGGTTCCAATCGTCGCCGGAAATGTTGTAACAGCCCAAGGAGCCCATGATTTAGTGGAGGCTGGAGCAAACATCATCAAGGTTGGTGTAGGTCCAGGAGCGATGTGTACGACTCGCATGCAAACAGGTGTAGGCCGCCCACAATTTTCAGCGGTCTTGGAGTGTGCCGCCGAGAGTAAGAAGTTAGGTGCACATGTGTGGGCAGATGGCGGAGTTCGTCATCCTCGTGATGTTGCACTCGCTTTAGCAGCTGGTGCATCACAAGTAATGATTGGTTCCTGGTTTGCAGGAACATATGAATCACCTGGAGATTTACAAAGTGATGCAAATGGTCGTCTGTACAAGGAATCATTTGGAATGGCCTCTGCACGCGCAGTGGCTGCACGAACTTCTAAGGAAGATGCTTTTGATCGCGCTCGCAAAGCATTATTTGAAGAGGGAATTTCTACTTCGCGTATGTTTTTAAATCCTGCACGACCAGGTGTTGAGGATCTTTTGGATGAAATCATTGCCGGGGTTCGCTCCTCCTTTACCTATGCAGGGGCAAAGAACATTCATGAATTTGCAGAGCGTGCAACCGTTGGCGTTCAATCTTCAGCAGGTTATGCAGAAGGACGCCCACTTCACTCCTCTTGGGGCAATTAATTTTATGAAGCGCTTGCTTGTACCGATACTCCTAGCGCTGATGCTTGCCCCTTCATCTACAGCACATGCCGATGCCCCTCAAATAACTGTCATGACCCGCAATCTGTATTTAGGTGCAGATGTAGGTGTAGCGATGGATTTGATCCCTAACTTGCCAGCAGCTGCACAATTTATGTGGGATCAGGTCAAGGTAACTGATTTCAATAAACGTGCACCAAGACTTGCAGCAGAGGTGATCGCAGCTAGCCCTGATGTAATCGGTATACAAGAGGCAACGATTTGGTTTTGCAAGAAAAACCTGTGGAGCAAGAGAGTAGAAGTTTTTAACTTCACAGAGCAATTTTTGAAGGCTACTAAAGCTCAAGGTAAAGAGTATGTATTGGCAACCAAGAGTGGGAAAACAGCGCTAAACACTGGATATTCAATAAGCGCTATTCCTTACATAACTATGGTTAATGACCCAGAGACCTTCCAGCCATTGTTTGGTCAAGATAAAGCAGCGTGTGGTTTTGAGATCGCAGATGCTTTAGCAATTCGTGCAGATTTATCTGACAAGGTATTGGCGGTTGGAAACTCTGAGTATGAAACGACCTACACAGTTGTTCCAACGATTATGACGATTTATCGGGGGTACACCTGGGCGGATATTCAAATAGGAAAAACACCGGTTCGTTTTGTTGCCACCCATCTGGAATCACTGTGGGATGAGAATGAGGTACCAAACGCTGCCAAGCAAGCACAGCAATTAATTGCAGATTTGAAAAATACCAAAAATCCAATAGTCATTATGGGCGACTTCAATAGCGATCCTCGTGATCCGCGAATTAAGGATGATCCCAATGCAGGTGGGCAACCGACAGCAAGCGAAAGTTGTCCAGGAGGCACGAGTGTATGTAACGCCTACTTACTCATGCGTGAGGCAGGATTCAATGATGTCGGACCAAATGCGCTAGATCCAATAAACAATACCTGGGGAATGAATGCGTTACTAACTGGGCCCGACCCAGATCGATTGAAGTATTCACAACAGATAGGAAATTTCGCAGGCTATAGCGATCGTTTGGATTACATCTTTGTTCGAAATGGAGCAGTTCCTATTGCATCTCAATTAATTGGGGCCTTACCTCCAAATAATCTCAACTCTGACCATGCTGGAATTGTGTCTCTTCTAAGTATTGACTCACAAATTACTGAAAGAAGTGCTGACCTTCCTGAACATGCACCTTTCCCAATCTCATTTTGGCAATGGGTTGGAATTGCCTTAGCTCTCTTAGTTGCTGGAGTTATTGTTAAAAAGAGATTCAGGTAGGCTAGGTATATGACCAAGCCAACTATCATCCTTGCGACAAGCAATGGAGTTGGAATGGGCCACTTAGCCCGGGCGAGTGCTGTAGCACTTGCTCTTAAAGAGGTTGCAAACCCAATAATTGTCTCAATGGCAGGTGGTATCGCTGAGATTCCATCATTTATGGGCATTCGCTGCGAATACATTCCAGGAAAAGATCGAATGTGGATGAGTCGTGAAAAGTGGGATATCTACCTTCGCGATCGTTTGCTTGCATTAGCTGAAGAAACCGATGCAAAGGTTTTGTCATTTGATGGTGTGATTCCTTATCCAGGAGTTATTGCCGCAAAGAACTCAAAGCCGGATCTCAAACTTGTATGGGTACGTCGAGGTTTATGGCAAAAAAAGCCACAACGATTTGTTTTAGCTTTGCAATCGGCGATGATGGATAAGGTTATTGAGCCTGGGGATATTGCACGCGCTTATGATTTTGGTCCAACTGCAAAACGTAAAGAATCGGTTTTAACCTCGCCAGTGTCTTTATTCCGAAAAGAGGATGCAATGTCTCGTGAAGAGGCGCGCAATGCTCTTGGTTTGGATCTAAATCGCCCAGCTGCACTTGTTCAACTTGGAACTGGCGAAGGCGATGTAAATGAAAAAATGACTGCGGCATTAACAGGTTTGCTTGGATGGAAAGATCTGCAAGTAATTTTGACTAAAGCACCAGTAGATAAAGATGGAAAATCTTTAGCTCCTGAAGGTTTAGATCTCAAGGTCGCACGTTACTTCCCACTAGCAAAGGTTTTACATGCCTTTGACGCAGGAATTTGTGCAACGGGATATAACGGAGTTCATGAGCTCCTACCCGCACAGGTTCCAACGGTTTTTGTTTCAAATATTCGGGGAACTGATGACCAAGAAGCACGTGCACGCTGGTGTAATGATTTTGGCTTTGCACTTCGTGCCGATCAAGCAGACCTTGCCGATATCACCGCAAAGGTAAAGATGCTGCAGGATCCTGAAGTGCGTAAGCGTTTGTCACAAAAGTGCGCTGAGCTACCAGATACAACTGGTGGTGAAGAGATTGCGAAGATGCTGTACCAATTAGCAGTTGCCCCAAAACCTAAGAAACCCTCTGGATTTACCTATAAGCGCTTACTTGTACAGGATCGTTTAAGCCGAGGTTCTCGCCATGTAATCATGTTGGGATTGCGCCGTTTGGCACTTGTTTATCGATTCTTGCATCCACACATCAAGGTGCAGGAGATTGATCAAGCACCTCCAGTTTTTGGCGAGCAAATAACCGCTGCCGAACTTCACCCTTTGATTAAATCAAGTACTCGTTTTGAGCACTTAATCACAGGTGCTTCACCTAGTTATCGAAAGCGCCGAGAAGAGATAGCATTTGCTGCATACGGGAAAGAAACGGTAATCACAAAAACAAAATGAAGTTTCGCACTTGGATTAGAAAGACCCCAGCAGGTCGGCTATTTTGGCGTGTATTTATCGGCGTCATTGGCGGCGGCATTACCGTTTTTGGTGCTGTTTTGTTAGTAGCACCAGGTCCTGGCGTTTTAGTGCTCTTGGCCGGCCTTGGAATTTTGGCAACAGAGTTTGCATGGGCTGGCCGAATTATGATGCGCACCAAGGAAATGGCAAGTAAAGCTGCGCAACGTACTGGCATGAAACCTTGGGTGAAATACTTTTTAGTTGCAGGTGGAGCGGTATTTTCTATCGTTGCAATCCTTATCTACCACTACCGCTAAAAACTGGAGCGAATCTCCCACAAATCCGGAAAAGTCGGGTTGAAAAGAGTGGATGAAAGATAGCCAACCCCACTTGACCCACCTGTTCCGATTTTGTGTCCGATAGTTCTCTCAACCATCTTCACATGACGGTAACGCCACTCTTGTAATCCCTCATCGATATCGACAAGGCGCTCACACACCATCGCGGATTCAGGATCATTGCGGTGCACATCGAGCAAGACCTCTTGCACCGCAGCGTTTGCGCTGTAGGGGGTGCTCTTGTCGCGATTTAAGAGTTCTACCGGAATCGCGTGACCGCGCTTTGATAAATAGGCAAGCGCAGAATCCCAAACCGAATTGCGAGTTGCAATGGCCTTGATTTGCTCCTGAATATCTAAAGGTAAATGTCCCGCCATTTTGCTATCACGACGACCAAGTAAAGCTTCAACCATTCTAAATTGTGCAGATTGAAAACCACTAGAAGATGAGAGATAAGAACGGAAAGCGTTGAATTGAAGCGGTGTCATTGTTTCTAAAATATCGATTTGTGTTACACAGACCTTCAGAATTGTTCTGATGCGTCCCAAGATTGCCAATGAATAATGGGAATCTCCGGACTCCATTGCACGTTGTGCTTCAGTAAACTCATGGATCAATTGCTTGAACCACAATTCGTAGGTTTGGTGAATGATGATGAACAACATCTCATCATGTTCTGGACCAGTAGAAAGTGGACGCTGAAGTTTTAATAGTTCATCAACAGCCAGATATGAGGTGTAGGTAAGTGCTGAATCGAAGTTTTCGCTCATGTGACCCTTGAACCGCCCTCTTTTACCTCTTTATAGCGGCCAGATGCCACTAAATCACGCATGCGATCAAAGCCATCCCAGATCTCAACGTAGGAGGTAGGCAAGGGAGAGATCGCTAATCTAATTGAGTTTGGGGTGCGGTAATCAGGAATCACATTAGTCAAAGTGCGCATGGCAACACATATCTGCGCTGCATCTGGATGAACTAGAGAGATATGTCCACCGCGTTCCTTTGGATCGCGAGATGTGTTGAGCTCTATTCCGAGTGGTGCCAACCAAGCATCGTAAAGCTCGATCATCATTTGAGTTCCCACCGCTGCCTTATGTGCAATTGCATCAATTCCAGCATCTTTAATCATGGCAAAGGCGGTCTGCACACAACGAATTCCCATCAATGATGGACTTGCAATCTGAAATCCTCGAATAGTTTGAGAGCGTTCGAAGACCGGTCCCATTTCAAACTGGGCATCTTGAGCAAACCAACCTTGAATAGGTACTTGTAACTCTTTTTGAACTCGTTTTGAAACATAAAGCCAAGCAGGCGAACCTGGACCAGAGTTTCCATACTTGTAGGTGCAACCAACACAAAGATCTACACCATTTGCATCAAGATTTAGTTCAATAGCTCCAACCGCATGGCTGGCATCCCATACAACGAATGCGCCAATTGCACGTACCTGATCTGTGATTGACTTAATATCGGTTCGCGCACCTGATCGATATTGAATTACTTCAAGAGTTACTAAAGCAACATCCTCATTTAAATAAGGAGCTAGAACTTCAGTAGTGATCCGTTCATGAGTTGCCACCGCTGGATCTTCATTTTGAATGATTACGAGATTTAAGCCAAACTGTTTTGCAATTCCGTCGAGAATGTAACGATCAGTTGGAAAGTTTGCCGCATCGGTAATAATTGTTTTGCGCCCAGGACGCGCTTGAATTGCCGCAAGACATAGTTGATAAAAGTTGACAGAGGTTGTGTCACACACAAGCACTTGACCAGCAGCCGCACCAAGCGCTGCTTCACCCAGTAAATCACCGGTTGGCTGCGCCTCATCTACCCAATGGCTCCAACCAGTTACGACCTCGGGACCCCACTCCTTGCTCATGAAATCATTGATCGCGGTGATGGTTGCTTTTGGCAGACGGCCGAGAGAATTACCATCGAGGTAACACATATCTGGGTCACCGATCACGAATTGGGATTTGAAATGAGCCAAAGGATCTTTTCTATCAAGCTCTAGGGCGTATTCGCGGTCAGTTACCTTCATGAGGGAAAGGTACGCTCTCCTACCGTGGCGCGCAATGTTGTGAATATAGAAGATGTCTCTAAAGCCTTTGATATCAAGGAGCTATTAGTAGGCGTCTCACTTGGCGTCTCTGAAGGCGATCGAATCGGAATTGTTGGCCGAAATGGATCGGGAAAAAGCACCTTAATGAAGGTAATGGCGGGTATTGAGCCACCAGATTCCGGTCGAGTAACTAAATCGAATTCAGCAAAGATCGGATTGTTATCTCAAGTAGATCTAGCAAATCCCGAAAGCACTGTAGGTGAAGTAGTTCTGGGTGATGCCGCTAAGCATGAGTGGGCGAGTGATCCAAATATTCGTGAGGTGTTTACCGGATTGTTTGGCAGTTTTGATGACCACATCTTTGATCGTAAATTTGGCCAACTATCAGGCGGTGAACGCAGACGTGTTGGCTTAGCGAAGTTGCTTATTAATGAGCTTGACTTAATTCTTCTCGATGAGCCAACTAATCACTTAGATGTTGAGGGGGTTGCTTGGTTAGCTGCCTATATCAATAAGCGCCGCGGACTTGCAGTAGTTGTTGTAACGCATGATAGATGGTTCCTAGATGCGGTTACAGATAGAACATGGGAAGTCGTAGAAGGCAAAGTAGAGGAGTACGACGGTGGTTACAGCGCCTTTGTTTTATCAAAGGCAGAGAGATCACGCCAGGCAGCTGTAATGGATCAACGTCGAAATATGTTGATTAAAAAAGAGTTAGCCTGGCTTCGTCGCGGAGCACCAGCACGAACATCTAAACCAAAGTTTAGAATTGATGCTGCTAATGTTTTGATTGCTGATGAACCTGCACCCCGAGATCAAGGTGAACTACTGAAGTTTGCACTGAATCGTCTAGGAAAAACAGTGTATGAAGCACACCACGTGCAGGTAAAACTTGGTGATAAAGAGTTAATTGATGATTTGTATTGGAATGTTGGACCCGGTGATCGCATCGGAATAGTTGGTGTCAATGGCGCCGGCAAAACAACCCTGATGAAGACCTTAACTGGTGAGATTGCACCTACCGCCGGCAAGCTTGTAACTGGAGTTACCGTCAAGGCAGCTTTTTTGACTCAACATCTTGATGAGTTGGACCCAAGTTGGCGGGTACTCGAAGCGGTAGAAAAGGTAGCCAACCGAGTTGAAATTGGTGGCGGACGTGAGCTGTCTGCCTCTCAATTGTGTGAGCGATTAGGTTTTGATCGGGAATCCCAGTGGACCCCAGTTGGCGATTTATCGGGTGGCGAAAAGCGACGATTGCAATTAACTCGCTTGTTGATGGATAGTCCAAATGTTTTGTTATTAGATGAGCCGACAAATGATTTTGATATTGAAACACTCACCGAGTTAGAAGATTTACTTGATAGTTACGGAGGAACGCTGATAGTTATCTCGCACGACAGATACTTCCTTGAAAGAGTTTGTGATCGCTTCGTTGGTTTGTTAGGAGATAAAAAGGTCCGCGATCTTCCGCGTGGGGTAGATGAGTATCTTGAGCAACGCGCAGAAGCCATCGCAGCACAGTCTGCGCCTACTAAAGAGAAAAAATCATCAAGTGCAGCCGAAGAACGTCAGTTGAAAAAAGATATAACCCGTTTAGAACGTCAGATAGAAAAGTGTGATTCAAGAGTTGTTGCCCTAATGGCTGAGCAAGAAGGCTCCGCCTTTGATGCAGATCGTTTGGTAGCAATCGCAGCCGAACTGCTGGATTTGCAGGCAGAAAAGGCGAAACTAGAGGAGGAATGGCTTCAACTCACCCTTTCATTAGAGGGTTAAGTTAAAATTCAGCTATGAGCCAGCTATCGCATGTAATTGAGGTAATTCTCTTTCGCTCCCGCTTTTTACTAGCACCTTTGTACTTAGGTTTAGTGGGAACCTTGCTCCTACTAACCTACAGATTCATTGTTGAGTTCATTCACATGTTTGAAAAGGTTGGAGAGTCAACGGCTCAGACCTTCACCTTAGATTTACTAGCCCTGCTTGATTTAACGTTATTAGCAAACCTCATCTTGATGGTGATCTTCGCAGGATATGAAAACTTTGTTTCACGCATCGATGTTGCGACTGAATCTAAGGATCGTCCTCACTGGATGGGAACTATTGATTTCAGCGGACTTAAGATTAAATTGATTGGTTCACTTGTTGCAATCTCTGTTATTGAACTTCTCAAAGACTTCATTGAGTTATCTGGCGAAGCAGAGGTAGGGGAAGGCACAATTTGGCGAATCATCATTCACCTAACCTTTGTTGTTTCTGGTGTTCTCTTCGCACTTATGGATTGGATCGCAGACAAGCGCGAGTTCCACGGCACTCATAAGTAATGCGTTTAGATTTACTCGCGGCCCTTTCGGGGGCAATGATTGCTTTGCAAGCACGGGCAAATGGAGAGTTATCTCATCGCCTCAATAATGGTTTGCAAGCCGCTCTCGTCTCCTTTGGTTCAGGCCTATTAATAATATTTGTAATTACGCTTTTTAACTCAAAGATAAAAAAGGGAATCAAAAACCTACGTCAATCAGTTGCCAATAAAGAGATTGCTCGGTGGAAGTTATTTGCTGGAGCACTTGGTGGAAGCTTTGTTGCTATACAAACTCAAATTGTTCCCTTAATTGGAGTAGCTATCTATTCAGTAGCTTCAATCGCTGGTCAAACGGCGATGTCGTTGATAGTAGATCGGATTGGTTTAACAGGTGGGGGAAAGAAGTTAATCTCCCCAAGACGTGTCTCTGCAGCGGTTTTGACGGTTTTAGCGGTCTTAGTTTCAGTATGGGATCGAATTGATGCAAACAATCTATCAATGCTAGCTGTGACCGCTGGCGGCATAGCTGGTGCGATTGTAGGCATTCAACGTGCGCTAAACGGACAAATTAATGAATACTCCCACCAAAGTTTTACGACCTCACTATTGAACTTTATTACCGGCACATCATTCCTTGTGATTTTGATTGTTGTAGGAATGCTTCTTGGTAGAAATGAGTTATCGCCACTACCAAATGGACCGTGGTGGATCTATACCGGTGGAGTAATTGGAGTTATTTACATAGCCTTCACTTCAACAATTGTTCAACATTTAGGAGTATTGACCTTCACACTGTTTAGTGTGGGAGGCCAGTTAGTGGGTTCTTTAGTTATCGATCTAGTGTCACCTACGAAGGGTGTCAGTGTTAGTGCTTACCTGGTTACAGGAATTGTTATGACGTATGCGGGCGTTGTTGCCGGTGGCGTAAGTAATCTACGAGTGCGAAAATAATCGAAGCGATAATTGTGAAAGCAGCAATCGAGTAGGTCCAAGTTTCTACCCAGGGAAGGGTCGCTGTGTAGTAGCCCGCTAATGTAATTCCAACCCCCCAAACCAACGCACCAGCTAAGTTTGCAGAAGAAAAGCTGTAGTAATTCATCTTCGAAGCACCGGCAATGGTAGGAACAAAGGTGCGCACCCACGGAATAAACCGTGCAGCAAAAACAGACCACCAGCCATTTCTCTTATAAAAGTTTTCAGATCGCTGGACTATCTTTTGAATCTTTGGACTTTTGTACTTATCGAGCAGAGGTCTGCCAATCTTTCGGCCAAGTGCGAAACCAACCTGGTTACCACTAGCTGCGGCGAAGAAAATCACCATCGCCACATTGAAGATCACTACATCTCTGCCAGTTGAGGCAACCAGGCCAGCGCTAAATAGAACTGAGCTCCCCGGCAGGAAAAAAGCCGGTAAAAAGGCGGTTTGAGCAAAGACAATTCCACCCGCTAGAAGATAAACAAAGATCGGGGCGATGGAAGCAAACTGCTCATCAAATGTTGCCGCTAACTCAATCACACTGACTTCTTAACCGCCGCCGCCACTGCCTTTACTACATTGGCATCAAAGACACTTGGCACAATAAATGATGCATTAAGTTGCTCTGGAGAAACACAATCTGCAATCGCCTCTGCCGCCGCAACGAGCATCTCATCTGAAATCTTGTGAGCATTTGCATCTAGCAAACCGCGAAAGATTCCTGGAAATGCGAGAACGTTGTTAATTTGGTTTGGTTGATCGCTGCGGCCTGTTGCTACAACGGCTGCATACTTACGAGAAATTACCGGATCAATTTCGGGATCAGGATTTGCTAAAGCAAAGATGATTGATTTTGGTGCCATCGATGCAACATCAGCTTCACTCAAAACATTTGGCGCACTTACGCCGATAAAGATGTCAGCACCCTTCATCGCTTCTGAAATGTTTCCGCGGAAATCAGAAGGGTTGCAGTTATCAATAAACCAGGTACGCATTTCATCATTCAGGTTTGGTGTTGATTTGCAGATGACTCCATCCTTATCAAAACCAATAATGTTGACCGCACCGCTTCTTACCAACAAACGTGCGATTGCGGTTCCTGCGGCTCCAGCACCGCTAAGAACAATCTTGGTGTCCTTCAGATCCTTCTTTACTAAGCGAAGTGCGTTACGAAGAGCCGCAAGTACAACAATCGCTGTTCCATGCTGATCATCATGGAAAACTGGGATATCTAATAATTCACGTAAACGTCGCTCGACCTCAAAACAACGTGGTGCTGAAATATCCTCAAGGTTGATTCCACCGTAAACAGGTGCAATCAATTGAACTGTGCGAACTATTTCATCAACATCTTGAGTGTCCAGACATACTGGCCAGGCATCAACATCTGCAAAGCGCTTGAAAAGCGCTGCCTTTCCCTCCATCACCGGAAGTGCAGCAGCTGGGCCAATGTTTCCGAGGCCTAAAACCGCTGATCCATCAGTCACAACAGCGACGGTATTGCGCTTAATCGTGAGCCGGCGAGCATCCGCAGGGTCTGCGGCAATTGCCTGGCAGATCCGTGCCACACCTGGAGTGTAGGCACGAGATAAATCATCACGAGTCTTTAATGGGACCTTTGAAGAAATTTCAATCTTTCCACCGAGGTGAAGCAAAAATGTTCGATCGCTAACTTTGCGAACCGTTAACTCTGGATGTGCAGAGATTGCAACGGTGATTTGATCGGCATGATCTGAGTCGATGGTGTCACAAGTAATATCAATAACAACTTTTTCCAATAATGATTCCACAACATCCAGGGCAGTAATTGTTGCGCCAGCACCGGTAATAACCGTTGTCGCAAGTGCTACCGGTTGTGAAGCAGGTGAACCTTCGACACGAATTGTGATTCCGTATCCAGGTGAGGTTGATGCCATTTACACAACTCCGTATAAGCGATCGCCTGCATCACCTAGACCAGGAACGATGTAGCCATGCTCATTGAGTTTTTCATCAAGTGCACCGGTAACAATTGTTATTGGCACCTTGCTGTTTGCAAACTCTTTCTCGACAGCAGCGATTCCTTCGGGCGCTGACAAAATACAGATTGCGGTGATATCTGTTGCACCAAGATCAATTAAGTAATGGAAAGCCATTATTAAGGTTCCACCGGTAGCAAGCATAGGATCCAAGACAAATACCTGACGTCCAGAAAGATCTTCAGGAAGACGGTTTGCATAGGTGCTTGCCTCTAAAGTTTTTTCATCGCGAACCATTCCGAGAAAACCAACCTCGGCGGTTGGTATCAATTTGCTCATTCCTTCAAGCATCCCTAGTCCAGCACGCAGAATTGGCACCACCACCGGACGTGGTTCAGCCAGCTTGGCTCCGACCGTTTTTGTCACAGGAGTCGTAATCTCGACTTCATGTGTTCTGACATCACGGGTTGCTTCGTATGCCAAAAGTGTTACGAGCTCTTCAACGAGGCGGCGGAAAGTTGGTGAATCGGTGCGTTCGTCGCGCAAAACCGTCAATTTGTGATTGATAAGAGGGTGATTGGCAACGTGTACTTTCATAGGCGTTACCTTACAGGGGTTTCAATCCTTTCCAATGAGTGAAAGTATGGGCCTATGTCCGATTTCGAAGAAGAGCTCGTTGAAGAGATTGAACCCTTTGACGATATCCGCGACGAAGTGCGCGACCTCACAAATGAAATGGATTTCGCTGTTGCCGCCTGGCATGAGGATGGCCGTTGGACCTTGGCCACTTTGCCCGATCCATATGACATCGCTCAAATAATTACTCGACTCAAGTCACAGCAAACAAATGGTGGCTCGATCGCATTAATAGCAATTGATGAAGAGTTTTTTATTTTAATCCGGGTACTTGGTTCACATATTTCACTATTCCTTAGTGATGCAACCGCAGCTTTGGACTATCCAGTTGCAGAAGAGTTGTTAGAGATCGCAGACATTCCAATTCCTGAAGAGGATGAAGAGCCGGGACCTGTCGGACATCTTGGAATTCTTGCCGACCTTGGATTAAATGAAATGGAAATTTCAGCGTTGTGTGATGATGAAGAGTTGTTTCCTGATGAGCAACTAGAAGCGATTGCAGCACGTCTTGGTTTTGGAGAAGAGTTTTCGGAGCTTTTGGATCTGTGAATGATTTAGAAATGATGCGTGTTGCTCTTGAGCAGGCACGTAGAGCTGTTGCAAGTGGAGATATTCCAGTCGGTGCGGCAATATTTAATGCAGCGGGAGAACTAATTGCAACTGGTCACAACGAGCGAGAGCTTCATAATGATCCATCAGCACATGCAGAGATTGTTGCAATTCGTAGAGCTGCGGAAAAAATCGGGGATTGGCATTTAACGGAACACACCTTAGTTGTAACTCTAGAGCCATGTGCAATGTGCGCAGGAGCAATTGCACAATCACGTTTACAAACAGTTGTTTTTGGTGCTTGGGATGAAAAAGCTGGTGCGGTTGGTTCAATGTGGGATTTACTGCGTGATCCACGGAGCACCTTTAGAACTGAAGTTCGTGCCGGCGTGATGGCAGAGGAGTGTGCTGAACTAATCCAGGGCTTTATACAAGAAGTTCGTAAGAAGGATTAAGAATTACCATCGCTCCTTCTTCCTCACCAACCATGCCCTCTGCACGTAGCTGAGAACCAACTTCAAGACCTGCAATTTGGCGGCGGCCTAAGAATTGCAGTGATACTCCGCCAGTTTCATCCCAAATCTCAACTTCAAGAGTTGGAGCAGCACCGCGAGGTGCGGTCTTAATAGAAGTGACTCGACCCTGTACCTGTGCACGCTTGCGCCACTCAATCTTGCCAATAGGTGTGACATTTTCTGCGTAATGGCTGACTGGCTCCACATTTATAGGAGCGGTTTTTTGTACAGGCTTAGGTGTAACTACAGGAGTTGGCTTTGCTGGTGCAGTAAATGAACTCTTTCCTGAGGCGATACGTTCAACATCGAATGGAACAATTGTCGCTACCACGCGAGGTAGTTGTGAAATAGGTGCAGCAATCGCTTCTGCAGTTTGATCATGTAGTAAGCGGCCTAAGAATCCTGAATATGCACGACGTGGAAGCAGAAGAGTTAACTCAACATCTGGCTTTTCAGTCATTCGAATTGAGTAATCAAGGGCAGCTTTAGCAAGTCTGCGATCAGGGCAATCGATTAACTCAAGAGTTACATCATCGAGCGCATCTGATTCTGCCCATGCTTTTTGAATCTCTTCTGCACGCCGATCATCAATTACAAAGTGAACCGCTGACAGATTACGAGGCTTCAAACTTCGTGCATATCGAATTGCACCCACTGTTGCAAGATCTACGTTATCGACAAGAACAGTTACATCATGGCGAGCAATGGAAGTAGCTCGCTCTTGATGTTGTTTAACTTCCAACGCATTTTGCTCGCGTGTGTACTGGCGGCGAAGTCGCAAAAATGCCATCACAAGAATTGGCGCAGTAATTAGTACCAACCATGCACCTTGGGTGAATTTAACAACTGAAAAAATCAGTACAACGATTGCTGAGATCGTTCCTGCAAGACCATTAATGAAAACCTTAGCTCGCCAATGTCCAGTTCTATTTCGCAGTGCATGGCGGGTCATTCCAAAACCAGCCAACATAAAACCGGTAAATACACCAAGTGCGTAGAAGGCAACTAAGTGTTCAACCGAACCAGCGGTAATTAAAACGAGGAAGATTCCACCGCCAGCGAGTAGCAAGATTCCATTTGAAAAAGCTAGGCGGTGACCGCGCTTGGTTAGCTGGCGAGGCAAATATCCATCGGCTGCAACAAAATTAACCAGTAGAGGGAATGCGCTGTAGGTGGTGTTGGCTCCTGCAAACAAAATAAGCATCGTCGCAGCCTGAACCATCACGAACATAACCTGGCCAATGGTGCCATCGCCCATAATTGCCTTTGCAATCTGCGAAATAACTGTTGGGGTTCCGGATTCATATGGAACAGCGTGGATTTTGTGGGCAAACCAAGAGACGCCGAGAACCAAAGTTCCAAGCAATGTACTCATGATGTACAAAGTTCTACGTGCATTTACATGTTCTGGAGTCTTAAAGAGTGCAACACCATCTGAAATCGCTTCAAGGCCGGTTAGGGATGATCCACCATTTGCAAAGGCGCGAAGCAGAATAAAGATCGCTGCAACGGTCAAGAGTCCTTGCTCTTGTCCAATCTCAATCGCTCCAGGCTGTTCGACACTTAACTTAACCAATGTGCCATTGAACTGCTTGTAAAGACCAACAGTGAAAACAATAAACATGCAACTGACGAAGAAGTAAGTTGGCAATGCAAAAGCTTTACCAGCCTCTTTTACTCCACGTAAGTTTCCATAAGTAAGTAGACAGATAACCACCAAAATCATCGGAATCTTGTAAGGGCTTAATGATGGAAACGTGGAGATGATCGCGGCAACACCAGCTGCAGATTGAATCGCAATTGTGACGATGTAATCGAGCATTAGTGCGACAGCTGCAACCTGAGCAACAACCGGGCCAAAATTGTCTCGCGAAACAATATAAGCGCCACCAACTTTTGTGTAAACATTAATTACATCTCGGTATGACAAGGTGATGATCAACAGAATGACCAGCACAACAGCTGTCATCGGCATCAATAGGGTAAATGCTGCTAAACCAAATGCTGGCAATAATGCGATCAAAATCTGTTCTGAACCATATGCAGAGGATGAAATACAGTCGGAGGAGAGAATTCCTAATCCATAACGCTTACTTAATCGTTGATGGCTAAGTGAGTGACGGTTAAGAGGGTTACCCAATAGGCGTTGCTTGATTGTGTAGAAAAAAGGGTCTTTGAGATGCGCGTGATCTTTCAGAACTTCTGGGGCTGGCGCATCATCGGTCCACGACTTAGGCACTTAAAACTCCTCTTTTAATTGCAGTAACTGCAACTTAATAAGTATCACTCTACCTCAGCCCGTACAATCTTCACCGTTTTAGGCGTAAAGCGTATGCTTCACCCATGCATACACAGTTATATATCGATGGCCAATGGGTTGATGGAATCGGAAAGCTCCCTGTTTACGATCCCAGCGATGGCTCAGTAATCGCTGAAGTTTCACTTGCCGGCGATGCACAATGTGATGCAGCAATCGCCGCTGCCGATGCAGCTGCAAAGGCGTGGGCAAAGACCGCTCCTCGATACCGTTCTGAAATTTTGCGTAAAGCTTTTGAGTTAATGACCGCTGAAAATGAAGCGATCGCAACCTTAATCTCACGTGAAAATGGCAAAGCGATGCCAGATGCCCGTGGTGAAGCAACATATGCAGCAGAGTTTTTCCGTTGGTTTGCAGAAGAAACAGTTCGCACACCATGTGATTTCCGTAAATCACCATCAGGTGACAAGCGCATCCTTGTAACCCATGAACCAATCGGTCTTTCAATTCTTATTACACCGTGGAACTTCCCGGCAGGTATGGCTACGCGCAAGATTGGCCCTGCGGTTGCCGCTGGTTGCACAATGATTCTGAAGCCTGCGGGTGAAACACCGCTAACAGCGATGTACATCGTTGATTTGATGGAACGCGCAGGATTGCCAAAGGGTGTGCTTAACCTTGTTCTTCCAGAAAAGACTGGCCCTGCAATCTCAAAGATGCTTCATGATCCACGTGTAAAGAACCTTTCATTTACTGGTTCAACTGAAGTTGGTCGCATCTTGCTGAAAGAAGCTGCAGACCGCGTAATCCGCTGCTCAATGGAGCTTGGTGGAAATGCACAAGTTGTTATTCACGATGATG
>JACCDS010867875.1_pt1 | contig 21081 bp, 21 predicted proteins | sample 7446441 | NCBI WGS metagenome assembly JACCDS01 (sample SAMN15323445, study PRJNA562643) | freshwater metagenome | isolation source: river surface water | place: USA:Blue River Watershed | collected 2017-08-17 | reverse complement strand
ATGCTGAAGTAGCTAAACGAATGATTGGTTCTCAAATCGAAGGAGATATCGTTCGAGTTGAAGTTCCTGCTTATGAATACGTAAATCCTAACACAGGAGAACTTATTACGTTAGCTCATTCGTATGCTTACAGACCCAAAGGTAGCATGGAGCTGTTAGGTGAATCCAAGATTGAAATTGTTAAGGAGGAAAGTTCTAACCAACTTAATTATCAAGCTGTGTAATCACTAATCAATTTAATTAATCGCTTTGAAGGGCACGGAGAAATCTGTGCCCTTTTTCATTTATTCAAAACATATATGTTATGGAATTACAAACTGCCCAACGAAAAAGGGCTAAAATTAAGATGGCTATACAGGGCCATAGTGGTAGTGGTAAAACATATTCTGCCTTGCTTGTTGCACATGGATTATGTCAGTCTTGGGAAAAGGTGGCTGTTATAGATACAGAGAATGAATCATCTCATCTATACGCTCATTTGGGAGGATATAAGGTGTTAGGTATTTCAGCACCGTTCGAACCTGAGAAGTACATTGAAGCCATTGATTTCTGTGTGGCATCAGGTATTGAAGTAGTTGTTGTCGATTCAATCACGCACGAGTGGGAATGCTTGCTTGATTACCACGGTTCACTTTCTGGCAACTCGTTTACTAATTGGAACAAGGTTACACCGCGGCACAATGCTTTTGTACAGAAGATTCTGCAAGCACCTGTTCACATCATTGCTACAATAAGAACCAAACAAGACTACGTACTAACAGAGAAGAATGGCAAAACCATTCCTGAAAAGGTTGGGCTCAAATCAGTTCAACGTGATGGATTGGATTACGAGTTTACGCTCGTGTTTGATTTAGACAACAAGAACCTTGCACACGCTAGTAAAGATCGTACAGGACTATTCTTTGGTAAACCCGAACATCGCTTAAGCGCTACCACAGGAAATATCATTTCTACATGGTGCATGGAGGAATTAGAACCTCAAATTGAGTATGTAAAGGATCGTATCAACAACGCTTCCACCATCATCGAATTACTGGGACTATACAACCAATTTGCCAAGTTTAATGACCTGCTGTTGCCTTATTATGAGAAGAGAAAGCAAGAGCTAAGACATGCTAAAAATCGTGCCTTAGAAGGCAACTTAAACCCAATAGAATCATGAACAATTTAGTAAAAGTAAACTCATATGCATCTTATCTAGATGCATTCGATAGCTATGTTAGTGTAGAGGATGTAGCTAGTGTAGATCAAATAAAGAGTGTAGGAAATTTCATAGGAGCTAACACCATTGAAGTGGAACTTTCGGAGATTCAAAGACAACACATCATTCCAGTGTTCAGTAAGGATAATGAACCTCTGATTAGTCATGGTGATTTCATCCAAACCACCTATGATGTGATTAACCATTGTTTCAAGGGAGAGGATATTCTTTCCCCTAGTATACGTGTTTCTCATCCCATCAAAGGAAGAACCCCAGAAGCACGCTATAAACCAGCTAATCAGCTTGAAGATCACGAAAGAACCATCTATTATGAGAGGGCAATGTTTGTTTTCGAGATACCTAGCATTCAACGAACCATTGATGGGCAGACGCTAAGTTTAACCATAGGAGGAGTCAAATGCTACGGGGATGATAAGCTAAACAACAAGAAAGGATCCGCAGAGCATTTCAAGATATTCATTGGGTTCTCTGTCAAGGTGTGTAGTAACCTTTGTGTTTGGTCAGATGGTGCACAGGTGAAACTAGTGGTTAGAAGCCAGGGAGAACTGATGGATGCCATTATGTCAATGATTAGCCATTATAACCCTGAATCACACCTAAGGGCTATGCAGCGATTAACAGAACACAATCTAACTGAGGCTCAATTTGCTCAGGTGCTAGGACGTGCACGCTTATATAATTACCTCCCAAATGAGGTTAAGAAAGAAATACCACCTCTTTTATTCACAGATACACAGCTAGGTTCTGTTGCGAAGGATTACTTTCAAGATCAAAGCTTCTGCCGTAATGAGAATGGAGATATTAACCTTTGGAGGATGTACAATCTATTTACGGGTGCCAATAAGTCAAGTTACGTGGATAGCTTCCTAGAACGAAGCGTGAATGCATTTGAGTTCACTATTCAGATACAGCGCGGGCTAGAGGGGAATGTGGCTAATTGGTACTTGAATTAATATGGCAAGGAAACAGCAAATCGAGTTTCTGCATCCTAATGTGTTACTAGTTATCAATCCAAAAGGAATAATCATGGAGCTCTTCACACCCATCAGGGCTCAAGTGATTAAGTCCTTTGGAAATTTAACCATTGGGACATTTGTCTATATAGATTCCATTGTCAAAAATGATGAACATAAAATCCTTTATTGCATCGCAGGCAAATGGTATCCATATAGTTATTTCAGTGTGGGAAAATAAAAATGTTTTTAAAACCCCTACATCATTCTACACTTGCTACATGATGTAATGTAGCTTGTGTAGGAAATGTAGGAGAAAATAAAAATTGAAACTTTTAACTTAAATTAACAATTATGGTATATACTTTACGAATTAAGTTTTAACAGGGTTAACTAAAGTCAGACGGGTTTGATTACACAATAATCTCGAAAAATAATTAAAATTATTTAGATTTGCTTTTAGTAAAAACTCAAGAAATAGTTTAACAATTTATTATAACTTAATTGCTATGGGATTTTTTTCATTTATTAAAAATGAATTTAACTTGGGCAGGGCACAAGCTGACATTCAATCAAAATTGGAAATTTTACAAAAAGAAATAGATACATATTCAACTATTCTAATAATGGATGGTTGGAGCCAAGTTGAAGAAGATAGACTATTCAATATTTTATTTGCAAGAGCACATCTTCTAATGCAACATAAGATAATTTTAAATAAACAACCTGAAGTATTGGGATTGATAAATGATAAAGTAACTCCGGAATATAGGGACAAAATCTTACTAGAAGCAAGAGAATACAAATCTACATTAGGACAAATGCCAGTGAATAAATTTACTGAGGAAATGGGCACTTTTTACTTAACTAAGTTTGTGCGACTATATCAAACTCTAAACAGGTAAATAATAACTCTGTTCGAATAATATTTAAAGATGATTACGGTATTCTTATAAATTCATCCTTAAAGCACCTATAACTCAATATTATTATATTATTTACGCTTGTATTAAAGCATTCTCATTAACCCCTTTAATCATCTGAATAATCTTCATTGAAGTAACTTGATCAAAGGCACCACTTATTCCACCATCTATGATGTCACTGAAAGGAGATTCGAATAACCTAGAAGGTTCAATGTAACCCTCATGTGCAAAGAAATCTATGATCTGATCTAAGAAGCGTATCTGTTGGGAATTAAGAGTTTTATTCTCCAGAATAGTAGAGAATGCTTCCTTGGCAGCACTTACTTCCATTCCTGTGATGCTTCTTACAAATGTTCCTAGTGGCTTATTACCAAGAGCTGACTGGAGTTCTTCTTTGGTACTAACAGCTCCTTGCTCAAATAATAGTCTCTCTAATTCCTCAAGTTCTCCAGCTGTAATTGGGATGTTTCTGTGTAGTTTTTGAATAACCATAAGATTCGATTGTTGTCTTAGGTAATCAGCCACACGTCTCCTATACGTTTCAAGGTCTTGGGTTTGATAAACTAATCTTTCTTCCCCAACTCCAGTTATGGCATCTTCAAAATCTGTATAAACTATTGTAACAATACCAGAATCAAGAAACTTAATAATATCCCTTAACTCTATACGTAGATTTTCTATACCAATAACAGTAATCCCAGCCCAATATTCTGGTTGTTGTACTTCTCTAAGTAGGTTTAACTTTTGACCAACTGATGGCACTGAGGCTTTCTTGCTTAATTGACCAGCTGTGGCCCTAACTTTACCTATCAAAGCTATCTGTCTCGTATTGCCCTCCAATGTAAGGTTTTGGATGTCGTACATCAGTAAGTCAAAGCGCTTGGCTAATTCATCTTCACTTGATTCACTTACTAGTGGTGCTATAGTTGTAATAAGCTCCTTGATTTCTAGCTCACTTAAGACATTCCAAACATGCGGATCCTTGTACTTTTCAACAATCTGCTGATGAACTCTAACCAAAAAGCTAAAGGTATTCAGTTGCTGGGTTTGATTTATTAAAAATCCAATAAGCTGCTCAGCATATGCCTTTAATGAAGCATCATCTTGGTAACGTAAAATCTGTGCCAATTTTAATCTTATCTCAAATAATCTTTGTGATAGACCCTTAGCTTGCTTGCCTTCTAATCCTTTTGGATTCTCATCAAAGTATTCGAAGTTTTGGCAGAAGTCAAAGATTACAAATTGGTTTTTATCAATACCTGGACCAAATAGATCTTTGCAGAGACGTGTGCCACGACCTATCATCTGGAAGAACTTAGTCCGGCTTCTGATAGGCTTGAAGAATAAAAGATTACAAACTTCTGGAACATCTATACCGGTATCAAGCATATCTACAGATACAGCTATCTGAGGCAGTTTATTCTTGGTCTTAAACCTTGCTAACAGATCATATTTGTATTCTTGTTGGTAATCAATTACGCTCAAGAAGTCTCCGGAGTATTCTGGAAATTGCTTGTTGAATCGCTCTTGAATGAATATAGCATGCTTATGAGATCTGGCAAATATCATCGTCTTAGCTAGTTTGTCACCTCCTTCTACCTTAATACCATGCTCCATTAAATGAGCTAAGACTTTGTCAACTGTATCTGCATTAAACAACCACTTATTTAAGGCAGCTGAGTCTATCTCCTCTGGGTATTCTCCCGTTAATGGATCAGCAAATTCTTCTTCATATTTCTGCTTTTCTTCATCTGAAAGAAGCGAATACTTTATGCCTTCACGATGGAATTTCAATGGCACAGAAATTGCCCTAGGGGGTACTAGGAATCCATCTCCTACAGCTTGATCTAACTCATAAGCGTAAGTTGGTACACCTGGCTCCATATGAAATAAGCCATAGGTATCACGATCTGTTTCTGACCTAGGTGTAGCAGTTAATCCCAGGCGAATTCCATCAAAATAGTTGAAGATAGCTCTATAGCGATTGTAAACTGATCTGTGGATTTCATCAAAGATAATCAAGTCAAAGTGACCCACTCCATAGAAACGATTCTCTCCATCTACTTCTCCATCAATCATATTGATCATAGTTTGGTAGGTACAGAATACAATCCTTGAACTATCGTTCTCTTTATCTTTGGTCAGGTCAACTGCAGGAAGATTAGGTAGGCGGTCATTTAGGCTTGTTTTAGCTTGATGTATCAAAGCATTTCTATCAGCAAGGAATAGTACTCGCTTTACCCAACCAGCTTTACTTAAGAAATCAATTAGAGATGCAGCTACACGTGTTTTACCTGTACCAGTAGCCATAATCATCAATCCTTCTCGATGCTTCAATTCTAGCTTTTCTGCAAAACTACGTATAGCCTCGTGTTGGTAATGCCTGTCAGTTATTGATGCATTAATCTTTTGATCCGATAAGTTCTTACGATAGGTTCTTCTGTGAATCAGAGTTGTTAATTCATCTTTGGTATAGAAACCTTGAACTTCTCTTGGAGCGTAGTTTAAATCATCCCAGATATAGGTGTTGAAGCCATTGGAGTAGAATATAATTGGTCTTTGTCCAAATTCCTTTTGCAAGCAATCAGCATAACATTTAGCCTGGTGTTGACCTACTCTTGAATCTCTGCTTGTCTTCTTTGCCTCTACTAAAGCTAAAGGTTTGCCATCGTCTCCCCAAAGAACATAATCCACTCTTCCAGGTCCGTTGTTAGCTCCATCTCCAGTAGGCATGCAATCTTTTACCGGATACTCTGGTACATTAAAACCATAAGGATCCCAGCCAGCTTCTCGTAACAATGTATCGATGTATGTTTTCCTTGTTAGATCCTCATTAGGGTCCATTGGAGGAAGAACTACAGTCACATTCTTTTCCTTTCGAGCTTTAATCTCTGAAAGCTCTTCCTGAACTTTTTTGAGCTCTTCTTGTTGCTCAGTGAAAGCTTTTTCGAGCCTTACTAGTTCCTCTTTTGTCTTCTCTTTATTTTCGGCCTTAGGGATAAGATTTTCGTCAAAAGGAGCACTTGGTATTCTTACTTCAGAATATATCAACATAACCCAACGAATGAAGCCGTGGAGCAGTTGTAAGCCATGTAAAGCCTCTTGAGTTTTAATCTTAGCTGTAGTATGAACTGCAGAATTACCCAGCTTCCTGATTAAGTTAATTTGCTGGAATTGTGAAGGTGCAACAATGTCCTTAAAAGACTGGTTGTGCATCAAGGAGTTTAATGATGTATCATAAGGAAGTTCAAGGTCCTCATCATGCTCATACATCCAGCGAATACATTCCTCCAAACTCTTTCTACATAGCATTGCACAGTACAAAGGAGCAGAATACACGTTATGCTCAGCCTCCTGTGGTACTTGGGCTAATTCTTCCCATTCTGTGGATGATATGAAAGAGAAATTACTCATTATACGACTAGGTCACCCTTAAAGGCTTTAGAAAGAAGTGTTTGGAATAAGTTATTGCCATTATTAGAGGAAAAAACTTCGAAATTGATCTGATTTTCAATGATGAATTGAATGTTTTTAAACTTTATTTGTAAGTCAAGACTAGGAAGCGGAATTTTAATTTCATTCAGAATTTCTTGATTAATATTATTAATATTTGCCCCTCTACCTCCATTAAAAATTACGTATTTGAACTCCTTATTTCTGAACAACTGAGTCAAATAGGCTGAAGTTAACCTTTTTGAAGTAATTCGATACCTAATGCAAAAACCACTAAACGTAACTTTATCATTTTCAGGGAATATTTCCAAACACCGTCCGACTAATTCTTTATTACCGTTTGATCTGACAAAAACTAAATCACCGTTTTTGAGTAAGAAGTCTTCATTGGGCATAAAATCTAATTCTATATTAGACAAGAGTTCGGTATTATCAATTTTGTATTTGGACTTAAAATCTCCAACACCTAAATATTTTAACGATACTCCTTTCTCCTGTTTGTTAAAATTCAAGCCATTTTTAAATTTACCAAAATCCTTTAACGAAATCATCTCCCATCCCTTCTCATTCTTCATAGGATCCCCAAACATATCGATAAAGATAGCCTGAGTTAGTTCATCATACTTCTTAAGTAATTCCTGATCTTTTTGTCTTAAAGCATCTGCTGCATCAAGTATGTCAGCTATTCGTTTTTGGGTTTCGAGAGGGGGAAGAGGAATTTGTATATTTTTTATATCTGGCAATCCAATGCTTGGATATGCTGAATCTTTTATCAATTTCGAAGTTCCAAAGTGTTTTAAAAAGTAGTAACAAAAACGGGACTCCAAGTATAGTTCATTGGGAGTAACAGATGCCAAATGACTTACATAATAAGAATCTTGAGTTACTAAATATACTCTATTCATCATTGCACTCATTCCACTTTTTGCAAATAGAATACTACCTTTTTTTACTACTCTTAATCTATTCTTTAAAGCACTTTTATCGCCTAACTTAGGTAATTCTTTAATGTTATTGTAAAGTATTAAATTTTCTAAATGACCTGCTCTGATAAAAGGTAATCCTTCCGAACTATTAAATTCATTATCCTTGGGTGCTGATTGACCTGCACTTATTGATGCGACTTCACTCAATGAAAAAACTGTTTTTTTCATGCCAACATCTCTTTTAATTGCTTCAATAAATCAGATCTTTCTTGATCTAAAGCTTCAATTTCCTCAATAATCACTGAAGGCTTCTCGTACACCTTTTCTTCATAGATAACCTCCTTGTACCTATTGATGCTTAAGTCGTACTTATTATCTCTAATCTCTGATATTGGAACCAAGAAGCTTCTATCAGTTCTTGCTCTCGTATTCTCCTTATCAAGATTTTGGTATCTCGCTATAATGTCTGAAATATCATTTGCATCAGTGGGGTTACGCTTATCATCTAAACTAAAACCATCTGCTTGCATATCATAGAACCAAACATGATCAGTTCCACCACTTTCAGTCTTTGTAAATAACAATATTGCAGTACTTACTCCAGCATATGGCTTAAATACACCACTAGGCATTGAGATTACAGCTTGTAATTTCTGTCTGTCAACGATTTCCTTACGTACCTGCATATGAGCATTACTCGAGCCAAATAAGACACCATCTGGTACAATTACCGCAGCTCTTCCTCCTAGTTTTAAACCTTTGAGGATAAGTGCCATAAACAAGAGCTCTGTCTTCTTAGAATCAACAACATTTAGGATTTTGGTATCAACAGCTTCTCTATCTAAGCTACCCTTAAATGGTGGATTAGCTAGTACTATGGTAGCTTTCTCAGTAAATCCAGTATTAGCTTCACTTAATGAGTCAACATCCGAGAGTTGGGGGTTCTCTATACCATGAAGCATTAGGTTCATAGCCCCAATACGAATCATCGTAGGATCAAACTCCATACCCATGAACATCTTATCCTGGAAGTGCTTTTTAATATCTCCTTTATAGAGTTCAGTTGGATAATGCTCTCTAATATACTCTCCAGCAGCAACCAAGAAACCACATGTACCTGAACTAGGATCGCAGATAACATCCTCAACAGTCGGCTGAACCATATCTACCATCATTTTTATAATGTGTCGAGGGGTTCTAAACTGTCCATTTTGACCTGCAGATGCAATCTTTCCTAGTAAATATTCGTAAACGTCACCTTTCGTATCCCGGTCATTCATATCAATGTTTGATAACATTTCGACAACCTGGGCCAATAAACGAGGTGTAGGAATCATGAAAGTTGCCCCCTTCATAAATCGAGTATAAGCAACACTTCGGCTTCCTATGTTCCTTAAGAAATCAAAAACACCATCTTGCTTGGTAAATGAGCGAAACATGACTTCAGGATCCATATCCTTAAACCTACTCCATCGTAGATCATATTCTCCTGGAAGAAATAATGGGTCCTCAATCTCTTGCTTCAACAGGTTGGCCTTCTGTTCCTTTTGAGTCTGTAATTCATCCAGCCTTCTGATGAAAAGCAAATAAGTCATTTGCTCGATAACTGTAAGGGGATTGGATAATCCACCTGTCCAGAAAGCTTCCCAAACTCGATCTATTTGACTCTTTAATTCTCCTGTTAACATTCTATCCTATTAAGTTATTCGCTATGAATACAATTTTAAGCTTATTTTCTGAAATAAATGAGTCAATAAACTATCATAATTATATTGAGCCCCATATATTCTTTATAGTAGTATGGTTTGAAAAATATTATAAATGCAAAGGAGGGCAATTTGTCCCTCCTTCCTATCACTTTCTAAAAAGTTAATAAACAATATTTTTAGGTACAAATTATCTAATCATTCTCAAAAAAGTACTCATGTGTTTTGATTAAATCGGAGCGGCTAATTTGTACTAAATTCATAGTTTTCTTTAAAAATATCCCTAAAGATCTTTCGTTGTAAACGAGCTTCATTGTATCTGAATAATCAGTCGTCAAATACATATCTTCTTCTAAATTATAAAACGGTACAACCATCTTACCTTTTACTTTTATGCCTCTATTTACAATAAGGCCATTTGAAACGCTTTGCTTTAATTTGGAATCATTTTTTTCGTTAGATGAAACCTTTGCATAGGCCACCATCATATTTACCCATTCTTCGCGATCAATCAAAAACCACTGAACTTTATTGAAATTGATACCTTGTTCACTAACCCACCCATAACTTGTAAATCCAAATAAAATTTGCTTTTTCCCTGTCAACTTTGGGTCGTCCGATGGAATAAATTCTTGAATTTTGTACGAAATCACTGAAACGGAAGACATATCTTTCAATTTTTTTCCGTCAAAATCTAGCGTTTTTAATGAAAAGAATTGAAGCTCTGGGTGATTTGCTAAAATATATTCAGTAGCTGTTAATTCTGTTTTTTCTTTCATCTCTTCAATAGAAGCAATCATACCTACCCCAACTGCCAAAACTCCAGCAGCTGCACCAGCAATAGCTGCAGTATTTTGAGAATTAGATTTGTTTGGTATGAGTAAACAACTACATATAATGAGAATAATTATTTTTTTCATTTATTAATATGGTTCTATAAAATGTATATTCTAGTTCTACTTTCTTTAATTTAAAGGGGAAAATAGAATTAAGGCAATTTTATATTGACAAGTTTACTTAGGAATATTTGTTAGTAATGAATTTGAAGAATCTATATTTTGATCAGATCCTAATGCGGCATTTCTTTTGTCCTCTAAAAGCATTAGCCTCTGTTCTCTTATTTTTTGTTGATATGCAACAATTTTCTCATAATCATTTTCAGTATGTGAGCTCTTAATTATTAATACTAGACATTCAATTAAAAGGAAAAATGCAAACCATATTATATAAAAACCTAATGCAACAGGATACTTTATTAAATAATCAATTAAAGCGTTCAATTCCTTTAAAAATCCAGGTGGTTCATTTAAAATTTCTTGTCTTTTCTTTTCTAAGGCTAATAACCCAGATTTATTATTGTTAAGTTTTTCAGTTTCTAAATTCTGAATTCTAGAGTTAATTGTTATTTGAAGATTTCTTAAATTTGCTATTTCTGGATTTGCTTGTTTTAAATTACTTTGTTGGCTTAAGATTTTACCATCAGGACCAAAAGTTCTATTCCCTCCTCCTCCATCTATAGTTAAAGGCGTTTTGCTAATTTTGGATGACAAAATATTATATTCTTCTTTATAAGCTAAAATTTGACTGTCAAGTTCTATTTCATTCTTTCTAAGTATCGCTTTATCTTTTGTTAACCTTTCATCTGCTTCCGTACTGACGTTATTTTTGGCGATATTCATAATATCTTGCGAAAATAGATGTTGATCTATGATTGTTGCTCCAATTGTTGCGACGATTACCCCTAAAAGAACACGAAATATTGTTCCTAGCGTTTTTAAATCAGTTGTTAAAATAATTTGCCTTTCAATTTGTACAATGATTATGGCCATGACTAATGATCCACATAGAGAACCAATTAGACCGGTATTTAAATATTTTTGGGAAAAAATAAAGCCAATAATTGACCAAATAATTGTAATAATTATGAGAGCAGATGTGATTTTTTTTTGATCTCTTTTACTTGCTTCGCTGCATTCAGATAAAATTTGAAAATTATGACCAGATAAAAAACATCCAAATCTTAACCATGAATCTTTAGGTAATTTAAATTTTTCCATTTTATATATTTCTGTTAATTATGTTCGCCATAGAAAGTGCAGCTAAACCCTTATTAAATCCTCTTTTATAAGCCAATATTATTCTAATGGCTGTGCCTGATTCATTTATAATATCTAGTTTAATTTCATCCATAATTTTAAGACGTTCTTGGCAGATTGCTTTTTTTGTTTCAAGTTCTTCAACCAAATCTAATAAATCAGCTTTAGTTCTTGAGGTTATATGAAACTCGACCTCTTTTAGATATTCCTTAATATCAATTTCTGCTTCTTGAATATCTGCTTCTAAATCTAACTTTAGGATTTGGATATTATCGTCACGATATTTATTATCTGCAGTACTTAAAGCATCATTGTAACCCTCAAGCTCATAGTTTCTTCTAATCCGATCAAATATTCTTTTCCATGAAGTTTCTGATTGCACACCTGGACCATTCGAAGATTTTTCGTCCTTAACAAACAAATTTCTGTCAATAATTTTAACATCTTCTTGAGTAACTTCTGAAGTTAAATCCATATCAGAAGCTTGTCCTGATACTGCATTTTTTGATTTAAATAAATCCCAAAATCCCATAATTTAAATTTTAATTGTTGGTACATTAAATTGTTTATGCCCTTGTTCGTGGCATGCTTTACAAAGAGTCACTAATATATCATGTGAGTAATCCCATGGTTTTTTAAAATCTCCCAATGATTTTACATAATGATATTGCCTATGATGAACTTGAAGAAATTTTGTATCACCACAGTTTAAACATTTATTGCCGTCTCTTTCTTTAATTTGAGAACTTTTGGCTTTCCACCTTATATCATTTAGTAAATATCCGTAGTCCATAAATTTAGTAATACTTAAAACAAGTTAGCTTAAATAAATTTTGTCAAAGATTAAAATTATTAAACGGTCGATTGGTCAATAAATTAGCCATTTTACCTAATGATCATATCTTTTTTTTTTATTAATTCAAACCCTTAAATAATTACAAGATCACTTCAAATAATTAAAAAGGGTTTGAATTAGTCCCTATTGAAAGGATATTTAAATAGTCAACTTTACATTACTTTAATTAATATTTTATCATAAAATTCTTTAATGCCTTTGTTGATCTACCAAAAGCATCTTTGTTCATATTCTTTTTCTCAAAAGCAAAACTATTTTCTGCCTTAAAGTTCATATTCCTGGCAATTTCTAGGGCATCATGCGTAGCACCCAGATAGGTAAATGACCATTTTCCTGTCGCCTCTTTAGCCTGGATCATTTGTTTAATTTGCTCATGTGTATACTCCTTTGATGAATTCTCATATCCATCAGTTAAAATAATGATGACTGCTGAATCATTATCGTTTACCATCAGTCGATCTGTTAAGGACACGCTCATTCCGATGGCATCTAATAATGCAGTACCTCCAGCAGGTTCATATTGAAAACTACTTGTGCGGGCTAATTCTGACACGGATAAATTAATATATTTTAGTTCGACCATATGATCAAAAACAGTCAGGCCAACTCGAATTTCTTGCTCAGGAAATTCATTGGCAATCGATAAAATTTCTTTTCGCTGATCTGCCAAACCGCTTAGTGTTTGTTTGATGCAATCTGACATAGATCCACTTTGATCTAAAATAATGTGGTAAAATGTGTTCGACTTTTTCATAAAAATTTGTTTAAATAATTTGATCTTTTTTATGTTAATACCACAATCTCAAAAACGTCACCCAAAATTTTTTCTTACTACAAAAAAATCTAATTTGGACTCCAATTCAATTCCTTAATGCCTGATAGATTACCCGAACAAGACAACGAGATTTTAGCCTTCTTTCATATTGATCGAGAAGGAGCGTGGCGTATTATTTATGAGAAGTGTTGTTCCACGAGTCTGCGCTTTATGCGACGCCATTTCCGTTCTGGTGTGGACTTTGAAGATGTATTTCAAGAAGCTTGTTTGGTGTTATTGAAGAAGTTGGATGATCCCAGCTTCGAGCTTTCCTGCTCCTTGCAAACCTATCTCAATGCAATCTGTCGGAACATTTTATTAACGCAGCACCGTCGGCATCCTGTACATACCTCCATTGATTCAGAATTTGAATTGGATCTTGTCATGGAGGTCGACCTAGATGAAGAAGAAAATGCTGCTCGCTTCGCCGTATTTACAGAAGTGGTTGCATTAATGAAAAATCGTGCGACTCGTTGTTATGAAATTTTCCAACTATTCTATTTCAGAAATATCGGCATGCAACAGATTGCTGATCGGCTGGGCTATACATCCGCTGCAAATGTGCGTAATCAGAAATACAAATGTTTGGTAAATGCCAAAAGAGAAATAGAAAGACGTTTAAACCTTAATGCTTCTAGATCATGATATACCAAGAAATGTATGGGTATCTAGCCTTAGAAGACCCGCAAGAGCAAAAGAAAAGTTGGGCATCTCTTTCTCCACAAGTAAGAGACTACATCAATGTTTTTGTAAGCTACATGAATCGGATGGAAGAAAATGTAGATTATGAAAATTCGAAATTTTATCGATTAATCACGGAGGAGCAATTTGAAAACTTGTGCCAACTTTTTATCGCTAAACAATCGAAAGATATCCTGATTGATTTGGCCTTTGAGCAAGAACTTAAAGAGGCTTTTGTCGCATACGAAAATAAGGTGCGCATGAAAGCAAAAATGAATCGCTGGCGTAAGGAAATGAAAATGGAAGAGAAGGAGCAGGTGTTAGAAAATACGGAGGTAAAGGCTAGTCGGCGACAAAGGATCGAAAGTGATTCCCTATTAGATCCAAAACGGATGAACGTTCCGCATTCGGCTGAAAATTCTTCTAAATTTTCAACTGGTTGGCTTGTTGTCCTACTCATCCTTGCTTTGATTCTTTTGACTATTTACTTCATCTGGACATGACAACTAAAGATTTCGATCGTATGCGAGACCCCTTCGACGTACAGCCGGGGTTGGACGAATTGCCGGATTTTGTGCCAGATGAGGCGTATGTAGCGTTAAAGTCAGCCTGTTCGGAGGCTTACGTAGTACTGAATTTGCAGCGGACGCATCGTTATTCCATAGCGGATTTGAAGGAGGTAATTGATCGTTTTGCTGATTTGGCACATCAAGCCGACGGCCTCATGCGGTTTTATGCGGCGAACGATGCGTTTGTGTATCGCTATATGGATTTATGTGAGCGTTATGCGGAATTGGAGCAGTTTTTACTTCGTGCTAACGAATTTATCTCGAAACGTTCCTTGGCTACTATCTGGACAATCAAAGAAGTCCTCGAATTCAGAGACGCACATTCGGCCATGTATGATCAGGTATTTTATGTCACGGAATTTGCTGATTTTAAGTGGAATTATGATTGGACGCAAGAGGCCGCGATGTTTCTTGAATTAGATACGGCGAATGCTCGATCTGCGATGTGGGCAGAGGGTATCTCCTGTGGACCCAAGTGGATAAGGCGTTTTTATGAGTTGTATGAGCGCATCAATGAAAATTTGGGGTTGGAATATTTTCACTGTTGTGAGGAAAAATATGCCGAGGAACATTTCGATGTCTTTCGTTTTAAAATTCCGAAAACAGAGTTGAAGGAGATGCTCACGTTTCAGGCAAAAATGGGAGAGGTGCGATTCGAACATTGGAAGAGACGAATTAGTTAGACCGTTAAATAAGTTGTGGATAAGTCCTTCTGGACATTTTTTACCTTGTTTAAAATTAAGCGAAATGAGAAAAATACTGATTGTATTATTGTTGGCCTGTAGTTTTTCAGGCATGTCCCAGAGTTATTTTTTACAGATGGGAATTAATCATTTTGAAGAAGAACAATATGATGAGGCTGCTGACTTTTTAAATAAAGAATTGCAGCAGCATCCTGGGGAGGGGAAAGCTTATTATTATTTGGCTCAGATTCAGGTCAATAAAGAAACTTTTGCGGGAGGTTTGACGCAAATAAATTTGGCGATTAGGCATTTGGCACCCACGGATACACTTGTGGCAAAAGCTTGGGCAACAAAGGGCGATATCTACTTGAGATTAGCTGATACGGTCAAATTTGAATCTAGTTATGCCCAGGCGTTAACTTTATTTCCTTCCGTTCCTGAAATATATTTAAGTCGGGCTAGCCAGTATTATTCCCTCCATTGGTATGAAAAAGCCATGGCTGATTTGGCACGTGTTTTATCTATGGATGAAGGGAATATAGAGGCACGCGATTTAATGTGTCAAATATATAGTGATCAAAATAAATATGATGCTTTAGTTAAGGAGGCGAGTCGGATGATTGTGTTAGCTTCCGATAATTCAGCAGCTTATGATTATCGTTCGTATGGGAATTATCAGTTAAAGAAATATGATTTAGCTATTGAGGATGCGTATGTCGCGTTGACTTTGGTGGATAATCGAAGACGTTTGCGTGACAATTTCGTTGTGTATGCGAAGAAGAATTTCGGGCTGGCTTTGGCTAAATTAGGTGTACTCATTAATGAGTATCCGAACAAGGAAGTTTGGCATTATTTACGCGCTGAGATTTATGCAGAAAAGAAGGATTGGGATAAGGCTTTGAAGGAATTTCATACGATTTCGGAGATCATGCCCATGAGAAAAAGTAATACGTTTCAAATGAGGCGTGGTGAACTGTATGGTCTGATGGGGCTTCACGAAATGGCCCTTGCGGATTATACGAAAGCGATTGAAATTGATTCAACGGATGGATATGTTTACGCGATTCGTGGGGACGAATATCGGTTAGTTGGCAAATATGACCTAGCCGTTGCAGATTACGATCGAGCGATTGAGTTGGATCCAGAAAGTGCTCATTATTACATGCAACGCGGATGGGTGAAGGATGAATTTCAGCATAATCCGGAAGCGGGCTTAGCTGATTATACGTCAGCTATCGAGATGGACCGCGGATTAGCGTATGCCTATTTATATCGGGGGCGTTTGTATGAAAAGCATTTGAAAGATACGTTGAGGTCTCATGCTGATTATCGGCAGGTGATTGACTTGGATACGATTACAGGTTCAAGTGGGAATGTACGTCAATACGGGTATGTTGGGCTAGGTCAGGTAGAGCTGGCCAAGGCTTGGATGACTAAAAATCTGATCGAATTCCCATCGGATGGGAATTATTATGATGCGGCTTGTTTGTATTCCCTATTGAAAATGCCTCGTGAGTCGATAGCCTATTTGGATACAGCGTTTCAAAAGGGTTTTAGAGATTTTACGCATATTTCAAAGGACGATGATTTAGATTATGTGCGTAATTCCCCCGCATTTAAGCAGCTATTTGCGCGCTGGCAAGCAAATTTCCAAGTTGGCGCAACGCAATTACCCGCATTCAAGGATAAAAACAAAATCGTAGGCACGCATAAAATTCCGTATAAACTGCATAATGGAGGAACCTATGAGGTGGCCACTAAAGTAAATGGCTTGCCTTTGAATATGTTATTTGATACGGGTGCGACGGATATTACTATTTCGCGAACGGAGGTTGATTTTATGTTAAAAAATGGATTTTTGACTGAGCGTGATTTTGTGGGGAAGGCGATATATAATATGGCTAATGGTGTTAGTGAGGAGTCAAAAACGATTATGTTGAGGCGTTTGGAAATAGGTGGATTGGTGTTGACTAATGTGTTTGCTTCTATTGTGGAGAATAGGGAGGCAGAGATGTTAATAGGTCAAAGTGCAATGCAGAATTTTGCCACGATTACGATTGATAATAAGAAACAGGAAATAATCATCATAGGTAATGCAAAATAATATTTCAAAAATATTTAATCTACTTTTAAAGATTTTTTTGTTAGGGGCTAATCTTCCAATTTTAGCAGGATTTATTTATGTTTTAATTGACGATTATATCTTCAAAACCAATCTTAAAGAAATTGGAATTTTGGGCTCAGGTCCAATTTGGGAAGCCCCAATTGAATGGAACTTTAAAGCATTTATAATTTATACCCTTGGATTTTATTTATATATGATTGTGCATCAAAATGTAAAATCAATTCTTGTTAAACGTATTGTTTTATTTATTTGTATTTTAATTCCAGGTTTTTTAGGAGGCATCCAATTTTATTCGACTTTTTATATCGCTTTTTTAAGAAGTTTAATCTGTAATGGCACATTCTACGTTATTTATTTTTCAGTAATTAGACTATTTTCAAGTCAAGACTTTGATAAAAAAATCATTTAGATTGAAATCTATAATAGTATTAAACAAACATTTACCAGAATTATAAAAAATGAAAATCGTATGTTTAATTACATTAGTAATACTTACTAATATTGGTAAACTATTTGCTAGTGAAAATGAATCGCAAGTATTTGTATGCCTAGGCGAATATGCAAAAGTTTATCACTCAAGATTGGATTGCAGAGGACTTAGTAATTGTAAAGCTACAATAGCAACAACTACAAATATTTATGCTAGCGTAAATATGAATAGGAGACCTTGTTGTATCTGTTTGTCAGGTATTTATTCTGGTTGTGACACAGACCCTTATGACAATGTTGTAAAATTCAATCCTTATGTATCCCAAATACCTTCTATAATGCTAACTCCCGAATACCAAGAAGCTATGAGAAGGAAGCAAGAGGCTGAAGCTAAAGCTATGGCAGATGGAATTGAAGCATTGGCAAATCTTCTTGAAACTGTATTAACCAGAACACCAGAGCAAAAAGAACGTGCCAGATATAGAAAACTTATTAGACAAAATAATAGGGAGGATAAAAGATTAGCAAGAGAAATGGCTAAACATAACATAAAAACAAAAAAATTAAACCAAACAAAAATTGATTCTACTTCTCTAGTCAAACCACGTATCCAATGGAACAAAAAAACAATATATTGGGGAGCAAGTAGTTTGACCTTTTTGACTGTTGGACTAACCTCTAAAATAATTGCAGATAATATCTACAATTCCTATTTAACCAATAATTCTAACTTGGCGAATAAACAACGTAATCAAATTAAAAATTATGACATTGTATCAAACGCTTCTTTTATTTTGAGCGGTCTATCTGCTGTTGAATTTGTTATTCAGAATCAAAAAAACAAAAAAAATATAGCCCTAAAAATTACACCTGATAAAAATGCAGTCTCAGGTATAAGGCTTGGATTAAATTTCACTTTTTAGTTATGCAGTTTAAGTATTCCTTATTTTTATTCAGCATCATATTTATTCTTTCTTGTGAAAAGCGGGTTTGGGAAAATCCATTTGATTCATTCGCCTCAAAAGACATTTATTCTCCTTCTAACTTAAAATTAACTCAAGAAGGATCGCAGATTCACTTAAATTGGCAACAAGGCAATAATTTAATATCTGGATTTCAAATTGAGCGGCAAATAGAAGATGGATCTTTCATTGTTTTGGCTAAAGTTGATAAAAGCTCCAGAAATTATTTTGATTTAGTTACAGCCAGCAGAAAAATACATAAATATAAATTATCTGCATTGGCAGGTAGTAATGTAAGTAATTCAATTACAGCATTTATAACTCCAGCATCTACTCCAATCATTACACAAAGCCTTGTGCATAATTTAAACTATTCTAGTGTTTCAGTTCTTTGTAATGTTAGCGATGATGGTGGATCATCAATTGTATCTAAAGGTGTATGTTGGGATACATCTCCCAATCCTACTATTTCAGGCTCTAAAGTTTTAGACGCAAGTTCATCTGGAATATTTAATTCTAATCTGACTAACCTCAAACCAAACACAAAATATTATCTCAGAACATTTGCTACAAATTCAGTTGGAACCTCTTATGGGGTTGAATTAAACTTCATATTGACATATAAGATTCCTGGACTACAGTTATTTTATCCATTTAATGGGAATGCAGATGATGAAAGTGGCAATAAATTTAATGGTACAGTAATCGGCGTTTTTCCAACTTTAGACCGATTTGGAGCTGCCAATTCTGCAATGAATTTTTCCGGACAAAATGGGAAAAAGATTTTATCTTCCTATAAAGGAATTGCCGGATCAAATTCTAGGACAATTGCTTTTTGGGCAAAGCAATCAACAAAATTTATTAATCACACTTCCATTTTATCTTATGGGGGCGACCCCAATAAATCACAGGCTGACTTCGGAATATTTATTAGTAATCTGGGGAATACTAATCCTTACATAGGTGCGATGACACATAATCAATTGGGTGCCGGATATATTGGCAATGCGTTTAGTAAAATATTTGATAATAACTGGCATCATTATGCATTTGTATATGAATCTAATTTAGGCACATCCTTTAACATTATAAGGATCTACATCGATGGTATAAATGTAGCAATTAATGTAAAATATGGCACACCTGTAATGAATACTTTAAATAACTTGCCGTTAGTAATTGGCCAATTTACTAGCTATGACGGATTGAATTCAGGCGACTATAGATCATATCAAGGGTCATTAGATGATATTGCTATTTGGAACCGAGCACTTAGCAATACTGAAGTTCAATCGGTATTTGAAAATCGACTTTAATGATTATCTAGTTATATATCGTCTAAAAGTTTGCTTGCATATTAGCCATGATCCACCTCGAATTCATTAATCTGATTATCCCTAAAGACATCTTGGAGGCCAAATATGCGGGAGGCTTAGCGCAGTATCGATTGGATATGCCGGCTAACTCGCTAACTGAAGACGAGCACCTGACTCGCTTTGGTGCTATGGATTGGAATGTCATTGAAAACGTAACGGAAATGATCATTACGCATGGGCTTGATTTCGAATCGGGTAGGAGTGATGACTTTACTGTTATGGAACCATTGAATGGATTAACATGGCATGTGGATTGGATAGATATTACCGACAACAGATGTATCTATAAAAATTCAAAACAATAAAGGGGCCGAAGCCCCATATTGTCAATAATCATCAAAGTACCTAACCCCGTCAACATAATAGTTCCGGTACTGCTTATTCAGTTCTTTAGATAGCTGAACAAATTTATACTTGAATTTTTGCCTTTGAATTAACATGTCTTCTGATAGTAAAATTTTCAGTTTGGTTATACTGTAAAGTTTGGTATCCCGATTATGATCAAATCGCTGATCATTTTCCTCTTGAATTACCTTTTCAAACAAGTCAAGATATTTAGCTAGCCAATTTTCTCTGCAATCATATTGTTTGATTTTTTCATCAAATAAATCAAGTGCAGCTTGGCATTCAGCTTCCCTAGCAACAAAATCTTCCGCAATCGTTAATTGCTGAAATAACGTGGCGTAAATCGCGTTAAAGTGATATTTGTATAAATAATCAATCTGATTATCCTGATTTTCGTCTGCATAAAACAAACTATGCGTTATTTTCCTTAGTTGATCCTTTGATGATATCGGATCTTGGATATGCTTCATTGTTGACAAAACCATATCTTCTACATTCTTTTTTATTTCGAAGTATTTTATGTTGGGTTCAAAGATGAAATTTAAATCATGCGCATTTAATGTGCGGTTGATTGCTTTTTCATCTATCATTAATTGCTCGAAGTATTGTGAGCCTAAAATTTTCGATAATATTTTAATTTTGGTCATACTAATAAATATTTAGTGCTAATTTTGTTAGCGTTATTGAAATAGTAAATAATAATGGATTGTTCAATCACCCATGGTCTAATTGAGAGATCGTTAATCCGATTCGGCGACATATACGACACAGCGTCACAGTCATTTTTTGACTTTTTTGTATCTATTCTTCGATATCTCAATTAGGTATCCCATGTTTTTCAATTCCCTTATATATCGCTGTATCATTCTAAGTTGAACGTTCATTTCTAAAATGATATCTTGAATCTGATATGTTGTAAAAACTATATCTGGAAGCTTATAATAGAATTCCATAGCTCT
>JACCDS011445580.1_pt1 | contig 21085 bp, 3 predicted proteins | sample 7446441 | NCBI WGS metagenome assembly JACCDS01 (sample SAMN15323445, study PRJNA562643) | freshwater metagenome | isolation source: river surface water | place: USA:Blue River Watershed | collected 2017-08-17 | reverse complement strand
TGCGCCAGTGATGGATAAAGTATGGGCACGTGAAAGTGGAATCGGATGGATTGGAAAACATACGAACTTAATAAATAAACAAAGCGGTTCTTTTTTCTTTCTTGCAGCACTCATCATCTACCTCGAATGTGAGTACGATGCTCCAATGAAAACCGACCATTGTGGTACTTGCACGCGTTGTATTGATGCATGCCCTACACAGGCTATTGTCGCTCCTTACCTACTCGATGCTAGCAAGTGTATCTCTTACCTCACCATAGAGCTTAAAAACGAGATGCCAAAGGAAATGCAAGGCGCTTACCAGAACTGGATTTTCGGTTGTGATGTTTGTCAGGATGTATGCCCTTGGAACCGCTTCTCCATTGCACACAACACACCAGAGTTTAATCCTAATAGCGAATGGTTCCACTTTAGTAAAAAAGAATGGGACGAACTCAGCAAAGAAAGTTTTGAAGTGATTTTTAAACATTCGCCGATAAAGAGAGCGAAGTTTGAAGGGTTGAAGAGAAATATTGCAATTGTGTAAATGTGTAAATGCGAAAATGTGCAAATGAACCCAATCATTTGCACATTTGCACATTTTAATATTTGCACATTATCTTGAAATTAAAATCCTATTACTATACGAAGCTCCATCCACATTAACGCGTGTATAGTATATACCCGGAGCTAAGTCTGCAACATTCATATTTACATGGTTCACACCTTTGCTAAGCTGAGTGTAATTTTCAGTTCTAACCACGTGTCCTAATACATCAACTAATTCGATGGTTAAATCTGATGGTGACATTAGATTCAAATCAAAATTAATAGCGGATGATGTAGGGTTTGGCCAAGGTGCTGTTAACATAAACTCATCAGTATTTACTTGAACTGTAGAGAAACAACCAGCAAACGGTTTGATGTACATGTTTAATGTATCGTTTATTTGATTAATGTCATCATCTAAATCGGTAATATAAACATCAATAAATCTATCGAAGCGGTCGTCGCAATCTATTTGTTTAGAGAACACAAACGAAGCCGATTGTAGTGGCATAATACTATCGCTACCAAAATATTCTGTTTCTATAGGTAAACTTACAGCACCACCACGAACACGATAGTTTACGTTAAATCCTTTAATTGGAACAGTACCAGAGTTTCTAATCAATACACTTACATCGGTTAATTGATTTACACTGCTGTTCGCAGGACTTACAAAACTTACCACCTCACCATCGACAATACTTGAGATCGACGATTTAAAATCAATTTCTTGTTGGTTGTTCGTTAAATCAATATCATCTGGTAAATAAGCTTCAACACGTAAACGATAAATACCTGTAGCTGTTGGCTCAATCTGAGTTGAGAACTCGTATGTAATTAAGTCTGATGGCAACAATGGTTTGTATGGTTCTTCTACTGGAATTACTTCGTTAGCAATCTCCACATTATCTACAAAGAACTTCACATTTAATCCTGAGATTTTACTCAAGCCTTTGTTACGAACAGTTATGCTAACTGGAATTTTATCAGGATATACTTCTGGCGAAGGCAATGGACTATCGATGCTTACTACTTCCACATCACCACGTACCAAGAATTCATCGGCACCCATGTCTGGGAACTCTGCATTACGAGGTTCACCATCAATATCGAAGGCAACTTCTTTTAAAGGAAGTGCACCACCATCAAGGAAAGTATTGGTTAAGTGTAAATTAGTTTGAGTGAAATAATCTGGATCTACAGAAACAGATTTCTCATCGGTTAATTTAGCATCACGGTATTCGTCCATGCTAATATAATCGGTACCTTCAGATCTACAAAACAATACACCTTTTGTGAAGTAATTATTATTATCTGAAGTATCGATGGCTAATTGATTAACTAACATGAAACAGAATCCATTGCTACTATTAGCCATGCTGTTATTCAACAAACGGATTCCACGAGAGTCGTTATCAATTTTTAATGCAGCACCGAATACAGAATTACCATCGTATAAAATAGAATTGTTGTAAATCTTCATCGGGAAAACTTTGGTGAGCGTTAAACCAACACCTTCTGCGTTTAACCTGAAGTTACCACCAATCATGTTGTTTGCAAACAATACCCCGTTAATTGGAAGCACGTCGTTAAAGGTTGCTCCTGTTGTAGCAGCATTGTAAATGATGTTATTCATTATACGCGTATCCTCTCTGTTAATCGTCATACTTAAACCAGTTGACGATAATTGATTTTTACGCATAATTACTTTGTTGCCAGTAATACTTAGCACATCTGAGTTAGAAGTACTAATACCGAATGAACCAGCATTTACAATTAAATTCGAATCGATTCGAATTCCAATATCACGGATATACTGACTTGCACCTTTAATAGCTATACCTAAGTTACCACCAGAAATATAGTTATGTGCAATTCGCACATATGAACCACCTCTACCCGAAACTGTTAAGTTTGCAGAATCGGAAGTAGTAATACCATAAATGTTTGGAGATGTAGTAGCGGTATCTAAAATAAATCTACAGTTAGTAATGTTGATGTTAGAAGCATCGGAAGTAATTTGAATACCAGCCGAACCTACTACTGAGTTACTTAAATTTTGAATCGTTAAATATTTCAAATTGATATATTTCGAACGATTCATACGAATAGTATTTCTTGTTGTATTAGATGAAACACCAGTGCTGTTGATGATTACCGAAGAAGAATCATTATTCTCTGCTTTAATTGTAATCGTATTAATTGCTGATGTGTTTTTTGGATTACCAATAGTAAATCGCTCACTGTATGTTCCTGGGCGTACGTTAAATACAACCGGACCTGTAATACCACAACTAATTGAACTCATTGCTGTAGCAAAATCAGGGAACGTTGGATTAGTACCACCAATTGTATAAGTACCTGATTTAAGACCTGTACAAATTACTAAGTTCGAAGTATCATTTTTAGTGATAGGGTCGCCAACGATACGATCGCTTGGCATTACACGCACATAAAAAGGATATGAGTTATTTGCAGTAGCATTGAACTGTGTTGAAAACGTAAATACTGCTGTTGAATAAGGATTTGCTAATGATGGATTCGCTCCAGCACCAATTACATAACTCTCACCTGCTGCTGGAACCCAAGTAGTACCATTTGATGAGTATTGTAATTTGATAGTAGAACCATTTAATGAGGTACTACCTAAGTTCATTAATTTAATTGAAATGTTATTAGGATCTGTACTAAATACCATCGGTTGAATTTCTAATAATGCTAAATCTTTAGCATATAAAATAAATTCATCGGCACCAATGTCTGGTCCTAATGGATTACGATCTTGTCCATCAACATCTTTTGTGATGTTTGATAAATAAACACCCTTCCCTTCTAAGGCTGGATTGGTAGTATGTAAATCTAAGTTAGATACAAATAAAGGATCTATCTCTAAACTGCTCGATTCAAATCCTTGCATTGCTGCTTTTAATGCTACTAAATTTACACGATCTGCTCCGTAGTAAGCATATAAGCCAGTAGTTTGGTTGGCATCAGTATAATAAATATTATTATTTGCTGCACGGATAGACGACTGACTAGTTACGTAGTACGCATAGCCACCTGCTGGATTGTAAAATATATTATTAAATAAACTAACGTTTGCACCTGCTGCAATAAAGAATGCTGATGAGTTATTAGGTACTGCAGTTGAAGCTTTATCATAAATAACAGAGTTATGATATAAATTCACTTTGTTTACTTCGTTGAAATAAATACCTGCACCATTACCTGTAGTTTTATACCCACCACCAAACATATTATTAGAAATATCGACATTGGTTACACCTTCTACTGATGTTAAATTGAGTGCTCGGTTTCCTGCACCTTGTGTTTTATTTCCACTAATAACGGAGTTGTATTTTGAAGCTACAATTCTAATCGCTTCACTATTCACATTTGCGTTGGATTTCATGTTAATTGTGTTACCAGAAATCTCACCAACGTTTACGAAGTTAGTACTGATACCATATAAAATCGCTGAATCTATTTTAGTGTTTATAACACTTACATTTTGCGCACGCGTTCCAACGTTTCTTCCAAACATTTGTACACCAGAAACACCATTTCTTAAAATGCTATTTTTAATGGTAACGTTAGTATAAACTGCACCACTATCAATTTTTATTTTTTGTGAAAGTACAATTGGGAAAATATTTGCATTAGCATTTGTAGTTGTTGGCACGTTTACAATACAGCTATCAATCATCACATTTGTTGATCCATCTGTAATATGAAAACCTGATGCAAAAGCACTGGTTGAAGTATTATTTAATGTAAAATTACGAATGGTTACATAATCCATACCATCAATTTGTACAACAGGATGTGTAGTTGTATTCTGGTTAGCTGTTGTATTTTGAATGATAACATCCGCTGCATTTCCTGTAACAGAACGGAACGTAATGGTACTAGTTGGTGATACCCCTTTTAATACCGGTAATGTAAAGTTTGGATATGTTCCAGGATATACATTAAAGGTAGTTGGTCCACCAATACCGCAATCGAATGCAGCAATGGCTGCAGCAAATGTTGGATAGTTTTTATTTCCTACCGGTCCACCAATGGTGTATGTTCCATTTAAACCAACGCAAATACTTAAAGTATCGGCATCGTTTTCTTGCCATGTATCATTAGGTACTGGAGGAGTTACTCTAATTATTAACGTATATAAGCCTGGTGCTGGAATTACCCAAGGTTCTGCTAATAATATTGTTTGTTTTGAATATGATTTACTTAATGTTTGTAATGTAAATTCTTCGGGAGTTGTATAATTACCATTATTTACTTTATAACTCACTAAAATCTTATTTCCGTTTAAAGAAAGTAGACCATCGTTTTTAATAATTACTGGTAAAATATTACTTCCTTCTTTTGGTACGAAGTTTTTATCGAGGTGAAACACTTCTAAGTCTACTGCACTACGAATTACTTCATCGGCACCAATATCTGGCATTTCTGGATCGCGTGGATGATTTTCGAAATCGAACAACACAAAACTTAATACTGCTGCTTTTCTGATAAGTGATTTACTATTGATGCGAAGATTGGTTGGCGAAATAAAATTAGGATTCGCATTAATCGATTGACCATCTTTTGCTAAAGCCGAACGCATAGCAGCAATAGTTGTACGAGCAGTACCCGCTATAATACCTAAAGTCGTATTTGTAGCGTTGAAATAACAATTGTAATTACTTGAATCGATACTTGATCCTGCTCTTATGATAATTGGGGCAGCACCACCTATTGAGTAAAAAATATTATTCTTAATACTAATTTTCGTAGCAGGTAAAGCACCCGAATTCTCAACTACCATCCCCGCTTTTTCTGATGAACTAGTATTGCTATAGTAAATAGAGTTGTGGAAGAACTGCATCGAACGACTAAACTCTACGTGTATACCTCTTGAATAGGTGGTTTTAGAACTACCTAATACCATATTATTATATATGTATGCAGCTGCACCACCCGTTACATTATAGAAAAACATACCGAAGGTTCCGTAATCTCTAATTATATTACTGTGAAAACTGAAGTTACCACTTGCATTTCTTACACGAATACCAAACTGTGCTTCGTTAGGGTTTGGTCTACATACAATTTGATTAGAAGCAATTAATGGAATATTGTTAAAATCTACATCAATACCGCTATACGATTGATAAATTTTATTTCCAGAAATTTTATTTCCCTTTCCTGGTTGTGCAGTATTCTTTCCTAATAAACGAATACCATAGGTACCACCATAAATAGTATTATTAGTAATATTATTATAGTTTGCACATATCTCTCCTACTGAAGTGTTATTAATGTCTGATGCTACAATTGGAATGGTATTACCATTGAAAATAGTGTAGTTTGAATCCACCATTAATACACATCGGTTAATCGTATTGTATTCCGATGGTTTACGTGTATCACGATTGTATGTGAAATGTATAACAGAAGCAAACTGATTTGAAGCAGTTATATCTCTAGTATTTTCAATCGTAAGATCTTGTAGAGTATAGTAACTACAACCCTCGAATCTAATAACCTGGTTATTGTATAAAGTATTATCGCCAGGGTGAACAATTTTTACGTCACTTGCTTTACCTGTTTCAGACTTAAATACCACAAAGTTTTTTGCTGATGCTCCAACATATGGTTTTAAGGTTAAGTTTTCTTGATATGTTCCTGGACGTATATTAAAGGTAACACGACCAATAACTTCTGAATTAGAAGCTAACAAATCTGAGAGTGCTTTTTGAATTGTTTGATAGTTTGCATTGCTACCACCAATGGTATAAATACCACTGAAATACTTCTTTTGTGCTTGCGCTTGAAAACTAACTAAACTAATTAATAATGCAATGGTAAAGCTGTAGAACTTTTTATTCATTTTATTTATTTTTAATATAAGAGCTGTATTTCTACAGCTCTGTTTTTTTTGTTACTATTTAATAATTACAAATCTTCCGTTATACTTTTTGTCTTTGGTATTCAATACAAATAAGTATGTGCCCTCTGCTAGTTCCTCGTAATTCATTTCAATACGATTTTTACCTGCAGGTACTTGTTTAATGATATCATCGCGCATTAAACGACCCGATAAATCAAACACTTGAATATTTACATCTTCTTCATTGTTTAACTCAACTCCAAAATTCAAGTTTGCATTCGTTGGGTTTGGATGTACACTGAATAATCCACCATCGGCACTGCTCTCAACCACTCCTAAAGTAAGCGATACAATACAGTTGCTATCATTTGCTTCAATAACATCATCAAATAAATAGGTTTGAGTACAAACATCAAAGAATACGGCAGAATCTGGATCAAGTCTGTAATTGAATTGATATTCTTTTGTCTCTCTACCTTTTAATGGACCTTGTACTTCCATCACTTCTTTCAGTTTACCATTAACCTTTAAGTTAATTTTGAAATTAGAAGCTGCTAAGTTTCCATAATTAGTAACGGCAATTTGCACCGGAGTTTTCTCTTGAATTGATAATCCATTGAGTGGTGATAAATAATACGACACCCCTATATCCGATGTATCTCTAGATATAACAGTAATGGTGGCCGTATCATTCAAATTATTAAAGTCGTTATTAACGAATATGTTGTTTGAGTTTAATCGTTTGATTTCTGTAAATGCTTTAATTACGTGTGGTCCTGCTTGACGAGTAGAGAAACGTTTGCTGAACAACATCACTACTGTTGAATCAATTTTTACCACTGGTGTAAACGATTTGATTAAAGAGTCTACTAATACTCCATCAAACGTATACTTAATTTTAATTTGATTTACATCGGCACCAAAGTTTTTAACTCTTACGATTACACGTACAGTATCTTTAAATGTCGATTGGTCTAATGGTGTTACAAATTCTGATACACCTAAGTCGAATCCTGGGATAAACTCATCGCAACCAACATCTGGAGTACTTACGTTTCTATTATCACCATCGATATCGCTAAGTACTAAATCGTATGGTGTACCAGCACCATCTAACTTCGTATTGTTAATATGTAAATCTAAATTAGATCTAAACAATGGATCAAACTCTCCTGCTCCTTTAGGCGACTTACCAATGTTAAATGGAGAGTTACCTGCGTCTTGTAAACCTAATTCAGCTAAGGTAGGGCAATTAACCCCATTCCATTTTGCTAAAATTGGTCCTTTGGTATAAAGTAAATTGGTATTCGATTCATTAAACTCTTGAACACTGTTTACTTCTGTAGTATACTTTACAGCATAACCATTACCATAATTCGCAAATATGTTATTGTAAATATTTAATCCGTTAGAGATTTGGATATTGAATGCTGAAGCTGAATCATTAACACCATCGTATAACACTGAGTTATTCACGATATCAATAAATCCTGATGAATTCACACCCTTCGCTGGGAATGCTCCTGTACTCTTCAATAAGAATGCACAATCATTTTTAGTGCCATCTCCTACGAAACCTCCAGCTATCATGTTATTAGCAATCAAACCTTTTGAAATCGTACGGCAACTATCAATTACCAATCCAATGTTTTGAGCATTTTTAATTCTATTTCCTGTAATTAAGAAATCTGTTAATGCACCGTAAATATTAATACCTACACCATCTGGATTTCCTTTTCTCATATCGATTTTGTTATTACTAACACTATCAATTTGAGTATAGAACACATCGATGGCTGATGTATTGTTACCATAGAATTCGTTATTTACAATTTTATTAGCACCAGAGAAGGCATTGTTTTTTACACCTAATAAACGAATACCAAAAGCACCTCCGTAGAATTTGCTATTTCTGATGGTATTGTAACTTGCTTGTGCTGGATCTGTGTATGCAATTTTACCCGAAGCTAATACACCTACTAAGGTATTAACTGTAGAAACCGAATCGAATCGGAAAATACAATTATCTACTGTAATGTATTTAGCTGTATCGGCAATATGTATACCCGAAGCTCTTGCTTTGGCTTTACTAGTGAATGTTAAATGTCTGAACTCAATGTAACGAGCACCGTCTAATTGTACTACGTGGTGATCTAAATCTTCGGCTGTATTAGTGTATTCTAAAATTACATCTTTAGCATTATTCGTAACTGATTTAAATATTACAGTAGTATCTGCATTTGTTGCGATATCAGGAATTCTGAAACGCTCAACATAAGTACCCGGTGAAATATTAAATACAATCGATGAATCGAAACCACAAACTAAAGCTACCACAGCTTGTTGGAAATTACTGAAATCTTCTGTTCCATTTTTGCCAATGGTGTACACTCCTTTTTCTAAACCAACGCATAAATCTTTGCAGATGGTTTCGTAACGAGTGATGGTATCGTTTTGTAAACGACCACTAGGTGCTATACGCACACATAATGGAATTTCAATAAAGTCGCGTTTTACATGTTTTAAATTAAAGCTAAATAATTGCTCATCATAACGACCTTTTAATTCCGATAATAAAACTGATTGAGTTCCTATCCAAGTAATACCAGAGTCGAGTGAGTATTCTAATGTAATGCTCTTCGATGATAGGTTTTCATTTCCTTCATTCAGAATTTTAACAGTAAATGTATTGGTTCCATATACTGCTTTTTTATTTACAATTTCAAACAAACTCACATCAAAAGCCTGACGTTCGTATTCGAGGGAACCAATATCGGTAACCCTAGGACTTCTTTTTCTATTATTATAATCTCTACTTATACCCTGTACTACAATACCTTTTTTATCGAAACGTGTAGTATCCACCAAATTCATATTAAACCTTGTTAAGAAAATTGAATCTGGATGTGTGGTATTAGTATATGAATAAGAAGTTAAATCTTTAGCAGTATTTTGTTGCCATACCTCAAAACTTCTTTGGTCGCGAGGTGGGAAATAACCAAAACGAGATTTGTAACCAGTATGGTAAGCATTATGCTCAAATTCTGATGTTGGATCTGTTGAGTTAAAGTATACAGCGTATGCTTTTCTAGGAGCACCTACAACCGAATCTACTTGTATAATGTTATTTCTAACTTGAACGTTTGAATTTCTAAAGTAAGTGACAGATGGTTGTGTCTCTGGTGGAATTGGAGCAAGAATTAAACTGTCCATACCAAAGTTCAGAGCTGATACATAACCGTTGTAGCGTATCGAATTATAATAAACTCCAATATTACTCGAACGTTTTATTAAAATCGCACTCGAGGTATCTGCAACGGATGTTCCAAAATCGTTGGTAATCCAGTTGTTTGAAACAATTAATCGTTTGTCTACAAATCCGTCGATACCATAAATTTTAATACCAATTTGTTTAGAGTTAATTAATCTGTTAGCATTAATTAAACCACCTTCACCAGCAAAATTGTACGATATAGATACACATGTTGGTGCTGAATTTGTACGTGGCGTTAATTGATTAAATCCTATACTCTTAATCGTATTATTAGCAGAATAAATACCAAACTGGTAGAAGTCTTGAATATTATTGCTATCGATTACGTTGTTTATATCAAAGTCGACATTCGATGCACCCAACATTCCAACTCCAGCATACCCCCCTACTAATTGATTTTTAACAATTCTGTTTGATGAACCATTTTTAGCAAATGAGTTATTGTCGATAATACTTAATTTATTACTTGAAGTAAATGCAATTGGATAGAATAATGGAACGGTACTAGTATTGTTCACTTCTAATTTACATCCTTCAACAATATTATTTTTTGCATTACGTGTGATGTGTAATGCCGAACCAAATGCAGTTCCAGTATTTTTAATGTTTAAGTTCAATAAACGAACGAAATTAGATCCGTTCATTCGTACGGTATAGTGAACTTTATCAGCATCACCTGCTGGAGATATTGGTTGTTGTAAAACAACTGCAGTGTTGCTGGTTGTACCGTATGGTAAAATAGTTAATAATGGTGAGTCTAAGTTGACTAAAAATTTAGGGATGATTACTCTTTCTAAGTAAGGACTACTATCTGGATTCAAATACATCCATGTAGCATCTGCAATACCACAAGTAATATCATCTAATGCTCTTTGAACGGTGCTGTAGTATCTTGATACATTGGTGCCCGGAATTGGATTGTTTTTGTTAAAACCAATATAGTAATCACCTTCCACCCCTGTACATAAATTCACACAAGCTTTATCGTTGTAATAAACCGTATCAAGTGGAATCCATCCTGCTACTTTTTCAATACATACATCATAGTTACCTCTACGTGGTACACTTACTCTGCGTTTGAATGTATATTGTTGAGAGTCGCCTGGTTTTTTCAACTTTAAGGTAACTGTATCTGTGCTTGTAAATGTAAATCCATTTTCAATATCAGACACTGTATACTTTAAAGCTACTTGTTGGTTATCTAATGAATAACGACCTCTGTTTCTTAATTCAACTACTATCTTATTCGGTTTTAATGCCGAAAGTAATGGATTCACAACTTTACGAATTTCTAAGTCGATGTTAGGAACTGTAAACTCATCACAACCGATATCTGGTGTTTTTGATTTACGTGGCTCTTTATCGTAATCCTCAGTAATATCTAAACCACCCGCTGCTTTACTTTCTACCGATAAATCATAGGTATGTAAATTGTACGGAAGTTCTTCAAACAACAATGGCACTGCAATCGACTTACGATCTCTCGAGGTGTTACCTGCTGCTTTTTTGTAGTTATTTAAAGCAACTAATGAACTTTGCGATAATTGAGAGAAGTTGTATCCTAAAGCTGGAGTTTCAACACTCGCATTTTGTTGTGCTTGTGTATTTCCAAATCTTAATATTAAGATAAGTGGAGTGTTTTTATTTGCGTAAGTAGTATAGTAAACGTTATTATCTGAAGTTATTAATCCAGATTTCACATTTCCTGAACGAAGTTTCGAATGGTATTCCATTGCAATAGCTCCGTTAGTAGAATAGAATATATTATTTAATGATTCAATGTCTTCGTTTGTTCCATTTACAATGAAACATCTAGCAACAGTTTTTGAAACCGAAGTAGATGCAATACGTGGAGCATCCATTAATACTGTGTTGTGGAATATAGAAATTCCTTTACATGTATTTAAGAATATACCTGCAGTGGTTGTTTGTAAAACGGTGAAACCACCTCCTATCATATTATTTGCAACAACGAATGTTGATTTTTTAGCTGGAGGTACTTTATCAGCTAAACAGTTAAATAAGTGTATTCCTTGGAAAGTAATATCGTAAATTTTATTACCTGAAATTTCATTGGTAAATAATCCTGCTCTATCGCCTAAGCCTTTTGCATAAATTCCCCATGCCGAAGGATCCATACCAAACTTACCTGCGATAATATTATTTTTTACACGTGTGTCTGCAAAGTCGAGGTATACCCCAGCTTTATGAAACGATGTAATCGTATTACGTTCAATAATATTATTTAAATCACGCTTGTCGGAATCCAATCCATACATAGCTACACCATAAAAACCTCCAAGAATTTTATTGTTGGAAATGATGTTACTTTGTGCATTAATACCATACGATAAGGTACTCGAATTAAGTGTACCCAACTTACAAGATATAATTGGTACTAATGTCGTAGGGAATGGTGTTAAGGTTGAATCGACACGAATGATGTTATTTCTAATCTCATTAAATTTCGAATTACCTGCTAATTGAATACCGCTACCATTAGTTAAGCTTCGGTTTTCAATAGTAAGGTCTCTAAGTATAATGTATTGTGCATTATTAAATAATACAGTTGCATGGTTTTCTGCCGTACCATTTACATAGGTTAAACGAGTAGAAAATGCATTATTTTTTGATCTAAATGTAATGGTATTTGTTGCAGAAGAGTTTCTAATTTTCCATAAATTAATCTGTTCATCATATACACCATCAGCAATTAAAAATACTGTAGGACCCGAAACACCACACTTTAAGTAATCATATACTTCTTGGAAAGAAGTAAAGTTAGTAATGCTTGGTGGAGCTGTTTTATCAATAGTAAATGTTCCTTCTAAACCAACGCAAACATCAGCAACCGTGGTATCATTGTACGTACGTAAATCGCCAATATTACCAGCAGAAATGTAAACTTTTAGTTTAAACGGCTGATAAGTAGTTCTTGTTATATGATTTTTAATTGGAACAGTAAATGTTTGTGTTCTAAAGTTTGTAGAGAGTTGTGTAAACTGAAATTGAATAGCACTATCAGGGTCTAATTGTTCAACACCATCAATCATGTAGTTGAAGTATAACAATTTGTTTCCATTGGTAGGACCTTGGTAACGTACAGTAATTCTCCAAGCTGTAGGTCTGTTGTATCTAAATACATCTGGAGCAACACCAATGATTGCATAATCTTCACCACCCGGACCGAACTCATCACAACCTACATCTGGTGGATTAACTTGGTCACGTGCTTCACCATCGAAATCAATTGGCACTTCTGTTAATGGTACAGTACTTCCTTTTTGATTTAAATCTGCTGATAAAGTATGTAAATCGGTAGTGCTAAAAAATAATGGATCTTTTGAGAATGAATTTTTATCGCGAGTACTAACTGTTGATAAATCTCTAAGATTTGTTCGAGGTAAAGCATTCCAAAATGAAAAACCAGATGTTGGGTTATTATTTGTATCTAACAATGCAACATATAAATCGTTGTTATCTGATAAGATTACAGGATTTGTTGCAGCTGCAGAGTTGTTATAGTATGCATACCCTTTATTTGCATTCGAAAATATATTGTTATAAACACGTGTAGTTCCGTTTGTTGTAGTTCCAGAAATAAAGAATGCAGTAGTATTATCTATGATGTTTGCTTTTGTTGGAGCATCCATGTATACCGAGTTGAAGTATACGTTTGAAAACCCACTACTATTCATGTATAAACCTACCGGTGTTTCTGTTAAGTTAAATGCATTATTACTATAGTTACTAAAGAATCCACCAGCAATCATGTTATTATATACGTTAACATATCTATTGGTAGGAGCACCCGTACCAGTAACACCACTCATGAATATACCATACTGACCTGCATTCGACACGTAGTTTCTTGTCACTTGAATGTTTCCTGGAGGACCAGTTGTAATATTAGTAAGGTAATACCCTACTGATTTTAAATCAGCTGAAGGACGTAATATAACACTGTTCTGAATTATACGTGTGTTGGTATTTAAGTTCACATAAACACCATAATAAGATACTTGAGAAATTGTGTTTTTTTCTATTAATAAACCTGTATCACGAACACTTGCTGGACCTGAGGCTGCAATTCCATAATATCCACCCGAAATCTTATTATTTGATAATGTTAAAAATCTACCCGACGCAACACTTCCTAAAGTATAGGTAGGTGCAGCTCCCATGGTACCTAATAAAATACCGGCAAAACTGCGTGCATTGGAAATCGAGTCTACTGTAATTTCACAATTTGTAATTGTATTATAATTTGCGGCGTTTGTTCCTGATGCTAACACTTGCACCCCGATACCTGTTACAATATTTCTATTGATAATACGCATGTTGCGTAAAATCATATTGTCGATGGCTGTAAGTTTTACAGTAACCTGTTGTGCGGCTTCTGATATTAATAAAACATCTCTGTTACCTGATTCAGATTCAATAATGATATTTTTTGCTCCGTTCGGGAAATAGATTTCGGTACTGTTTAAATCGATATTATCGTTATATGCTCCTGCTTTTACTTTAAAAGTAATGTTATTTGCTAAACCGTTATAACGTAATGCATTGATTGCTTCCGTAAATGTTTTATAATCGGCACCACTTACACCAATTGTTTTCGTACCACCTGCTAATGGAGAGCCAAAGGTAGCTCTAATAGTATCGTTTAATGGATTAACATCGGTTTGATTTTGTGCTTCTACAACATAAACTTCAATACTGTTATTTAAGTTATCGATATAATTAGTAGCAAGGTTAACTACAGCTTGAGATATCTGATTGTTGTTTGTAGCAACGGGTAATGTTACTGCAGAGGTAACAGTATTAACAAAAGTTCCGTTTAACTTCCAACCTAACTTGATTGTACTAACAGCAACGTTACCTACGTTTCGAACTCTAACAGATAAAGTTTTCGTTCCACCGTTGTGTATTGCACCAACAGGACTTACAATTTGAGTAACTGCAACGTCGAGATTACTCTGTGCATTTGCTTGTAGTGTAAAAAGCAGAGAGGCTACCAGTAAAATACGGGTAGCTCTGCTAGAATTTTTTAGAAAATTCTTAATTAAAATCATATAACGTTTTTTTTGTTAATGCAATGTTTAATCTATTTTATAATATCAATGGTACCTGATTGTGATCTAGCTCTCGATTCTAACGTGTAGAAATAAGTACCAGAACCTAATCCTTCTGCAGCCCATTCAAAATTCGGATCTGTTGATTCAAATACTATTTTACCCCATCTGTTGAAAATAGTAAACTTAAATCCTGGATCGCAATACACTAAATATTGCTTATCAATTCTATAGGTATCGTTTTTCGAATCACCATTTGGAGTAAACACATTTGGAATCGGATTCGTTAAATCTGTATTCGGAATAATTTTAAATCGAATTACAAATGTTTCTTCTGGTGTTTTACATGGTGGGTTCGATGTTGTAAAGAATACATTGTATGTACTATCTCTAATTTGGTCGCAACCAGTTTCCCAATTGAATGTTGCATTACCCTCACCTTGTACTTGTGTTTGTTCAAATGTTGCAAAGTTACCAGATATGCCTCCGTATACTTCTCCTGTAGATGCGATTAAAATTGAATCGCCAGGGATGTTACTTCTAGAATTTAACTCTAGCGTAAACTTCTCTCCCGCTACCAATTCGATCACCGTATCTCTTCCTGTTGTAAAGCTTGGGAATAAATCAGGATTAGGTTTCACATAAATAATGAATTCATGTTTAGCAGAGTCTTGTGGATTACGACATGCGCCATCCCACGATGCTACTTTAATTCTATAAGGTTCGTCTCTAATTAAACTACAATCGATAACCCACGATAATTTAGTTGAAACAGTATCGGCTCCAAGACCTGCGATTCTATTGATTGATGGTTTTGGTAAATTAAATGGAACAGTTGTATACACCGAGTCGATTGTGATATACTCACCTGTAGTTGTATCGACCGAAGTTAAATCAACTTCATAAATTTCACCTGCATAAACAGTGTCGACCGTAGTATTAGTTGCAGCGAACGTAAACTTAGGTAAGATGTTTGGTCGTTCTCTTACTGTAATATTAAATATTAATGTATTAGTTTCTGGGAAAACACATTCGTTGTCTTTAGCAATAACTCTAGCAACGTATGGAGTTGTTCTAATATCATCACATGTAGTATTCCATACTAATTCTGTACGTGCAGAGTCTTTTCCTTCTGCAGGAATTACATAAGCAATATTACTTACAATGGTAGGATTCGCTATGTCTGATGTTTGATCTAATGAAATGAATACCGAGTCGAATCGTTGATTGGTATCCACAGCATATAAATTAAACCTAAACAAATCGCCACCATAAATAATGGTATCTACTACATTGTATGTTGAATTGTTTGGATCTCTGAATTCTGGTGCTGAGTTAAATGGACCTAAAGCATATACATATATAGTATCATAGGTACTAATAGTAGGGCAACCTTCATCGGCCGTTCTCAAGAATAAACGATATGGTTCTAAACGAACATTCGCACAGTTTGGAGTCCATGTAAATTCAACTTTTAAACTGTCGCTCGATTGTAAAGCTGTATAGGTTGGCATTGCACCTCCTATAGTTGCTACTGCAGCGAAGTCTGATAAGTCGGGGAACAACTGAATATTTTTGTATTTATTTACTTCCGAATTTGAAATGGTATCATAAATAGCAACACTAAACATTTGTGTCATCCCTTCTGGAATTCGTACCGTGTCTTTATTAAAGTCGGCAAAAATTGGTTTTTTATTCGGTTGATCTTTAATATAAATTTCAATATCGAAACTTACAGTGTCTGGTTTTAAACAATCGTTATCGAAGGCAACAAATTTTACTTTCACCGGATTATCAAGTTTATCGGCACATGTTGTTACCCATCTGAATACCGCTGTCGAATGAACTAAACCATCTACAGCATCAAAATAAAATTTAGAGTTAATATCAACACCATTTAAATCTTGACCATTATTTGGATCAGGAACCATGGTAATACGAACAGACTGTGTTGAATCTTGGTCGTATGTTTTAATGATAGAATCACCTGCCAACTGGAATGTTTCACCAGCCTTTACGTAATATCTTTTAATTTTCTTGCTTGGCGATGTTGTTACTTTCACCGTGTCATCATTACCTCTGTATTTATTGGTAAACATTGGTGAAATATTATCTTTTTTACGAACATATAAGGTCACAAAAGTAGAATCGTAAAAAGGAGATGGACACGTTTTATCTCTTACTACAACTGTAAACCTGTATGGATTTTCTCTTACCTGGTTACATTTTGGAGTCCACTTAAATTGACCTTGTACAATTCCTTGACCTTCTATAATTAAATTTTGAGCATCTTGACCTCCAGATAAGTTACCAATCTCTCCCCATTTACCTTCGAAGGTATTTGGGTCTAATAAATTTTCTCCTGGAGCAATGTTCGGCAACATATACATAAAGATGGAGTCTGTTGGCGAATCACGTGATGTAAAGGTAGTGGTATAAGAATTTGGGAAATTAATAGTATCTACAATAACTCTTTTTTGATTGTTATCATTTTCAGTTACTGGAGGTGCCTCTGGGCATAATACTGTTTCTAATTGATACTCTCTTCGTATCTCCCCAATTTTAGTCATTACCCCAGCAATTCTCCTCCACTCTTCTACTCTAAAGGCAGCTAAATATTTACCTGTTCTTGTAGGGATGAAGTTAATCACACCTGTTTTATTGTTGATGGTTAAATCTGGAACACCATCTAATATATTATAATATAAACTGTAACCAGCTGCATATGGAATTGGTGCGAATGCAGGTTTAGTAGGTCCACCATCTAAAGGTTGAGCTAAGAAAAATGCTAATGAATCGCCATCTGGATCGGTAACATTCCAATCTAATGTATATGGTTTACCAACACAGAAAAATGCTAAAGGATTTTTCTTAAATTCTGGTGATGAATTGTAACGAGTAGGTGTACCTGTACTTAAACGAGGAAAATCCATCGTCATTAAACCAGAAAAACTCGATGATTCACCCAACACGTTTATGATACCTGTATTTCTACAACATAAACTACCAGTAATGTAATAACCAGTGGCATTGTTTAACGCTGCATAATTAATCACAGCACTTTCATAAATACCTAATTCAACACGAAGTTGTGCTTGTGCTGGTGGACATTCTTCTGGTGGATAAGTTAAAATTGTTTGAGGGTTAATTTTGTTAACTGTAAAATTTCCTGCATTACTATTATCATTTTGTTTAAAAATAGTAAAGTTGAAACTTGTAGGTATACCAGCACCGGTAACATCCCTGAAAAATTTCAATCTCCATTTATACGTATCCGTCGGATTTCCTGAACCGTCTTTAATGTTTATTAAACATAAATCGTAACCAATAAAGTGCGATGCAAATGAACTCGACGTTACACTTAGCATAAGTAAAATGAGTAGGTATTTAATTGCTTTCATTCTTGTTAATTTTTACAGTTAACTGACATTTTCAATAACCATGCCAATAAAATATATGTATTATCTCAATACTGTAATTGTTCCTTTATTTAAATAATTCTTTTTACCCGAACCACTTGCTTGTATTATATATACATAGGTTCCTGTTAATAAATATTCTCCGCTTAAATCTTTACCATCCCAAACAAAATTTGGATCGGTTGAGCTAAATACTTCTATACCCCATCTGTTATACACAGTGATTTGGAAGTTATCAACGTTTACATAATTTACACTTAAGGTATTGTTTTTCTCTCTTCCTGGTGAGAAGATTTGTGGCACCTGAACAAAGGTTCTTTCGTCGCTACATACTCTAACATTTTTTGTTTTTGTAACAACACAACCTGCATTGTTTGTAACCGATAAACTAACTAAATAATAATCGTCGCCATCTTCAGGATACATGTGTGTTGGGTTTGGAACGGTATCGATGAAATTATCTTCACCTACCCAACTGTAAGTATAAGGTCCACTGTTTCCAATTACTTTAGAAATAAATTGAGTAACGTTACCTGCACAATTTAATGAGTCAACATCAAAATCGATATCTGGCTGATTAAATACTTTTAAAACAGTATCCTTGGTAGTATAACATCCAGTTAAGGCATCACGCATTTTTAATTCAACCCTAAACTTACCATCACTTGGTGGTAATAAAACTTGGAATACATTTCCACCTGTATAGGTTATTGTATTGTTTGGAATTACGTTAGGGAATTCATCAACTGTCCACTCCCATTCAATATCTGTTTCACCTGTTGGTGCAATTACCTCTCTTCTGAAAGTTGTTAACTCACCAGCACAATTTGGATCAACAGTAATTCTGAAATTCATTGGATCTCTTACTGTTAATGTATCTCTAATAAATGAAGTACAACCAGTAATTGTATCAGTAACTAATAAAGTAATAATTTTAGGACCGTTACTAGTATATACATGTAATGGTTCGCGAAGTGTAGAGATCGTGTTTGCATCTAACTCCCATAGGTAAGTATAATTTACGGTATCGCTAATTGGCTTGTGTACAATTTTTAGGTTTGCTACATCACCAATACATAAGGAGTCGGGTTGGAAATCGAACCAAGGACTAAGTGTAAAGTTTTGTGTTGCTTCACCTTTACATCCTTTGGCATCTTCAATTCTAACTCTTAAGTTTAGATATCTTCTACCTGCAACAACTGATAAAGGCATTGCATCTTTACCGTCGTTTGCTTGGTATAATACCTGACCAGTATTATTATCTATCCATTGTACCGTATTGTATGGTTTTGTTAAGTAACGAGGAATAATTTTGATACTATCTTTTTTCGTATCATAGCATAAACTAGGATCGGAAATAATATCAATTGTTGGTTCTCCTGTACGTACAGTATCAACAACTGTAGAAACACAACCATAAATATCTTTTAAACGAAGTGTTACTGGGAATTTTCCAGCACCACCGTTGGTACCTAAGAAAATCCATTTTGGCGATTTAAAGAATGGGTCAAAGAAAGGTCCTTCTTTAACGAATAAATATTTGTTTTGTAATGGATCCCAATCGCCATACCAGAATACTGAATCGATCGCAACTGGAGTATTAACTGTTACATCAAAATTAATAATTGCACCCGGACATGCGGAGTCTTTTTGCATCACAAAATCGGGCAACTGACGAACATATACCGAGTCGGATACATCAATTCTACAACCTTTTGCATCAATTACAGTAAAGGTATAGTATTTCATCCCCCAGCTTGGGTAAGTATAATTTACGGTGTCTTCATTACCAGCACCAAAACCTTCATCACCAACCCATCTTACTGTTCTGTAAGGAGGAATACCACCACTTAAATTATCTAAAATAAATGTAGTAGGTGTATTTAAACAAACCGTATCACCACGAACTGCGGCAACAAGAATTGGGTGGAAAATAGTATCAATCGTAGAGAATGATGTACATCCTAAACTATCATAAATTCTTACTTGGTAATAAGTAGTATCACCACACAAATCATAATTATCAATTGCAGAAGCGTTGGTGCTATCACCATCAGCATCTACTATTTTTTCCCATTGGTAAGGATTTACTGTTGCACTTCTATATACTTCATAAAATGGAGCAGTACTTAATTTTGGAGTTCTAATGTGATTCCAAACTAAACGTGCTTGGTTAGAGCGGAAGAAGTTAGCTTCTAATTTCATCGGTTTTACCGGTGATACTTCATCTTCAACTCCACATAAATTGATAGAACGTACGTAATATGTTGAGTCGGGACTTGCACCAGTACTAAAATCTACGTAATTAAATACTCTTCTATTCGTAATGGTTGTTAATAAGGTATTATTTCTATAAACTTCGTATCTAACAAAGGTATTTGTATCACCTGATGCTACACCCCAATCCATCGAAACCTGACGAGTTACTTGATCGTAAGTTATACATCTAATGGCTGGCGATAAATAGAAATCTGGTGGTAATACATTAATAGAAAATGTTCTAATGGTTTTACCTGGTACTCTACAGAAGTTATCTTTTGCTGTTACCACAAAATTATAACGACTCGATTCGAGACCATTACAATTGTCTTTCTTGTTTAAGTTTGAACAAGATGTTGGCCAATACATCCAAACAGTATCCTCAGTTACTAAACCATAGTTAGCACCTAAATCATACCCATAACCAAAAACTTCACCCGGAATGTTTTGAATAACTACTGGTGGAGGGTTTAACGTAGGATTTGTAAAATCGTAATTGTATTTATTTCTTGTTAAAATAGCACATGGAGGGAATGGGCAACCAGCAGCGGTATCTCTATTACCTGTACCCATGGCAATTCCGTTCACTGTTAATTCTACCGTTTGAGCACTGATACCTAAACCTCCCGCAGTTGAATCTCTTACTACAATT
>JACCDS010205764.1_pt1 | contig 21087 bp, 27 predicted proteins | sample 7446441 | NCBI WGS metagenome assembly JACCDS01 (sample SAMN15323445, study PRJNA562643) | freshwater metagenome | isolation source: river surface water | place: USA:Blue River Watershed | collected 2017-08-17 | reverse complement strand
ACTGCGGATGGCAGCAGAACTCGATCCGCGTGCCGCCGGCACGATTCCCTCGACCAAGGGCAGCCTCTGACCGACAAAAGCCGCGTGTCCTCCGCGCGGCAGTACGCATATTCATGAACAAGATCGTTGTCGTTGATTACGGTATGGGCAACCTGCGCTCGGTTGCTCAGGCACTGATGCATGTGGCGCCCGAGGCCGAAGTCCGGGTCAGCAGCAGCCCGGAAGCCCTCCGCGAAGCGGACCGTATTGTGTTGCCGGGGCAGGGAGCAATGCCGGACTGCATGCGTTCTTTGCGTGAATCCGGCCTGCAGGAAGCGCTGATGGAAGCGGCACGCAACAAGCCGCTGTTCGGCGTTTGCGTGGGCGAGCAGATGATGTTCGACTGGAGCGAAGAGGGCGATGCGCATTGCCTGTCGCTCATGCCGGGCAAAGTCGTGCGTTTCCGCCTGGATGAGCAATTGCAGCCGGATGGTTCGCGCTACAAAGTGCCGCAGATGGGCTGGAACCGTGTGCATCAGCGCAGTGCCCATCCGGTGTGGGCCGGCGTGCCCGACGAAGCGTATTTCTATTTTGTTCACAGCTACTATGCGGTGCCGGATAATCCGACGAACGTACTAGGTGAGACCACCTATGGCGTGACGTTTTGTTGTGCAGCCGGCCGAGATAATATTTTTGCTACGCAATTTCATCCGGAAAAAAGCGCCGCCGCAGGTTTGCAGCTTTATAAAAATTTTGTACATTGGAACCCGTAACCTGCGCTCGGCGTGCGTCTTCCTCCCATCTGAACTTTCCTGACCGAACCTCTCCCCTGTAGCCATGCTGCTCATACCCGCTATCGACCTCAAGGACGGCCATTGCGTTCGCCTCAAACAAGGTGACATGGACCAGGCCACGGTGTTTTCCGACGATCCTGCAAAAATGGCCCGGCACTGGCTGGAGCAGGGCGCACGCCGATTGCATCTGGTGGACCTGAACGGCGCGTTTGCCGGCAAGCCGAAAAACGAACCCGCCATTAAATCGATCCTCGCCGCAGTGCGCGACTACGCCGAGGAGCACGGCATCGACGAGATTCCGGTGCAGCTGGGCGGCGGTATTCGCGATCTCGATACCATTGAGCGTTTTTTGGACGATGGCATCTCTTACGTCATCATCGGAACAGCCGCCGTGAAGAACCCCGGCTTTCTGCATGACGCCTGCGGTGCGTTCCCGGGGCAGATCATCGTCGGACTGGATGCCAAGGACGGCAAAGTCGCTACTGATGGCTGGAGCAAATTGTCCGGTCATGAAGTGATCGATCTCGCGAAGAAGTTCGAGGATTATGGCTGCGAGGCGATCGTCTATACCGATATCGGCCGTGACGGCATGATGAAGGGTGTGAACATCGAAGCGACCGTCAAGCTCGCGCAGAGCATGACGATACCGGTGATTGCCTCCGGCGGCGTACACACGATCAAGGATGTCGAGGCGCTGTGTGCCGTGCAGGACGAGGGCATCGAAGGAGTGATCTGCGGCCGCTCGATCTACGAGGGTACGCTGAATCTGGCCGAGGCACAGCAGCGCGCCGACGTGCTTTCCGGCGACGGCGAAGACTGACATGACCCTGGCAAAACGTATCATCCCCTGCCTCGATGTGACCGCAGGGCGGGTGGTCAAGGGCGTGAATTTCGTTGAGCTGCGTGACGCCGGTGACCCGGTAGAGATCGCGCGCCGCTATGACGAGCAGGGCGCTGACGAGATTACTTTTCTCGACATTACGGCCTCGTCCGACGACCGTGACCTGATCCTGCACATTATCGAGGACGTGGCATCGCAGGTGTTCATTCCGCTGACAGTGGGCGGCGGCGTGCGCGTGGTCGATGACGTGCGACGCCTGCTGAATGCGGGCGCGGACAAGGTCAGCATCAATACGTCGGCAGTCACGAACCCTCAGCTGGTGGCCGACGCGGCAGGTAAGTACGGCTCACAATGCATCGTGGTTGCGATCGACGCCAAGCGCAGCGCGGCTGGCCATTGGGAAGTGTTTACGCATGGCGGGCGCAAAGCGACCGGTCTGGATGCGGTCGAATGGGCGCGCAAGATGCAGGCATTGGGCGCTGGCGAGATCCTTCTGACCAGTATGGACCGCGACGGCACGAAGGTCGGCTTCGACCTGCCGTTGACGCGCGCGGTATCCGATGCGGTATCGATTCCCGTGATTGCTTCCGGTGGCGTGGGCGGTCTGCAAGACCTTGCCGATGGCATCATCGAAGGACATGCAGACGCGGTGCTCGCAGCAAGTATTTTTCATTATGGTCAGCATACGGTGCAGGAAGCAAAGGCATTCATGGCGGGACAAGGCATACCGATGAGGCTCGCATGAGCGCACGGAATAAATGGCTGAACCGCGTTCGCTGGGATGAAAACGGACTGGTGCCGGTGATCACGCAGGAAGTGGGCAGCAATGACGTACTGATGTTCGCATGGATGAACCGCGATGCACTGGCGCGCACTGCCGAACTTGGTCAGGCCGTTTATTGGAGCCGCTCGCGCAAGAAGTTGTGGCACAAGGGCGAAGAGTCCGGGCACTTTCAGCAGGTGCATGAGATCCGCATCGACTGCGATGACGATGTCGTGTTGTTGAAGGTCGAGCAGGTCGGCGGCCTGGCATGCCACACAGGGCGCCATAGCTGTTTCTTCAATAAACTCCTGGATGGCGGCGAGCCGGACTGGGTCGAGGTCGACCCGGTGCTGAAAGATCCGGACCACATCTATAAAAAATAAAATGAGCGATATCCTGCAACGTCTCGCCGAAGTGATTGAAACGCGTAAACCGGCGGCTGGTGGCGATCCGGAAAAATCGTATATCGCGCGCCTGTTCCAGAAGGGCGACGATGCGATCCTGAAAAAGGTCGGCGAAGAAGCGACGGAGTCGGTCATGGCTGCGAAAGACGTTCGCCATGGCGCCGATCCCGCAGCGCTGGTCTATGAGTGCGCTGATTTGTGGTTTCACTCGCTGATCATGCTGGCGCAATTCGATCTGACGCCCCAGCAAGTGCTCAACGAGCTCGCGCGTCGCGAAGGTTTGTCGGGCATCGAGGAAAAGGCGAACCGGAAACTGCAGGCGCGCGAACAAGACGAGCCCGGAGCCTGACCCTTCGCCGATCCGTACAGCAATTGCCCACTGCAGATGGCCTACGTCGCTCTGCCACTCAGGCACCTGCACCAAGGTATTGGCTGCCAACCGCCAATTGGAGACTACATTGGATAACTGCATCTTTTGCAAGATTGCGTCCGGCGCGATCCCGGCAAAAAAAGTCTATGAAGACGATGAGCTGATCGCGTTCCACGACATCAATCCGGCAGCGCCGATGCATCTGTTGCTGGTGCCGCGAGTGCATATCGCGACGCTGGCAGATTGTGATGACAGTCATCAGGCATTGTTGGGTAGAATGCTGCTGCTCGCGCCCAAGCTGGCACGGGAACACGGTGGGGGATATCAAAATAATGCCGACGGTCCTGCCGGCGGCTTCAAGACCCTCTTCAACACCGGTCCTGATGGCGGTCAAGAGGTGTACCATCTGCATTTGCATGTCATGGGCGGACCTCGCCCGTGGCGCGGCCAGCGCTGATACGGCGCTTAATGAGACATAAGGACCTTCGGGTTCTGCAAGGAGAAGACAATGGGTTCGTTCAGTATTTGGCACTGGGTCATCGTGCTGGTGATCATCATGCTGGTGTTCGGCACGAAAAAGCTTGGCAACATCGGCTCTGATTTGGGCAAGGCCGTCAAAGGCTTCAAAGATGGCGTCAAGGGCGGCGAAGAATCGTCTGCACCGGCACAGCAAGTGGCCGACAAGTCGACGATCGACGTCGAAGCCAAAGAAAAGTCCAAGAGCTGATTTCACTCTCGCTGGCCGCGGGCGTGACAATCTGCCGGCCCGCTGCATCCTCTTTATCCCTCCCCTGACATGATTGACCTTGGTCTTTCCAAACTCGCGCTGATCGGTGCGGTCGCGCTGGTCGTGATCGGCCCGGAGAAGCTGCCGACGGTCGCTCGCATGGCGGGAACCTTGTTTGGCCGTGCACAGCGTTACATCAACAACGTGAAGGCCGAAGTCAACCGCGAGATGCAAATGGACGAGCTGCGCAGCATGCACTCGAACATTGTCGATGCGGCGAGCAAGTTGAACAAGACCGTTACCGAGCAGGTCGCCGAGGTCGGCAAGGAAGTGGAAGAGGCCGGTAAGGAGTTCAGCGACTCATTGGCGGATGCGAACAGCGCGTTCGAGGGCGGTCATGATTACCGCCGCGTGCCGTCTCTCTGGGAGATGGATGCGAAGCGCCGAGACTTTCGCAAGAAAAAATTGTCCCACACCAGTGGCCTGCCAGTCTGGTACAAGCGCCAGAGCGGTCGCAAGACCCGCGTGATGTCGGGGGCCGCACGCGTTGCGCGGTATCGCCCCAACGCTGGCAAGGCCGTGAAGTTCTTCAACTGACTCCCCCATGTCCGACGACAAGCCGTCCGGTATCCAGGAAAATTTCATTTCGCACCTGATCGAGTTGCGCACGCGTCTTGTGCGCGCGTCGGCAGTCGTGCTGGCGGTATTCGTAGTGCTGTTCGCGATCTGGCCCGGTGCTGCAGCCATTTACGATTTCATGGCGCAGCCGATGCTGCATGCGCTGCCCGCCGGTTCGAAGATGATTGCCACGGGGGTGATCACGCCATTTATGGTGCCGATGAAAGTCACGATGGCGGTCTCGCTGATCGTGTCGTTGCCATGGGTGCTCTACCAGGCATGGGCATTCGTCGCACCCGGGCTATACACCCATGAGAAGCGTTTGGTGGCGCCGCTGATTATTTCGTCGACCCTGCTCTTCGTTGTGGGCGTGGCGTTCTGCTATTTCCTTGTTTTTGGTACGGTTTTTAAATTTATCAGTGATTTCGCGCCGAAATCGATCGCGGTCGCTCCGGACATTGAAAACTATCTCGACTTCGTACTGATGATGTGCCTGGCCTTTGGGCTGACGTTCGAAGTTCCGATCGTTGTGATCGTGCTGGTGCGGCTGGGGATCGTCACGGTCGAGAAACTCAAGGCCATCCGCCCGTATGTGGTCGTCGGCGCGTTTGTGATCGCTGCGGTGGTGACCCCGCCGGATATCATGAGCCAGCTGTTCCTCGCAGTGCCATTGTGCTTGCTCTATGAGGTGGGCTTGTTGCTGGCACCGCTGTTCGTGAAGGCGACGCAGGCGCCGGAAAAGACGACAGAGTCGCTGTAAGCTGCGCGGTTGCCAGGTATCGTCAGAGCGTCGGCCCGGCGTCGCGCAACCACTTCACGAGTGGCTGGCCTGCCCAGAAATCATTGAGCAAGTGGGCGCGCAGCTTGTCGGAGGCCAGCCGATTTGCATTCACCTCTCGCCATACCAAAAAGCTTTTCAGCTTGATTTGCTCGATGTGCGGCGATTCCGCGTCGAAGCCTTTGGGCGGACGTACCAGACTGTCTTCCGGGCTAAGGCCCCCGAAGCAGTCGTTCAGACCCTTATCTCTGAGCACCCTGGCGAATCCGGCCGCATCATTCACGATGTGTTCGCGGATGGCGCGCAGTCTATCTGCCGGCGGCAAGTACTCGCCGCAGGCAGTCAGTAGCTTGCCGTCTGCATTGACTTGAAAGTAGTAAGCCGGCCCGCCGCCCTGGCTCGGCTTCTTCAGGCCGCTGGCCGTCAGAGATGCCGAGAAGGTGGTTTTATAAGGATCGCGATTGCGTGCAAAGCGGAGATCGCGATTGATACGGAACAGCGCACGTTTCGGATTGCAGGCCGCAATGGCAGGATCAAATTTGGCGATATCGCCGATCAGTGCGGTCACGAGTTCGAGAAACTCGGCGCGCAGGATGTCATAGCGCGGCTTGTTCATCACGAACCACGCGCGATTGTTGTTCTCACTAAGTTCGAGGAGGAAGCGGGTCAGTTCGCGCAGATGCACCTGATTACTCCGTATCCTGCAGCGGCATCTGCTTCATACGCGGACGGCGGCCAACGACGACATTGATCCGGGTTTCCTGGGACTTGCGCAGCAAGACGAGATCCACCTGTTGGCCCGGCGTCAGTTGTGCCACCAGGTTCAGCATGGCGACGGTGTCGGTCACCGGGTTTCCACCGACGGCAAGCAAGATATCACCGGGTTTGACGCCGGCCTTGTCGGCCGGCCCGCCTTTCAGGACGCCGGCGATGATGGTGCCCGAGCTTTTCTGAAGCCCAAAGCTTTCCGCCAGCTCCGGGGTAATGTCCTGCGGCTCGACGCCGATCCAACCTCGCACGACCTGGCCATTGCGGATGATGGCCTCCATCACGGTCTTCACTGTACTGACGGGGATGGCGAAGCCGATGCCAAGCGATCCACCGCTGCGCGAGTAGATGGCGGTGTTGATTCCCAGCAGATGTCCTTCGATGTCGACCAGCGCGCCGCCCGAATTTCCGGGATTGATTGCGGCGTCTGTCTGGATGAAATTTTCAAACGTGTTGATGCCAAGGTGATTGCGGCCGAGTGCCGAGACTATGCCCATCGTGACGGTTTGACCGACACCGAACGGGTTGCCGATCGCCAGCACCACATCTCCCACCTTAGCGCCGTCGAGCTTGGCCAGGGTGATGGACGGAAGATTTTTCAGATTGACCTTGACGACAGCGAGATCTGTTTCAGGGTCGCTGCCCACAACCTTGGCGGACACTTTGCGGCCGTCGGCGAGTGCTACCTCAATCTCGTCGGCGGATTCAATCACATGATTGTTGGTGAGAATGTAGCCGTCTGCGCTGACGATGACGCCAGAACCAAGACTGAATTGCCGTTCATCTTGCGTGCCGAAATTGTCACCGAAGAAGCGACGGAACAAGGGATCGTCGCTGAACGGATGGGGCTGCTGTTTGGCGGCCTTGGTCGTGAAGATGTTCACCACGGCGGGCATCGCGCGCTGAGAAGCGGCCCGATACGAACTTTGCCCCGGCGGGAGATTCCCGTCGACTTCACGTACAGGTACCGTGGTCGATTGCAGCGCGATGCCGGCCGGCGGGCGAGCAAGCCACTCCGGTTTCAGGGTCGCTACAATGAACCACAATGCAAGCGCAACGGTGACGGTTTGCGCAAACAATAACCACAGACGACGCATGACGGGACAGAGCAATGAGCGAAAGAGCTGGAAATGGTGTGCCGCGCGATGCTATCGAAAAACATCTCGCCGATACGTTGGATATTAACCGTTTTCGGGATTACTGCCCAAACGGCTTGCAAGTAGAGGGACGATATTATGTGCAGCATGTGGTCACGGGCGTGACCGCGAACCTCGCACTACTTGAAGCTGCTGCTGCCTTGAAGGCAGACATGGTGCTGGTACATCATGGCTATTTCTGGAGGGGGGAAGATCCGCGAGTCATCGGTATCCGGCAGCGGCGGCTAAGGGTGCTGCTGCAGAACGACATGAATCTGTTTGCCTACCATCTGCCGCTCGATGCGCACCCCGAATTGGGGAACAATGCCGGGCTGGCACAGCGGCTTGGTTTTGAGCCTGATGGCCGATTTGGTGAACAGGATCTCGGCTGGCTTGGGCGGTCGACTGCGGCCACGGTCGGGCAACTTGCTGATCATGTCGCCCAGGCGATAGGCAGGCCGCCAATGCTCATTGGTGAACGTGATCGCCCGATCGGGCGGATCGCGTGGTGTACCGGTGCCGCGCAGAACGCAATGGAGGCCGCGATTGCCGCGGGAGCGACGGCTTACCTGAGCGGCGAGATCTCGGAGCAGACCGTGCATCTGGCGCGTGAATCAGGCGTCGCGTACCTCGCGTGCGGACATCATGCGACAGAACGCTTCGGCGTACAGGCGCTTGGCGAGTATCTCGCGCGCCGCTTCGACATTGCCCATACTTTTGTCGACATTGATAATCCGGTCTGAAGGCGCGAGCGATCTTCAGGCAATGCGTTCTATATCGTTCCAGAAAAGCGAGTGGCGCGTTCGCCGGGAGAGCGGACGTTATGCAGGGCGGAACTTAGCCGAGTGAATCTGTACCGACTTCTCGTTTGTTTTTCGGATCAGGTTCGCTGTCATGCTATCGCTCAGGTCGTCTCCTGCTTGCAGGGTCATGGTCGTCGAGGACGACATTGTTACTCGCCGTTTGCTCTGCAATGCGATCGAGCTCGAGCCATCGCTCCAACTGAGCGCCGCGTTTGGCAATGTGCTCGATGCGCAGAATTACCTCGCGAGTTCGTCGATCGATTTGCTCCTGACGGACCTTGGCTTGCCCGACGGATCAGGCCTGGCCGTCATTCGCAGCTGCCATCAACTCTTTCCGCTCGCCGACATCATGGTCATCACATTATTCAGCGATGAGGACCAAATTCTTGCGTGCATCGAGGCGGGGGCATCCGGTTACGTGTTGAAGGAGTCCGGCCACGTCAATATTGTCCGCGCGATTCTTGAGCTGCGCTCCGGTGGTTCGCCGATCAGTCCGGTGATCGCGAGGAAGGTGCTCGCGCGCATGCGCCGTTACGCTGCGGTTGCGAATGCAGCGCAGGCTGCGGAAGATGCGATGCTCACGCGCCGGGAGTCCGCAATCCTCGAACTAATTTCGCGTGGAGGTAAGTACGCGAAAGTGGCTGAGGCGCTAGGGCTGTCAGTCGGCACTGTGCAGACGCATGTCAAACATATCTACGCCAAGCTGTCAGTGCACTCACGAACCGAGGCGATCATTGAGGCGCAGCGACGCGGCTTGATTCCTTCCGAGCTTCTGACCGATTTTGTGCGCAGGCCCTGCTGATGCAGGTCGACCAAGGCCGGTACATCGCTGACACGGCCTTGGCATATCAATAAGACAAATTTTTCTGCTGTGCTAATTGTCTACGTCGGTCGTTGATCGGAAGTGCGTACCCAATGCTCTTTCGCCGCGCGCTGCCTGCTTACTATTCAGAGACGCCTCCGATATAATGTAGGGTTGCAGGAAGTTCCAAAAAAATTGCACTTTATTGATTGGGGTTGTCATGAGTGACGAAAATCAGGTCGACTCGGGTCGACGCGGCCTATTGGTTGCGACCTGTGCGGCAGGTGGGGTGGCGGGGCTGGCTGCGGCTGGTGCCTTTGTGTCAACTTTTGAGCCTTCCGAACGCGCAAAAGCCGCCGGTGCTCCGGTCGAGATCGATATTGGCGACCTCAAGCCGGGCGAAATGAAGACCGTGGAATGGCGCGGCAAGCCGGTTTGGGTCATTAAGCGGACGCCGGAAATGGTCGGTTCGCTGAAGAAAACCGACGACAAGGTTGCCGATCCGAAATCGGAGCGTAATCCGAATGAGCTGACGCCCGAATATGCGCGCAATGAATATCGGTCAATCAAGCCGGAAATTCTGGTCGCTGTCGGGATTTGCTCGCATCTTGGGTGTTCGCCGACGACCAAATTCCAGACTGGCGCGCAGCCTTCGCTGCCGGATGATTGGCAGGGCGGCTTCCTGTGTCCGTGCCATGGCTCGACTTTCGACTTGGCTGGCCGTGTGTTCAAGAACGTCCCGGCGCCGGATAATCTTCAGGTACCGCGCCATATGTACGTTAGCGATACCCGCATCGTGATCGGAAAAGACGAGAAAGGCGAGGCTTGACCATGGCATTCGTTGAGAAAAAACTGCCGGCCGATGCGCCGGCCGCCCAAAAGGCGCTTGCATGGGTCGATTCCCGTTTCCCGCTGACGAAGCTCTGGAATGACCAGTGGGGCAAATATTACGCGCCGAAGAACTTTAACCTGTTGTACCTGTTTGGTTCGCTGGCTGCTTTGGTGCTGGTGATTCAGATCGTCACGGGTATTTTCCTGGTGATGAACTACAAGCCGGATGCGAATCTCGCTTTTGCGTCGGTCGAGTACATCATGCGCGAGGTGCCGTGGGGCTGGTTGGTGCGCTACATGCACTCCACGGGCGCCTCGGCGTTCTTCATCGTCGTCTATCTGCACATGCTGCGCGGGCTGCTGTACGGCTCGTACAGAAAGCCGCGTGAACTGATCTGGCTGTTTGGCGTTGGCATCTTCCTGTGCCTGATGGCCGAAGCCTTCTTCGGTTACCTGCTGCCTTGGGGTCAGATGTCATATTGGGGTGCGCAGGTGATCGTTAACCTGTTCGGAGCTATCCCGTTCATCGGTCCGGATCTGTCGCTGTGGATCCGTGGCGACTATGTGGTGTCCGACGCGACGCTGAACCGCTTCTTTGCGTTCCACGTGATTGCCATTCCGCTGGTGCTGCTCGGCCTCGTTGTTGCGCACCTGATCGCGCTGCATGAAGTGGGCTCGAACAACCCTGATGGCATCGAAGTCAAGGAAAACCTCGGTCCGGACGGCCACGGTGTCGATACGATCCCGTCGCATCCCTATTACTCGACCAAGGATATCTTCGGCGTTGCCTGCTTCCTGTTTATCTTCAGCGCAGTGATTTTCTTTGCGCCGGAGTTCGGTGGCTACTTCCTGGAGTACAACAATTTTATTCCGGCTGACCCGCTGAAGACTCCGCCGCACATTGCGCCGGTCTGGTACTTCACACCGTTCTACTCGATCTTGCGTGCGACAACGTCGCAATTTATGTACGCACTCATCGTTGGCGTGCTGGCTTACGGCGCACTGATTGCACTGAAGACGAAGCTTCCGGGCAAAGTGAAGCAGGCTGTCATGGCTGCAGCGGTTGTCGTCGCTGTGCTGATGGTGGTGTTCGATGCGAAGTTCTGGGGTGTGGTGCTGATGGGCGTCTCGGTGATGATCCTCGCGGCGCTGCCGTGGATCGACCATTCGCCTGTGAAGTCGATCCGTTATCGTCCTGACTGGCACAAGTGGGTATATGTGGTGTTCGGCATCACGTTCCTGATCCTGGGCTACTTGGGTGTGCAAGCTCCGACCGCTGGCCGCACGTTGGTTGCGCAGATCTGCACCTTCATCTATTTCGGCTTCTTCCTGCTGATGCCGTGGTGGAGCACGATGGGCACCTTCAAGCCTGTCCCGACCCGCGTGAATTTCAAGCCGCATTGAGCCGCAAAGGAATATAAAAATGAAACTCCTGAAAAAACTGCTGGCGGCTCTGGCACTGATTCCGGTGCTCGCCCTGGCTTCCGAAGGCGGCTTCCCGCTTGATCGCGCGCCGGATCGCAGCTCCGATCTGTCTGCTTTGCAGAATGGCGCACGGTTGTTCGTCAACTATTGCCTGAATTGCCATTCCGCCTCGCTGGTTCGCTACAATCGTTTGCGCGATATCGGCCTCTCCGAAGATCAGATCCGCGAGAATCTGCTGTTCACGGGAGGTAAGGTGGGCGACCTGATGAAGGTTGCTATGCCGGAAAAGGATGCGAAGGCGTGGTTTGGCGGTGTGCCGCCGGATCTGTCGGTGATCATTCGCGCCAAGGCATCGGGCGAGGGTTCCGGAGCAGACTACGTGTACACCTATCTGCGTACCTACCATCAAGATGCAACCCGCCCGACCGGCTGGAATAACCTCGCCTTCCCGGGCGTGGGTATGCCCAACGTCCTGTGGGAGCTGCAAGGTGTGCGCAAAGCCAAGTTTGTTGAGGAAAAAGATCCGCACGATGAAGGCAAAACGGTGCACAAGTTTGCCGGTTTTGAGCAGGTCACGCCGGGCAAGCTGAGCGCTCAGGAATTTGACTCACAAGTCGCTGACCTGGTGGCGTTCATGGGCTGGATGGCTGAGCCTGTCAAGGCAAAACGCGAGGCGCTGGGTGTCTGGGTTTTGCTGTTCCTGGCTTTGCTGGTGCTCCTGACCTGGCGTTTGAACGCTTCGTTCTGGAAAGAAGTGAAATAAGTAGCGCTGTTTGATGACCGGCCAGCGGACCCACGGGTCTTGAATGCTGGCAGTCCGTACAGCTATCGTATGCGGGGTGAGGCGGACGTCGTCTCACCCTCTTTGTTTCAAGGGACTGCAACCATGATGGTTCTCTACTCGGGCACAACTTGCCCGTTCTCACAACGCTGCCGACTGGTCCTGTTTGAAAAGGGCATGGATTTTGAGATCCGTGACGTGGACCTGTTCAACAAGCCCGAGGACATCTCTACGATGAATCCTTATGGTCAGGTGCCGATCCTGGTCGAGCGCGAATTGGTGCTGTATGAATCGAACATCATCAATGAGTACATCGACGAGCGTTTTCCGCATCCCCAGCTAATGCCCGCAGATCCGCTGATGCGCGCGCGCGCACGGCTGATGTTGTTCAATTTCGAAAAGGAATTGTTCGTTCATGTCCACACGCTCGAAAATGAAAAGTCGCGTGCTGCCGAGAAGGCCCATGAAAAGGCGCGGATCGAAATACGGGATCGCCTGACGCAACTGGCTCCGTTGTTCCTCAAGAACAAATACATGCTGGGTGACGAGTTCTCGATGCTTGACGTTGCCATTGCCCCCTTGCTCTGGCGCCTTGACCACTATGGTATTGAGCTCTCGAAGACGGCTGCACCGCTGATGAAGTATGCTGAAAGGATCTTCTCGCGCCCGGCCTATATCGAGGCACTGACCCCGTCTGAAAAGGTGATGCGTCGTTGATTGCGGCCGGCCTGATCACATGAGCGACATTTCCACAAAGCCCTATTTGCTACGCGCACTGTACGAGTGGTGCACCGATAATGGTTTTACGCCTTATATCGTTGTGTCCGTGGATGCGCGCACGCGTGTGCCTATGGAGTTCGTGAAAGATGGGGAGATCGTTTTGAATATCAGCTTTGAGGCCACGGGTAACTTGAAGATGGACAACGAGTTCATCACATTTAAGGCTCGTTTCGGTGGCGTGGCACGCGAACTCGAGATCCCTGTCGATAATGTCAGCGCAATTTACGCGCGGGAAAATGGGCAGGGAATGGCATTTGAAGTTGTTCGTCACGATGCCGATATTCAGGGCGCTGAAAGTGATGAGGCGGCACGCGAGACTGACAAAGGTCCGTTTCTGGCTCCGGTACCTTCAGGTGTCGATGCCCATGTCGGCGAAGGGCAACGGCCTGACCAAGGCGACGATCCTGACAGGCCCAAGCCAGGTGGCAGGCCGCGCCTGACACGGATCAAATAACGTATAATCGCGCCTCGTTGCCGGCTTAGCTCATCAGGTAGAGCACTTGATTTGTAATCATGGGGTGGCGGGTTCGAGTCCTGCAGCCGGCACCAGTATTTTGAAGGGTTAGCGTCTAAGTGGGCGCTAACCTTTTTTCATTTCTGGCCTCGCAGAAATTTTCTGTACTCAACCTGTACCCCAAAACAGTCGAAAGGCATCATATGTTTTGTCGCATTGCTTTGACGCAAGGTGACTGGAGCGTAGTGTAATCCGATGCCCCCACAGATGGAGGCAAATAAAAACCCCTTCTAGAGGGGGTGAAATGTTGATGCATTAAATAAAAGCGGCTCCTGTGTGCCACTAAGAAAAATGGGTCTTAGGTCACTACTTCCAATTCGCCTGGGTTTTTTTCCTCGGAATGCCAGCCTTTCTTGGAACCTTTCATCACCAAGTGAAGAGCGCGTTCTGTATCGTTCATTGCGTGAATGATGTTCTTCACTTTTTCATTTCCGTCGGAATGGGCCGCGTAAATAACCCGAATAAGAGTGTCTGCAAATTTGGGCACTTTCCCACTCTTTTCCCATATTGCAACAGCCTGTTCCGAACGCCCGAGCGCCTTTCCAAGAGATGCTTGGGACATAAGCATAGCTGAGCGAATGTAGCGGAATTCAGTCCCAGTAAGCTTACCCTTCTTTCGAATGAAAGCTGTGCAAATGGCTTTTGTAAGGCCGGCAACGTCTTGAATTGAAACCGATACGCCGTATGGTGTTTCCTTAACTTTGTACCCGTTTTCTAGCCAAACGTTTTTGAGATTTCCGTCAGTAAATTTATACATGGTTAGCCTCCGATAACGAAAGCTGTAACAACAAGACAGCTAGTTGAATTTATATTCTCTAAAGCAACCACAATGGCAATGTGAACTCCGGCCACAAAACGCTCTAAAGTACATTTTGTGTGAGCTGTTTTTATATCAGGTTCAGGTTCACTGTTTATGTTGCCTTTTCGAAGCACCTCAAGCGCAATCAACCGCGTGATTTTTCGCTGCCTCATGCGGGCTTCGGCATGTGTCGAAAAGAAAACATTCTCCTCGTCCTTGGCAATCTGTCTAACGAGCTTTTCCCAGTCGCGCTTGGAAGAAGGCATGAATCGTACTATAAAAATTATAGGTCTTGGTGGCATTCTCGCCGCAGAATTGAGCTACGTCGAGACAAATTTTATTGTTCTTACAGTTAAGGCAAGAGTCCAGAGCCAGACAAATTTGTTGCTTGTGGAACAGTGTTGAAAGCGAACTCTAACAGTCATCTGAAGCGCGGGGCCAAACTGCGCACACATACAGTCGCTGTATGGTTCGCATCGCCGATTGGCGGCGTGAATATAACGAAGCACGGCCCCACAGCTCGCTTAATTACCAGACGCCGAACCACCACGCGCATGAATAACTTAAAAATTCGCCCTTCGCAACAGAGCAAGCCCGGCCTCAATTTTCAGCAATCAGAGTTCAGGGGTAGGGGTATCAATCACTTCGCCATCTGAGGGCCGCGCAGGAAGCCTGATAAGCCCACCTGAGGGCTAACAGACTTGCCCGCAGCCATTCGCGCCTTCGGAGTTAGCCCTAGTTCCGTCATCAATGAAGCAATGCGAACAAGCGTTTTCTCGCGCAGGGCAGCGGCAGGATTCACGCCAATGGTTTGCCCGGCGTTTTGCTCGATAAGCAGGTTGTCCGCTGAAATGCGCCGGATGCAATCGACAAGGGTCTGCATTTGGTCTGCCAGCATCCCAACTAAGTGCCGGTCATATTGGCAGGATGCGCCGTAGACCTGGAAAAGGAATTCCCCTGTCTCCCTGATGAATTCGGCTTTATCGAATGCTTCAGGGGCTGCCAGCCATTCGGCATAGGGCATTGCCTCTTTTGGTGCTGACGGTTTTGCATCGCTCGGTACAAGCCTCAATTCTGTATCCATATCTGCCCCTAATCAAAACCGCACATTCACCTTGAGATGCCGTATAACGTCGCGGCATCCCCTCGCAACAAACGCAACGCCACCAGCCGCCTTTATGCGCTCTAGGAAATAAGCCTGCTCCGTCCTTAGCCTTCCATCTGGCGCTTTAACTTCGCAGCCAAGCAAGCGGCCATCCTTCATCTGCCCCAAAACGTCAGGGCAACCAGGCCAGCCGAACCGCACAAAGCGCCCATCAATAACCGTAGCGCCGGTATTCATTCGCTCGGCCCAGGCAACGGCAGGATGCGCCCTTAGTGCCAGCAAAACCTCATGCAATGCCGCAGCTTCGGGACGGTCATTCTTACGCGCCAGCGTGAGGTCATCGCCTAGCAGGTCGGGCATGGGAATCTGTCAGAATTTCCCGAAAAGTCCCGTTTTCCACCGTTTCGGGAATGTTCGGGAGGTCCAATTGTCCCGAACTGTCCCGCCCCCCCTATAAGAGGGGGCAAGTTCGGGAAGGACTTCGGGAACGGTTTACAGTCAGTCCGCACGCCATAGCCACTCCCCCTGGAGCGCATAAATTCCGCGTCCAATAAGTCCTGTCAGCGCATCTCTCGCACGTTCATGCTTTCTCTTTGGCTCCACGGTCAGACTGTCAGCAACAATACGAACGGCCTCCTCTAGCTCAATGCAGGGGCGACCGGGAATAGCGCCAGGCTTATTGAAATGCTTTGAGTCCTTCAGCGGTCCAGCAAGCGCATTCATAGCGATTAGCTGATTGCCGCCTCGTGGCAACGAAACGCGCTTGATAGTCTCTCGTGAGGTATCAGGCAAAACTACGCAGGAAGTAATTTCCTCGCCTTCATCATCAAAACCAAGCGGCACAACGTCCAGCCGAAAAGCGTAAGCAGTGCCGCTTTCATCGTCCTTGCTCTTGGCAATGCTCCACTCTCGGCGGCTCTCGGTTTTGTTTACCTCGATAGCTGCGTCAAGCGCGGCAAAAAGTGATGAATGTCCCCGCAGTCCTTTGGTCGCATCTTTGCCGGTATGGTGGACGAGCAAAACCAAGCCACCGATTAGGCTCTGCAAACGCTTTGCGGATGCAATGAGATTTCCCATATCGACGCTGGAGTTTTCGTCTGCTCCTGGTGCGCTACGGTTTAACGTATCAATAATGACCATGCCTCCCGAACCCCCAGCCGCGCTTATGTTTTTCCCGAGTTCATCAACGTCGGAATTTATTAGCAGGTCGAAGGGCTGAGTGATGAAGCCAAGGCCATCAGGAATGGACTTCTTGTGAAACTGGCTCCACGCGGCCAAGCGCTTAGATAAGCCTGCATCACCCTCCAGCGCACAATACGTCACGGCAGCCGGATTAACTCGGCGAGAGAACCATTCATCCGCAGCACCAGCAATAGCGGCTGCCAGGTCCAGAACCAGAAAGCTCTTTCCGCTTCCGCTTGGCCCATAAAGCGCAGCCAGGCCCTCAGCCGGTAATACCCCACGCACCAGCCAACGAAGCGGCGGCGCATTAGCTAGGTCAGCGGCAGATAGCCTCTGAAAACGCATGGGCGGTTTTTTTGTTTGCTTGAGCAGTGCCGCCAAAGCATCGGCCCCATGCTCGAGCGCGTAATCGTTCGCGTCATAGTTATCCGGCTTATCTGAGGGAAGCTCTATCCACTGGCAGCTAAGCGCTGCGGCAATTGCAGCGGCTTGGGCCTCTTTGCCACGGTCTGGAACTAAAACCAGCGAAGCGGACGGGTATCGCTCACGCAGCGCAGCGGCCACTGTTCGCATTCGGCCAGCACCAAAACAAACCGCAGCAGCGTAGCCAGTAGCAGCATGAATGGCCCACGCCTGGCCGATACCCTCGGTGACGTAAACGCAGTCGCTAATTTCGCCAACGGTGTGCATCCCGTCGCCAAAACTACAGCCGGGGAGATTCAATTTGTCGCCCTTATGTGGTGGCACGAATTGAAGTGTTTGAAGATTGCCGCTTAGGTCCCTGCAAGGCACCGCAAGCCAGCCGCGCACATCTTCTCCGCGAATCACTAGCGGCGGTGCGGACTGCGGATAGACTCGCAATTCATTAGGCAAACCGCGCTTGCGCCGGATGTATTCATGGTCGCTTGTAGCGGGTTCGCATAGCTCCCATGCCTGTTCTGCTTTGCTTCTGTCAGCGGCTTTAATCGACGTTACGGGCGCTTTTCTGGGAGCAGGAATAGGCGCTATGACCGGCGCTCCATTTGCCGCCCTCGAACGCTTTGCCGGGTCCTGCCAGCCTGCGGCGAAGGCCATCGCAAAGAGGGTGTTAGCCCTTACTGGCCCGTCCTCAGAAAGCGAAATCCAAACCGATAGGCAATCTCGCTCGCCAGCATAGTTGCCAGCCTCTTGGCTCCAGGCGTTGAAATCATCGAATGTCAGCCCAGCAGCTTTTGCGGCCATTCCAACCCGCACCCATTGCTCACGAGGGCATCCGGCATCAATCGCTAGGAGAGCGCTTCGAGCGCGTTCTAGTTCGTTCATGCGTCCCCCAGTACGCGGCGCACCCATTTCGGCAAACAATATTCCGCAATTGCTCGGCGGCGGTCATCGGCTTTAGCGCGAGTGGACACAACCGGCCAACCCAATTTTTTAAGCTCGCGGATTTCGGCAGCGAGTCGCCACGAAATATCTAACCTTTGGGACTGACGCAGGCGCTCGCCTCGCAGGAGGGCTGCTAACGTAATTCCGGCATTGGTCCTCGGATTAGGAAAGGCTGCGGTAAACTGGCGCTCGAACAGTTCAAGCTGCTCAAGGTCCTCATCCCCCGCCCCGGTCTGGTCATCGTGCGCGGGGGAATTCATTTTGTGCCTCCGCTGAGCAACTTTAGAAGGTCACAAACACGCCAAGCTAAGCGGCCATTTATTTTGATGGGCTGAATTGGGCCGTTTTGATGGCACGCCCATTTCCGCAATGTTTGCGGTGCCCGATTGATTGCTGGGGCAGCTTCTTTTGTGGGGAGTACATCACGGCCATTGGCGATTAAAGCCAATTGAGGAAAATTCTCCGAAACCATCTTTCCTCCTAAGGAAGGAATGCACCTCGGCGGGCTTGCCTGTGTCGGTGCGTTGACGGCTCGAATTTTTATGTCTGGCGGTTCCCGTGTTTTCAATCCGGGAAAATAGGAATCTCCCGGGAATCTCCCGGGAATAAATCAGGGAATCAACTTTTCATTTCGCAATTCAATAAGGCGATTTTGTACGGTCTTTAACGTCACTTTTTTTTCGTCTGGCTCTTTGTTTAAGAATCTAAACACCTCCCATCCATCTGGAGACGGACCATGCAATAGTGATATTTGCTCCCAATTCTCTAAAATTCGGCGGCGAGTACCTCTTTCTCGCTGAATATCGACGTCGATTCGATTTTCAATCGAAGGATTGCAATCATCTGCTTCCGTCTCGTGGTGCTTGAGTTTCAATAACCTGCTCGGCTGCTTTGCATCCGCTGAATTCTCGGGGGGCGAAACTTTTTCTTCCTTCACAAAAGTCTCTGAAAGCTTCACAAGCTCTGGCGGTAGGTCTGCCAACTTCATTCCATGAACTGCCCAATTAGCAAATTCAGCCAATTCAATTTTTGAGCGTTTTAAATCAGCAGATTCTTCAAAAGATGGGAAAAATTTCTGATTTTTAAGATTTTTCGCAAGGAGACGACTTCTTTTATTAGCCTCTTTAAAAAAATTTCTTTCTTCTTCAGAAAAAAATCCCATGCGGGAATCAACGTCAGTTGGACAAACATTGAACGATAAAAGTACGGCTTCAGCCGCTTCTACTTCCGAAAGCAAAAGCCAAAAATTCCAATCTGGCTTGTCGAATTCCATGCGCGCTCCTTCATGTGCGCCCTTCAATTATTGGGACGCTGAGCAGGCGGGCGAAGGTTTCCCGCTTTTCGTCTGGCCGGACTAGCTCAGCGTTGAAACAGCAAAATGATTTATGCCCCTGCGCTGGAGCGCTTATCCATTTCGCGAAGGCGATAGTTCGCAGCGCCTGCAACCTCCATTAGAGATTGAACGGTATCCATTTGCTCACTGCAAAAGAAAAAGGCAACCGTCTCGTCTCCCCCAGATGATATTTTGTTGCCGCCCAACGCTAGGGATTGCAAAACACTTTTAAGGTTGCCAAGCGCAAGCATCGCCATTTCATCAGCATCGGCCATCCAAGCCAATTCATCTGGCGAGAGGTGGTTTGCGGCTTTCTCCCATAGCAGCCGCATAACCGCTGCGGAATCTGGTGGTCCGTTAACCTCCCTAAAGCTCGGGCGGTCTGATTCGGGTTGAGTGAATGCTAAACTTTTCTTAGCCATGATGAATCTCTCCTTCGTTCGTCGTGGTTAGGCCTGCTTGGGTGTCGTAACCACCCTTGCTGGCCGCTTATGCCTGAAACCTTCAGGCGGCGGGTACTGCGCGAAGTCCAGGTTTTGCTTGCTCTGGGTCGAATGAAATTCCAGCCTGTTCAAGAACCCACGCTTCGATTTTGTCGTGCCACATACGCAGCAAGTCCAGCGGTCGGCGGCGATAGTGTTTTTCTGCAAGTGCGCTGGCGCTGTGCCCCATGATTTGGGCAACAACCCCAGCGGGGCATTCAACCCATTCGCAAAGCGTCCCGAAAGACCGGCGTAGACCATGCAGCGATATATGCGGAAGCCCAGCGGCCTTCAGTGCATCAGTGTGGGCAAACCGTGGTTCTGTAATCTTCCCGTCCTTTGCGGCAGGGCTGCTAAACACCCACTCGTTGCGCCGTGGAAGGGATTGGAGCAGATGAGCGAGGTAGGGCGGCATCGGAATAGTGCGAGTCCCCTCGGTTTTGTCTCGCAGGGTCATGCTTCGCCATTTGAAATCCACATCAGACCATTGCAGGGCGCTCAGTTCGCGCCGACGTGCGCCAGTCAGCAAAAGTCCCTGGAGGTAGGCGCTGATAACTGGATTTCCGATTCTGCGAACGTGTTCGAACCAGAGCACTAGCTGTTCACGTTGTAGACTATCGCCATCCTTCGTTTCTGATTTCGGAACCGTGTCGCGTACCTTGCGCGCAGTAAATGCGTCAGCGGGAATCAGACCGGAATATCTAGGGTGGTCGGCGGCCCAACCCGCAAACGCTCGTAGTAAACGAAATGACAGCGCGGCAGCCGTGGGGCGGGTTTTGGTTTCTTCATTCAGCCATGCTGCAATACGGTCGCTCGTGAGTTCCGTTAAGCACAAAGGCATCAGGGCGGCAAGTGGTCGGGCTTTGGTAATCCCCGCACCTTTTTTCATTTGTTCACCGCCTGGTGCGGATAGTTCGATATGCGCCAGCAGGTGTGCAGCACTCCATCCGATATCGCCCGTCCGTTTGTTCCGCTTTGTTTTTCCGTACTCTATATATAGAGGCCACGCGTCAGCCAAAACCACGGAGGCGCGGCGCTCTGCTTCCTCGGCTGCGGCAGCTTCGGCTGCTTTGGCCTCTCGCTCTGCGTGTTTAGCGGCAAGCGCATCTGCTTTCACTTGGCGCGGGTCCTGCCCACTATCAACCAATGCCATCAAACGACGCGCCTCAGTTCGTGCATCAGGAATGGACCAGTCAGTGATGCGACCAATTGTTATGCGAATAACTTCGCGGTTTAACTTGGCCTGAAAGATGAAGCTCTTGGCCCCTCCGGGCTTCTTGGCGCTGGGTGCAGCGGTTCGTAGTCCCAGGCTGGGGCAAGATGCGTCCCAAAGAAACGATGCGGTTTTACCCGGGTCGCAGGCATGGTCCGCGATGCGGTCTGTAGTGAAATTAATCTTTGCCATTTGATAGCCCCGGAAAGGCCCCCAACGAACCTGTACCCAACCTGTACCCCAAAACGGAGTATATCAATCAACGAGCATCAATCAAGCAAATGATAGGTATCGCTCAGAGCCGTTGATATTGTTAGGCTTTCAGGGATTTCGGGAATTGTGGTCAACGCTGGGAAATGGCTACTTGGCGAGATTTGTAATCATGGGGTGGCGGGTTCGAGTCCTGCAGCCGGCACCAATCGACAAAAAGGCTAGCGCTATCGACGCACTGGCCTTTTTCTTTTTTCGATCGCAAATTATTTCGGAATTTACGCGGT
>JACCDS010235714.1_pt1 | contig 21108 bp, 19 predicted proteins | sample 7446441 | NCBI WGS metagenome assembly JACCDS01 (sample SAMN15323445, study PRJNA562643) | freshwater metagenome | isolation source: river surface water | place: USA:Blue River Watershed | collected 2017-08-17 | reverse complement strand
GGAAATCTTCCTGGCGCAGATCAACCCGCTCGAAAAGACCCTCGTCTTCTGCGCGAACCAGGCCTACAACGCCTTCTCGGCCTTCGAGGACGCGGCGCCGGGGTCGTGCCTACGGATCAAGCCAGAGGAAATCCGCAAGACCGGCAAACCGCCCAAAAACGGCAGCCTGTTTTTCACGATTTTCCAGACCTTCATGAGCGGCACGGGGGACGACGGCGGTCCCGCGCCGTATTTCGGCGATTATCCGCCCGACTTCTTCGATTGCATCATCATCGACGAGTGCCACCGCGGCGGGGCGGCCAACGAAAGCACTTGGCGCGGCATCCTCGACTACTTCGCGCCCGCCGTGCAGCTCGGTCTGACGGCCACGCCAAAGCGGACGGACAACGCGGATACCTACGCCTATTTCGGCGATCCGGTGTTCGTCTATTCGCTGAAGGAAGGCATCAACGACGGATTTTTGACGCCCTTCCGCGTGAAGCAGATCCAGACGACGATCGACGCATACGTCTACACGCCGGACGACGCGGTGGTGGAGGGCGAGATCGAGGTCGGGCGGGTTTACGAGGAGCCCGACTTCAACCGGAACATCGAAATCCGCGAGCGGGAGAAACAGCGCGTGGAAATCTTCCTGGCGCAGATCAACCCGCTCGAAAAGACCCTCGTCTTCTGCGCGAACCAGGCCCACGCGCTCCTCGTCCGCGACCTGATCAACCAGCTCAAGCGGAGCACGGATCCGAACTATTGCCACCGCGTCACGGCGGACGATGGCGGCATCGGCGAGCAATGGCTGCGGGATTTCCAGGACAACGAGAAGACGATCCCCGTCATGCTGACCACCTCGCAGAAACTTTCGACCGGGGTGGATGCCCGCAACGTGCGCAACATCGTCCTGATGCGTCCCGTCAACTCGATGATCGAGTTCAAGCAGATCATCGGGCGCGGCACCCGGCTCTTCGACGGGAAGGACTACTTCACGATCTACGATTTCGTGAAGGCGCACCTGAATTTCCAGGATCCGGAATGGGACGGTCCGCCGCAGGAACCGGCCGCGCCCGCGGCTCAAGTGGGGCCGATTGATCGCCGGACGCAGCCCCCGGTACCGCCCGTGCCGCCCGAGGACGCGCCGCCCGGAAGGAAGGTGAAAATCAAGCTCGCCGACGGCAAGGAGCGCACCCTCCAGCACATGATGATGACGACCTTCTGGCATCCCGACGGCACGCCGGTGAGCGCGCAGCAGTTCATGGAACTGCTCTTCGGCAAGCTGCCGGAGTTTTTCCAAAGCGAAGACGAATTACGGAAGCTTTGGAGTGCGCCGGACACGCGGGCGAAGCTGTTGGCGGCGCTCGCAGAGAAAGATTTCGGCCCGGCCGCGCTGGCGGAGATGCAGCAGATCATCGGCGCGGAGAACAGCGACCTCTTCGACGTGCTGGCGTACGTGGCCTACGCCATGCCACCGGTCACGCGGCGGGAGCGCGCCGACCACGCGCGCGGGTTCATCCATTCGAACTTTGGTGCCAAGCAGCAGGCGTTTCTCGACTTTGTGCTTTCCCACTACGTCAACGTCGGCGTGGAAGAGCTCGACCCGCAAAAGCTCACGCCCTTGCTCCGCCTGAAGTACGGCGCCATCCAGGACGCCATCGCCGACCTGGGCCGACCGGAGGATATCGGGCCGGCGTTCGCGGGTTTTCAGCGGTATCTCTACGCCGACAAGGTGGCGTAGCGGGAGAAGGCCGGGCCGGCCGGAGGCGCCGGGCGTTGGGTCGCTGCAGAGAAAATGCCGGCGGACAAACGTCTTGCCGGAGCCGCTCTTCGGGTAGTGCGCGAAGCCGCGGGCTTTGGTCGCTCTTGCGTCTCTCCGCGGCCGGCCTTCCGGTAGGCCCGTATGCTTCGCTCCTGCTTGTGCGCGTTCGTGGTTTTTTGCGGAGGCTCCCGGCTGGGCGCGAGGGAAGGCGAATCGGAAACGATTTGGCTGTTCGATGGCTTTTCGCCGGGGTGGCAGGAGAAATGGCGCGAACAAAGACTGTTCACCAAACCCAACCGCTACGAGGTGGTGATCGAAGCCGGGCGGCCGGTCTTGCATGCCGTAAGCCGGGCGGCGAATTCGGGTTTCGTGCGCGAAGTGACGCGGTCCGACCCCGTCGAGGCCCGGTTGCGCTGGCGCTGGAAAGTGCGAACGGCGCTCGCCGCGAACACCCGCGAACGCGAACGGGCGGGAGACGATTACGCCGCGCGGGTGTTCGTCGTTTTCGAGAGCTCGATCAATCCGTTTCGCACGCGGGCGATCAACTACGTGTGGGCCGCCTCGGAAAAGTCGGGCGCCGTGTTCGCCAGTCCCTATGCGAAAAACGTCGCGATCATCGTGCTCCGCTCGGGTGACGCCGAGGCCGGGGCCTGGCAGGCCGAGCAACGCGACGTACTGGCGGACTACCGGGCGTTTTTCGGCGCGCCGCCGACCAAAATTAGTGCCGTGGCGGTCTCGGTCGATACCGACAATACCGGCGGCGCAGCCGAAGCCTGGTTCAGCGATCTTCTGCTGGAAACCAGACTGAAACCCGCGGGGGAAAATCGACCGTAAGCGAGTGGCCGGCCCCGGTTGCGCTCCCGAAGCTGCCCTGCGGCAAAGCCGGAACCGGCCTCGCCCTGCCGGCGGCGCCCAAAGAGTGGTTCAGCCGTTTCGGCCTCGTCTGCACCCGCTGCCGCGCTCCGGTCATCTTGCTGCGGCGCCGGGGTTGCGCCCGAGTCAGTGGCCTGCCACCGCGGCCGATTTCCGCGGCTGGTGAAATCCTCCCCCGCGCCGTTCGGCCACCGGTGCCGCCCTTCAGGGCACTTCGTAGATCTCCACGAGTACGGCCCCGCCCGGCCCGCCGGCCGAGCCTACTTGCGCCGAATATCCGCCGGGAGCGAGGGTCAGCAGCAGCGCGGCGTCGCGCGTACCCGGGACGAGGCCAAATGCCCCGACCGAGCCGAACGCCGGCGCGAGCCCGGCGGCCCAATCGTCGTTCTCCGCCACTTTCACCCGGGCCGCGTCGAAGACCGCCAGCTTGGGATCCGCCAGCACGCCGTCGACGCCGAGCGGGGAGAGCCCCGGCCCGACCGCGCGGATAAGGACCGTCTTCGTGCCCGTACCGGAGAGGGTAAATCCGGCCGTGAGCAAGCCGCCGGCCTCGACCCGGTGCAGCGCGGAGAGATTGACGAGCCGGGCGGACAGCCCGGCGCCGGCATCGTACACTTCGACGATCACATTGCCGGCAGCAACCCCGGATACCTGGACCGATCGACCTCCCTCCGCCGCCTCGACCAGCGCGGCATCGAGACTCTGCGGCGAAGCGAAGGGAAACGCGCCGACGGCGGCACCCGTGGCCGCGAGGGCGGCGGCGCCGGACCAGTTGTCGTTGGCCGCGACCCGATCTTGGCCGCGGAAAAGCGCGAGGCGCGGATCGGCCAAAGGATCGGGCACGCCGAGGGCCGCCAGACTCGGCCCGGCCGCGCGCACAAGGACGGGTTTGGTCCCGCCTTGCAGGGTGAATCCGACGGTGAGCACCTGGGCCGGGGCCAAGGTCGTCAATACCGACAGGTTGCTGAGCCGACTGGTCGCGCCCCCCGGCGGATCGACGACCGTCAGACGGGCGACGTCGCTCGTGAGGGTGTTTTCCGGCCCGGTGACGCGGACCGAATAGTCGCCGGCATCGGTCCGCGCCACGCCGGCGATCGCATACGTCCCGGCCGTCGCGCCGGCGAGCGCGAGGCCGTCTCGAAACCACTGATACGAGATCGTCCCGGGCCCGACCGCCGTCACGGCGAACGCGGCCGGGGCGCCGACGGCGGCCGTGACCGGACTCGGTTGGCCGACGATCGCGAGCGGCGCGATCCCCGGGGGCATGGTCACCGGCGCCGGGGCCGGCGCGCGCACCGAGTCGATGGCCCGTTGCAAGTCGGCGATCGGCGCCTGGGTGCTGCCGTACCCGAGTTGGCTGAAGACCAGTTCCCACGGGCGGTGACTGGCAGAACCGGCGACGCCGTTGATGACGGCGAAAATCGGCTGGCCGCCCGACTGGAAGCGATTGGCCAGCGCCCGGTCGAAATCGTTGAGCACGAGTCCGAGGCGGTAGGCGGTGACGAATTGCTGGGTCTGCGCCTCTTGGCCCGGCTGCAGGTTGACCGAGACATGCAGGACCGGAAGGCCGGCCGCATTGCCGCCGCGGCCGGCATAGTAACGGACGATTCCCGGTTCGATTTGGGCCGCCGCCGCCTGGCAGAAGGGACACCACCAGGCGAACCACTCCAGCAGCACGACCTTGCCGGCAAAATCCGTCAGGCTTACCGGCCGGCCGGTCGCACGATCGGTCAGTGTGAAATTGGCGACGATGTCGCCGACGGCGTAGCGCGTCTGGCCTGTGGCCCGCGGTGCAACCAAGACCGCGGCCAGGAGCAACAGGAGAAAGGAGGGGCGCAGCAGGGAGGACATGGATTCAGAATTGGGCCGACACGGCCGCTTGCCAGGTGAGCCAAGTGCGGTCGCGGTAAAGGTGGCGGAAAAAATCGGTATTGGGATTCGTCGCCGCGTGGTCCGTGCGCAGGCGATTGGCGGACAAGCGCCACGACCAGCGTTCGCCGTCGCGGCGCAAACCGGCGCCCCACGCCCGGGATCGCAGCGCCGGCGAGGCGCTGCTGAAGAGCAGTGCGTTCTCGATCTCGCCCGAATCGCGGTAAAGGCGGCCTTCGACAAACCCGGAGAGTCCGGCGCCCAAGGCGCGTTCCACCGCGAGGCCGCCGAAGCGTGAAACGAAGGCCGGCCGCTCGCGGGCGCCCCCGGCGTGGAAGCGGGCAATCCACTGCTCGCCCAATGCGGCCCGCACTTCGGCCTCGCCGCCGAAGCGGGTCTCGCGGCCGGAAGTATCGGCGGCCCGGACTTCGACCCGCGAACGCACCCGGCGGGAGAGCACGTTCTCGAACGCGAGCGAGACCGAGGCGGTGCCGAGGGTATCCGCGCCGCGGCGGAGTCCGGCAAAATCGATCTCGTAGCCCGGGGCGATCCGATCCCGGGCATAAGCGGCGCCGAGCTGGGCGAAAGCGTTGCCCTTGATGTACTCCCAACGGGTGCCGAACGAGACCTCGCGTCCGGCCGGATCCGCGGTCCGGTAGGTTTCGAGACCGGGACCGCGGCCCAGGTTCGCGTATTGCTGCCGGTAGTACTCGTCGAGCCAGACGCTGCGATAGCTCGTGTAGCCGCGGTAGCCGCCCAAGCCGAAGAGGCCCGTGAGCGCTCCGCCCCCCGGGCGATGTTGGCCGGCGAAGCGGAGGGCCGTGTTGGCTTCGCGGCGGACGACCGCGGCGCCCCTGAAATCGAACGGCGCCGGCCGGTAATCGATCCCGATCGTACTGCGCGCCGCCGTCACCGTGAACTCCGTATAGCCCCGAGCGAGGCGCGACGAGAGAGCGGCGCGGGCCAATTCCACATCGCTGGAGCGGATCGCTTCGACCGCCATCTCGGTCCGAACCTCCGGCCCGGCCCGCAGCGCCGACAACAAGCCCAAAAACCACCAAAGCATGCGGCCCGGGGTTTTCATCGGCAAGACGAGCAACCCACGGGCTGCGCACCGCCGGCGCCGGCGCGACCGGGTTCAAGCTGCGCCAACGCGGCCGGGTGGGCCGCGAGAACGGCCGATTCGGAGAAAATCATCCCGGGTCGCGACACGTGGCGTTGGTCCCAGGCCGCAACTTGAACGCAACCCGCCGAAGCAAGCGCGGCTGCGGTGACGGCGGCCAAACCCAATTTGCGGAACAGGAGCATTGTCCTATCGGAGCGACCAAAGCCCGAACTATTCCCTCGGCATGGGCCCGCGCCGCGCATCCGTTTTGTCGCGGCGCGGCCATACGACGGTCCGGCAACGCGTCCCACCGCTTCGCGCTCCGGGCGAGTTCCTCCGCGCCGGCGACAAGCGCGGCTTTCCGCCCGCCAGCGGAAACGTCGGCTGCGGAGGAGTCGGGCTGGCTCCGGGTCGCGTGCACCGCGTGCCCGTGCTAAGCCCGGGCCACTCCCTGCTCGCGACCGCACCGGGTGCACATCAGGTCCGCTGCCATGCGAGCCACTTCGCGAACAGTGACTTCACGAATGGAGTCAGGCGGGTGCGGCTGTAGAGATCGCCGGTCTTGCGGATCGCTTCCGCCTGCGTCGGATAGGGGTGGATCGCGGCGCCGATACGGCCGAGGCCGAGCCCGGCCGTCAGGGCGAGCGAAAGTTCGCCGATCAGATCGCCGGCGTGGGTGGCCACAATTGTGGCCCCGACGATTTCGTCCGTGCCCTTGCGGACGTGGATGCGCACAAATCCCTCGTCCTCGCCGTCGAGGATCGCGCGGTCCACTTTGGCGAGGGGTTGGGTGTAGGTATCGATGGCAATACCCGCAGCCTCGGCTTCGCGGGCCGTGCGGCCGACGTGCGCGAGCTCCGGCGAGGTGTAGGTGCTCCACGGGATGACGAGCGAACCGACTTTCTTCCGGCCTTTGAAGAGCGCGTTCTGGATCACGATGCGCGCCATGAAGTCCGCCGCATGCGTGAACTGGTAGGGCGAACAGATGTCGCCGCAGGCGTAGATGCGGGGATTCGAGGTCCGGAGCCGATCGTCGACCGTCACCCCCTTGCGGTTGAAGGCGACGCCGGCGGCTTCCAGGCCCAGACCCTCGACGTTGGGTGCGCGCCCGACTGCGACAAGCAGTTGGTCGGCGACTTCGAGATGTTCGCGTTGCCCTGCGACCAGCTGCCAACGGATGCCGCCGCCGGGATCGCGCGAGACCTTCAGGTCCTTGCCATCGCAGAGTATCTTCACTCCGTCGCGCCCGAGGGCCGCGCGCACGAGCGCCGCGGCGTCGCGATCTTCGCGCGGCAGAATGCCGGCGGCGGATTCGATCAGCGTCACCTCCGAACCGAAACGCGCGAAACTCTGCGCCATTTCGCAACCGATGGGCCCGGCGCCGACGATCGCGAGGCGGCGGGGCAATTCGGTCAGCGAGAAGAGCGTTTCGTTGGTCAGGTAGGGCACGTCGCCCAACCCGGGTATGGCCGGAGCCGAGGCGCGCGCGCCGGTCGCGATGGCGGCCCGCGCAAAGCGCAGGGTCTGGCCGCCGACCTCGACGGTGTCGCGGCCCGTGAATTTTCCCCCGCCAAGGAAGACATCCACGCCGAGATCGCGGAAACGGGCGGCCGAGTCGTGCGGGCTGAGGTCGGCCCGGAGCCGGCGCATCCGTTCCATGACGGCGGGAAAGTCGACGACGACCGGTCCGCCGGTCGTGACACCGAAGCGGCCGGCCGCCCGGACTTCGGCGACCGCGCGGGCCGCCCGGATCAAGGCCTTCGACGGCACGCACCCGACGTTGAGGCAATCGCCCCCGAGCATGTGGCGCTCGATCAGCGCGACCTTGGCGCCGAGGCCCGCCGCTCCGGCCGCCGTCACCAGACCGGCGGTGCCTCCCCCGATCACGACGAGATTGTAGCGCGGGGCGGGCGCGGGATTGATCCAGTCGGCCGGCGCGACCTGGGCCCGGAGTTTTTGGTTGTGCCCATCCCAGGGCAGCAGCGGCGGCGAAGCGGTCATGGCAAAACGGTCTGCGTGCGTTTGGCGAGGGCAGCGCGGGCGATCCGGGTGATCACCACGGTCACGGCGATGGTCGCAACGAGCCCGAGCCCCAGCAGCGCCCACTCGCCGGGCGAGCGTTGGCGGTCGCCCGCGACCCGCGCCAGCGAACCGACGTAAACATACATCACGGTGCCCGGCATCATGCCGATCCAGGAGGCGAGCACGTAGTCGCGCAGCTTCACCTGCGTGAGACCGAAGGCATAGTTGAGCAGCGAAAACGGAAACGCCGGCGAAAGTCGCGTGAGACCGACAATTTTCCAGCCTTCCGCGGCGACCGCCCGGTCGATCGCGGCGAAAGCGGCGTTGCCGGCGATTTTTTTGGCGACCCAATCGCGGGCAAGATACCGGCCGGCCAGAAACGCCGCCGTCGCCCCCAGTACCGAACCGGCGGAAACGATCGCGGAGCCCCAGCCGACGCCGAACAGCGCCCCCGCGCCCAACGTAAGAATGGATCCCGGCAGGAACAGCACGGTGGCCGCCACGTAGAGCAGCACAAAGAGCACGGGGCCCCACGCGCCGAGGCCCTCGATCCACGCCAGCGTTCCGCGCAGGCCCGCGCGCACATCGAAAACCGTGAACGCGAAGGCGAGCGCGACCACCGCCGCGATCACGACCAGTCGGCGGGGCCAGCTCATGGCGCGGCGCGGTCGTTGAGCGACCAGTCGTAGTGGGTGAACTGCACCTTGAACGTACCTGCCGCCAGCGCGCGCTGTGCCTCGGGCGGGAAGAACGGCGTCGCAAACTTCAGCACCGTGCCGGCTTCCGCTTCGAAATCGCCCGCGAACCACTTGAAGATCTGCGAGAGCCAGACCGTGCCGGTTGCGGCGTCGACGCGATTCTTCCCGGGCTGCGCGAGGAAGACGCGGCCCTGATCGTCGAGTTGCGCATCGAGCCGCGCGGCGACGAAAGCCTCGCTCCGCAGCGGAGGGCAACCGACGGCCGCGCACACCAGCGCGAAATGCACGCGGGCATCGCGATATTCCCGCCGGATGATGCCGTGCTCGACGTGGTCAAGGGAGACCTTCCGGCCGAAAAGCGACACGCCTTCCTGTTTCCAAGCGGCACCGGGAAGCCAGCCGATGGAGCGGATACTTTTGAGCGGGTAGTTGACGACGATGAGCTTCAGGGTCGCCGCGTTGTAGAGGTTGATGAGAAACGCGAGCCGCTCTTTCTCCGGCCAGGCGGCGAAGTCGGTTTCGGTCACGGCAGCGAGCGTCGCGAGATAGGCGTCGAGCGGAGCGGGTGCGGTCTTGAGCGCGGCGTAGTCCACCGCACCGGCGGCAACGTGCCGTTTGAGCAAGCCATCCAGCGCGGCGTGCGTGTGGTCGAAGGCACGGAGCGCGGGGGCGAGCAGCGTCGCAGCCGTGAAACAGAGCGCGGAGAAACGGAGAAATTCCATGCCAAGGTGGGATGGATGGGCGCCGGATTTATTCCGATCTTCTTCCGCGAGGCACAATTGCCCGGCGCGGGTGCGGGCGGCGGCGAGGAACGGATGATCGCGGTCGAGCCGATCGTAGCAATAGCCGCGGACGAAGGGTCCGGCGCAACGCGCGAAAATTTCCGCCCCGGCATGGATGTCCATGAGGCGCTCGTCGGCGGGGCCGAGCAAGGCGGCGGCGCCGGTTTCGCGGTAGGCGCCCACGAAACCATGCCAGAGGTCGCTCCAACCCTGCGCCAGCGCGGGCGTCGCGCCGGTGTGCGCCTGCATCCAGCAATGCGCGCCGAAGTGGGCGAGGTCCTGCAACGGATGTCCGTAGTGAACGAATTCCCAGTCGATGAGCCGGAGCGCGGAGCCGGCGACGAGGAGCGAGCGCGGCCAGAGGTCGCCCATCACAAGGCAGCGGCCGGGAGCGAGCAGCCGGCGGCCAAGGGCGGTGGCGTGGGCGTCGATGCGGGCGACGGCGGCAGCGTCGAAACCGGAGGCCTGCGCGAGACCGGCGATGGCGCGATATTGGATGCGATCGCGCGCCGTCTGAATTGCGCGGTTGTCGAAGTCGCGCGCGAGCGCGGGATCGCCGGCGCTTTGGCCATGGAGCCGACCGATGAACAGGCCAAGGGCGCGGCCGATCCGCGGGGCGTCGGCGCGGGTGGAAATCGCCGCGGCGAGATCGGGGGCGGCGCCGACATCTTCGAGCAGCAGGAAATGGTGCGCGGGATCGTAGGCGAGCAGGCGGGGCGGACGCAGGGAAACCCCGGCGAGCGCGGAAAATTTCCCGCCCGCTTGGAACAGCCCGAGTGCGCGGGCCTCGAAGGCCAGTCGCTCCGGGGCGAGCGGCACGCCGGGTTGCGTGGCCACGTGGGGCGGCGCGTGTTTCAGGATGAGCGTCGAGCCGTCCCGGGCGCGCAAACGCCAGACGTGGTTGAGACTGCCGCCGGTCAGCGGCTCCGGCGGCGCCGCGAGCAGGAACCGGGGGACGGCGCGGACGACAGCGGCGAGGAGGGCGGGGGCCGGAAACACGGCGGCGAACCGGGCGGCTACCAGCGGTACAGGTGATTCGCAAACGGCACGGGCGCGGCGTGCCGGAGAAAATCGACGAGGATCTTCCCGGTGGCGGAGCGCGAGGCCTCGAGCGATTCGCGGATGCCGGCGGCGGGCGGATTGGCGATCCCGGGCACGGAATACTTGTGGCCGACGACCAGCGCGGAGCACGGGATGCCCAGCTCGTTGGCGAGGACAACTTCGGGCGCCAAGGTCATGGAGTTCACCTGCGCCCCGAGCCGGGCGAGCAGTCGATTCTCCGCCGCGGTCTTGGTCCGGGGCCCGCCGGCATACGCGAAGACGAGCCCGGCAGCGGCAGGGCGGATGAGGTCGGGCGCGAGGGCGTGGACCTGCGCGGAGAGCTCGGCGGAAAAGAGTCCTTCGTTGAGGACGAGGTGACCGTGATCGGGCGACGGTTCGACGAACATCGTGCACGTGCTGCCGTCGGGCAGGCGGTTGTCCGGCATGAGAAGATCGCTGACGAGCATCGGCGTGAAGAGCGGGATCGCGGGGTCGAGCACGCCGACGGAGCTGTTGATGAGCAGCGCGCCGCAATCGAGCTGGCGGAGCGCGGCGGCTTGCGCGCGATAGTTGATTTGGTTCGGGAGCAGACGGTGCGGCAAACCGTGACGGAACAGGACATAGGCGCGGTGGCCGGCGGCGGTCAGAGCGGTTTCATGGACGCGCTGCGATCCCCATTCGGTCGCGATCTCGCGTGGCGCGAGGTCGAGTGGTGCGGGCACCGTCCGGTCGAAGGCGCTGCCGAGGATGATGGCGAGAGACGGCATCAGCGGGGCGCAGGAGCGCGGAGATTTTGCCAAAATGCGATCTCGGCGGCGGCGCCGCTCGCGGGATCCGCGATGAAGGCGTCGCGGTCGGAAAAGGTGCGCAGGCGGCCGGATTCGAGGAGGCCGAAGCGATCGCCGACGATGAGCGCTTCCTTGGGATCGTGGGTCACAAAGATGGCGGTGATCGCGACCTGCCGGGCGACTTCCTTGAAGAGGCGCTGCAAGTCGGCGCGCGTCGCCGCGTCGAGGCTGCCGAAAGGCTCGTCGAGCAGGAGCAGCGGCGGCCGGATGGCGAGGGCGCGGCCGAAGGCGACGCGCTGCCGTTGGCCGCCGGAGAGCTGCGCGGGCATTTTGGCAAGGTGCGGACCAAGGTCGAGGCGGGCGACGAGCGGCTCGATGCGCGCGCGGATCGCGGCCTCGTCGAGGCGGCGAAGGCGCAGGCCGAAGATGAGGTTCTCGCGCACGTCGAGGTGGGGAAACAGCAGCGGCTCCTGGTAAAGGTACACGACCTGCCGGTGCTCGGGCGGCGAGGCGGTGAGATCGGTGCCGTCGAGCAGAAAACGGCCGGCGTCGGCGGGGACGAGGCCGGCGAGGATCTTGAGCAGCGTGGTCTTGCCGCCGCCGGAGCGGCCGAGGATGGCGAGCACGGATTCGCGCGGGAGCGCGAAGTTCACGCCGTCGAGGATGCGCTCGGGACCATAGCGTTTGGCCAATGCCTCGACCGCAACGAAAGGCGCGAAAGAGGCGCTCATGCCAGTGGCGGGGGCGGCGAGGCGAGCCGGCGGTTGAGCAAGAGCAGCGCGAGCGGCGGGGCGACAAGGACCAGCGCGCAGGCGGCGGCGAGCTGGACGTGCCCCGAACCGAGATATTCGTAAACGCGCAGCGTGAGCACGGGGACTTTCCCCGCCCCAAGCACGGCGGCGAGGCCGTAGTCGAACCAGGACAGGAGAAATGTCTGGAAGAAACAGACGGCCAGCAACGGCCGCGCGAGCGGCAGCACGACGCGGCGAAACGCCTGCGGCCGCGTCGCGCCCAGCGTGCGCGCGAGATCCTCGAGCGCGGCCACACGGGGACTCCAAAAGGCCGTGAGGAAGATCACCGCATAGCCGAAACCGAGGAGAAACTGGCCCGCGACGACCCCGGCAACGGTGCCGACGAGACCGAGTTTGATGAACAGAAAGAGCAGGCAGGTGCCGAGGATCACGGGCGACAGCGCGAAAGGGGCGTGCGCCGCGAGCAACCACCAGCCGCGGTGGCGATGGTAGGCGAAGAGCCGGCTGGCGAAGCCACCGGCGGCCGTCGCGAGCGCCGCGACGAACAACGCGATCCCCGCCGAGGCGAGGAGGCTGCCGAGGATTTTTTCTTCGTGGCCGAAGGCGCGTTGCCAGGTCGCGAGCGTGAGCGCGGCGGGCCACAGCCGCGGAAACGCCCAGTCGCCCGCGACCGAAAGCAGCGAGAGATAGGCGACCGGCAGCCAGCACGCGGCCGCGATCGCGAAGCGGGCGGATTCTTTCCTAACCGACATGGGCGGGCGGAGACTTGCGGAAGACAACGATGACGAGGGCGAAAACCGCGAGCGCGTAGATGACCGCGAGGAGATAGCCCTCGGGCCGCTGCGTGAGATCGAAGAGCGCAAACTTCCGGCGCGCGAGGATGGAGAGCATCTCGGGCCGCTGCGCACCGAGGAGCAGCGGAATCTCGTAGGAACCGAAGACGGCGGCGAACAGCAACGTCAGCGTGGGCGCGGCGCGGCGCAGCAGCAGCGGCAGCGTGATGCGGTGCAGCACGGCCAGCCGGTTCGCCCCGAGCGTGCGGGCCAGCGCGGCGAAGTCGTCGAGGCGTTCGTTCGCGTGCAGGCGCGCGAAGAGGAGCGCGAGCAGCGGGGCGGCGACGGCCGTGTGCGTGAGCACCAGGCCGACGCCGTAGCGGTCGTAGATGAGGGCCGGAAAATCGGCGGGAGCGGCGATGAGGCCGAGATGCCACGCGCCGCGCGCGAGGACGCCGGAGCCGCCGAGCAATTGGAACCCCAGCAACGCGGCCGCTACCGCCGGCACCGCGAGCGGGACGAAGAGCGCGGCGGCGGTGAAGCCGCGGGCGGGCGCGCGGCGGAGGAGCGATGCCAAGGCGAGGGCCAGCGCCGTCGCGAGCACCACGGTGGCGGTCGCGACGGCGGCGCTGAAAAGCAGCGTGCGCGCGAGCTCGCCGCCCGCGGCGAGCTTGGCCCAGTGCTCCAGCGTGAAGCCCTGCGCCAGCGCGCCCGTCAGGCCGAGGCTGTAGGCGAGCGCGTAGCCCGTGCCCCAAAGCGGCGGGCCCGCGAGCAGCAAGACCGCGAGCCCGAGCGCGCCCCGGCGGAGCCAGGGCTCACGGCAGAAGCTGCGTGCGGAAATCGGCATAGAGGCGGACCATGTATTCGGAGGCGGGCTCGGGCAGGGCGCGCGCGACGATTTCCTCGCGCGGCGGCGCGTGGCGGCGTTTCTGCGCGGCGACGAACTTCCCGCGCCACTCGGGCGGCAGGCGATCGAGGGCGAGCACGGTGCCGTCGCCCCAGACTTCGGCTTTTTGTTTTTCCAGCTGCGCCTCGGGCGAGATGAGAAAATCGCACACGACCATCGCGCCCGCGAGGTGCGGCGAGCGGGCGACGATCCCCAGATAGTGCGAGTTGCGGATCGTGCCGGCGTCGAGCACGCAGGCTTGCGCGGCGGCGGGAAAGAGGCCCTGCGCGACCTTGTTGTCCACCTCGCCATCGTTGAGGCCGAAGGTGAAGTCGAGTTCGCCGCTGGCGAAGAGTTGGTGCTGTTGCGTGACGCTCGCGGGAAACGTGCGGCCCTCGCGCCAAAGAAACGGCCGGATGGATTTCAGGTAGGCCCAGAGTTCGGCGGAGTGGCGCGCATATTTCGCCTCGTCGAACGGACCTGCGAGCGCGGCCTCGCCGCCGGCCAAATCGTAGAGCAGCGATTTGAGGAAACTCATGCCGGTGAAGCTGCTGTCGAAGGTGAAGCGCCCCGGATGCGCGCGCACCCAGGCGGCGAGGGCGGCGCGGGTGCGCGGCGGCTCGGGCACGCGCTCGCGGTGATAGATCATCAGCAGCTGCACGTTGCCCCACGGGCACTCCATGCCGGCGACAGGTTGCTGAAAATCGATCCCGATGAAGCGATTCTCGAAGTCCACATAACGGCTGTTGGGCAGCCGGTCGGTGAAGGGGCCGTGGAGCGCCTTGAGCTGGCGGAGCTGGTAGAACGTCTCGCCGTTGATCCACATGAGGTCGATCTCGCTCGTGGGCTTGCGGGCCTCGATCTCGGTCATCAGTGCGGAAACGAGTTCGCCGCCCTGGCCGGGGAGCAGACGCAGCGCGATACCGTAGCGCGACTGAAGCTGCGGGGCGACGTAGCGCTTCATGTAGTCGTTGATGACGGGATCGCCCTGCCACATGGCGAGGTTCACGGTCTGGCCGCGCGCCTGGCCGAGAATCTGCGCCCACGAAAGGCCGTCCACCGAAACGGCGGCGGGGTCTCGGCCGCAGCCGGAGAAGGCCAGCAGAAACGCGGCGAGCAGCGGCCAGCGAAGGAAAGAAGTGTGCATGGGAAGCAGCGGAGGAGGAGGCTGGAACCGGCAATTCAGCGAGAGCCCGAAGGGAACGGGTCCAAGCGGAAACTCAAGGTCGGCGCCGATCAGCCCGTTGGAGCTGTGAGGGACGGTGGAGGGCGTTATTCCGCCACCGGACAAATTTCAGGAAACGGCCGGCGCGACGGAATACGCCGGGGCATGAGGCGTCCCATCGGCATGGACTGTCACGGCAACGGATCGGCGCCGACCGGAGCGGAATTCCTGGCCCGCACGGCCGTGGTGATTCCGGCATTGAATGAAGCGGCGTGTGTGGGCGGCACGATCCGGTATTGGTCCGGGCGCGGGGCCGCGTTGGTGCGCGTGGTCGACAACGGGAGCACGGATGCCACCGCCCGCCTGGCGCGGGCGGCCGGCGGCGAGGTGGAGACCGAGCTGCGGCGGGGCTACGGCGCGGCGGCCTGGACCGGCACGCGGGACCTGCCGGCGAAGATCGATTGGATCCTGTTCAGTTCGGCCGACGGCAGCGACCGGCTGGACGAAGCGGCGGCGATGGCCTTTCAGCGCGAGATTGCGGGCGGCGCCGCCCTGGTGCTGGGTGAACGCGTCTCGCGGCGCGACTCGCGCCGCCTGCTCACGCCGACGCAGCGGTTCGGCAACGCGCTGTGTTGCGCGCTGATCGCCCTCGGCTGGGGGCGGCGCTTCCGGGACATGGCGTCGTTGCGGGTCATCCGGCGCGAGGCATTCGAGCAAATGGCGCTGCGCGATCGCGGCTTCGGCTGGAATGTGGAAATGCAGGTGCGCGCCGTGGAGCAAGGCTTGGTCATCGCGGAAGTTCCGGTGGCGTTCCATGCGCGGGTGGCGGGCGAATCCAAGATTTCGGGCAACCTCGCGGGCATTCTGCGGGCGGGCTGGGGCATTTTGGCAACGGTGGGCCGGCTCTATGTGCGCCGTGGCCGATTGCGCCGGGCTGCGGGCGGCTATTCCCCGATCCCGAAGACGATCCGCTCGGGCGCCGCCGAAATGCGGCGCGTGTTGCCGATGCGATCCCACCACGAAAAAAGCGAGCTGTAGTTCGAGTCGCACTCGGCGCGCACCACCGAGTGATGCACCTTGTGCAGCGCAGGGGTCACGAGCACGAGTCGCAGGACGCGGTCGAGGCGTTGGGGCAGCGCGACGTTGGCATGGTGAAACTGCACGACCGCAAACAGCATCAGTTCGTAGAGCGCGAGCTCGCCGATCCCGCAGCCGATCAGCGCCAGCACCGGCAGACGGAGGACCGACGAGAGCACGATTTCGCCGGTGTGGAACCGGCTCGCGGTCGTCACGTCCATCGCGCGGTCGGCGTGATGCCAGCGGTGGAAGCGCCAGAAGAAGGGGACGCGGTGATTCAGACGGTGCCAGACGTAGGTCCACGCGTCCAGCAACAGCACGGCGAGCGCGAGGCGCAGCCAGGGCGCCAAGTCGAGGGCGTTGAGCAGGCCGAAGCGATGCGCGGCCGTCCACTGTGTGACGGCCAGCCAGAGGCCGGCGAAGAGGAGCGCGACGACGGCGATATTGAGCAGGCCGAGCGCAAGGTTCCACGCGCCGTGGCGCGCCCGCTCCGCGGCCCCGTGGAAAAGCGGCAGGAACGGGCGCGCCGTTTCCCAAGCCAGCAAGGCGGCGAGGCAGACGACGGGAAACGCGGTCCGCGCGGTCCCAACGGAAAGTTCGGCATCCATGAAAGTGCGGGAAGCGTGACCGAGAGCGGTCTGTTTCGCGAGTCTGTCAGCTCGGCCCCAGCCGAACTCATGCAGTTGAGTGAGCTTGGTTGAGAGTTGAGAGCAAAACCGTTCGGTTTCGAACGTACCGTGCTGCGGTTGCGTTTTCCGTGCCGCGACGGATCGATCTCTCAACCCTTATCTCTCAGCTCTCGCCTGCACGATCCCGGCCTCAGAGCCGGCCTTCCTCCAGGTCGTAAACGTCGAACCAGACGCGCACGATCTTGCCGGCCGGGATGAATTTCGGGATGTAACCCTCCAGGAATTCCTGCAGCGGCAGCGGCATTTCGCTCAGGCGCAGGTCGCGCATCTTGTTGTTCCACGCGACGACTTCGCCGGTGGTCTTCACTTTGGAATGCGCCGTGATCCAGTCGGCCACCGCGGTATCGTCGGCGCCGGTGGCGACGAAGGTCTTGAAAGCTTCCGCGTCGATGCCGGTGAAATCGAGCAGGTAGCGGTCGAGCGGACAGTTGAAATGATATTCGCCGGCGGTGCCGGCGACGACCGCGCGGCATTTGTCGAGCATGCGCGCGGCATGGACGTAGCCGGCAAGCGTGACGCGCGGGCTGCGGGGAAATTCTTTGGCGAGGTCGCGGGAGATCATGGGGCGGGCGGTGGGCGATGGGATCACTTCAGGTTCTTCGCCGCGGCGATGATTTCGGCACTTTCGGGGCGATCCTTGTAGCCGTCGCGGCCGAGCTTGGCGCGGATGATGCCCTTGCCATCGACGATGAACACGACCGGATGGGCGACGCCGGCGGCCTTGCCCTTGGCCTCGGTATTGAGAATGCCGTAGGCGGCGATGACCTTGCTGCCCGGATCGGAAAGCAAAGGGAAGGTCAGACCGAGTTTGGCGGCGGCGGCGGAGCTCGTCGCGGGCGCGTCGTAGCTGAGGCCGACGACGCGAACCCCGCCCATCTCGATTTGTTTCAGGTCGGCCTGCAGCGCCTGCAGCTGCTTTTTGCAGAACGGGCACCAGTCGGCGGAGCGGTAGAACACAAGCGCGACCGGACCCGCTTTCACGAGCGACATCAGCGCGACGTCGGCGCCGGCGGCGTTCTTGAGCGTGAAGTCGGGCGCCCGAGTGCCGACAGCGAGCCCGGGGAGCTCTGCGGCGGCGAGACGGCTGACGAGGAGGGCGGCGAGGAGAAGAACCAGTTTTTTCATAGGGAAACAGGGAAAGACTTCGGCAGCGGCAAGGTGGGAGCGAACGGGGACGGAGCTTATTCCCCGCGATACCACCGGGCGAGGCGCGCGGGAGCGATGCCCAACCGGTAGCCGAGCAAGATGCATTGGTTGACGAAGGTCGTGCGGACCACGCCGCGGGTCTGCCAGCGCCGGGCGGAGGTGCGCGCCACTTTCGTTGCGACCACGATTCGGCCGAGGCGCCGCAGGCGACGGATAAACTCGTAGTCCTCGAGGATGGGCAAATCGGGAAATCCTCCGCCTTGCTCGAACGTTTCCTGCCGCAGGAACAACCCCTGGTCGCCGTAAGGCATCCGGCGCCGACGGGCGCGCCAGTTGGTGCCGCGCTCGATCCAGCGCCGGCCGCGAAACTCCGCATCGAGCGCGAAGGAGAACGCGCCGGCCGCGACCCCGGGTTGCGCGAGCGTTTCGCGAATCTCCGTGTGCCAGCCGGCCGGCGGCAAAGTGTCGGCGTGCAGGAAAAACAGGAACTCCCCGGTCGCCGCGGCCGCGCCCGTGTTCATCTGGCGCGCGCGGCCGGGGGCACTCGTCAGCAAAATCGCCCCGTGCGCGCGGGCGATCGCGGCGCTGCGGTCGCGACTGCCGGCATCCACGGCGATGACCTCGTGCGGCGCCTCGGCGGCCAAGGCGGCGAGCGTCGTCGCGAGCCGGGGTTCCTCGTTCCAGACCGGAATCACCACGGAAACCCCACCGCGCCCCGCCGCGCGAGCGGTCGGCGTACGGGTCCACCGCGCAAGATCGCTCGGCTCGTCGATATCGCCGAGCGGCGCCAATTGCGCGACCGTCGCCGCCGCAGTCCGGGCGGCGGCCAAGGTTTGCGCGAGGACCGTATTTTCGCCCCAACTGATGGCGCGAAAGAGGGCCGGCAAAGACCGCCGCAGGCCGATCAAATAGTACCCGCCGTCCGTTGCCGGCCCCAACACGACATCGTGGTCGCCCAGCGCGGAAAAGGCCGCGGCGAGATGTTCGGCCGTGAGCGAAGGACAGTCGCCTCCGATCAAGACGACGTTTTGCTCACCCTCGGCAAAGGCCGCCTGCACCGCTTGGTCCAGCCGGGCTCCGAGATCCCCGTCGCCTTGCGCACGGACTTCGATTCCCGCGCCCAGCCAGACTCGGGCGCTTGCGTCGTCCGGGGCGCCGGCTACCCGGACCTCCACGGTGCAACCGGACATCGTTGCGGATTCGGCTGCCGTGGCCAGCGCGGCGGCCACGAGCGACCGGTGGAGCCGGCAGGCACCCTCCGCGCCCAGCGCCGGAATCAGACGGGTCTTCACCGTGCCCGGCACGGGATACTTCAGCATCAGAATGAGACGGCGGCGCATGAAGCGAAGGGATTGCTGCGGAGGTGAATCCGAATGGGCCATCGGCAACCGGGGCCGCGACTGCACGGCTGACACTGCGCCCCAACCTCCAGCCGCTGCGGCACCCGGCCACGAGAACCGGGAATCCTGTCGGCGGGCGGCCGCTTGGCCGGCCCGGTCGCTCTTCCCTCGCCGAACCACGCGCCGCGGCGGAAATTTTCGAGGGTCGCCGGCGGGTCGCACACCCGGCTGGGCGCCCGGGAGCGCGCCGCCGCGAGCAATGCGTTCATCGGGCTTCGGGCGGAAGGTCCACGAGCGCGGTCCGCTGCGATCCGCTTCGGAACGGGAATCCCGATTCTGCGCCGGGCAAAAGCACGGCAAAGTCTCCGGCGCAGATTCCCGCGAGCAGCAAGCCTCCGCCAACGCGGTGGCGGAAGGTCGGCGTCATCGGTGGCAACGGCGGTTCAATGCGCCGCGGTTCCGACCGGACCGGTCGGCCGCGGCCGCAATTTGGCCGATCGGAATCGGGGGCGCGGCATGGTTTGGCGTTGGTTTCGGCCGGCATCGGCGATTCAGAGCAGTTGCCGGAGTTCGGCGGAAGGCATCGCCCCCGCCAAGAGGTAAATTTTTCCGTCCTTCCGCCAAGCGGCGCTGCTCAATCCGGTATCGGGGAAGAACCGGGGAGTGGTGCCGATCTCGACGCCGGGCAAGTCGGCGGCGGCGACGATGAAAACATCGACGTGCCGACCGCCGAATTTCAGGCAAAGCATGGTTACCTTGCGCTCGTGCCAACTGACAATTTTGCAGGCCGCGATGCCCTTGTCGGCCAGGGTCGCCGGCAGGGCGAAGTCGGCCGCGCCGTTGTTCTCCGCGAGCCACGTGCGGTATCCTCCCACCTCCAGTCCCCAAACGTCCGCATGCTCGTCCATGTCGGAGGCCGCCGCCGCCATGGCCGCGCGGAAGGCCGCGAAATCACCCGCCGGGTGTTCCGGTTTCAGCCAAAGAGCGGCGACGGTCAGTCCCGCTGCGAGGCACGCGGCCGCGGCGAGCCAACGGATACGGCGCCACCGGAAGCCGCGGCCTGCGGCGGTCGTTCGCGCCAGAAGCAGTTGCGCCCGAAGATCGGCGGGCACGGTGCCTCCGCGGACCTTGGTCGAAAAGGCGAGGTCGAGCGCCTGCGCTTCGGCGAACCAACGCGCCAAAACCGGGTCGCTCCGGGCCAGGTCAAGCGCTTCCCGGAATTGCGGATCGTGGGCATCTTCGCTGGTCGGGCGATAGGCCCCCAGAATGAATTTGGCTTCTTCTCGGTTCATGGCGTTCAGGTCTTGAACCGCTGCGGGGCGGGCAGCGGAATCACGTTGGAGGTTTGGGCCGGGGTGTGGCGTTGCAGTACCGCGGTCCGGAGGATCGCCTTGGCCCGGGCCAACCGCGACATCACGGTGCCGATCGGCACGTCGAGCAACTCGGCGATTTCGCGATACGACAGGCACTGCAGATAGAAAAGCATGAGCGGCGTGCGGTGATGCTCGTCGATTTCCTGGAGCGCCTCGAGCACCGTGGCGCCGTCCATCTTGTCCACCATGTCGCCGGTGAGCGCCGGCAATTCCGGCTCCGCGGCCGAGAATTCGAGATGGGGAAATCGCTTTTCGTGCCGTTTTCCGCCGAGGAAGATGCGGTAGAGCGTGGTGAAGAGCCATGATTTCACTTTGGTGCGGTCGCGGAGTTGGCCGCCCTTCTCGAGCAGGCGGCAGTAAGACTCCTGGGTGAGGTCGCGCGCGTCGTCGGAATTGCGCGCGAGACTGAGCGCGAAGCGGTGCAGGTCTTCGTGATAGAGCGCCACGGCTTGTTCGTAGTCCACATCGTCCACGCGGATGAGATGAACGGGGCGCGGAACTATTCCGTCGCGCGGACGAAATTCGAGGCCGGAGGCGATGGAATAAGGCTCCGGGTCGTCCGTCCCATCGCCGCACTCGATTCACCCATCCAAAATTCACCATGCATAAATCGTCCTCCCGCCTTGTTCTCCTGGCTGCGTTGCTCGGCGCCGCAGCTACCCTGCCGGCTCTCGCTTCCGGCAGCTACACCGGCCGCCCTCCGCAACCGCCCGCCAAATCCGGCGACAACATGACGGCGAAAATGGACCGCGAGAAATACGGCCTGGGCCAAAAAGTCTACGACGGGACGGCGATGACTCCGGGGGGCGGCGATGCCGCCGCCCAGGCGGCGCGGCTGAAAACCGTGCAGATGAAACGGCCGGCGGATGCCATGAAGATGAAGGATCTTCCGGCCATGGCCGGAAAGCTCTCCGCCGCGCAACTCGACGCGTTGGAATACTTCGTCGCCCAGCGCTTCGGCATGAAGAAGTGACCCGCCCTGCCG
>JACCDS010511820.1_pt1 | contig 21110 bp, 15 predicted proteins | sample 7446441 | NCBI WGS metagenome assembly JACCDS01 (sample SAMN15323445, study PRJNA562643) | freshwater metagenome | isolation source: river surface water | place: USA:Blue River Watershed | collected 2017-08-17 | reverse complement strand
GATCCGGCTTCCCAAAGTATTTTTTTAAATCTTGGGTGGCTTGCTATTCCTTACCTTTTCTTTCAAAGAACTTTATAAATTCATCTCTCCTCTTCACGATTCGAGATGCTTTATCTCATTTTGTTTTCCCGTTGTTTCTTTAACGGGTTGCAAAGGTACAACTAATTTTTAACTTTGCAACTTTTTTCAAAAAAAATTTGAAGTTTTTTTTTAAAATCCAAAACCTTCAGATTTTAACTCTAGATATAAATACCCTTTGTTAAAAATTGCTAGCTATCACCTTTTTTACAAGTCAACCTCCAGCGCCTGTCGGCTTTTTTGATGTCGTATCTATCAGAACGGGAGTGCAAAGATAGCATTATTAATTTCACAAAGTCAAGCTTACTTTAAAAATAATTTAATATTCCCCTAACCCCTACTTCGCATCAACCTATTAAACAACTACTTACACCTTAAAAAAAATTTGAACTTTTTTCTGTTTGCTTTGTTTCAGTAGGCAATTTCCCTAGCTCCACCAAGCAAACTGCTCTCCAAGCCGCCCCTTATAATAGTGATTTGGGTTAATAAAGTTAGTTAACAATGAACATGACGTTCGTTTTTTCACCAGATTCCCCAGAAAAAACATTCAAATAATAAGTCCCTGGATTTAACTTTATGGGTCTTTGCATGACAGAATTAGAAAAATCACTGGCTCTTGCATCCCAAAAATCAACATTTCTACCTAAAAGATCCGTGATCGAAAATTGGCAATTATCTATTTTCATACTTTCACTAACATAAATTGACAAAATACCATTGTCTATAGGATTAGGGAAAATTTGAACTTTGTTTTTGTTGATTTTATTTAAACCCACAAAAGTCGGATCTACCGCTTTACACCAATTTCGCATCTCCTGGTACCAGTTCCACACATCCAAACTACCGCCCATTCGGGTATATTCCTTCAAATTGGAATTTCGAGATACACTAGAATCAAGCCAATTAATCAATAAGCGATGCGCAGAATCCGGATTATTAATTTGAAGTTTTATAAAAGTATCACACGCCAATGAATGCATTAATGAAATAGCGGCAGCGAGTTGAGGTGAACTAAAGGATGTTCCCGTTTCCCCAATATATGGATCATTCATATTGAATTCAACCGGCTGTGTTGTGTATATACCCACTCCGGGTGCTGCCAAGTCCACATATTCAGTAGAGTGACCACTATAATAATGTTGATTATCATTGTTACTTGCTGAAACCATTATCAGATGTTTCGAAGGACACATTGTAGGTAAATCGCCAAAATTTTCAATTTTAATATTCCTATTTGTTGTTGCCGCGGCGTTTAAAATCCCAACAGATCCCAAAGAATCAAACATTTGACACCACAAAGGTGCATCTTCAGGATATCCATTATCCATTCCCATAGATTGGTTAACTGCAACAATATTGGCGCCCTTCATTCCATTGGTCTGCAAATACAACTTCTTCATTTTATAGGCATAAACCATTCCTCGAATTAGTCCAAGTTCTACATCGGTCATATTTTTTGGCCAGCAATTTATTGGGAGTACTTTTACCGTCCAGGCAACACCGGTGATTCCGATTCCGTTATTACCGGTTGCACCAACTACCCCTGCAACAGAAGTACCATGTCCATCATACACCGAAACTTCATTGAACACTTGGGGGTTTTGATCACCGGAGTTCCATCCCTGATAATCATCTATGTAGGAATTTCCATCATCGTCTATTCCATTCCAGGGGATTTCATTTCGATTTATAAATAAATTCTGTTTTAAATCTGGATGAGAGGTATCATAACCATCATCAATTACAGCTACGACTAAGGTATCGCCGTGTTTATTAATTGCTTGACTTGAATAAACCCATAATTTATCAACCGAAATTTGAGATAAATGAATTTGCCTATTTATCAAAGGATCATTGGGTAATCTACGTTTTGTTAATTTATGAGTATACTGAACCAATTGTACTCCATCCATTGATTTTATATAGTCGGTTAGGATTTTGTTTTTATTATTCCAAAAGTCGATAGAACTATTCATGAGTTTAACTGAAATGAGCCCCATACTACTATCAATAACTTCTGTATTAAAAAAAATTTGAGCTGATGGATTTTCTCTAGTCTGGATAGTTAGATTATTGGAAGTAATTGTATTCACTTTTACGTTATGCAATAATGTAGCAACAGAATTGACATCTTCACTACTTTTCACTTTAATAATCCAGGCATTGGGAAAAATTTTTGAAGTATCTGAAATGTTGACAGATTTCTGCAATTGGTTTTGTGACTGGGAAAATTCTGAAATTAATCCAAAATTGGAATTCAGCTGTAAAAATTCAATTCCAGCGTATGTTTGGGAAGAAGTTATCGTAAAGATTGAAAAGAAGAGTAATATGTAACACCCTATTTTTTTTATGAATTTCATTAGTTAGGTAAAATTATGTTTTAATTTAACAAAAAAAGCCCACAAATTAGATTGTGGGCTTTTTTTAATTGCAATATTTATAACATTATTTGTTTGCAGACTCGGGTTTTACTTTCATTTTTGCTTCACGAGCAGCAACTTTAGCCAAATAATCATCTATTCTTTTTTTCATTTCGATTACTGAATTATCCGTTGGCTTGATTTCTAGTACTTTACCATAGTAGTAACTTACTTTAGGATAGTTTTTATTTTTCTGAGCAAAGAATGCCATATTGCGATATGCATTTTCTACATCTTTAATGGATTTTGCTTTTTGAGTTGCATCCATTTTTGAAATCCAACGCTCGTATGCAGCTGTTACTCTTCCACTTGAATCGGTAGGATCAATAGAAGCTTCTGTAGTTGCGATCAAATAATAACCAGACAAATAATTTGAGTCTTGTTTTACTATTTCCTTGTATACATTTAGAGCTTTATCATTTTGCCCCATGAAAGAAAGAGTTCTTGCTTGGAAGAATAAATCTCTCAAATTCAAGGTTCCATTATTCTTGTTTCTTTTCAATTGAAGAATTTCAAAAGCTCTTTCATATGCTAGATTCGATTCACTTTTAAGAACTTGAATTTTCTTTTCATTTTCTTCTTGATTAGGATTGTATACAGTATCAGCAGCAGTAATTGCACTTATTTCACGTTGTTTATCACCTCCCAAACCATAGTATAATTCAAAGGTTGCATCATACATCGAATTGGAAGAACGCATGGTATCATTCAAAACAGTTTTGAAACCGTTGAAAGCAGGTGATTGCTGATTGTCTTTGAACAATAAAATCGATTTGAAGTACAACTCTCTACCCATCAAATTACGGCCCATGGGCTTAACATATTTTGATTCGTATAAATCAAAGTTTTGTAACGCAATTTTAACTTCCTCTTTGGTAATATCCTTCTTACCTACGTAAGCATATGCTATAACACCATAAATATTAGGCATTTCTTTTTGTTTCAACAAAGCATTACCTTCATTGATGGCCTCATCAAATTGAGCATTTAAATACAATGCTTCAACGAATAAACGGCGTGCAGTTAAGTTATTGTTCCTCTTTAAATATTCTTTAAAGTAAATGATTGCGCTATCACGTTGATCCATTAAATTCATTATTTCCGCCATTTGACGGTAAGCAGGAGCATATTCACGATCTTTTTCTAACGCCTCATTAATTCTCAATTTGGATAACTCATAGTTTTTAACTCTGCGATATACACGTGCTTCTTTCAACAATGGTCGAGGGTCGGTTGGTTCTTCATAACCCGCAACGATGAATTGTTGAACTGCAGCAGATAAATCCAATTCGTTAAGAATCATTAGAGCATCACCCAACAACAATTTATTTTCAAAATCAGTTGTTCCTTTTTCTAAGTGATTCTTAGCCTTATTTGCATAACGAATTAATGTCTCTTTGGGTCCATACTCAACCATTAAATACGCTCTGCCTATCTCTTTATTCATCAAAGGTTGAAGTTTCTTCTTTTCAGTCAAAGCTTGTTGAAAAAATGCTTCTGCAGCATTTTGATCTCCTGAGCGAAGCGAAATTAGACCTTTTCCTATTAGATTTATTTTGCTTTTGGGTGCATTCAATAACCCTTTATCAAAATAATCAATTGCACCCAAGGAATCTCCCTTTAATAATGAATTGATTCCAGCATAGTAGTAATTATCTCCTACCTTCGGTTTTTTTGTGATTAAAGTTTTGAAAACATTTTCAGCGTCTTCATACTGTTCGTTTCTGACAAATCGATTTGCCTCAGCTAAACTCTGAGCATTCAACGACTGGAAAGATGAAATTGCCGCTAAGGCAAGTAAAGATACAATTACGTTCGATTTCATTTTGACTGCAAAAAAAATAATTAAATGTTAAAAGATTGTAAACTACTGATTAAAAAGGTCAATTTATTTATGAAATTTGTTGCATTTTTTGCAAATACCCAATAAAACCGCAGTTCAATCTATATTATGCATATAACAACATTTTCGGTGCCAAATTTGTTTCAACTATTCATGATGACACAGATATGACAATAAACTTCAATCTACTTGAACTTTTCTTCCGGCTGAATGAGCGGGTAATAGACCAGATTTCTGAAGAAGCGCCTGTCCGGATTGACTATTTGCATATAAAATAAACCCTGTGATCAACCCTGAATATCCTTGAGATTCATAACTCATTACTGGTTGTATAAAAGGATACTGTTTTGCACTAATTTGAGACTGGAAAGGCCAGTACAAATCACCGTTGAAATTTTCAACCTTTAATATGGTGAATGAATTCCTCAATTCTCTGGCGAGAGGATCCTTTAAATCAGCGATGGTATTCAACGAAATCAAACCAATCGCATACTCGTGATCGTTGACATATTTAAGTACATCCAAGTCTGATTTCATTTTTGTAGCCTGAATGGATCTATTTTGAGGCTTGTACCCTTTTTCTTCCAGTGTATTTTTAACACATAAAAATGCCGAAGTATTTGCACCTGTGAAGCATAATGAGTAGGTGGATTGTTCTTTTGACATTCCCCAAAGTTTTACAATTTCTTCCATTTTAATGGCTTCCCGTTTTGATTTTAAACTAGAAATAAATACAGGAGCGGAATATCCGAGTAGTACGGAATTCACAGTAGCATTTTTCTTTGATTTTAACCAATTTATTTCATCGGGTTGCAAACTATCATGTACCACAATTCCATTTAAATCGCCATCAACAAATTTTTGCATAAGCGGAGAATATTCTGAAAACACGGGTTCGATTTTCGCTTTGGGATACTGACTATGAAATATTTCTAACCATTGAGTGACTAAAAAACTATCACCTTGTTCAAATCCAATTTTAACTACTCCTGCTGTCGGTACATCTTTCCCTGGAGCTGAATAATCGAAGTTTTGACAAGAGAAGATAAAGATGCTGCAACACATGAAGGGCAAAAGCCAAAATGCGGTATTTGAGTTTTTTATTTTCGGGGGATGTTCATTCTGCTTCATATTATTTTCGTTTTCAGCAATAGATGAGGCATTCTTTAAAAAGCTTGATTTAAATTTTATTGGAGACCCATTTTCCTTAAAGGATTTCCATCCCCGGAAAAAGCGAAGCAATCCCCAAAAGAACAAAACACTTCCTGCCCACAGGTTACCTTGTTCGATGCCCCACATTCTAAGCACAACGATTTCAGGGGCAAAAAATGCAAAATAGATTGCGAAAGAAGCAAAAATTAAACTTGACGCTAAGTGATACCAATAACCCACCTTCATGGTACAAAAATAAAATAGGTCGGTTAAAACCGACCTATTTTCGTAAAATTTATATTTTGATTGGAATTACTTCACCATCATAGTTTTAGAAATCTTGTTTCCGCCAGTGATTACGCTGTAAGTGTAAACACCTGGAGTTAACATAGAACCATCAATATTCAACATGTGATTACCACGGTTCAAGCTGTTATACGTTTGAGTAGAAACTAATGCGCCCAAAGTATTTCTTACTTCCAAAGTTACATTACCTGGTTTAGTCAAGTAAATCAATACTTGAGAATTATCGCTGAATGGATTAGGTTGGTTTTGATTTACTACGAAAACTTCTCCTGTGTTAGGAGTTTCAACACCTACGCCGTACAACATTCCGATGGTTCCATCCAAAATTTCTGAAACAGGTACAGCTTGATACATGATTTTATTGTTCATAACATCATGGTTTGCCATAACACGGTCGTTGTTTTGCAAGTTAGTACCTGGGATGTCATCTTGCTGCCAAACTACGTGAACAAAATCATCTGCTTCACGGGCTACAGAAGCAAAATCATCTTCCTTACCAATGAACTGAGTGATGTTTTGTGGAGTTGCCCAAGTAGCACCGCCATCGGTTGAATGAACAATTCCTATATCGCGATAATTCGCATCTAAATCAGATAGATCCTGTTCAATTGGAATTGAGAATGTAACATAAATATTACCATTTGCATCAATTGCCGCGGAAGGCTGACGCAAAGCACTTGTATTACCTAAACGAGCGGTCGTATTTACACCTGATGGTAATGCACCACTGGATAAGGCTTGAGTAGTTGCTGGACGCAAAGCATTCGCACCATCTCCATCGCGATCAAATTGGTTTCCACCCGCAATTGCTTCGGCCGCTGTTTTATCTTCATTCCAGTACATTAACGCTTGATATCCTGGGAAAAAGCTGTATGATTCATCGGTGGTGTCATCGTCTAAAACTCGACCCAATCCCCAGAAAGCATGCACTTTATTAGATGCATCGATAACGACGTGGATAGTTCCATCCGCAGTGAAAGGGGTATCTGTCATGTATTCTTTTCCTGTCCAAGGAGCATATTTAAATGGTTCAGCAGCAATTCGTGTAAAGTCAGATCCAAAATTTGAACTTTTCCAAACATAAGTACCGGTCATTAATCCAGAGATTCCAATTGCTACAGTACTGCCTTTAACATCGATAGAATAAGCATCGGATCCTCCGTAGTTGGTTAAGGTACTATCGTAACCTGGCAACATTTGATGTTGAATATCCCAAGTAGTACCGCCGTCTAGGCTTCGGCTGTAAACCATAGGCGCAAAAATACCTTTTCTCTCAGGAGCACGAGCTTCTCCGGGTGCTGCTGAGTCGGTGTAAGCACAAATCAAGTGAATGGTGTCACCGTTATTTGCGGCTCTAGCCCAGATTGGTTTGTAAGGGGTTTCGTTCAACACATATGAAGTAGTTGAAGGACGAGACGTAGCACTATTTGATTTAGTCAAGAAGAAGCCACCATTGGTAGCGTCATGTCCAATAGTAAAAACTGAACCATCAGACAATATTCCCACGCTTGGCCATCCTGTACGTTGAGTTGGTTCTACTTTTTCGTTACTTGCATCACCCCAAGTACCAGTTGAACTTTTAAAATTGTAACCTGTTCCACGGCCAGGGAATCCAGCAGCATCAGAACTTGCAGTTGTCCAAACAGCTGAAATTGCACCATCTTTATGGCGAACTAATCTGCGCCCCATGGCAGCATTGGATTGTAAATCGTAGTAAGTAGAACCGATTTGCACAAAGTTTGCATGATTTGCAGCACGGTTTGTAACCGTATTTTTACGATTGTTTGCGGAGATTACCCCAAAAGCAGTAGGTTCGTTTACGACTCCTCTTACGGTAGTTTTTTCTGCTTTAAGGTTTTGATTTCCTAAAAACTTCAAGTTTTTAGCATTGTTGGACTGACCAAAAGTCATACCAACCATCAAACCCGCGGAAATTACTGTGTATAGTTTTTTCATACGCATAGTTGTTAGTTGCGAATTAACTCATTTTAGGTTAAAAAAACCTCAAAAACGGAGAAAATTTGTCGTAAAAATGAAACTATTTTTTAGAACCGTTTAATATATTCACAACGGTTTCTAATAATAAATCGGCATCCGTTGCTGAACCTCGATGAATTCCCTTGCTTCGAAGGTCCAGTAATTTTAATTGATTAATCACCCAATCCAATTGCGAAAGTGAATAATTGGACTTCGCACGAAGGTAATCATCTACAAAGAAAACATTCACACCCAAACTTTGAGCAATTTGTTGTTTACTGGTTGTAGGTATGGAATGTAAGGCGAGTATTTTAGTGAAATAAGAATACAACAGTGAAGTAATAGGTATGAGTTCACCCGCTTTCATCCTCACTCCCATTTGATGAGCAATCTGAATACTTTTATTGAAATTTCGACTTCCTAAGGCGTTTTGCAATTCAAAAACATTGTATTCTCTGTTAAATCCAACGTGTTCATCGATATGTTGCACTTTAATGAACTCATCCTTTACCATAACGAAGATCTTCTCCAATTCATTCTGAATTACCGACAAATCGGCACCAATTAAGTCCAAAATACGAAGTATGGATTCAGTGTCTAAAATTTTGCCTTTGGATTTAGCGAAAACGGGCAACCAATCTTTGATTTGATAATCTCGTAATTTGGGGAAATTACCTTCGGTGTATTTCGAAGCTAGCTTGGCAAATTTGCTTCTCATATCGAGTTTCCCTTTTCGGAAAGCTAAAACAAGAATTGTAGAAGGAAGCGGTTTTTCTAAATATGCTATTAATGGTTCAAGTTCTTTTAAATCGTGTGCATCTTTTACCATTACTAATTGGTAATCACTCATCATGGGGTAACGACGGCTCATACCTATAATGTCGTTTGCAGACACTTCTTTACCATAAACGATTGTTTGATTGAAACTTTTACTTTCGGGGGAAACCACACGAGACTCTAATTCTGCACAAAGCGCATCAATGAAATACGTTTCTTCTCCGTGAAAAGTGTACACAGGAGAAAAATGACCAGAATGAATTTCTGATAATATTTTTTGAAACACTGGAACCGTATCGGTTGATTTTGCCATGCTTTTATTAATTTTACCCCGTGGAGAGATTAAATTTCCCCGAACTGAAAGATGAATTTCAATTCGATCAGCAAAAAAAACTTATTTTCGACATAGTTCGAAAAAAATTTATCCCCCTTACGCCTGAGGAGTGGGTTCGTCAGCATTGCGTTTGTTTTTTAAATCAATATTTGGATATTCCATTGGGCAGAATGGCCATAGAAAGAAGTTTGAATTTCAACGGTTTGACTAAACGCTTTGATATTGTTACATTTAGCTCATCAGGAACCCCTCAATTATTAATTGAGTGTAAAGCTCCTGAAATTCCTCTAAGTCAAAAAACATTGATTCAAGCGGGAGTTTATAACACTAAATTAGACACTCCTTTTATTTGGTTGACGAATGGTTTTCAACATGTTTGGCTAAAAAAAGAAAACTCGAATTATGATTTGATTTCATTTCCGTTGAAACCCGATGAATTATTTTAAAGATGGCTTAACAAACTAAATTCAGAAACAATATCTGAATGAATAAATACGGCTACTTGATCAAGGAACACGAACTTCAAATTCCTTTCCGTTTTTGTAAATTTTGATAATATCGTTACACGCGTTGTTATTGAATGGATCAAAATCAATTTTAAATTGTTCTTTTTCCCTTTTCAATTCAATAATGCCTTTTAGTATGTAATCAGAACACCCCAATTCGTATGTTTTTTCTAATGGCAAGGTAATTTCAAAGTTGTAGTAATTATCGTCGATATTGACTGTACCCTTACCATTGAATTTGAGTTGATCAAATAACAGACCTTGAGTAGCTTCCCCTGAAATCCAAGAATAAGAGAAAGTACCAGAAATTTCATCTTCTACAGCCTCAAACGGATCCTCGATATTAAATTCCATCTTTTGAATCACTAAATCCACGCGATCTCCCACATTACGTTGGAATTGAAATTCCCCAGCAATAGAGCCGATAAACATGGAAGAATTTGAAATTTTCAAAGGTTCTGAATCATCAATTTTGATGTCAGTAACAGAGCCAATTTCACGGTGACTATAATTTATGGATACTTCAATTTTACCTGTACGAATTTTTCTGTCCATTTTACTCATTAAGCCATTGTACTCAATGTCGTACTGCATTCCATCACCGTCTTGAGTTGACGAATCAATCAGTATCAATTTACAACCCAAAAGTATTTCTAATGAATCGAAGTTCTTTCTTGTAAAATCTGCAAAACTGTAAGTAGAATTGATATGTTCAATGGGTTCTAATGCAGAGAATAACAAACTTGTTGATTGCGCAAAATCTACAGCATCTTCAATGTCTTCCTGTGGTTGAACGTAAATATTCTCGCAAGATTGTAATCCCCCGAAAACTAAAACCAACACTAAGCCCAGTGCCATTGATTTTATTTTCAGGAGTGTTTTACAAAAGAACATAACAGATAAAACAAAGATACGAATAAATTCCCCCAAAAATCCAACTGATTAACTTGAATATTCGTCTAAAGTTTGCAATATCAAAGCACAAACAATGTCAATTTCATTTTCATTAATGATAAATGGAGGAGCTATTCTAATGGCGTTCATATTAAATAAAAACCAATCAGTGAACACGCCTCTTTGCAGCAATTTCTGATTGAATTCAATGATTTGTATTTGAGGATCGATATGGCAAGCCAAAAGCAAGCCTCTACCCGTGACCTCTAGAATGAGTGGATGCTTTAATTTTTCTTTAAAACGATTAGATTTTTCCGAGATCTGTAACTGAACAATATTTGAAAATACCCATTTATTGGCGGCCAACCCTGCAGCAGCTACTACTGGATGCCCACCAAATGTTGTGATATGTCCTAAAATAGGATTCTCAGCAAATTGATGCATTAATTTTTGAGATGCGACTAGCGCCCCCATCGGCATTCCACCACCCAAGCTTTTACCAAGGAGTAGTATATCAGGCACAATATTGTAACGCATAAACTCAAATGGAATTCCTGTTCGATACAAACCCGTTTGGATTTCATCAATAATGAGTAGGGCGCCCGAAATTTGACAATAACGGACTATGGAATCAATATAATCTTGATTTGCAATTTGTGCACCTCGTTCAGATTGGATCAATTCCAACACAACGGCGGCAACACCATTTAGGGGAAGATGTTCAATTTCCTCCAAATTATTTTGGGAAATATAAAAAACCTGATTCAGTAACGGTCGATATTTACCTGAAAAATAAGGATCATCCATCAATGATAAAGGCCCTTGAGAGCTTCCGTGATATGCCTGTCTTTGAGCAACGAACCCTGCCTTTCCTGTAGCGCGTTTAGCTAATTTCATTGCTGCATCTGTAGCTTCGGAACCTGAATTCACAAAATAAACTGAATTGAGTTCCTCGGGCAGTTGATTAACAATAAACTGAGAAAATTGAACAGTTGTATCATGAATGACCTCTCCATAAACCATAACATGCATGTTTCGGTTCACCTGTTCGATGATTGCTTGTTTTACTGTCGGGTTTTGATGACCCACAGAAGAAACTGAAATTCCCGAAATTAGATCGTAGTAGGGTTTATTTTGATTATCATACAAAAAGATTCCTTCTGCTCTTTGAATTTCTAATGCAATTGGAGCTAGTGTTGTTTGCGCCAAATGTTGAAAGAAAAGGGCTTTTGTAGATAGTTGATGGATCATTTCAACAAAATTAAGTCAATTTGGGGTTTCTTTAGGGGGATGTTTTAGAATTTAGAGCAAAAAAAAGGCTGCCTTTGAGAAAGCAGCCTTTTGTACATTCAAGAGTAAAATATTATTTTACAGTGTTGCTCAATTCAGCACCTGGCTTGAAACGAACTACAGTTTTCTTTGGAATGTTAATTTCTTTTCCAGTTTGTGGGTTACGACCTTTACGCGCTTCACGAGTGCTAGTAGAGAAAGTACCGAATCCAACCAAAATTACTTTGTCGCCGGATTTCAACGCACCTGTTGTAGCGTCGATGAAACTGTTCAAAGCTGCTTGAGCTTGAGTTTTGGTGATACCAGCATCAGCTGACATTTTACCGATTAAATCTGATTTGTTCATTGTATAAAGTTGTGTTTATTTGGTTAATTGCTCAAAAGTATGAAAGTGAATGTGATTACCAAACAATAGTCAATAAAAAAACAATGAAAATTATTCACTAATAATTAACATTATACGATATTGAACAGAATCAACCTCCAATCAATTGACTAACAGCAAAATACAAAATGTCATTTGGCTGTGATTTATTCCAAACAATTTTTGATTTTGAGTAGAAAATAGCGCGTTCCTCCAACAAATTCAACAGTTTGCGCTCAATTTCTGTAGATTTTAATCGAGCAAATAGGGGTCTTTCGTCTGAATCCTGCTCTAAACGCTGTGAAATCACACGAATTTCGGGATTTAAAAATACCGTCATACCGTTTGAAATCATCCAATCCATATTTGATAAATAGGAAGCAGTTCCACCTCCACAGGCAATAACCATTCTGGTTAAATCTTTGGTTTTTCTCAAACAATCTGCTTCAATGTCACGGAAGGCATCCTCCCCTTCTTTTTCAAAAATATCAAAAATACTTTTCCCGGTTTCTTGAACGATGACTTGATCTAAATCCAAAAAGTCCCACCCCATTTTATCTGCCAACCATTTACCTGTGGTAGTTTTTCCCGATGCGGGCAGGCCGATTAAAAATACTTTGTTCATTGAAAAATTACTTACTTAATATTCCGGAGTCTTGGATCCATCCAAACATACAACAGTTCTGTAGACAAGTGAACTACGAAAAACACACAAGCTGTGAATAAAACAGCTCCCATTACCACGGGTAAGTCACTTTGTTGAAGTGCTTCTATCGTGATTTTACCCAGTCCTTTCCATTGAAAAATGTATTCAGTAAAGAAGGATCCAGCCAATAAACTACTGAACCATCCACCAATTGAAGTTACAATGGGATTCAATGAATTAGGTAAAATATGTCTTTTAATTACGACACTCCTTCTTAAACCCTTTGCATAGGCCGTTGTAACAAAATCCATTTCCATTACATCTACCACTGTATTTCGCGTAAGCTGTATAAAAACGGCCAATGGTCTTACTCCTAATGCCAATGCTGGTAAGATTAAATGGTTTAAATGCATTGTACGATTTTCGCCTAGATCGTCTAGCTCAATCAGACTACCTGTCATGGGTAAACCCGTGTAAGACTGATAGACATACCCAAATAGCCAAGAAAATAACATGGCAGAAAAAAACGAAGGAACAGATATTCCAAGTGTTGACAACCATACGATTGTGTGGTCAACCCAAGAATTTTTACGCAAGGCGGCCAATATCCCCAATGGTATTCCCAAAAACATAGAAAATAACATAGCAGCGCCTGCTAAAACCATTGTACCTATAAATGCATCTCCTAACATAGAACTTACTTCCCTTTTGGTTTGAAATGATGTTCTTAAATATGGCAACTTTAACCAAAGTGTGGAATTTGATATTTCGATATAAACGCCTTTTAATTCCGTTGGTATATTTTCTCTATTATAAATTGAAATTGGCGATACATCATTCAAATAAGCCAAAGCTTGCCTCCAAATGGGTTGATCTAAACCCAATTCTTTAACAATAGCGTCAGTGGTTGCAGCATCGGATCTTTGTGAACTCAGAATTTGCTCTGGACCGGGTAGCGCTTGAAATAAAATAAAAATAAATAACACTAACCCTACTAGAACTGCAAATAAAAATGGGATTTTTCGAAAGACGTTTTTCATATTATCAGGAGTTCTTGAATATGGCATTTTAATTATTCACCAAAAGGTCTCATTAAACCTTGTGATACCATGATAAAGACTAATTTATACTTTAGATATATTTATAACCTTGTTTTCTTTTATTTCTCTACTTTTTTACAATAAGATTTTCAAGTTCAATTTTATCAGGCAAATTCAAACCACTCCATTTTTCAACAACCTGGGAACCTTTAAATAAATAAAGTGTTGGATTGTATCTAGCCATCGTCATTAACATTTTTTGATCTGCTGAATAAAATGAATAATGAAGCTGTTCTTTCTTAATAAAACTTTGTACATAATCGGGAGAAGCTGAAGACAAAGCATAAAAATTATAGCCTTTACCCTTTTTCATCCAAACATCATATATCGCATTTATATTTCGCAAAGCATTTCTATTTGCAGATTCCAAAAATGGTGCTACCCAAACAAGTTGAAAATCATTGCTATTTAAAAACGAATCTTTCAAATCACCCTTCATAGGGTCATAGATCGCAAAATCATGAATGGGGCTTTTGTACCCTTCAATGATTATTTGAATATCTGAACGCACAAATTGATATCCATTTTTCATTGCATTGGCATATTCTGCTGTACCCACACGAATGGAATCTTTGCCATTGAACATAACAAACTTCACTAATGTTGAATCACGATCTCTTTCACCGGCAGGAATTTCATAGATGATTTTTTTAATGTCATTGCCTTTTTTATACGGCAGAAAATCCCAAATGGGTAAATAATAATAACACACCAAACCAAAAATCCAGGTAGCAGCACTTAAACCCACCATTGAATAATTTGATAATCGAACATTTGATAATAAAGGTTGATTGTGTTTTCTACCTAAATATAGGAACAAAACCACTATTGAAAGCACCACATCCTTTTTGAAAGAATCCCAAGGTTTTAACTTAATAAAATCACCAAAGCAACCACAATCGGTCACTTTATTGAAGTACGCTGAATATCCTGTAAGGAAGGTGAAAAATACAATCAATAGAGTTGTAATCGTCCACACCCAATTAAATTGCCATCCTAAAATTAATGCAAATCCCAAAATCACTTCCAATGCACAGAAAAACATGCTCATTTGCAATGTGTAATTCTTCATCCATTTAAAAAAATCATACATTAATCCATTGGGTTTAATTAAAGGAGTTAAATCGATTTCTTCATGTATTGAAAAATCAGGACCTCCTGTCATTGGACCGCTGCCATCTTTTGTGATTCTGCTTTTGAAGCCTACTTTTTTATATTCTTGGGTCCATTTATTATCATTTGAATTTTCGCTTAAAAGCTTTAATACTAAAGAATAACTTACCATTCTCCATTGGGAAGAATCCATTTTAATTTCACTCTGTCCAGCGGATGTAAATACGGCATTATTGGAATTTTCCTTTTGAAAATAAACGGCATAAGAAATAACACAGTCACAACTAGCCAAAGACTCGTGATTTTTTTGGCAACCTGTTACATGCCCCCCGCCTGGAATACCTAAATACATGGAGTAAACTGGTTTTGAATGGAAGGGATTGATGTCTAATTTGCCACTCAACATGGACTTGCCGTTTACAAAACATTCAAATTGAATAGAATCTTGTTTGGATTTAACATCTTCGGCAAAAACATCGAAATATTCATTCAATTTTATTGAAAAACCGCTAGGATCATTCAACTTTACCATCCCCGAAAACACAAAAAGTGCTCCGGTTAAAAATTTCAGAATATTGAATAGATTTTTCATCTTGTTTTTATGCGTTTTCCGACATTCGAATCAAAGCAAAAATGGCATAATTCATTATATCTTGATAATTTGAATCAACCCCTTCAGAAACCGTGGTTTTGCCGGAATTGTCCTCAATTTGCTTAATTCTCGCTAACTTAACCAGAATCATATCGGTAAAGCTACTAATTCTCATTTCGCGCCAAACTTCGCTATAATCTGAATTTTTCAACAACATCAAGTTCATTGTTTTATTGCCCCAATCATCATACATGCGTATTATTTCTTGCATGCTCTTTTGGGCTTTTTCTTTCTCGGGGGATGCTAATTCGGCCAAAGTTGCGGAGGGGGTTTTCTGCAATTCCAATTGAATTAAGGCCATTAAACTATAGTTGACAATTCCCAAAAACTCACTGCGCAAGTCATCTCCTACGTTATTCGTACCGGAATCTTCTACATTACGAATTCGTTGAGCTTTGATAAACAACTGATCAGTAAGACTACTGGGACGAAACAATCTCCAAGAAGTACCATAGTCTTCATTTTTACGCACGAATATATCTTTACATTCTTGTAACACTTCTAAGTATTGTTCTTTTGTAGATGCCATTGCAGCAAAGATATTTAAGTATGCTACATTTTCCACTCGTTTGAAAACAGTTTTCATTCATTTTTTTTGGAATTTTCGCAATTTTTTCTTATATTTAATCCAATGGATTCTTTTGAAAAAATTTACAGTTCTCTAAACGCACAACAAAAAAAAGCAGTTGATTGTATCGAGGGGCCAGTGATGGTAATTGCCGGACCGGGTACAGGCAAAACCCAAATTTTAGCTTCACGAATAATGAATATATTGAGGCAACAAGAAGTTGCGGCTCAAAATATTCTTTGTTTAACCTATACCGAGGCAGGTGCGCGTGCCATGCAAAAGCGATTAATCGGTTTTATGGGTAATGATGCCTATAAAGTAAATATTCATACTTTTCACGGTTTATGTAATAAAATCATTTCTGAATACCCAGAACGATTTTCAAAAAGAGAATTGCGGGTTATGGATGATTTGGAACGAATTGAATTGGTTCAACAACTTATCGACGAACTTCCCCATAAATCCTTATTAAAGGATTATTCTGATTACATCCACAATAACACTCGAAATCAAATTCTATCACTATGGCGTTATATGAAGGAAGAAAATAAGGGTGTTGATTTTTTCAAATATCATATTGATCGTTTCAAAAACGATGAAGAATTATTAAAAGCAACTTTTCCCAAAGAGTTAACGTGGTCACGTCCCCCGAAAGACTCTGGATTAAAAAAAGGCGATTTAAAAGAAAAAGATGTAAAAGAATGGTTCCACTCATGGAGTCAATTATTAGAGGCCGCCGAATTGTTATCTAAATACGAGGAATTGAAGCGAAATCAAGGGATATACGAATTTGAAGACATGATTCAATGGGTGCTGCGCGAATTAAAGAACGATGAAGAGTTTAAAATGAGTATCCAAGAACGTTTTCAATATGTATTAGTCGATGAATTTCAAGATACGAGTGGAGTTCAAAATGACATTCTTAAGTTATTGATTGACTTTTGGGAAGACAATCCAAACTGTTTTGTTGTGGGAGATGATGATCAGAGTATTTATTCATTTCAAGGTGCCAAGGTTTCAAATATGTTGGAATTTAAACATCGGTATGCAGAAAATATCACTACCATTGTATTAACTGAAAATTATCGCAGCAGTTCTGCCATTTTAAAAGCCAGCGACTCGTTAATTTCAAATAACATTTTGCGTTTAGTCAATGACGATATTAGTTTGAGTAAAAAATTGAGTTGCGGTGGGGCGAATGCAGAATATCCTGCAATCGATCCGGAAATACGTCAATTTAGCAATCAATTTCATGAAGCAGTCGGGATAGTACAGTCAATTGAGAAACTATTAAAATCGAATATTCAACCCAGTGAAATTGCAATTATTTACTCAAAGAACAAGTTTGCAGAAGAATTTTTGCCTTTGTTTAATGATAAAAAAATTCCATTTGTATTATCTAAAAAAGTAGATATTTTAACAGAACCCATCATTCAATTACTCATAAACTGGTTGGATTTCCTTCTGAAAGAATCCGAAAATCCGAATAGTGGAGAGTATCAGATTTATAATTTATTACTTAGCGATATTTATGGATTTAATCCCATGAATTTAAATCGTATCATGGTGAATTATTATGATGAGAAACGTAAAAACTCAAATTATAGTTTGGGGTTAAGAGAGTATTTTGAAGAAGTAGCTAACAAAGAATTAATTCAAGATGCTCAAAAATTAAAATTACTTATAAAACACACCAATGAGTGGATTCGCATTGCTAATTCAGAAACAGTAGGTTCGTTAATAGGACGAATCTATGCCGAAGGTGGTTTTGTTTCATTTGCTTCGAATAAACAAGACAATGGATGGAGTATGGAACTATTGCATACGTTTCTTTCTTTTGTAAATGCTCAAGCAGAGCGACATCCATTCTTAACATTGAAGGATTTGTTAACCAAGCTTCACACTATGCAATCCCAAAATGTTCCAATACAAATGGAAAAGCGTTTAGGGAATGCTGACGGTGTGCAAATGGTTACAGCACATAGTTCAAAAGGTCTTGAATATGATTACGTGTTTATAATTCAAGGCAATGAAAAGGAATGGGAAAAAGACTCAGGGGTGGCTATGCCCTATAAATTGCGTGAATTATTGGAGGGGGCCAATATTAGAACAGATGAAGTCCAAGCCAAGGAATTGCGTCAGGAAGAAAGAAGAAGGCTATTTTTTGTTGCACTGACACGGGCGAAATTGCAAGCCACTATCAGTTACGTTTCAACCAAAGTAGGAAGCAGCAGTTCCAACGTTACACCAAGTAAATTTATTGGTGAAACAAGACCTGATTATTTTTCAATGAATTTAAAAGATGAGGTATTTGACATTGAAACATTGAAATATGCTCAAGAACGCACGTTGCGGTTACAAAATTCCCCAACGCTCGATATTGATCCGAAAGATTGGCTTCAGGATCGAGTTGAACAATTTGTTTTTTCGCCTTCCTCGGTTAAAAGTATTATTGAATGTGGAATTGGTTTTTACTATAATAATATAGTTCGAATTCCTTCAGCACCCAATGAATACACGGCATACGGAAATGCAATTCACGGAACATTAAGAGTACTTTTAGAGAAGTTTGTAAAAGAAAACAAATGGCCTAATATTGGCGAACTATCCGATATTTTCATCCATCAAATGAATCGTTATAGAGGGGGATTCACTCAAAAACAATATGAAAATCGTTTAAAACAAGGATTGGAATTACTGCCATTGATTTTAGAGCAAAAACGGGATGAATACTTGAAATACAATCAATTCAAAACAGAGTTTTCCATTCAGGCAAACGTACATGGTGTATCGTTGAAAGGAATGATTGATAAGGTGGTAATTGAAGACGATCGTGCGGTTATATATGATTATAAAACGGGTAGAACCAAGAATATCGAAAAGAAAAGTATACCGAACAAAGTCGTTTTAAGTAAAGACACTAAAAAATTGCCTCCAGATTATTGGTTTCAGGTGGGAATTTACACATTAATGATTCAACACAGTACTGAAACACCTTGGAAATGCAATACAGCTCAAATCGAAGCGATGAGCGAAGATCAAGAAAGAGAACTTTCTATTTTTGAAATTCAATATGGGCCAGAAGATCTTGAATTCATTGAATATTACTTAAAAACAGCCAATGACAAGCTAAAAAGCTACTCATTTCTAACAGGCTGTGGAGCAACCAACTGTGTTTGGTGTAACTTTTCGAAAGAGCAAGGATTGGTAAAATACATTCCAACTCAAATTTCTAATGAAGAGGAATCGGCTGGAGAAATCGTATAAACTAGCTAAAACCAATAAGCTGGAAAAACCCAATTACATGGAGAAAAAGTAAAGGAGTTAGAAACTCCAAAATGGGTTATTTATTGAAAATAAATTGTTTCGATTTTAAAGGGCGTGGCTGAGATCTAATTTTCGACACGCCTTTTCACAGCAAAGTTCTTCGGCTTTTTTGCGACTTTTATTGATTTCTGTAAACCAAATTTCTCCGTCGACGATAAGAGCTACAGCATGTTTTTCATTCTTTGAGCCATCAGTAACTTCATAATTCCATCCGATACTCTTTTGCTGTTTTTGTGCCCATTTCATGAATACAGCCTTATGACTCACAGCAGTTGACATGAGTTTATCCATGTCTAGATACTGTCCTATAAGACGATGACGTATAAACCAAGCCGCTTTTGTGTAACCTCTATCTAGATAAATAGCACCGATCAATGCCTCAAGAGCATTGCCTCCAATTCCTTTTAACGCGGAGGGATTCTTAGTCAATTCAGACTTCATATCCATCAGTTCAATTAAACCAATTTTAAAAGCGAGGTCACCCATTTGTTCGCGATTTACGATTCGGGTTCTCATTTCGGTTAAAAAACCTTCATCGCGGTAAGGGAATCGGTTGAAAAGCACTTCTGCAACAACAGCATCGAGTATAGCATCCCCCAAAAACTCTAAACGTTCATTATTGAAGTTAGCTGATTTGGGGAGGTTGGATTTCACCATGTTGAATGAATTATCCACCACAGAACTATGCGTTAGTGCTTCTTTGTAGATAGTCAGACGTACAGGACGAATACCTGTAAGTAGTCTTATCTTTTTTCGTAAGTTATTAGATGAATTTAGAAACAATCGTATTTACGGCGTAAATCAGTCCACGTATTTTTTGAAAATCACTGAGGCGTTATGTCCACCGAAACCAAACGTATTACTCAAAGCCGCGTTAATTGTGCGTTTCTGAGCAACGTTAAACGTAAGATTCAACTTAGGGTCAATTTCAGGGTCATCAGTAAAGTGGTTTATAGTTGGAGGAACGGTATCGTTCGCAACGGCCATAACACATGCAACAGCTTCAATCGCTCCAGCACCGCCTAACAGGTGCCCTGTCTGGCTTTTTGTGGATGAAATATTCAAGTTATAACAGTGTTCACCAAATACATTTTTGATGGCTTTCACTTCGGCAATATCACCCAAAGGAGTACTAGTGCCATGAACATTAATATAATCAATATCGGAGAGGCTCAAATGAGCATCTTCGAGTGCCATGCGCATTACATTAGTTGCGCCTAAACCTTCAGGATGTGGAGCTGTAAGATGGTATGCATCAGCAGTCATTCCTCCGCCTACGATTTCGGCATAAATTTTTGCGCCACGAGCTTTAGCATGTTCTAAATCTTCTAGAATTAAACATGCTCCACCCTCACCCATAACAAAGCCATCACGATCTTTATCGAATGGACGAGATGCAGTGGCAATATCGTCATTTCTTTCTGAAAGGGCTTTCATATTACTGAAGCCACCAACGGAAGGCTCATTCACACAAGCTTCGGATCCACCGGCCACTATGGCGTCGGCTTTCCCCAAGCGAATGATATTAAATGCATCAATAAGTGCATGGGTTGAAGATGCACAAGCAGACACGGTACCGTAGTTGGGCCCGCGTAAGTTGTGTTTGATAGAGATATAACCAGCGGCTATATCGATAATCATTTTTGGGATAAAAAAGGGCGAAAAGCGTGGTTGCCCATCGCCCTTTGCATAATCCACAATTTCGTTAAAGAACGTAGAAAGACCTCCAATACCTGCTCCCCAGATAACCCCGATACGATCGG
>JACCDS010009031.1_pt1 | contig 21116 bp, 23 predicted proteins | sample 7446441 | NCBI WGS metagenome assembly JACCDS01 (sample SAMN15323445, study PRJNA562643) | freshwater metagenome | isolation source: river surface water | place: USA:Blue River Watershed | collected 2017-08-17 | reverse complement strand
TAAACCGCAGTCGCAGTGGCCGGAACCACGCAAGTCACGCGACGAGTTGATTGCGGCAGTACAGGAAGTCGTTGGTAATATTCCGGGCAACAACTACGAATTCTCTCAGCCGATCCAAATGCGGTTCAACGAACTCATCTCAGGCGTGCGCAGTGACGTTGCGGTGAAGATATTCGGCGACGACATGGTCGTCTTGAATAAGACGGCTGAAGAAGTATCGTCAATGCTGCAGAAGATCCAGGGTGCGTCCGAGGTCAAGGTGGAGCAGACCACTGGACTGCCGATGCTGACAGTGAACATTGATCGTCAGAAGGCCGCCCGCTATGGCCTGAACGTGGGCGACATCCAAGACACCGTGGCTACGGCCATCGGAGGGCGTGAGGCTGGGACGCTGTTTGAAGGCGACCGTCGATTCGACATCCTGGTTCGGTTGCCAGAATCCCTGCGCAACGACTTGGAAGGCATGAAGCGCTTGCCGATTCCTTTGCCGCGCGGAACAGGTACGGGAGGTCTTGAAGGCCGAACCAACTTCATTCAACTGGCTGAAGTGGCGAGCTTCGAGTTGGCACCCGGCCCGAATCAGGTCAGCCGGGAAAACGGCAAACGTCGCATCGTGGTGAGTGCCAACGTCCGTGGCCGAGACGTGGGCTCGTTCGTCGCGGATGCAGAAGCAGCTCTGGCACAGGTCAAGATTCCTCCCGGATACTGGACGAGTTGGGGCGGCACTTTTGAGAACCTGCAGTCGGCAACACAACGCCTGCAGATCGTTGTTCCAGTCTCTCTGCTCCTGGTGTTCGTCCTGCTCTTTGCGATGTTCGGCAACGCCAAGGATGGTTTGCTGGTTTTTACCGGCATTCCGTTCGCGTTGACGGGTGGAATCCTGGCGCTGTGGCTGCGCGACATCCCCATGTCGATCTCGGCGGCAGTGGGCTTCATCGCGCTCTCAGGCGTCGCCGTACTCAATGGCCTTGTGATGATTTCCTACATCCGCACCCTGCGAGAGGAGGGAATGCCTCTGGACGCGGCCATTCGGGACGGCGCGTTGACCCGTTTGCGTCCCGTGCTGATGACGGCCCTGGTGGCGTCTTTGGGTTTCATCCCGATGGCGATTGCCACTGGAACCGGCGCAGAAGTTCAGCGGCCCTTGGCCACTGTGGTGATCGGCGGCATCTTGTCTTCCACACTACTGACGCTACTCGTACTCCCCATTCTTTATCGTCTGGCCCATCGACCAGACGAGCAAGAAGAGGATGTCACTGCTGAGCCGGTGCATCCGCAAGATGCGACCACCTTGCACCAAACGTGATCCCTGCCACCCAAGCATTGAGTTTTTAACCCGTACTTTGAAAGGAAATTTTATGAAACTAATCTCTACTGCCCTTGCTTTGACTCTGATGTTGTCGGGTGCCGTGTTCGCGGCCGACAAGCACGACCATGGCCATGAAGACAAGCCCTTGCACGGGGGCTTGGTCACCGAGATCAAGGATGTGGACTACGAATTGGTGGCCAAACCCGATGTACTTCAGTTGTACGTGCGCGATCACGGAAAACCAGTCGACGTCAGCAAGGCGACGGCCAAGATTACCTTGCTCGTCGGTACCGACAAGCAAGAGGTCGAGTTGAAACCATCGGGGGATAAGCTTGAAGCCAAGGGCAGTTTCAAAGTCACAGCAGGCACGAAGATCGTCGCCCAGGTGAATGCCGCCGGCAAGACAGCGACTGCACGTTTTCTTTTGAAGTGAGTGAAAGCTGGGGCAAACGCCTCAGCTTTCCCATTTTTTCGTCACTTTTTTGGAAGGATTGGCTATGAGAATGTTGCCCCTCAAAGGTCTCGCGATATCAACAAGCATATTTATCTTGGCGGGTTGTGCTACCCCAGTAGATCAACTTGCCGAAAAGCCCTATTGCCACACGGACCGTGGCAGAAATGCCTACTGCACCAAAGAGAATGCGCCCAGTCTTAAGAGGGATGAGGAAGCAAAGCAGTTCCCCTCTAACCCGGAGGCACTTACGGTATACCTAGTTCGCTATTGGGGTGATGGACACCATCCGCTGGATATTTCGGTCAATGGCGGGACTGCGATGGAAACTGTTCCGAACTCAATGATCCGCCTACGGGTAAAGGCTGGCAGCCATCGAATCGCCTTCAGTGCTGGCGGGAAGTCGTTTGACCGAACAATTTCCGGGATGGCAGGAGAGGTTCGCTTGGTGGGAATTACTGGCACAGACTGGTCTTGGGGTAGTTCGTCTCACGCGTGGGCAGAAGACTCTGATGATCAGGTCAAAAGACAGGCTCGCCGGTCTCGTCTGATCAAAGATATATCGTTGCTGTGAACAGACTCGGCCAAATCGTCGAATCCGTGCTCTCAAGACCCACCTGTTACTATCTGTCTCTGAAAGCGGACGCGGGTTCGGTTCCGTGCTCCACCACCAACCAGCAATCTGTAGTGTTCCACAGAAGGCCGGAAAACCTAGAGAAATCAAAGGCTCCGGCCTTTTTTACGTCCAAAATATTCCGTACAAAGCTATTGAAATCCACATGCCTTTGGGGGCATGATTGGGGGCATTGAACAATTCCCTAGTATCGATGCCCCCAATGAGGATGAAATGCCCCTTACTGATGTTCAAATAAAAAATGCAAAATCAGGCGAGAAAGCACAACGTCTATTCGACGGAGGTGGGCTTTACCTTGAACTCTCCCCAGCAGGGGGAAAGCTGTGGCGGCTAAAATACCGAATAGATAGCAAGGAATGTCAATCAGCGCCCAATACTTTCCACCTTTCAGCGCCCAATACTTTCCACTTTTTCAGCCCGCTGATGCTTGCCTTTGCGTTGTTTGAACCGGTAAGAATCGTTGCCGGTTTCCAGAATGTCGCAGTGATGCGTGACGCGATCCAATAAAGCGGTGGTCATTTTTGCATCACCAAATACTTGTACCCATTCCCCAAATGACAGATTGGTCGTGATGATCAGCGACGTTTTTTCATACAGCTGGCTAATGAGATGAAACAGCAGCGCACCGCTAGATGCCGGGAAGGGCAAATAGCCCAGCTCATCTAAAATGACCGCGTCCACCAGACAGAGCTGCTTGGCCAGATTGCCGACCTTACCCAACGCCTTTTCCCGCTCCAGCAGATTGACCAGGTCAACCGCATTGAAGAAGCGCACGCGTTTAGCTTGATGGATTGCTGCCACGCCGATTGCCGTGGCCAGATGCGTTTTACCGGTGCCGGTGCCCCCCACCAGAATCAGATTGTGCGCCGTGTCCATAAAGGCCGCCGTCGCCAGCTGTTCAATGACGCTTTGCAGGAGCGGCGTTTCAGACCAGTCAATTCCAAGCAAATCGCGGTGAATCGGGAAGCGTGCCGATTTGAGCTGATAGCGCAAACTCTTGAGCTGGCGATCGGTTTGTTCGGCCGTGATCAGACGCTCCATCCATGTTTCCGGGCGATGGGCCTGTCGAGGCTTTTCCGCCTGCAGCTCGGCCCAGGCCGCAGCCATGCCATAGAGGTGTAGCACTTTCAGGCTACTGAGGTGATCAATGGACATTGGCAGACCCCAGCAAGTAATCGTAGCGGTGGCAATTGGCCAAGGGCTCCATCGTCAGGGCAATCCCGTCGGGCACCGGAATCGCGGCAGCGGGCAGATGCGGTGCAATCAATCGGCGTAAGGCATTCATGACGATGGGGGCACTGACGATGCCGCCTTCCAGGGTGAGCTCGCAGGCAACTGTCAGGGCGTCCAGGCCCGCCTCACCCGCAAGTATCAAGAGCTCGACGAAGGCACGGTCACCTTTGGGCTGCTTCAGAATGCGGTCGCGCACGATCTGAATCGGCTTGGGCAAGTCCCAGGCAACGAAGGGTGCGCCATTACGTAGCGCGCCGGGTTTCTTCTCCAGCACCGGCAGGTAATGCCAGGGATCACAGATCAATTGATCGCGACCATAGAACCGGGTGTGAGCGGCAATGACTTCCCCGTGGGCGACGACGCAGATCTGCTCGGCCGTTTTGCGCACGGAGACGGCACAGCCAGCAGCGCTGGCTGGCACGCTGTAGCGATTGCGATCCACCCGCACCAGACAGGTCGAGGAGACGCGCATCATGTCTTCGACGTAGCCATCAAAGCGAGCCGTGATCGGTCGCAGCAGCGGCTGCTCGTCGGCAAAGCAGTCAGCAATGGTGCGCTGGCTTTGCGTGGGATGGTAATCCCCCCATTTTTGAAGCGGCCTGCAAGTAGAAGCTAAGCGGCCAAAGCCAATTTCTGTTTAGGGGTGATGCCGCCGAGGGCCATGTTAGGGCGCTCGTGATTATAGGTCCACAGCCAGCGGGTCGCGAATTCTTGTACTTCTTCAATGCTGTCAAACAGGTAGTGCGCCAGCCAGTCGTAGCGCACCGTTCGGTTGTAACGTTCGACGTAGGCGTTTTGTTGCGGCTTTCCGGGTTGGATAAATTCCAGCGCGATGCCCCGCCGCTGCGACCAGGCCATCAAGGATGCGCTGATGTATTCCGGGCCGTTGTCACACCGAATCCGGGCAGGCCGTCCGCGCCATTCGATAATGCGATCCAGCGACCGGATCACGCGCTCGGAGGGCAGCGAGAAATCGACTTCGATGTCCAACCCTTCGCGATTGAAGTCATCGATCACGTTGAACAAGCGAATGCTGCGGCCGTCAGCTAATTGATCATGCATGAAGTCCATCGACCAGACCGCATTGATGGCGGTTGGTTCGCCCAAGGGCTCGGGCTTCTCCCGCACCAGCCGCTTCTTTGGCTTGATGCGCAGGTTCAGCTCCAGCGAGCGGTAAATGCGATAAATGCGTTTGTGATTCCATCGCAAGCCCTTCACGTTGCGCAGATACAGGTCACACAGGCCGAAGCCCCAGTTGCGTTGATGGGTGGTCAGGCGAATCAGACAGTCGGCGATCTGCTCGTTCTCCGCCGAGAGTTTGGCCTGGTAGCGATAGCAGGTCGGGCTGATGCTGAAGGCCTGGCATGCCAGCCGGATGCTGACACCTTGGTCGTTGACTGCCCGGTGCGCCATCTTGCGTCGGCAAGATGGCGCTACCACTTTTTTTGCAGCGCCTCCGACACGATCTCGGCCTTCAGTCGTTCTTCCGCATACATCTTCTTCAAGCGCCGGTTCTCGTCTTCGAGCTCCTTCAGGCGCGCCATCATAGAGGCGTCCATGCCGCCGAACTTGCTGCGCCAGCGATAGAACAGGGCGGAGCTCATGCCGTGTTCGCGGCACAGTTCCGGCACCGGGGCGCCGGCGTCAGCCTGCTTGAGAATGGCGATGATCTGACTTTCCGAAAAACGGGACTTCTTCATGTAAAACTTCCTCAATTTCGATTGGAGAAAATTCTACTTTCAAAGCCGCTTACTCGGTGGGGGGATTACCGGATGACGACGTTGCGCCAATTCCTGGCAACGGGTCGCCAGCCAGTCATTGAGTTCAACGAACGACGCAAAGCGTGCCAAGGGCGTGAACAACCATTCACGGATATTGCCGACCTGATTCTCGACTTGGCCTTTCTCCCAACCAGAGGCCGGCGTGCAGGCGACGGGCTCGAACAGATAGTGATTGGCCAGGCAGAGGAAGCGCCGATTGAATTGGCGTGCCTTCCCAGTCAGAACGGCCTCCACAACCGTCTTGAGATTGTCGTAGATCAGCCGAGCGGGCACGCCGCCAAAGAAGGCAAAGGCACGATTGTGCGCCTCCAGTACCATTTCCTGCGTCTCGCGCGGATATGCCACGACAAACATCTGTCGGCTGTAAGCCATACGGAAATGCGCGACCTTGATGTTTTGCAGAATGCCGCCCAGTTCTACCTGTTCGTGGCTCCAGTCAAATTGACAGGCATCCCCTGCCATAAACAGCAGGGGTACAAACGCCTCAGTCAACTTGGGTCCGTGATGACGAGACTTCCAGCGTTTGACGAACCGTTGCACGCTGTCATAAGCGCCGCCGTAGCCGATTTCCTGTAAGCCTTCAAATAAACGATGGGCAGTGCGACGGCGTGGCCGAGCCAATTTGCCATCTTCCTCCAGCCATTGTGTGAGCTGGTCTGCAAATTGGCCAAGTTTCGGTGAGACAGGTTGAACCCGTTCATAGCTGGGCTCTGCCACCGTATTGAGATGCTTACGAACCGTCGGTCGAGACAGTCCCATTTCCCTGGCGATGGCAGAAATGGATTGCTTTTGCACCGCATGGCGCCGGCGTATTTCGACAATGATGTCCATGTAAATCACTCCAGATACCCCCGGCAAAAATACCGGATGGTTGCATACCGAGGTGGAAACTATTGGACGCTGTTTCCACCCCTAATCTGGAAAGTTTTGCACGCTGTTTGACATGTCAAACCGATCATCAACAACACCGGCGCGGCAATCCCATCTGTCAGAATCGCTCCACCCAACCACAGTAGGTCGCGTTTCGTCAAACGATCGCCTGACGTCTGTTTATCTCTGGATGCTATGGAACGTAATGCATACTATGCGAGCAAACCAAGGCCACTCCCGAGATAAAGCAATCCCGCAAGCATGACGGGTGTCCCGTATGTAATAGCAACAGAAATTAGCAGTCCTTCATCGTAATTTAATCTGATGTTAGATGCCAATTTGAATTGTTATTCAGGCCAGTAGCGTACTCTCACTACCACAGTTATTTCTGTATAAACAAAATAGTCACTGTTGCTTCGCCATTAATATTCTCAACCGTAAATTTCACCTTATCACCTACTTTCACATTGGAAAGTAGCGCTTTGTCTTTCACGACAAACGGCATGGTCATAGGTCCCATCTCTACCGTCGCGCTTTTGATACGCCCGTGTTTCAAGGTAATGTTGCCATTTTCTTTATCAACGGCTTTAACTACGCCATCTGAAAGAGCTGTTGCACTCGTTGGATTCGCCGGCATGCTATCCATCTTCATTCCTGCCATGTCCATTCCCATGGTTCTTTGGTCAGCGTAGACGTTCACTGCCATCAGGGAAAATCCACAGACTGCCACCAGATTCAAAAGCGTTTTTTTCATTTGATACTCCTTAGTAGTTAAATTGATTTGTTTTGTATTGCTAAACGTAATTTGCGTTCTTGAAGCAAACGCCATGCTGCTGGAATCACAAAAAGTGACAGCAATGGTGCTGTAATCATGCCACCCACCATCGGTGCCGCAATCCGCTGCATTACTTCAGAGCCAGCGCCGCTACCGAACATAATCGGAATAAGACCGGCCAAGATAACTGCTACTGTCATGGCTTTTGGACGCACACGCAGTACAGCTCCTTCTCGTATCGCTTCCGCAATGAGCTCCTTGGTCAACGGTAGACCGGACTGCAAGCGCTGATTCAATGAATTGCGTAGATACACCAGCATCACAACACCGAATTCAGCCGCCAGTCCTGCCAGCGCAATAAATCCAACCGCAGTAGCCACTGAAATGGCATGGCCGAGTAACCACACAAACCAGAAGCCGCCGATGAGTGCAAAAGGCACCGTTAGCATGAGCAGCAATGCTTCCGACGTGGAGCGGAACGCCAAGTACAGCAAAATGAATATGACAGCGAGGGTGAGCGGAATGACTGTTTGCAACTTGGCGACGGCCCGCTCCAAATATTCAAACTGCCCAGACCAGCCAATTGAATATCCGGGTGGGAGTTTTACTTCCTTAGCCACTGCTGCCTGCATTGCCTTTACGGCTGAATGCAAGTCGGTTCCACGTACATCGACATATACCCAGCCAGAAAGTCGTGCATTCTCGCTGCGTATCATTGGTGGTCCATCGGTCACCTTGATGTTCGTAATATCTCCCAGCCTTACCTGCGCACCTCTGTCTGTGACAATAGGAAAGTCACGTAGCGTTTGCACGGAGTTACGATAATCCTGCGGGTAGCGGACATTGATAGGAAAACGCTGGCGTCCATCCACAACCTCTCCAATGTTTTCTCCACCGATAGCAGATGAAATAACCGACTGCACATCCGTCACCGCAAGGCCATATCGCGCGGCTTTTGCTCGGTCTATATCAACATCGATATAACGTCCGCCACTTACGCGTTCTGCCAATGCAGAGGTCACCCCGGGCACTTTTTTGACGACGGCTTCGATTTGCGTGGCGATTTTGTCGATTTGCCCGAGGTCAGCACCGGATACCTTCACACCGACGGGCGTCTTGATGCCAGTCGAAAGCATATCGATACGATTTCGGATAGGTGGCACCCACACATTCGATAACCCTGGAACCTTGACTATCCGGTCGAGTTCATCAATGAGTTTTGCAGAGGTCATACCAGGACGCCATTGGTCTTTCGGTTTGAACTGAATAGTCGTTTCAAACATCTCCAACGGAGCAGGGTCGGTTGCTGATTCCGCACGGCCAGCTTTACCAAATACCGTCAAGACCTCAGGAACGGTTTTGATTAGTCGGTCTGTCTGCTGCAGCAATTCGCTGGCTTTGGATGCTGACAGTCCGGGCAATGCAGAAGGCATGTACAGCAAATCACCTTCGTCCAGCGGTGGCAGGAATTCGCCTCCTAGCTTGGATAGAGGAATTACTGTCAGGGCAAGAGCGATAAACGCAATGGCAATCGTCCATTTAGGATGCGCCAAACTGGCATTCAACCAAGGCCGATACATTCGTATTAATACGCGATTAATCGGATTCGATGCTTCGCTTGGGATACGTCCACGTATCATGTACCCCATCAATACCGGTATCAACGTAATCGCCAGTCCGGCTGCTGCAGCCAAGGTGTAGGTTTTTGTATAGGCCAACGGTGCAAACAGCTTGCCCTCCTGTGCTTCCAATGCGAAGACAGGAATAAAGGACAAAGTGACGATGAGTAATGAGAAAAACAGCGCCGGCCCAACTTCAATCGCCGATTCTGCAATCAAGTTCCATCGCTCTTTCCCACTAATGTCCTGATTCGGATGTGAATGTGAATAGGCTTCCAGATGCTTGTGCGCGTTCTCAATCATGACAATCGCCGCATCGACCATCGCACCGACGGCAATGGCGATACCACCCAGGGACATCAGATTGGCGTTGACGCCTTGATAGCGCATCACAATGAAGGCTGCAAGCACACCCAAGGGTAGCGAGATGATGGCGACCAAGGCACTGCGCAAATGAAACAAAAAGATGGCGCAGACCAAGGCGACAACAACAAACTCTTCAATCAGCTTGTCTCTAAGATTGGTTACTGCGGCCGTAATCAGTTTGGAGCGGTCGTAGGTGGTGACCACCTCCACACCTTTGGGAAGCGAGCTTTGCAAGGTAGCTAGTTTTGCCTTGACCGCTTTGATGGTTTCCAGCGCATTCTTACCGGAACGCATGACAACCACGCCACCGGCGACTTCACCTTCACCATTCAATTCTGCTATCCCACGACGCATTTCGGGGCCAATGCGAACTGTCGCTACATCCCTGAGTAATACGGGCGTACCAGCATCATTTGCGTTGAGAAGAACATTGCGAAAATCTTCCAGTGAGCGCAGGTAACCGTGCGAGCGCACCATATATTCGGTCTCGGCCATTTCGACAACCGAACCACCGGATTCCTGGTTTGCCTTCGCCAGTGCATCGAGTACCTTCGCGTGAGAGATACCGAAAGCGCGCAGCTTGTCCGGGTCGAGGATGACTTGATACTGTTTTACCATGCCGCCGATGCTGGCGACCTCGGCTACATCTGGAACGGTTTTAAGCTCGAACTTCAAAAACCAGTCGTTCAATGTCCGCAACTGGCTGAGGTCGTTTTTCCCAGTACGGTCAACCAGCGCATATTCAAATACCCAGCCGACGCCCGTCCCATCAGGCCCAAGCTCGGCCCGCACCCCCTGAGGCAAACGGCTTTGCACTTGACTGATGTATTCCAGGACTCTGGAGCGAGCCCAGTATTGGTCCGTCGCATCGTCGAAAAGAACATAAACGAACGAGTCGCCAAAAAAGGAATACCCACGAACGGTTTTAGCACCCGGAACAGCCAACAACGCCGTAGTCAGTGGGTAAGTAACCTGGTCCTCAACTATCTGAGGTGCCTTACCGGGATACTGGGCGCGAATGATGACCTGCGTGTCCGACAGGTCTGGTAGCGCATCTAATGGTGTTTTGTTCAGCGACCATAGGCCCCATCCTGCAATGACGAGCGCAGCAAGTAATACCCAGAATCGATTAGCAATGGACCAGCGAATAATTCGCGCAATCATTGCTTGCCTCCGACTGGTTTCACGCTTTCGAGCAGGTAGCCGTCGTCATTTTCCTTGAACGAGAATTCAACTTCCTGTCCTGCTTTTATCTCGCTGAATAGCTCGGGACGTGACTTGTTAAAGTCCATCGTCATCGCGCCCCATTCAAGTTCCGGAATGGGCTTGTGCGAAAGAGTCAGTGCTTTTGGCGTTACTTTCTCTACAGTGCCAACTCCCCGGTGAACAGGGGACGCTGCTGGTTGCATTGTTTGGTTATTGCCAGAAAACTTGGGCAATACCGACTTCAGGCTTGCTTCCGAATCAATGAGGAATTGCCCCGAGGCGACTACCTTCTGCCCTTCACTCAAGCCACTCAAAATCTCGGTATCGTTTCCGCTATCACGACCCGTCGTTACAACCACTGGTTGCATGCTGTTGTTCTCGCCAACTACCAGAACGATGGATTGCTTGCCGCTTGCAATCACGGCTTCACTCGGGACCAGAAGTCGCGAAACTGGCTTTTCGGCATCCAGACGAATACGCATGAGCATGCCCGGTGTGAGACTGCCGTCACGATTATCCAGCTCCAGTCGAGCCTGCAAGGTCCGTGTCGCAGTACTGATGCCCGGCAAGATTTCACGAACCTTGCCACTGTATTTTCTATTCGCGTCACCGGAGAACGTGGCTTCCACCGTCATGCCGGAGCGGACTGCATTGCTCAATGCTTCGGGTACTTCTGCTACTAACCAGACCTTGCTCAACCCAGCGACTTTTGCAATTGTCATACCTGGCGTTACCATCGCGCCATCGCGCACGGATAACTCGGTGATGACACCAGCAACTGGAGATGTCAGCGTGAAGTGCTTTTGCGATTGTCCTGTACGGTCTGCCTGGTTTATCAACCCATCCGGAATAGACATCGTGCGCATTCTTTGTCGTGCAGCCGATGCTAGTTCAGTATTGCCACCACGTTTGAGTGCCAGATATTCCTCTTGCGGTGCAATCCAGTCAGGAACGAAAATCGAAGCGATTGCTTCGCCACGTTTGATGCGCTGCTGAGGTGAACGGGCATACAGTTTGTCGATATATCCCGTCACACGGCTTTGTACAACTTCCGATGCGCTCTCGTCGAACTGCGTGGTGCCGACCATTTCAAATGCGTCTCGGACTTCTTCCCGCCTTACAGTTGCGAATCGAATACCTAGATTCTGTTGAAGTGTCGGGCTGACTTTTACACCACCATCTTCCGAGCCTTCATCCGCATAAACCGGGACCAACTGCATATCCATGAAAGGACTTTTACCAGGCTTGTCGAACTTGTTTCCTGGAACCATGGGGTCGTGCCAGTACAGGACTTTACGGCCTGTCTTCGGGTCAACTTTTTCAGTCGTCGCGCCAGATGTAGCAGCGTTATCCATACTTCTTTGCGTACCGACCCAATACCCGCCAAACACGAGGCCAGCACCTGCTAATACCAACACCATCGTTTTCAATGCGAACTTCGATTTCATTTCATTTCTCCTGCAGACACCATGTCATGTGGAACCACGTGATACTCAAGCGCAGCCCAGGTCAGAGCCGCTTCTCTCTCAAGCTCGGCTATTTGCAGCCGTCGTTCCAACAACATTTTTTTCGCATTGAAGACAGCACTCAGACTGCCGCTACCTGAACGGTAGGCAGCAGTTGCCAGTTCCACTTGCTGCGATGCTGCCGGTAGCAACTGGGCATTGAGTTGCGTGACACGGGATTTGAGACTTTCCAGAGTGGACGACTGATTCTCGATTTCAGTCTGCAATTCACGCAATGCTTCTTCGTACTGCAACCTGGCCTTGGTACCTAGCGCGGACTTTTCTGCAATGTCGCGATTCTGTTTTTGTGCACGATTAACGGCTAGAGGAATGCTGATGCCAAAGGACACCATGTTTGAGTACTGACTGCCGCGCTGGCTGTAAGAGGCTTCAACCGACCAGTCGGGGTTACTTTCGCGGGTTGCCACAGTGCTGTCGGCATCAGCCAGATTGATTGCGCGACGAGCCGTCAATAACATCGGGTGATATTTTTCGAGTTCTTCTATAGGCAATCCAGGCACATGTGAAGTCAGCTTTGGAGTCTCATCAGCGACAGTGGCGGCTGGCATACCGGTCCAGCGACTTAACGCAAGGCGTGCATTCTTCAAATCCTGTGTGTTCTTGCGCGTTGAATCTTGCGCCTGGGAGAGAATCAATTGTGCTTGCATTACGTCAGAGGCGTTTGCCTTGGCGCCTCGATGCGCAGCATTCATCGCGCTCAGGTCTTCGGCCGCTTCTTTTTCCATAGCACTAACCAATGCCAATGTGCGCTGACCGTAAAGTACATTGACCCATGCCTTGGCTGATTCTTCCCGCACCTTGGCAATGGTTTCTAAATAGGTACTTTCTTCCATTTCGACGGCGCGTTGGGCACGCTCGGACCGTGCGACACGCTTGTCCGAAGATACCCATTGCTGTTCGATACCAACCCGACGCATGGTCATGAAGTCGCTCGTAGTGCTGTAACGGTCGCTACCCGTCACTGGCAAATTGTCGATACCAACTTTCAGCATCGGGTCAGGCAATTGGTCGGCTTTCGCTGCTGATTCGCGACTGGCCAATACAGAGGCATTAGCGGCTTTGGTGAACGACGACCGCTGCAATGAAAGCTGCAATGCTTCGTTTAATGTGAGCCCATTGGATTGGGCGTGAACAAAAGATGTGCCAAAAGCCAGCGCCAGTAAAACGCTGCTTTGGCATAGAGTGCGCGACTGATAATTCAGTAGCGCATGGATACGCAAAAACATATAACCCCCGGTAGTAAAGACGAACGCCAACCACGGCACAATGCCGGTCAGCGAAACAACTGGGGGTTAAATCAAATGCGGAGTCGTTGCGTGCGGAGATAAGGCGGGTCTACGCCTAATTCCAGAGGAGCGTCTGTCCAGGCTGAAGCCAAGACGGCAGGAATAATCGGCAGAGTTGCCGGAATGATGAAAGAAACTGTAGTTGGTGCTAGCGAAGGTGCAGTTGCCAGATGTTCAAGTGCCAGTTCGGAACCTGACTGTTGTTCCGCGCAATGAACTGGTTTCTCGACGTCCATTTCTGCACATGGCATATCGCCCATTGCCATCTCTTGCACAGGAGCCATTGTCTGCGGACAGACGTAGGCAGCCATTGCTATTCCTGAAGTCAGAACGGTCATGACTAGGAAGCAAGCAATTAGACGACAAAAAGATGAAAAGGAGTGGCGCATTAGGAATGCTCAATAAATTGCTTGCAAGTGTAGCTCAAATTATGGATTTGAGAAGAGTGTCAAATTTAAGGTGCTCTCGCGCTTCAACACTAGCTTCGCTGCTAGGCAATAATTCAGAAAGACACAGATTAATGTAGTGTTAATTTTTCTCGGATGTCCGGATTGGGTCGATAGCAGACATTCATACAAGTCCAGCGACCCTGGCATCTTGAACGCAAATCGGTGGCAACGTTGAGATGCGACTAGGTGGCAACTTTGCTTTGCGAACTAGTGGCAACCTTCATGCGAATATTCAATGCGACATTAGAAAACCCCGTAAGCCTATACCTACTGACCATCGCAGACAGCGGCGAACGAAAAAGTACATGCGACAAGCATTTCATGCGGATCATCAATGAGCATGACCGCGAGCAGGCAGAGCTTTTCAAGCCAGATAAAAAGACATACCGAGCAGACCTCTCTGCGTGGGAGGCGAAGGTTGCCGGTATTAAGGCAAAAATTCAGGAAGCCACAAAGAAAGGAGCGGATACCAGGGCGCATGAAAACGATCTTCGCGGTTTGGAGCACGACAAGCCGCAAGAGCCGAGGATACCTAGACTTGTGTACAGCGATACTACGCCCGAAGCACTAGCGCGAGACCTTGCAACGAAGTGGCCTGTCAATCAGCGTCCAATACTTTCCACCTTTCAGCGTCCAATACTTTCCACTTTTTCAGCCCGCTGATGCTTGCCTTTGCGCTGTTTGAACCGGTAAGAATCGTTGCCGGTTTCCAGTCTGCGAACTCTGTGATCGAACCATCCCGCCAGCTCTGCGAGACGCTCATCACTTGATCCCTAAATCACGGGGTGGTGTGAGTACTGTTTGATTGCACCGAGGGTGCCACAAGCAAGTTCATGCCTTGTTAACAGAAACCGAGTTGACCCGGAATTACCCCGCGCTACAGGCGCTGCGTGCACACCCTGAGATGACAAGATTCATACACTAGGTTCAAGATAAACCAAGCGACTTCAATCCACCGACAAGACGCCGCCGGAGAAAAAGTCAGTGAGGTTCTTCGAGAGGGTCTTCGCCTCGTCGAGCAACGCGAAGCCGAGGATGCTTATCGTCTCGAGGCACTTCGGTCTGCCGTGCAGGTTGGTGTCGAAGACATCGCCGATGGAAAATTCAAGACTTTTGAGACAAAAAAGGCGCTACGGTCCCACCTGAAATCTATCACTGACAAAGCAATTGCTGGCAGGTGAGCCTGGCAAGGCAAGTTCGGCTGGCAGGTCAGGCCGAACAAAAGTTTGATCGATATCACCCGATGGACGGCTGAGAATTTCGGTACGCGGCAAGCCGAGCACTACGCCGAAACCATCGCACTGGCGATTGAAGCATTACATGACGGGCCAGAAACTTTAGGAGCTAAAGTGCGGGACGAAATTGGTACGGGGATTCGCACCTTACATGTGGCACGACAAGGCAGAAAAGGACGCTATTTCGTTGCCTTCTCAGTATCTGAAAGGCACATCATCAATGTCCTTCGATTACTGCATGACAGCATGGATTGGCCACGCATCTTCCGGAAGATCACAATTAACCGCATTAGAGTTGACTTGAGAGTCTCTTGGAGTCGGTCAGCCTTTGCTAGATTAGCTCAAAAACCATGCTTATATGCCTAGCTAAGCCCACCCCCAAGGCACAGCCAGCTTGATCTCTGAAAGCACCCGCTGTTCCATTTCGATCAAGGACTGTGTAGCTTTAGACAGCAAGACTTGCGATCTAGACCCAAATAGGTATAATCTAGAAATGCCCCATGACCTTAAGCCCTTACACTGGGTGGGATCCTCAAAGAAGGACCTACTTGCAATGCCCGACGACGTTGTATGACGTCTTTGGCTTCGCACTGCACTTGGCTCAATCAGGAAAGAAGCATGGAGATGCTAAGCCTCTCAAGGGCTTTGGTGGTGCAAGCGTTCTGGAAGTTGTAGAAGACCACATGGGCGATACGTACCGGGCGGTTTACACGGTCAAGATCGCCGGCTCAGTCTACGTATTGCACTGTTTCCAGAAGAAGTCCAAGCATGGGATCGAAACACCGAAACAAGACATGGATTTGATCCAGGAACGTTTAAAGGCTGCGCAAGCGCATGCCAAAGGAGCTTGAAATGATTGAGATCGAAAAAGGATTGGCTAACGTCTATGAGGATCTCGGACTAGCTGACGCTGCAGAGATGCAAGTCAAGGCGACATTGGCGGCAAAGATTGGCGAAATCATCAAACATCGTCATCTCACCCAGGTTCAGGCTGCTGAGATACTCGGTATGCCCCAACCCAAACTGTCGGGAATGCTGCGTGGCCAGTTTCGAGGTATCAGCGAGTCCAAGATGCTGGAATGCATGAATCGACTGGGGCGGGATGTCGAGATTGTGGTGCGTAAACCGTCCCGTTCGCGAACCACTGGGCGTACCAGCGTTGTGTTTGCCTGACTGTCAACGCTAAACGCTGACGTCAATAATTTTTAGTGGAGGGGCTATGAGTAAAGGCAAAGATCGAACTGTTTATCGGCGAGATGATGGTTTGTGGGCTAACAAACTCAACGACGCGAATAGAGCATCATCTCTCCACCAAACCCAAAGGGAAGCTGAACGATCAGCAAAAGCCATGCTTCTAAATCAGGGAGGCGGTGAACTCACCACCAAAGGGGTGGAAGGAAAAATTCGCAGCAAAGACACAATTGGGCGACCTGATCCGAATCCACCCAAGGACCGTGAGCATTAATTCGTTTTCTCTCTCACGTATCACTGCGGCCTTGAGTGCTGTTTATCAATATAGAAAATTTCAAGGCACCAGATAAAAAGTCCTGCGGACGAATTAGTCCGGGGCGCCTGATTACAGTCGTTGAACCTCAGCTACCTTCTACCAAAGATACATCGCCGGCAGGGCAATTTATTGCGGGCATTTAGGGATGATGGGTTCCATCACAGAGTACTGACTTGGTCGATGTAGCCAGACATGACTCTTCGTATGCTTCAATGTCCACCAATCTGTACCTCACCTGCCCAGACAACTTAAGAAATTTCGGCCCTATGCCTACCGACCTCCATCGCTCCAGTGTTGCTTCGCTGACCGACCAACGATGGGCTAATTGTTTTTGATTTAGGTGTATGATTTCCATTGGGATTTCCGGTAGCGTTGATATGCGTTGATGAACGCTTCGTTTCAGATGGAAGTCAACTGACAGGAAGTTTTAGGGAAATTTTTTTGCCGTTGGAAGGATCGGAAGCCTGCGAAAGATTGCTGCCTGAACGGCGAATGGTCCAGAGTTCCGCAATGGTTCGATGCAATTGTAGTCAGATAGCGCGCGTCAGCGAGGCTCTTTCAGACGGGAATCGAACCCGGGTCCACACCCACCACCACCCCATAGCTTGAAGTAGTCCGAAGAAGGCCGGAAAACCTAGAGAAATCAAAGGTTCCGGCCTTTTTTACGTCTGCAGCATACCGAAAAATTCCATTGCGAGCCGGCACTCTTTAGGGGCATATTTAGGGGCATCAGCCCTTTAGGTGAAGCTATCTGCCCCTACGGAGAGAAAAATGCCCCGGAAAACCGCACCCCTGACCGAACTTGAAATCAAGGCGGCTAAACCTTCTGTCAAGTCGTATAAGCTTTTCGACGGCGGAGGCCTGTACCTTGAAATCATGCCGACGGGTGGCAAGTTGTGGAGAATGAAATATTTGATCGAGGGAAAGGAAAAGCGACTTTCTTTTGGCTCTTATCCAACGGTCGGACTGAAAGAGGCTCGCGTAATGCGGGAAAACAGCCGTGGACTGATTGTTCGGGGCGTTGATCCCTCGGCCCAGAAAAAAGCCCTTAAGAACGCGAGGGCAGAACGCAACGCCAACAGTTTCGAGGCGATCGCACGTGAATGGTTTGAGCGATTCAAGGTCACAAAATCTGAAGGGCATTCGAGCAAAATCATCGCTCGAATGCAACGTGACATTTTCCCATGGCTTGGAGGGAAGCCGATCGCGGACATCACTGCTCCGGATGTGTTGGCTGTACTGCGCCGAATTGAAAGCCGTGGCGCCATAGAAACTGCACACAGAGCTAAGGGAGATATATCGCAGGTGATGCGGTACGCGATCGCAACGGGTCGTGCTGAGCGCGACCCCTGCCCCGACCTGAAGGGCGCACTTACGCCCTCAGTGCCGAAGCACTTCGCAGCAATTACCGACCACAAAGAGGTTGGCGCACTCCTGCGTACGCTGGACGGTTATACGGGGACACTTAAGGTCAGAGTTGCCCTTGCAATTGCGCCACTAATGTTTTGTCGTCCAGGCGAACTTCGACACATGAAATGGTCCGAGGTCGATTTAGATTCTGCAGAATGGCGGTACAAAGTCAGCAAAACGAAAACTGATCATCTTGTACCGTTGGCTCGCCAAGCGGTCGCGGCACTCCGCGAATTGCAACCACTAACTGGGCGAGGTGAATACGTCTTCGCAGGCTACGATCCAAAGCGACCGATGAGTGGTAACACAGTCAATGCTGCGCTTCGCCGTTTGGGTATCGATACCCAAAACCAGATCACCGGACACGGGTTCAGAGCAATGGCACGGACAATAATCCATGAGCAACTTCGAATCGACCCCGCCCAAATTGAACACCAGTTGGCGCACAAAGTGCCAGATGCACTAGGAACCGCATACAACCGCACGAAATTTTTCGAAGAGCGCAAAAAGATGATGCAGCTTTGGGCGGACTACCTTGACCGCCTCAAAGAAGGTGCGAAGGTAATTTCATTTCACGCAAAGGCTTGAATCGGGGCTCGTCGCTGCCGGCCTGTGCAAATGAGTAAAAAATCTCTCCCGCGCATCCCTAAAGTCCTTGCAGATGAGCTAAACGCAGCCATAAACGACGTCCAGCTTCTTGGCCAATCCGAAGCAATGAGACTACTCGCTGTTCATCGAGAGAATCGCCGCAACGCTATTGCTGCGTGGGGGATAACCGCTATAGGTGCGCCAGTGGCTGGACTCACGCCTATACCTCTCGAACATTTAGCGAGGATCCAAAGGCTAGATGACATATTTCAAAAATTACATCGATACCACGCAGGAGGAGCGCACGATTACGCAGCTAAAGATGTTGAAAGCCTAATCAGTAGTTTCCGCCGGTTGGGTCAGGATGGCAGGAAAGCCGACCATACTGAAATCATCAATTTTTTGAAGTCGCGAAATTACTCGCAAAGTGACAACAAAAAAGCACTGGAACTCGCAGCCGTAGAAAAATTTGAAGTTAGCCTTCGTACCGTACAGCGTGCTGCTCAAGCAGGAAATCTAACGCGCGCTAAAAATAAATCTACCGCCAAGTAAGGGTTACTGGCGATTTCGCCGGGCAAATTCTGCCCAGTGCTCCGGCCGGTTCTGGAGCACGTCACCTTCTTCTGGAGAACGCGAAAATGGCTACAAACCACCCTACCAATTTAACAATTCTGCGTCGTAAGCAGGTCGAGCTTCGCACAGGCCTATCTCGCTCGACGATTTATTCAAAAATCAACGGTACTCGTTCTGGCGAGTGCGATCCCACGTTTCCCAAACCAATATCTTTGGGTGCGAAAGCTGTTGGATGGATTGAGTCTGAAATCGAGGACTGGATCACCGCCCAGATTATAAAAAGCCGGGGGACCTGAGAGATCTGCCATGAGCCAAAAATTTCACAAATCTCTCAACATCAATGAGATCAAATTTTCTAGCCCCGTGGAAAAACTTCTTACCGCGTATGTCAGCGAACCATATGTTGTCACGCATCGCTCAGAGAGGAGAAATTAATGACCCGCGGCGCGCGCAGGAGCGCGAACCGGGATGGTTCCCAATTCGTGGCGTTGCCTCATGTTGTTTTAGATAGCTTGTCCTACCAATGTCTTTCCTTTAGCGCACGCTCATTGCTGGTTGATCTCGCGCGTCAATTTTCTGGCTCGAACAATGGCAAGCTGGTTTTGTGCGACAAGGCCTTGAAACCACGAGGTTGGAAAAGCAGTGCCACTATCCACAAGGCCAAGCGAGAGCTACTACAATCCAGCTTGATCTACCAAACACGCCAAGGATATAAACCAAATAAAGCAAGCTGGTTCGCTGTAACGTGGCTATCGCTCGATTGGTTGCCTGAGATGGATATCGCACGTAATAATTTTCCTCGCGGTGCGTATCTAGATTTTAAGATCAGACCTCCAAAATCTGGAGCGCTCATCTCTACGATAGCTTCGAATTCTGAAACAGGCAGGTCTCCGGATGCATCAAAAAATGAAGCTATGCAGGGCAATTTGGCAGAAGTGCTAGGCTAAATTTTGAAGAGTATTTAGATGTTGCCATCTATTAGAGGGAATTCTGACTTGAACGAACCTACGATCGATTCAGCAATAGAGATGTGGAGTACATATGGCGAATACTGAAAATTTTCCCGATATGGCTAAAGCATCTGGCCGCGGCAGGCCGACAATTTATTCTGAGTTTCTGGCTGATCAAATTTGCGTTCGAATTGCCGCTGGCGATAGCGTTCGGAAAATTTGTCAGGCAAACGATATGCCGAACGAGGAAACAATTTATCGATGGATACTCAATTTGGAAGAATTTTCCAAGAAGTATCGTACGGCAAGAGAAATCCAGCAGGAACGATATCTTGACGAGCTCATAGAGATCGCTGATGAGAAGCCACGCGTGACTCCGATGGGCTCAACTGATTCGGGCGCCGTTCAGCACGCCAAGCTACGCATCGACACTCGAAAGTGGACCATGGCTCGATTAGCCCCACGTAAATATGGCGACAAAATGGGCCTCGACCATGGAGTACAACAGGAAAATCCACTAGCGACCCTTATCAAGCGGATTGCTGGCACCGCCTTACCTGTCGCCATAGAAATTCCGAGTGGCAATGTAATTGACGATTAGGCTGTAGCCGGTGTCTGGGCGCGGTTGCACCGGCTCCTATTGCGACGAATGCGCGAGCACGACCAGATCGCCCGGGAACGCGCCAGCCTCGATTCGGCCAGCGTGCCCTCCCCCCTTGGAGGTACCGACATCAGGCCAAATCCGACCGATCGCGGCAAAAGCGGCTGCAAGCATCACCTGCTGGTTGACCAGTGCGTGTTGCCGCTGGTGGCGTAACTATCGCCGACCAATCGGCATGACTGCAAGATGCGCGCGCCACTGGTGAACTTGCCGGCCGTGGCCGGACTGGACTGACGACCGCGCTGCCGGCCCGACAAGCTGCATACCGACAAGGGATACGACTATCGGCTTTGCCGCGACCTGCTGCGCCAGCGTGGCATCGCATCGCGCGGCGCGGCCAGGGATCGCGTGAACACCTCGGACGCTGGCGCTGGGGCGTCGAGCGCACCTTCGCGTGGCTCCACCGCTATCGTCGCCTGCGCATCCGCTATGAACGTCGCGCCGAATTACACCACGCGTTCCTGTCACTGCCCTCCAGTCTGATCTGCTGGAAACTCATTGATAGATTTTATTAGAGACACTTAGAAGGATATTAATTTTTTAAAATCATCGCCCCACTTTGTCAACGGCAAACGAAAACTGACACACATACTCCCGGCATCGGCAATGGAATATTGATACACCGACGTGTCGTGTTATTTGGTTAAAGAAGTGATTCAGTCGATCCGGACCTCCTTGTCGTTCGCT
>JACCDS010806882.1_pt1 | contig 21141 bp, 19 predicted proteins | sample 7446441 | NCBI WGS metagenome assembly JACCDS01 (sample SAMN15323445, study PRJNA562643) | freshwater metagenome | isolation source: river surface water | place: USA:Blue River Watershed | collected 2017-08-17 | reverse complement strand
CGATGGGCGGGCGCGGGGTGCGGGCCGGCCCCGGCTAGGTGGCGGCGGCGCCCCAGCGGGCGAGAAACGCGAGCTGCGCGGCGCGGTCGGGCACGGCCTCGTAGCCGGGCCGGTGGAGAAACGTGAGCGGATACGCGGGCTCGAGGCGCAGAACGGTCACGGTGTCGCCCGCGACGGCGAAGACCGCGCGCCAGGCGCCGCAGCCGATGTCGAACTGCGCGCCGGGGCGGCGGCGGACGCGGCGGGTGCGGTGCGGCGAGGGATCGCGGGCGAGGAGCTCGCGCAGGCGGGCGGTGAAATCGATCGCGTGGTTTTCCCGGAGCCAGGCGGCGTGGGCCTCGGCCTCCGCGGCGAACACGACGGCGAAGCGCGCGGGTCCGGCGAGGGCGGCATCGAGTTCGTCGATCCAGCCGGCGCGGGCGTCGGGAAACGCGTCGTGGGCGGCGACGTAGGGTTTCACGTCGAGGATCGGGGTGCCGTCGACGAGGTCGCAGGGCCCGAGGAGGAGGCGGAGACCGTCGATGCCGAGCAGCGGGACGGCGGTGAGCCCGAGGGGATTGGGGCGGTGGGGCGAGCGCGTGGCGAAGACGCCGCGGCGGCGCGAGGGACCGCGCGGCGGCAGCACGAGGGGGCGCCAGCCGGTGTTGCGGTGGAACCAGGAGAGGAGCCACACGCGTTCGATGCCGGCGAGATCCTGGAGCGCGGTTTCGAAGCCGCGGTCGGGCAGGAGCTCGAGTTCGCACCCCGCCGCGGCGGCGGCGACGGGCTGGTGGCCGGCCTCGAACTTCACCTGCTGCCGGGTGCGGAGGAAGCCGATCGGTTGGAGGGTGAGCGACGGGAGCAAGATGCCAGCAAGCGAAACGGCGGCGGCGAGGTCACTCCCGAAGTGCGGCGGCGGCCGCGGCGGAATCGCCCCTTGTCAGCGGCGCCCGGATCGGCACGGTCGGACGCAGCCCCCGCTGCCGGCGCGGTTTGCCGGCGACGAATCCGCTTTCCGCTCCCTTTATGCTGCCCCGAAATCTGCGTTTCCCGATTTGGTTTTTTCTCGTGCTGTTGGCGGCCCGCGCGGCGGACCGGCCGAACATCGTGTTGCTGATGGGGGACGACCACGGGTGGGACGAGACGGGGTACAACGGGCATCCGTACCTGAAGACGCCGGTGCTGGACCAGATGGCGGCGACGGGCCTGCGGTTGGACCGTTTCTATTCGGGCGGCGCCAGCTGTTCGCCGACGCGCGGCACGGTGATCACGGGGCGCCACCATCACCGTTACGGCACCTTCAAGCCGGGTTGGTCGGTGCGGCCGGAGGAGATCGGCGTTGCGCGGCTGCTGCGCGACGCGGGCTACGCGACCGGGCATTTCGGGAAATGGCATCTGGGGCCGGTGAAGGCGGCGTCGCCGACGAATCCCGGGGCGATGGGCTTCGAGGAATGGCTCTCGCACGACAATTTCTTCGAGTTGGACGCGACGTTCTCGCGCAACGGGGCTGCGCCGGCGGCGATCAAGGGCGAGAGTTCGGAGGTCGTGGTGGCGGAGGCGCTGCGGTTCATCGCCAAGGCCAAGGCGCAGGGCCGGCCGTTTTTCGCCGTGGTGTGGTTCGGTTCGCCGCACGAGCCGTATCAGGGATTGCCGGACGATCTCGCGTTGTACGACCGGTTGCCGGCGACCTTCGGGGACCGGCAGGTGAAGCTGACATCCAACGAAACCGGACGCACGGTGACGCGGTTGCAGCGCGAGGTGCTGCGGGAGCGGTTTGCCGAGATCACGGCGATGGACCGGGCGATCGGGCAATTGCGGACGGGCTTGGCGGCGACGGGCCTGCGGGAGAACACGCTGCTGTGGTACTGCGGGGACAACGGCACGCCGCAGGAGGCGGTGGCCACGGTGCCGTTCCGTGGGTACAAGGGCAGCGTGTACGAGGGCGGCATCCGCGTCCCGGGCGTGATCGAGTGGCCGGCGCGGATCCGGGTGCCGGCGGCGTCGGCCGCGAACGCGTTCACGAGCGACATGCTGCCGACTTTGGGCGAGTTGGCGGGGGCGAAATTGCCGGCACGGCCGCTCGACGGCGCGAGCTTGGTGCCGCTGTTCGGCGGGCGAGAGCCGGCGCGGCGGCAGCCGTTGTTCTTTTGGGACGGCGGGCCGGGGCGGGAGCCGGGGGCGGTGCCGTACCTCGAGCCGGAATTGCAAAAGGGCACGACGCCGCTGGCGAAGCTCGGGCCGGACGGGACGGCGACGCGGAATTTCCTCAACTTCAAGTATCCGCAAATCCGGGACGCGGACTTCGGCGGGGCGCGCGCGGTCGTCGACGGCCGCTTCAAGCTGGTGGTCGACGGGGCCCGCGGCACCGGCACCGAGCTGTTCGATTTGCAGGCGGACCCGGCGGAAAAGAGCAACGTGATCGCGGCCCATCCCGAGACGGCGAAGCGGCTCGGGGCGTCGTTGCAGGAGTGGCAACGCTCGGTGCTGCAAAGTCTGACCGGGGCGGATTACCGCTGAGCCGGAATCAGGCAGTTGAGAGAGCTTGGTTGAGAGTTGAGAGACGAACTGTTCGGTTTCCCGCGTCCGGTGCTGCGATTGCGATTTCCGGACCCGGTTCGATCTCCCGACCCTCGACTTTCAACGCTCAACGGCATGATCCCGGCTGAGGCAGGGCCGCGGCGGAGGCGCGGATCGCGCGCGGGCCGAAGGGCGGACAAAAAAACACCCGGTCCGCGAGGGACCGGGTGTCGAAGGCTGAGGCCGAAGTCTGAATCAGACGTTGCGGCGGCGGCGGGCCAACAGCAGGCCGAGGCCGGAGAGGGCGAGCAGGCCGAAGGTCGCGCCGGTGTCCGGAGTGGGAACGACGACCGGCGGGACTTCGGTGTTGATCAGGCCACCGTCGACGCCGCGGGTGAAGTCGTAGAAATTGTCGAACGGATCGACATCGGTGAGCGAGTAAACGGCGGAGTTGGTGCCGAGAATCGAGGTGTAGAGCGAGGCGAGGGTCACGGCGTTGGTCACGTGGAACCAGCCGGTGTCCAAAATGCCGTTACGGAAACCCGTGCTGGAGCTGAGGGCGGTCACGCCGGTCGCATCGGTCCGCTGGGTCGCGACCGAACTGAAGTTTCCGATCGTGATGCCGTTGATCGCGAGGGTGTTCTGATTGAAATCAAAGTCGCCGGGGCCCGTGTCGCCATCTTCCAAGGTCACGCGGATCGCGAGTTCGGAGAAGCCGCCGCCCAAAAGGCCGAGCAGCCCGCCGGTCAGGCCGGACTGGGTACCGATAACTTGGGGATTGGTGCCGGCGAAACCCGAGTACAGGGAGCTGGCCGCTCTTTGCGCGGTCAGCGAGGCGCCGTTAAGACCGCGGGCGTCGAAGACGATACCGCCGACTTTGGTGATACCGGAGGGAACCAGACCGTTGGCGGTCGGGGACGTTTCGGTGAAGGGAGTGGCGAACACGACGGAGGCCGTGATCAGCGCGAGGGCCGGAGCGAGGATTTTTTTGTACATGAACTGGTGACTTTCTTATCAGCCGGAGGTGGATGTCCGGGGGTGGACAGCCTGAAGCAAACGGATGGTAGCAATGCGGATGCCAGCATGGTCAAACGGGTTGGTTTCTCGGTGGTTTTTACTTTCATAAAAACAGCTCAGCCAAAATTATAGGATAAGTATGTAAGCTTTTTTACTTAGATCGGTACGACGGGTCGAATACAGCAGAAGTGTAAACTACGCCGACACTCGGGCGGCCGGTTTATCGGCGGTTAAGCGATGCGAACCTTTTGTCGCCCGGATGAAAAAGCGGTCGGGCTGGGGGTGAACCGGGGCGTCCGGCTTGAGGGACCAAAGGCGAGGCCGCGAAGCGGATGCGGCCGATCGTTCCGGTGGTTTGGGCGAAGTGGCGACACCGGCTTCGGCGGTGCGGTGGCGGAGCAAGGTGGTCCGGGCCGCGGCAATCGGGTTAAGTTTCAGTCGCGGGATTTCGGGTCGATTTGGCCCCCGTCGGTCGTCCGGGTGGCAACGTTGCGCCCGGTCGGAGCGAAAATCAGCTATCGGCCGGGGTTTACACATTCGTAATGAAACGCAGCGATCGACCCGGCGTCACTTGCCCACGCATGTCACTTTCTTTTGCCCGACTCGGATTGGCTCTGGGCCTGATGCTCGGGTCGCTGCCTGCGCAGGAGGCGAGGGTGCGGAGTGCGGCGGAGGTGGCGATGCCGACGCAGGTCGACAGCAACAGTCCGGCCTTTTGGCGGGACGGCAGATTGTTCTGGTTCGGTTCCCATGGTCGTCCGTTGTTGAGCGAGGGGCCGGATCAATTTGGTCCTTGGACCACGCGCGAGGTAAGCCTCGAAACGCCGAATGCGTGGCCGCATTGGATGGAAGCGGTGGCGCCGGACGATGACGGCGTCCTTTGGGGTTGGTACCACACGGAGCCGATCGGATTGGTGCCGAATTCCACGCTGACGGCGCCGAAGATCGGCGCGGTGGTATCGTTGGACGGCGGACGGTCGCTGCGGGATTTGGGGCACGTGCTGGAGTCGGGTGATCCGATCGATCCGACGGCGCAAAACGGCTACTTTGCCGGCGGGCACGGGGATTTCACGGTCCTGGCGGATCGGGAAAAACGGTGGTTCTACTTCTTTTTCGACAACTACGGCGGACCGACGGAAACCCAAGGCGTGGCGATCGCGCGCATGGCGTACGAAGATCGCTTCAATCCCGTCGGCAAAGTCTGGAAGTTTCACAACGGCGCGTGGCAGGAGCCGGGCAAGGGCGGCAAGGTGACGCCGATCTTCCCCGTCCAGAAGTCGTGGCAGCGCCGCGATCCGGAAGCGCTGTGGGGACCGTCGGTGCATTGGAACACGCATCTCCGTTCCTACGTGATGTTGCTCAATCGTGCCTCGGGCGAACCGGGTTGGTCGCAGGAGGGCGTTTATGTTTCCTTCAATGCGGATCTGAGCCGGCCGGACGGTTGGACGGAGCCGGTGAAGATTTTGGACAAGTCCCAGTTCTCGGGTTGGTACTTTTTCTATCCGCAGGTGATGGGGCTGGAGTCGGGTGGAACCGACCGGCTCGCGGGCCGGGTGGCGCGGCTGTACGTGAACGGAATTTCGAAGTGGGAAATCGAGTTTGTGCGCCGACCCTCGGCGCCGGTCGAGGTGCAGGTGGCGGCGCTGCCGTCCACCGGCACGGTGGTGTCCGGCGGTGCGGCTTCGTTCACGGTGACGGCGTTGGGCAACACGCCGATGAGTTACCAGTGGTTCAAGGACGGCATCGAGATCCCGGGGGCGACGTCGGCGACGTTGTTGATCGCGGCGGCCGGGTCCGCGCAGGCCGGTCTTTACACGGTGGTGGTGACCAACGAACTCGGCGCGGCCACGAGCGCCCCGGTGATGTTGACCGTGCAGGTGCCGATTCCGGTGGTGACGCCGGTGGTGCCGCCGGTGGTGACGGAGCCGCCCGTGCTGCCGGCGCCGTATCTGGCGAATCTTTCGGTGCGGGCCGTGATGGCGGACGAGCACGCGGTGCTTACCGTCGGCTATGTGTTGCACGGAGCGGCGGCGAAGCCGTTGCTGATCCGGGCCGTCGGTCCGGGGCTGGCGCAGTTCGGGGTGCTCGGCGCGGTGGAGAATCCGCGGCTCGAGCTTTTCGACGCCGCGGCGGAAAAGGTCGCGGCCAACGACGATTGGCTGCCGGCGCTTGCGGCGGATTTCGCGGCGGTGGGGGCTTTCCCGCTGCCGGTGGGCAGCGCGGATGCGGCGATGTTGGGAACGGCTCCGGCGGGGAGCGGCACGGCGCAGGTCCGGGCCACGGGCGGGGGACTGGCGCTCGTCGAGATCTACGACCCGGCCCCGGCCCGCAGTTCGCGGATCGTGAATGTTTCGGCGCGGGCGCAGGTGGCGGCCGGAGATGGAGTCTTGATCGGGGGTTTCGGCCTTTCCGGGACGGGCAGCCGGCGATTGCTGATCCGGGCTTTGGGGCCGCAATTGGAAAACTACGGAGTCGCATCCGCCCTCGCGGATCCGGTGCTGGAGATTTACGGGGCCGGGGACACGAAAATCGCGGAAAGCGACAATTGGTCCGAGGCCTTGGCGGCGATCTTTGCGGAGGCGGGGGCGCCGGCGTTGGCGCCGGGCAGCCGGGATGCGGCGCTCGTGCTGACCTTGCCGGCCGGCGCGACCTATACGGCGGTGGTGCACAGCCGGGATCCGGAGGCGGCGGGCGAGGCCTTGCTGGAGATCTACGAATTGGCGGGCGGGTCCGCGCCGGCTGCGGATGAGGCGGCGAGGTAATCGCCCGGGCGCGAACTTCGGCCCGGATGCCCGGCGCGGCAGGGCAACGGAGTGGAAGGCGGATTCGGGCGGGTGTTTCGCTTAATTCGGCCGCGGCTGAGACGATGACCGAGCGTGGGATTCACACTGCCTTTCCTGCGGCCGACACCGCAAAGCTTGGTGCGTCGGCTCAGCAATCTGCCGCCGACGCCGAAGGTTCTGCACAAACTGCAGGAGATTGTGGCCTCGCCCGACGCGACGATCGAAGAGATTGCCGAGGTGGTGAAGCTTGAGCCTGGGCTGTCGGCGCGGGTGGTGCGGATGGCGCAGAGCACGCAGTTCGGCCGCGGGGCGACGGTGTCCACGATCATGGAAGCGATCCAACGCGTCGGGCTGGCAGGGGTGCACGAGTTGGTGACGTACGCGGTGGCGGCGCAATTGGTCGGGCAGCCTTTGCAGGCGTATCAGCTCGAGGCGCAGAGTCTGTGGTCGCGGGCCGTGGCCTGCGCGATCGCGGCCTCGAGCCTGGCGGAACGCAGCGACGTCGATCGCAGCGACGCCTACACCGCCGGCCTGATGCACGGCATCGGCTTGCTGGTGATCGACCGGCACGCGGCCGGGCAGCGCCGGGCGCCGACGTTGGTTTCGTCCGGTTATCCCTTGGACTATGCGCCGGCGGAGCACGAATGGCTCGGCTTCACGCACGCGGATGCGGGCGCGGCTTTGCTGGAGCTCTGGGGCTTTGCGCCGGATGTGATTTCGGCGGTCAAGCACCAGCTCGATCCGGAGGCCGATCTCGAGCACCGCAAGCTCAGCATGGTCTTGGCGACGGCGCGCTGGGCGCGATCGCTGTTCTGCGTGCCGGAAGAGAAGATCCCGGAGTTGCCCTCGCCGCTTTGGCTCGAGGAATCCGGAATTCCGATCGGGGAATTCGGCGAATGGCTGGGCACGATCCGCCGCCGCTATCTGATCGCGTGCGGGGAATTGCGGTTGGGGTGACGGCGGCCTGCCGGCACACTCCCTGCTGACGGGGGCGGATGCATGCCAAAGCGTTCGTCGCCCTTGTTTCCCTGCTGGCCGTCCCAGCTTTCGTGATGATGTCGGCCGATCAACCGGGTTCCCCGCCGCTCGAGGTCGTCGCGGTCGAACGGCAGCCTTGGTACACGGCCGAGGACAAAGCCGTCGCCCGCGAAATCGCGAGTCCGCGCAATTCGCGGGCGCGGCAGCTGAGCATCGCCGACATTATCATTCCCGCCGGCGTCGCGGTGAAGCCGCACTATCATGAAGTGATCGAGGAGATCTATTATGTTACCGCGGGCTCCGGCCTGATGACGGTCGCGGGTCGCAGCCGGCGGATCGGGGTCGGCGATGCGGTCGTGATCCGTCCCGGGGAACGGCACAGCGTGCACAACGACACCGGGGCCGATCTGCGGATGATCGTGACGTGTACGCCGCCGTGGACGCCCGAGTCCCTCAAGTTCGATTGAGCGCGGCGGCCGGCCGCGGGCACGTTTGGCAAAATCGGTTTTGACGAAACGAAGCCGTCGCGTACCGGTTTTCGTGATGTTGACGGAGATGCTCCAGGATCGGGCGGCGCTCTATGTGTCCGGCGCCATGACGGCGGCGGAGCGGGAGAACTTTGAGCTCGTGCTGGAGTTTCATGACGAGGTCCGGGCGCATGTGGCCGGCCTGCAACGGGTCGGTGCGGCCGTGGTGCTGGCGCAAGTGCCGCCGGCGGCCCGGGCTCCGGACCCGTTGAAAGCGCGGGTGCTCGCGACCTTGGCGGAGCGGCCTCGGCCGGGCGAACGCGAGGCATTGGTGGTGACCGGCGGCGACGGTACGATCGAATGGGTGAATGCGGAATTCACCGCGCTGTGCGGATATTCGTTGCCGGAATTGCGCGGGCGGCGGCCGGGCAAGTTTTTGCAGGGCGCGGAAACCGATCCGGCGGCGGTGCAACGGATGCGGGCGGCGGTCGGCAGCCGCCAAGCCTGCCGCGAGCGCGTCGTGAATTACCACAAGGACGGCACGCCCTATGCCGTCGAGATCGCGATCGCGCCAGTGCTCGACGACGACGGGCGGCCGCTGTGGTTTGTGGCCCGCGAGCGGCGGCAGCCGTTGCCGGCCGACCGCGGAATGGGCAGCCGGGCGGCGTCGGCGTGAGCGGGAATCATGCAGTTGAAGGGTGAGAGTTGAAGGTAGAGAAATCGATCCGAGCGGCGGAAAACGGTGCTGCAGCACGTAGCCCGGGGAACCAAACGGTTCGGCTCACACCTCTCGGCCAGGCTCTTTCAATTGCCTGAGTTCGGCGGAGGCCGCGGTTTGGAACCGGACTTCAGTGCCGCGGATTCGGGCCGATGCACTGCGAATGAACTGCAAGGCATGCCTGCTCGGCTGGATGATGGCGGCGGGGGGAATTGTCTTGGTCCGGGGAGCCGAGCCGTGGTCGGAGGTCAGACTCGGGATGACGGCCGAGCAAGCGACCGCGTTGCTCGGGAAACCGCTGCTGCGTTCCGGCGGTTTCGGTTTTGAAATCTGGACCTACGATCGTTGCGGGGAAGTCGTTTTCTACGGTCCCTTAGTCGCTTGGACGGAGCCCGCTGCGGCGGGCAAGGTCGGCCGGAGCGTGGACGTTTGGCAAAAGGACTCCGCTCCCGGCGAGACGGCGGCCTTCTTCCTGCCGCGCCCCGAGAAAACCCAACGGCTGCCGGCGCGAACCAATCGGGCACCGACGGCGGCCGGTTCCTCTGCCGAGGCAACCTGGCTGCCGCGGTATCGGCCGCGCGCGCGGTTTTAAGCGTTCCGGCCCGCGATTCACTCCGCGGCGAGCAAGGCCTCGAGGTCCAGCGGCTGCGTCACCATCGCGAGATTGCCGTCTGAGGTGAGCGGCCACTGCTCCCGCGGGCGGTCCCAGTAGAGTTCGACGCCGTTGCCGTCCGGATCCCGCAAATACAAGGCTTCGCTCACCCCGTGGTCGGCGGCACCGTCGAGCGGCACCCCGTGCCGGATGAGGCGGCGGAGCGCATCGGCGAGGAGCGGCCGGGTCGGGTAGAGGAAGGCGACGTGGAACAGGCCGGTGGTGCCGCGGGCCGGCGGGGAGCCGCCGCGGCTTTCCCAGGTATTGAGACCGAGGTGGTGATGGTAGCCGCCGGCGGAGAGAAAAACGGCGTCGCGGCCGTACCGCTGCGTGATCTCGAAACCGAGGACGCCGGCGTAGAAGGCGAGGGCGCGTTCGAGCTCGGCGACCTTGAGGTGGACGTGGCCGACGGTGACGCCCGGCGCGATCGGCCGGTCCGGTTTGACGGTCTGCATGCCGCCAGCTGAGGCGCAGGCGCGGGCGGTGGCCACGCCAAATCGGCCGCGGCCGGAAACGAGGAGTCGCCGCCGGCGGGCGGGTGTGCATGGTGGACCGTCTCCGCATGACGAATACCGCCGATGATCTTCCCGCCTGCGCCGGCTGCGGCCGTTGCTGCCACCTGACGGTGGAACTGCGGCCGGGGGACGAGGCGGTGCCGGCCGAGTATCAGATTTGGCATGACGGCGTGGCCTGCATGGACCAGCGGGGCGACGGGGCCTGCGTGGCGCTCGATCCCGCGACGTTCCTCTGCACGATCTACGACCGGCGGCCGCAAACCTGTCGCGATTTCACGCGGGGCACTGACCGGTGCCGGCAGGCAGTCGCGGGCCGGCCCGGGAAGGCGGCTCGATGAAGATCGTCTCCGTCGAATTCGAAGTCAGCGCGCCCGACCTGCGGTCCTGCCCGGCGTGGGCGTTGCCCGAGTTCGCCCTGATCGGGCGTTCAAACGTGGGCAAATCGTCGCTCATCAACCTGCTGGCGGCCCGGCGCGACCTGGCGAAGGTCTCCGATCTCCCCGGGAAAACGAAACTGATCAACTTCTTCGTGATCAACGGGGCGTGGTCGCTCGTCGATCTGCCCGGTTACGGCTACGCCGAGGTGGGGCGTCAGCGGCGGATGGAATTCAACACGGCGGTGGCGGAGTTTCTGGCCGGCCGCCGGAATCTGCGCGGGGTCTATGTGCTGATCGATTCGCGGCTGCCCCCGCAGGCAATCGATCTCGATTTCCTGCAGTGGCTGGACGGCACCGCGGTGCCGTGGGCGCTGATTTTCACGAAGACGGACAAGCAGTCGGCGGCCAAGACCTCCTCGGCGATCGCGCAGTTTCTGGCGGCTTTGCCGGCGGGGCGGGCGACGCCGCCCGAGGTGCTGCGCAGTTCCGCGGAGACGAAGAGCGGCCGCGGCGAAATTCTGGCGAGCCTGACGCGCCGGCTGGCGGCGGTGAACCGGGCCACGGGCTGATTTCTCCGCGCCGCGTTCCCCCATGCGCCGGCTGGTGCAGAATTTTTCCACGCGTTGCCCGGCCTGCCGTTTGCCGGACCGGTGGTGCGTCTGCGCGGCGGGCGAGACCACGGCCTGCGGACTCGGCATCGACGTGCTGATGCACCACCGCGAAGTCTATCGGCCGAGCAGCACGGGCAATTTGATCCCGCGAATCCTGCCGGCCGCGCGGCTGCACCTGTGGCGGCGCGAGCGGAACCTGGCGGCCGGGGAAATCCGGACGCCCGGGCGCGAATTGTGGATTCTGCATCCGCAGGGCACGCCGTTGGCGGCGGAGGCCTTGCCGGCACCGGAAACGGTGCAGGTGGTGCTGCTGGACGGCTCGTGGCGGGAGGCATCCGCGATGGTGCGGGAAACGGTCGGCTGGGGCCGGCTCGTGAATCTGCCGATGACCGGGGAGAGCCGGTTTCGCCTCCGCGCGCAGGGCGAGGCCGGGCGCTTTTCGACCGTGGAAGCGTTGCTGGCGTTGCTGGCGGCATTCGGTTTGGACGCCGCGCACGCGGTGATCAGCCGGCAGTTCGAACTGCACGTCTATGCGAGTCTGCGGTCGCGGGGGCGGAAGGATGAAGCGACGGCTTTTCTGGAAAGTTCGCGGGTGTTGGCGCCGCTCGCGCCGGTGATCGCCCAAATGGATGCAAGTCGCCCGCGGGTCGAAACGATGCGGCCCCCGCGCGAGTGACGGAAGCGGGGATCTTGCGCGACCATCCCCGCGGAGGCCCGCGCGTCGGATAGGTTTACAGTCCGGGGCAGTTAGGTTCCGGGGATAACGAATTGCGAAAAACTCCAAGTTGCTTTCGCGCAACGGCGAATCGGGCGCGGCCTGCGTATTCTTACGAACGGCATTGCCCATGCTAGTCCGTACGAACCTACCCGACTGGGCCCGAACGCACCGACTGCCATGAAACTCGACCGCCTCCTGATCTCTGCTCTTTCCGCCCTCGCTCTGTCGGCTTCGGCTTTCGCCACGACCTATACGTTTCGCCCGATCGATTCGTTGGGTGGCGACAGCAATGTCAACGACCTCGGCGATCTCGACCACACGAGCGCCTACACCTGGGGCATCACCGGCACGACGAGCGGCAGCCCTTCCTACGCGACGCTCAAGAGCCAGCTGGCGTCCGGACGGTATGCGATCTCGGGCGCGAACCTGACGATCGCGAACATCTACAACTGGGATGCGCTCGACACGAACAACAACCTCTTCATCCACCTGCTCGACAACCCGCTGACCGGAGTGAAGCGGATCACGGACGATCCGACCGACAACGGGCTCAACCAAGGCGTGCTCAGCGATTATTTCGCGGGCAAGATCGCCGGCAACCGGGTCAACGGGAAGTGGGTGGCCTACGGTTATGCCAAAACGTCCGCGGGGGCGATGTTGGCGACGGGGGCGACGAACATCTTGCTGACGCAGTACCACGATGCCGACGGTCCGGTCACGAAGCCGACCTTCGAATTCAGTTTCGGCAGCAATCCCTTGGCGCTGTCGACGCTCACGCAGTACATTGCCAACGGCCACACCGGCGGCACGGGCTACGCCGATTTCGGCCTCGGGTTCGATCCGGACTGCCACTTCTACAACAACGGCGTGACGTTAACGATCACGACGCGCGAAGTGCCGGACGCGGTGACGACCGCTGGGTTGGTTGCCTTGGGGCTCGCGGGTTTGGTCGGCGTCGGCCGGCGCCGCGGGCGTTGAGCGGGGCGGCGGCCTTCAGCGTGCCGCGCGCAACGGAGGCCGCATTTGGGCGAGGCCGGCGAGGTTCTGCGCCAATCCGACTTCGGCATCGACGTCGGTCCGGTGGTTGAGGATGCCGACGTCGCCGATCCATCCTGAAGCGGCGACGATCCGGATCATTTCCCGTTCCCGGTCGCCCTGGCCGAGGTAGAGGATCTTGTCGCCGCTGCGGTCGCCGCCGGTTTTCATGCCGTTGAGGTTGAGCGCGAGCGTGCGGCGGCTGATCCGGGGCCAGATTTCCGCGAAACGGTCCAGGTCGCCGTGGCCGTGGTGGAAATTGTAGACGATGCCGACGTGGCGGGCGCCTTCCGCGTCGAGACGCTCCAGCAGGGCGAGCAAGTTGTCGGGTTGCCCGAACCAACCGCCGTGGGTGTAGAGGCCGACCTGGCAGCCGAGGCGCGCGGCCGCGGCGACGATCGGCCGGAGCCGCGTCAACTCGGCATCGATCCGCGCGGCTTGCGCTTCCGGGGTGGAGACCGCGGTGCCGCCGCCGGTGACCCAGAGCTGCGGCCGGATGCCGTGCCGCGCGATGCATTCGAGAATGCGTCCGGCGGTGTCGTCGAGGCGGGAGGGAAACCACCAGGCGGTGATTTCGATGCCGCGGCTTTTCATGGTCGCGACCTCCGTATCGAAATGGGGGATATGCTCGTTGCGCCAGTCGTAGGCGAAGCGCCGGAGCTGCAGCCGTTCCAGCATGGCCGCCCGCGCGGGGGCGGCGCGTTGGGCGGCGTCGAAGGGCACGATGCACCAGGCGACGAGCCGGTCGGGTTGCCAGATCGCGGCGGCGTCCGCGGCCCGCAGGCCCGGAACAAGTGCGAAAACCGCGAGGGCGAGGCGGAGCAACCGGGCGGACGGGCGGGGCATGCCGGGAGCGTGGCGCGGGCGGATCCGCTGTCGAGCCGGGGCGCGGGCGGCGCGGGCGCTTGTCAGCGGCGGGCGGAGCCGGCTGAGTGGCCCGATGTCTCCTGCTTGCGATTCAAACTCCGCCGGCGCCTCGGGCCGCTGGTTCCGGCGCCGCACCGTGCCGGTGCCGACGTGGCGCACGGTCGGGTTGGCCGCCGTGCTGGGCGCAGTGGCGTTCGCCGGGGCGATCCGGGCCTTGCCCGGGTTCCTGGCGGTGACGGCCCGGGTGCCGGGCGCGGAGCTGCTGGTGGTCGAGGCGTGGGGGCCGGACTTCGTGGTCGGGGCCGCGTGGGCGGAGTACCGGCAGGGTGGATACAAACGGCTGTTCGTGACCGGCGGCCCGATGGAGCGGGGGGAAGCGCTGTCGGAGTACGGCTCGTATGCGGAGCTCGGGCGCGCGACTTTGCTGCGGCTCGGGGCCCCGGCCGACGGTGTGGAAGCGGCGGCGGGACCGAAGGTGGTCCGGGATCGCACCCTGGCCTCGGCGCAGGCGCTGCGGTCGACCTTGGCCGCCCGGGGGGCGCTGCCGAAGGCCCTCTGTGTAATGACGCCGGGCGCGCATGCCCGCCGCACGCGCCTGATGTACGAACGGGCTTTCGGACCGGAGGTGGCGATCGGCATCATCGCGGTGCCGGACGAGCGCTACGAGGCGGCGGAGTGGTGGCGAACGAGCGTCGGACTGAGAACGGAACTCTCCGAGTTGATCGGCTACCTGCAGGCCCGCGTGGTCGGCCGCCCGGCCGGGACCGGCGGGAGCTGAAGCGCCGGGAGCGGGGCGCAAAAAAACCGGACCCTCGCGGGTCCGGTTGGAATCATTTCTTGGCCGGGGCCGCTTTCTGGGCGGCTTCGATTTTCGCGGCTTCCTCGTCGGTCACGAGCATGTACACGTGGGCGGTTTCGATCTCGATGGTGTAGTTGCGTTCGAGCGAGAAGCCGTAGGCGTTGCGCATCTTTTCGGCGTTTTCGTTCAGCTTGGCGATGAGGGCGTCGAGCTGGGTCTTCAGCTCCTTCTTCTTCGCGGCGTTGGTTTCTTTTTCGATTTCCGAGTTCAGCTGGATGGCGGCTTGGCGCTGGGCCTGCAGCAACTGGACGTTGGCTTGGAATTCCCGGTTGGCTTCCGCGGTCTTGAGGGTGGCGACCTTGAGCAGCTTCTGCTGCTTGGCCGCCGGAGCCGGTTGGGCGGCCTTTTGGTCAGCGGCCTGGAGGCTGAGGGCCGGCAGGGAAACGACGAGGGCGAGGAGCGCGAGTTTGTTGGTCATGCGAAAAGCGGATGGGTGGTTGAAAAGGTAACGGTAGCGACGGCGCAGTTTTTGCAGCCCGCAAGCGAGACCTTTTCCGCGGGCGATGGCTAGCCCGAACCTTGGCCGCCGAGACCGGCGCGCGAAACGCAAGCGTCCGGCGCTGAAACTTCCGGCCCAGATCGACGATAGCGGCTGACCTAATAGGTGACCGGGCGGCACATCCGGAAGACGGGTGCGCGGCGTAGCAGCGCCGCAACCGGAGCCTTTCGGCTTCGGAATCAGTCAACCGTCCCGTTCCCAACCTCATGAAAATCCGTTCCCTCCTCCTCGCCTGCGGCCTGCTCGGCTGCGGTCTCGTCTCCGCCAGTGCCAAAACCGTGGTCGAAATCGCCGCCGGTTCCCCCGACCACACCACGTTGGTGGCGGCCGTCAAAGCGGCCGGCTTGGCCGAAACGCTCAGCGGCAAGGGGCCGTTCACCGTCTTCGCCCCGACCAATGCGGCCTTTGCCAAACTTCCGGCCGGCACCGTCGATTCCCTGCTCAAGCCCGAGAACAAGGCCAAGCTCGTCGCCATCCTTACCTACCATGTCGTCCCTGCCAAAGTGATGGCGGCCGACGTCAAGACCGGCGAAGCACCGACGGTCAACGGCAAGAAACTCGCCCTCAAGGCCGACGCGATGGGCGTGACCGTGAACGGCGCGAAAGTCGTCGCCGCCGATCTGGTCGGCGACAACGGCGTCGTCCACGTCGTCGACACCGTGATTCTGCCGTAAGTCCAAGCTCCGATCTCGCGGGCCGGGACGGCGGTGCCGTCCCGGCCTTTTTCTTTTGCAGGCAGGGAAACGCATAAGCGAATTCCTTAGCCGCCTACAGCGGTGCTCATGGAGAGCCGAAGGGTCGGGAAACCCCCGAATCCTGCCCCCCCATGAACCTGAGCCTCAGCACCAAAATCGTCCTCGCAGCCTTCACCGCAATTTTCGCCACCGTTTGCGCCGCCCTGTTCGTGCAAAAACAGGAACTGGAGGACCAAGGCATCCGGCTCCTGCAGGACACGATGCATTCCACGTTGGTCGAGGCCGAGAACGTGCGGAGCAGCGTCTCCGATCTCGGCGAGAGCGGGGCCTTCAACCTCGAAAAGCTTTTGGCCGAGTACAAGGCCTCGGGCGACCTGCGGGGCAGCGCCCTGTACAACACGATTCCCGTCGTCGCGGCTTGGAAGGCGGCCGGCAAGGCGGCCGAAGACTTGGGTTTCGAGTTCCGCGTGCCGAAGCACAGCGCCCGCAACCCGAAGAATCAGCCGCGGCCCGAGGAAGTGGAAATTCTCAAGACGCTCGAAAACGGCACGGTGCCCGAGCTCTTCAAGGCGGACCGCGCGACCAATACGATCCTGATGGCCCGGCCGGTGAAGCTGACGCAGGACTGCCTGACCTGCCACGGCGACCCGGCGAACAGCCCGACCAAGGACGGCAAGGATATCGTCGGTTTCCAGATGGAAAACTGGAAAGCCGGCGAGGTGCACGGCGCCTTCATTCTCAAGACCGATTTTACCCGCGTCGATGCCTCCGTGCGCCACGGCATGCTGACGACCCTCGGCTGGATGGCGCCGCTGACGATCGTGGTGCTGGGCGGGTTCTTCTTCCTGACCCAGCGGGCGGTGGTCCGGCCCCTGCGGTCGGCCAGCAACGCGCTGATCGCCGGCTCCGAGCAGATCGCGGCGGCGGCGACGCAGGTCTCTTCCTCGAGCCAGACCCTGGCGGAAGGCGCGAGCCAACAAGCCGCCTCGCTGGAGGAAACCAGCGCCGCATTGGAGGAAATGTCCGGCGTGACGAAGCGGAATGCCGACCATGCCGGCAGTGCCAAGGAACTGGCGAACGCGGCCCGTACCTCGGCGGACCGGGGCGCAGCCTCGGTCGACAAACTCAACGCCTCGATGGCGCAGCTCAAAGGCTCGAGCGGGGATATCGCGAAGATCGTGAAGACGATCGACGAAATCGCCTTCCAGACGAATCTGCTCGCCCTCAACGCCGCCGTCGAAGCGGCCCGGGCCGGCGAGGCCGGCGCGGGATTCGCGGTGGTCGCCGAGGAAGTGCGGGCCCTGGCCCAGCGCTCCGCCAGCGCCGCCCGCGAGACCGCCGGCAAGATCGAGTCCGCCCTGCAGAACAGCGAGGACGGTTCGCGCATCGGTGCCGAGGTGGCCGAATCGCTCGGCGAGATCATCGAGAAAGTGCGCCAGCTCGACAACCTGGTCGCCGAAATCGCGCAGGCCTCGTCCGAGCAGTCGCAGGGTATCAGCCAAGTCAATACTTCGGCGGTGGAGCTCGACAAGGTGACGCAATCCAATGCCGCCGCCGCCGAGGAATCGGCTTCCGCCGCGGAGGAACTCAACGCCCAGGCGGCTGAGCTCAACGGCTTGGTCGGCCAGCTGTTCGCCCTGATCGGCGGCCGGCGCGCGCACGACCTCCAGGGCAAGCCCGGCGAGTTGCTTCCGGACGGCCGGCGGCAGACCGACCGGATCCTGCGCGCGGGCAGCGTCCGGACCCGGCCGCAGCCGATCAAGCCGGCCCGCAGCGGCATCACGCGGCACGCGGTGCCGTCGTCCCGCCACAGCTCCGACGACGCCTTCGCGGATGTGAATCACTGAGCGGGGCTCATGCAGTTGAGAGTTGAGGGTTGGGAGATCGATCCGTCGAGGCACGGAAAACGCAGCCGCAGTGCGGTGCGTTCGAAACCGAACGGTTGTGCTCTCAACTCTCAACCAAGCTCTCTCAACTGCATGAGTTCGGTTGAGCGGGGTCCCGGGCGGTGCGGCTGCGGACCGGATCGGGAGGAACGATCCGGTCCCGCCCGTGACTGGCAGCGGGGCAGTCGTCCTGGTCTTGGATGATCGGACTCCCTGCCCGCCGTGGCAGCGCCCCGCATCAGCCGGCCAGGACGACCGCGCGGATCGCGGCCGCGAGCGCGCCGACCTCGAAGGGTTTTTGGACGAAGCCCGCGAGGCCTTTGCCGGTGAAGCGGCTGACGGCCTCCTGTTCGGCGAAACCGCTCATCAAAATCACGCGGATGCCCGGGGCGAGCTGGCGCAGTTGGCGGAAGGTTTCCTCGCCGTCGAGGTGCGGCATCGTGAGGTCGAGCACGACGAGCCGGTAGCGCGACGGGGCGGCGCGGAACTTTTCGACGGCCTCGCGGCCGTCGGAGGCCAGGACTGCCGTGAAACCCATTTGCTCGACCATGCGCGCCGCGACGGTGCGGACCGTTTCCTCGTCGTCGACGACGAGGACGTGGCCCGCGGACCTGAGCTCGCGGGGAACGGGCTCGGCGGTGAGCCGCGCCGCGGCGGCCTCCCGCTCGGGCGGCGAGATCGGGAGCAGCAAGCGGAACGTGGTGCCGCGGCCGGGTTCGGAGTAGACTTTCAGTGCGCCGCTGTGGCCGCGGACAATGCCGAGGACGGCGGCCAAGCCGAGTCCCCGGCCGGTGAACTTGGTGGTGAAAAACGGATCGAAGATCCGGTCCAGAGTCGGGGCATCCATGCCGCAACCCGTGTCGCTGACCTCGATGAACACGAAATCCCCGGGCGCGACGCCGGCGTGGTGGCGGAGCGTGGCGATGTAGTCGTGATCGATGCGGGTGACGCCGGTGCCGATGGCGATCACGCCGCTGCGGCTGCCGATCGCCTCGGAGGCGTTGATCACCAGATTCATGATGATTTGCCGGATCTGGGTCGCGTCGGCGGTGACCGGCGGCAGGGCCGGGGCGAGGTTGAAACGCAGCACGCTCGACTTCCCGATCGAGAGGTTGAGCAAGTGCGTGGTCTCGGTCACCACCTGGTTCAGATCGAGCGGCTGCACGATGAAGCGGCCGCGACCGGAGTAGGCGAGCATCTGCCGGCAGAGATCGGCGGCGCGGCGCGAGGCCGTCTCGATCTGGCTGAGCGACGCGATCACGGGGGAGGAGGCCGGCAATTCGAGGCGCGCGAGGGAGGCGTTGCCGAGAATGCCGGTCAGCAGGTTGTTGAAATCGTGGGCGATGCCGCCGGCGAGGACGCCGAGACTTTCCAGTTTCTGCGTTTCCTGGATCTTCCGGTCCATCTCCCGGCGGTGCTGCTCCGCCTGTTTGCGTTCGGTGATATCGCGGGCGGATTCCAGCGCGCCGACGATCCCGCCGGCGGCGTCGCGGATCGGGGCGAGGGAGATCGAGATGTCGATCGGGCGACCGTCGCGATGCCGGCGGACCGTCTCGAAGGTCGGGATCGTTTCGCCGCGATTGACCCGCTCGAGGATGGCGGTGCCTTCGGCGCGCAGGTGCTCCGGATAGATGCGGCCGATCGGCTGGCCGATGATCTCGGCGGCGGTGTAGCCGAAGATCCGTTCGGCCCCGGCATTCCATTCGGTGATGATGCCGGCGAGCGTCTTGCCGATGATCGCGTCCACCGAAGAGGCGACGATGGCGGCGTAGCGGGCGTTGGTCACCACGGCGTTTTCGAGCTCCGTGACATCCTGGAACGTGGCCACGCAGCCGGTGACTTCGCCCTGTGAATCATGCAAGGGGACGGCGTTGGCCAGCAGGGCAAGGCGGGTGCCGTCGTGGCGTTTGACGACTTCCCGGAAGTTGAGGACGGGGCGATTTTCCCGGGCGCAGACCTGCATCGGCAGTTCGTCGGGCGAGAGCGGACGGCCCGCGTGGTGGACCTCGAAGTTGCGCGGGGCCTCGTCGGGCGGCGCGGTCAGGGAGGCGTTGGCCTGGCGGGGCAGGCCGAGCTGGCGGGCGAGGGCATCGTTGGTGCGGATGGTTTTGCAATCACGGTCCTCGGCGATGCCGACGCCGACGGGCAGCATGTCGAAAAGGGCGCGGAGTTCGTCGAGCCGCCGCTGCAGGAGCAGATTGAGCCGTTTCACTTCCGCCTCCGCCTTTTCCCGGTCCGCGACCTCGCGACGGAGCGCCAGGTTGGCCGCTTCGAGATCGCCGGTGCGGGTTTGCACCCGTGTTTCCAGCGAGGCGTTCAGCGCCTGGAGCTGCGCCGGCCCGACGAGTTGCAACGCTTCGGGCAGAGCGCGGAACAGGGCGACGGCGGTGAAAACCGAAATCACCGCGGTCGCAGCTTTCACGCTGCCCGAGAAGAGATAGTGGCTGTGCCAGATGGTCCAGACCTCCAGCGCATGCGTGAGGCCGCAGGCAACAATGAAGGCCCCGAACATGAGAAACAGGCCGCGGTGCGGCAGGTCCGGCCGACGGCGGGCCAGATGCAGCAGCGCGACCGGAATGGAGAAATAGGCGAGGGCGATGAGCGCGTCGGACAAACCGTGGAGACCGATGAGCCACGGCGACCAGAGGTAGCATTGGCCGTGGGGCATCAGACCGGGACCGCAGAGCTGTTCGAAGAAAGTTTTCATGGCAGGGGCGGGCCGGGCAGCGCCGGCCGTCGGCCGGCAGGGGGGCGCGGCACGGAGAGGGGAGGGGGTGGGAAACGGAGCGCGGCCCAGAGCCGGTCCGGCGGGCAAACGTGCCGCGCCGCGCGGAGCGGGGCGCGGCGGGGTGGGAGTGCCGTGAAGCGGACCCATTCGCGCGGAAAGTTCAACCGTGAAGCGACGGGATCGCCGCGCCGAGCCGCGCCGGCCCGGCCGGCGGAGAAAGTAGAGTATTCACTTACTTGGAGGGAATGGCACTGCGGCTGCTTTGCAGCGGCGTGCGCCGCCGATTCGCCCGCCTGCTGTTGCGTTGGCTGCCGGGGTTGGCTTTGGCCGCGCCGGCGCCGGCGGCTGCGCACTTGCTGAACATGACGCGCGTGGCGGTCGCGTTCGGGGCCGGGCCCGAGATCCGGGTGACGGCCGACATCGATCTGAGCCAGGCGCTCGGCGGCACGGACGGCTACGCGGCTTTGCTGGCCGCGGATGCGGCGGCGCAGGAGCGGACGACGCGGGAGTTGGGGCAGCGGCTCGACGGGTGGATCGCGGTGCAGGCGGACGGCCAACGGCTGCCGCTGCGCTTCATCCGCGGGCGCGTACCGCAGGTGGCGCCGGAGTTGGCCGGGGATCCGGGCGTGGCGGTGATGACGACGTTTGAACTGGCGGCGGCGTGGCCCGCCGGCGCGAAGGTGCTCGCGTTGGCGACAACGGCGCAGGCGCCGCTCGAATATCCGGTGGCGCTGTCCTGCCTGGCGCCGGCACACCAGGTCGCGATCACGCGGTGGATCGAGCTGCCGGGCACGGCGAGCCGCGAGTTTACGGTGCCGGGCGCGGTGCTGGCGGATCTGGCACCGGCGGCGCCGGCAGTCGCCGCGGCCGGAGTGGCGCCGCCGGTTCCGGTTCCCGCGGCGACGGCGGACGCGGCGGCGAACATCTCCCCGACGGCCCTGCGGATCGCGCAGCACCTGGAAACCGCCGGCCAATACCTGTGGCTCGGTTTTCTGCACATTCTGCCGCGGGGCGCGGACCATATCCTGTTTGTCCTCGGACTGTTCTTGCTCGCTCCGGCGTGGCGTCCGCTGCTGACGCAGACGACGGCCTTCACCGTGGCGCACACGACGACGCTCGGGTTGGCGGCGTACGGCCTCGTGGCGGTGCCGTCGCGGATCGTCGAGCCGCTGATTGCGCTGTCGATCGCGTGCGTGGCGCTGGAAAACATCTTCCGGCCGAAGCTTTCGTCGGCGCGCCT